>Ga0126306_10000033_pt1 | contig 37172 bp, 34 predicted proteins | sample Plot27_FD_92592 | JGI IMG/M metagenome (GOLD analysis project Ga0126306, IMG submission 92592) | Serpentine soil microbial communities from UC McLaughlin Reserve, CA, USA - Plot27 | ecosystem: Environmental > Terrestrial > Soil > Grasslands | place: USA: UC McLaughlin Reserve, Lake County... | reverse complement strand
TCGGCTAGGACTCCGCCAGCGCTTTACACGCCGACCAGCATCGATCGAGACGAGAGCGCCCCCACCTAGTTACGTTCTTGCTCTCGAGCAGCATTCGCGCCCTCCCGTGTCCGTCGGGTTGCGCATCGCCTGCTCCGAGCATACAGCAATAGTCCTAAAAACTAGCCGGCAAATTTCGGAGGACACCTAGAATACGCGCGGCTTGGGGACCGCTCGGTAGGGACAGAACCGATCGGAGTCTTCGCGAAAGTCGGTGGGTTGGTAGCGGTGGTTCGGCGGAGATTCTAAGACCATCTACTGAGACGTTGAAAGTTGGAAGATCACCGCAAAGCTCACGACGACGCGTACTGAAGGGCCGGTGATCCCCCTCCCAGTCAGCCGCCGGCCCGCGTTATCCCACCCAAAGTTGCCGGCGCGTGCTAACGGGGCTTGGATCTGACGTGGGAGAGCACCTTTGTTTACTATTAACGAGACCGGCGGCCCACAGAGTGAGCGATCTTTGTGAGTTCCCCCTCCAAAGCCGCCGGGTAAACACGCCGGGGCTCGAAACCCGGCTCTTCGCGCTCCTAGAAGGTGAGCACCTTGTCGGCCTCGGCGGACAACCTCGCCACGTCGGACGGGGCGGCCCACGTGCCGCCGACCGCCGCCAGGCTCTCCTCCGTCGCCCCACGGGCGACGGCGCAGCCCTTTCAGACGTAGACGGGTACCCGATGATCCCCGAGCTTGCTTAGAAGCTCGCGCAACGGAGGCACGCCTACCCCTTCCACACTCCGGGCGTTGTCCCCGATCATCAGTTCCGTCGCGTCGCCCGCGAGGACCACGGAGACTTCCTGGCCGATCTCCAAGGAGCCGTTGGCCGCGATGTGCAGCGGGACGGAGGCCAGGGTCGCGTCGTCCGTACCCTTGGTCACTATGTACAGTAGCTTCATCTCACCTCCTCTCCGGTCTTGTTGGTCGGGTCGAAGATCGCTTCATGAGAGCTCGGAGAGAACCCTCTCGTGGACCTCAAGATCCTCATCACCAAAGAGGACGAACCGGACGAGGCGCACGCTCTTCAAGTGCTCCGTTTCTTCCATCACGGTTCCCAGCGACGCCCGCGCGGCTTCCTCGACCGGGTAACCGAAGACGCCGGTCGAGATCGCCGGGAATGCGACCGAATCTATCCCGTGCTCCTCTGCGAGCGCGAGCGAGTGGCGGTAGCACTTGGCAAGCACCTCTGCCTCGGGTCGGTCCCGGCCGTAGACCGGGCCCAGAGCGTGGATGACGTAGCGGTTAGGCAGGTCGTGGCCGCTGGTGATAACCGCCTGGCCAGGTCTTATGGGGGCGAGCGGGCGCGCTTCTTCTTCGAGTCCCGGGCCGGCGGCGCGGTGGATCGCGCCCGCCACCCCTCCCCCGCTCCGCAGCTCGGCATTCGCCGCGTTGACTATCGCCACAACGTCCTCCTGCGAGGTTATGTCCCCCCGCACGCACTCCACCGTCACGCCGCGAACCGCTCGTCTCACCGGCTGCTCCCTCCCCTTTCGTAGGCCAACTCGCCGCCCCGCCAGGCTGCTTCGACCGAGAGCTCGGGGGCGAGCACCGCCACGTCGGCATCGTAGCCGGGGGTGAGGCGGCCCTTGCGCCTGCCCTCCCCGATGAGACGTGCAGGGGTCGTCGAGGCCATCCTGGCGGCCTCGGGGAGGGTGCAGCCCGTGAAGGCCAGGACGTTCCGGAAGGCTTCGCCCATAGTAAGGGTGCTACCGGCGATGGCCCCGCTGCCAAGCCTGGGGACGCCGCCGTCCAGGTAGACGGTTCGAGTAGCGAGGCGGTACTCACCGTCCCCCATCCCCGCGGCCGATATGGCGTCGGTGACGAGCCAGACCCGGTCCGGGCCGAGCATGCGGAAGGCGAGGGCGACCATCTCCGGGTGAACGTGGAGCCCGTCGGCGATAAGGCCGCAGACGACCCTCGGGTGGGCGAAGGCGGCCCCGGGGAGACCGGGCTCCCTGTGGTGCATGGCGCTCATGGCGTTAAAGAGGTGCGTGACGCCGGCAACCGAGGCGTCGAGCGCCTCGTACGCCACCTCGAACGGAGCGCCGGAGTGGCCGGCGGAGACGACCACTCCGCGGTTAGCAGCGAGCGTCATCAGCTCGTCGGCCCCCTCGAGCTCCGGGGCGAGGGTAACCACGCGCACCGGGGCGAAGTCCAGGAGGCGCAAGAGAAACTCCCGGTTCGGCGGCACGACGTGGGCGGCGGCGTGCGCGCCCCTCTTCTCCAAATTTATGAACGGGCCCTCGAGGTGGACGCCGAGCGGCTCCGCCCCGGGGCCGGAGGGAGGACTCCCGGACGCCGCGGCGAGGGCGGGCAAGACCTCCTTGTAGAGGCCCTCGGGGGAGGAGATTATGGTAGGCAAATACGAGGTGGTCCCGGTCGAGAGGAGGGCCTCCGAGAGCTCCGCCACGCGGTGGGGCTCCGAGGCCACGTCCACCCCGAAGGCGCCGTTGACCTGCAGATCCACGAAGCCAGGAAGGAGCAAAGAGTCGGGGTACTCACGTACCTCTTCGGCGTCGCCTAGGAGCGAGTCGTCCGGGCTCACGTCGGCGATGGCACCACCCTCCAGAAGGACGGTACCCTCCGGCCAGACCTCGTAGTCCGTGATCACCCGTCCCCGCAGCGCCATGAGCTTGCCCCTGCCGTCTTGCGGCTCTGTCACGCCTCTCCCCTCACTTGACCAGCGCCTCCGGCACGAATTCCTCCAGGGTTGGGTCGGGCCTGGCGTCCGGGACGCGCAGCAGCAAGAAGATGCCGAGGGCCATGATCAGGGTCAGTGACCCTATGGAGACCCGGTAGGCCATTGCCCCGCGCCCGAAGGAGAGGAGCAGTATCGCCGTTAGCGCGGGCCCCAGAACGGCAGAGAATCTCCCGGCGAGGGAGAAGAGCCCGAAGAACTCGCCGAGCTTTTCGGGGGGCGAGAGCGCGACGAGCATCACCCGACTCACGGTCCATGTCCCTCCGAGCGCCACGCCTACGAGCGGCCCCACGAGAAAGAGCATCCAGGGCTCGAGCGCAGCGGCGGCGAGCCCTATAGAGACGAGCCACAGCACGAGGACTGCCAGAAGCGTCCTCTTAGGTCCGACCCTGTCCGTGGCAAACCCCGTGGCGGCGGAGCCCACGACGGCGAAGACGGTCGAGAACAGGAGCAGGTTCCTTATCTCAACGCTGTCCATCCCGAAGACCTTGCGCCCGTAGAGGGCTATGTTCGAGACCGCCGTATTCGCCGCGTCCATGTAGAGGATCGTAGCGAGGATGAACGTCCCTATGCTTGCGTAGCCGCCGCGCAGGTTTCGTAAGGTGCGCACGACGTCCCGGTAGGCCACCCCGAGCGCTACGGGGCGCGGGGGACGCACCGCCGGGTCCGGCACCAGGAAGAAGACGGGCAAGCTGAACAGGAGGTAGAGGACGGCCGTCGGCAGGAAGGCGTTCGAGTTCTGTTCGCCGCCGGTCTGCATCCAGCCACCGAAGGGTCCGAGTATGGAGCGCATGGCTTCGGCGTCGGAGACGAAGAACGTCAGGAAGATCAAGGCGAGGATGGTGCCGACGTAGCCGGCGGCGGTGCCGTAGCCGCTGATCTTGCCAGCCCCACGCCCCGCCGCGACCACCGGCAGGAGCGCGTTGTAGAAGACGATCGCCGACTGGTAGGTCAGATCCGCCGCCACGAAGAGCGCCACACCCACCACCACCCCACCGGCGACGTCCAGACCCACCGTGAGGAGGACGGAGATCAAGGTCAAGACCACTAGGTAAGGTACCCGGCGCTGCCGCAGGTCGGCCATCGCTCCCAAGATAGGGGCCGTGAGGAACACCAGGAGCGCCGAGAAGGCCGTTGCCGAGTTGAACAGCCACCCGCTCGCGGACCCAACCTGCTGGTCCACCCAGGCCGGAAAAAAGACGGTCAGGATGCTGAGCGAAAAGATGGTGTTGGCGAAATCGTAGAGCACCCAGGCCCAGACCGCGAGCGCGGACGCCCTGCCGTTAGATTCCGCTGGCCCCGAAGCCCTCACCTCGGCCGGCAGTATATAGCAACCCGCCGGTCAGCCGATCAGCTTCTTACCTACGAGCTACCCGAGCGCCACATCGAGCGTCATCATGACCGCGAAACCGACCATGAGCGACATCGCGGCTATGTCCGGGCTGCCACGCTTGGCCTCGGGGATGAGTTCTTCGGCGACCACGAAGATCATGGCCCCGGCGGCGAAGGCAAGGGCGTAGGGCAGGATCGGCCTGGCCAGTAGCACGGCCGCCGCCCCAAGGACCCCCGCGATCGGCTCGACCACCGCCGAGAGCTGGCCGTAGAAGAAGCTCTTCGCGCGGGACATCCCTTCGCGCCTCAAGGGCATGGCTACCGCGGTACCCTCGGGAAAGTTCTGCAGCCCGATGCCGATGGCCAGCGCGACGGCCGCGCCCAGGGAAGCCCCCGGAATGCCCTCCGCGATGCCGAGGCCCACGGCCCCGAAGGTGACCCCACCGCCAACCCTTCCGGGATGTTGTGCAGCGTTATGGCTGACACCAGGAGCACGCTCCGGCGCCAGCTCGTGTGGATGCCCTCCGCCTCAGATATTTTCATCCCAGGATGCAGGTGCGGCAGCAGCCGATCTAGCAACCTCAAAAATATGCCCCCGGCGAGAAACCCGATGACTGGCGGAACCCACGACGGCAACGCTCCCGCCTCAGAGAGTTCTATCGCGGGCGCCAGGAGCGACCAGAAGCTAGCCGCGATCATCACCCCGGCAGCGAAGCCCAACATCGCGTCCAACAGCTTGCGCGGAACGTTCTTTGTCCCGAACACCAACGCCGCTCCGGCAGCCGTCATCCCCCACGTGAATAACGTTGCGAAAAACGCCTGCAAGACCGGCGGCAACCCGGCTAAGAGCTCGAACACCGCGCCCCGTCTGCGGGTGCCATCGGGCCAACATCACGCACGGCTCTATTGATAGCACGCCGCGACCAAATCCGAAAGTGGGCTGCCGTCACCGGAGGCGCGGTAGCAGACACCCGGTGCGTCCCGTGTAAGCGCGGTACTCGTCTCCGAAACGTTCGATCAGCCACGCCTCTTCTTTCGGCAGGCGAACCAGCAGCATAACCAGCACCGCTACGCTGGCCAAGCCCATGAACCAGTTCGCCGCCAGCAGGCTCAGCAAGATCCAGAACGTACTCCCCATGGAGTATAGGGGATGCCTCACCCAGCGGTAGGGGCCATCGGTAACGAGCTCGTGGTCTCTCCTCGTCGTGACCGTCGGGGTTATGTTGGCGCCGATGCTGCTGAAGACCCAGTGAGCGAGGGGCAGGCTCGCCGCCCCGAGCCCCGCCCCCGACCAACGCAGCCAGGGGGAGAGGTCCAACCTCGACCACTCCATCCGGCGCGGGCTGAGGACGTAAGTCGCCACCGACAGCATCAACGCGAGCCCGGCAGACCGCAGCCCGACGGCGACCGGCAAGCCTTCCTCCCGCCAGGCGGGGCTCCGCTCTTCGCCGGCCCGCTCGGCCTTGTAGCGGTGATAGCCGGAGATGGAGAAAGCCGAGACCAGCAGCACCGCGGCGACCGTCCTGAAGATCCTTTCGTCTCTCACGCCCGCCCTCATCAGACCAGCAGGGCCGTCGCGTACATGATGGCCACCCCGACCAGGAGCCCGCCCAGGTTCGAGGCCGAGAGTGCCGGGGTCTTCGACCGAGTCGAGTCCTTCAGAAGAAGCCGCGTGACCTCGTATATAACCTGGAGGATGGCCCCGGCCCCGACCGCGAGAAACACTGCCGCCAGCAGGTTGGAGAAGGCGAAGCCCCCGATCCAGGTTCCCAAGATGGCCGGTCCACCGCCGAGCAGCGCCAGCCAGAGGAAATGCGCGAGCCGCGGTCTCTCCCTCAAGATGGGCGCGGCGATGCCTACCCCTTCGGTGATGTTGTGCAGCGTGAAGCCCACGACCAGGAAGACCCCCAGGGCCGCCTCCCCGAGGGCGAACGCCGCCCCGATGGCTAGCCCCTCTCCTAAGTTGTGCAGCCCTATCCCGAGGGCTATCCGGTAAGAGGTGCCGAGCCGGGTCGCCTCTTCGCGTCCCGTGCGGAGCAGCCGCTCGGTTCCCAAGAGCCCGAGCAGCGTGAGCAACGTCAGCAAGATCACGAGCGGGATGCCGGAGAAGACCCCCGGCAGCTCCACCGCGACCTCTATCGCCTCCTGCAGCGTGTCTACGACGAGGAAGGCCAGCAGCCCCACCGTCATCGCCAGTACGAAGTTCATCCCCGCGGAGCCCAACCGCCTCAAAAATGGGTACCACAGGAGACCTAAGGCCACAGGGATCACGCCGACGTAGGTCCCGATGAGCGCGTAGCGCCAGAAGGTCTCACCCGAGAAGCCCGGCGTAAGAACGGCTACGGGCACCTCGGCGTCGAAGCTGGTACCCGTGCTCGTGATGAGGACAATCTCGTAAGCCTCGCCCTCGACCCACGAGTACGGGATGGTGACCGTCGCGGAGCCCAGCCGCGGGATGGTGTTGTCCGGCTCGGCCTCGAAGTCCCAGATCGCGTCGTTCACCACGACCTGGCTCAGAGTAACGGGCTGGGGGCCGCCGTTGCGGACGCTTAATACGAACTCGAACTCTGTCGGAAGGGCCACCCGCTGGACGCTCAGATCTTCTACGGGCGGCGCGTCTTCCCGGCTCACCCCCGCCCCGTTCAGCACTATGAAGGCCAGCAGAACCCCGAGGCCCAGGAGCGGCACGAGCCCCAGCAGCACCCAGCCCGCTCCGCGCTCGTTCTTCATCCCACTACTCCTTCACGTCGAAGAGGCCCATCCAGCCGAGCTCGGCGAACTCGCTGACGTGGGCGTGGAACATGAATCGGCCGGGGAAGTCGTAGTGGAACTCCATGATCCCGCGCTCCCCCTGGCCGAACACCTTTGTGTCCGTGAACTCAGAAGGCTCGAGCTTCGTGCCCGTGGGGTAGTAATCGAAGAAGTTGGCGTGCGTGTGGAAGCTGTTTATGAAGTCGAACTCCAGTACGTTGACCACATAGGCCCGGACGAGCTCCCCCTTCTTTATCTCCACGGGGTTCTTTTGGTAGTGGAAGGCCACCGTGTTGACGGCGTAGACCTCGTTTGCGGCGTCGAAGTTGGTGTCGAAGCCATTCATGACCATGACCAGCTCGTCGGCCTCAGGGCGTCCCTCCTTCGGGTCGATGACAAACGCCCCGTAGAGCCCCTTCTCGATGTGCTTTCTCAAAGGCGAGGTGTGGCAGTGGTAGAGGTGCATCCCGAACGGCTCGGCGTCGAACTCGTAGACGAATTCCTGCCCAGGCCCCACGAGCTCGAAGACCCCGTCCATGTTGGCCGGGTGGAAGCCGTGGAAGTGGATCGTGTGCGGATGAGCATCCTGGTTCTTGAACACGACCCTGAGCTGGTCGCCTTCCGCCGCCCTCAGGGTAGGCCCCGGAACCTGCCCGTTGTAGGCCCACGCCGGGTACATCACGCCCGGCGCCACCTCGATCTCGACGTTCTCGGCCCTCAGCTCGTACTCCCGGACGACCCTCCCCCCCTCCCGCCGCTCCTCTCCCCAGTAGAAGTCCCTCAAGAACGCGCTCGGGTCGAACCGCGAGGTGTCCACGTTGCCCACCGTGCTGTTGCCGCCGTGGGAGTTTATGTGTCCGCTCTCCGCCTGGGCGACGTCGGCCCCATGGACTTCCCCGTCGTGCCCGCGAGCCCGACCCACATAGGCCCCCAAGAGCCCGCTGGAGATCCCCACCGTCCCCGCGGCCCGCAAAAAGTCCCGGCGCGAGATGCCCACCTTCTCGCTCTCGCTCATCGCCGCTCCTCTCTTACATCCGCAGGCACCAACGTAAATTAGTTAAGCCTAACTTATTATATTAATCTCTGGTTTGTCAAGAGTTTGCCTCCTCTAAAGGTAAGTTTTGCCCGAACTTGATAGGAAGGTTTGGGTCGTCTAGCATTAATGGGATGAGCGGTTCCGCGGCGGTGCAGCCTCCCTCAGTCTCGGTGGAGGATTACGTGAAGGCGATTTGGGAGGTCGCCGGGGCGGACGTGGCCTCGACGAAGGACGTCGCCGAACGGCTCTTAATCGCGCCGCCTTCGGTCACCAACATGTTCGTACGTTTGCGGGAGATGGGCTTCGTCGAGTACGAGCGCTACCGGGGTGTTTCGCTCACGGAGCGTGGACGCGAGGAGGCCTTGCGGCTGGTGCGCCGCCACCGCCTGATCGAGACCTTCCTGCTACAGCACCTCGGGTACTCCTGGGACGAGGTACACGAGGAGGCCGAGCGCCTGGAGCACGCGGTCTCGGACGGGTTCACGGAGAGGTTGGCGGAGTACCTGGGTCACCCGGATCAGGATCCCCACGGCGACCCCATCCCCGCCGCGGACGGCACCATACAGCCCGACTACTCCTTCCCCGTGAGCGAAGCCGCGCCCGGCCAGCGGATCCGGATCTCCAAGGTGGGAGACGACCCTTCGACGCTCGACTACCTAGGCGAGCGCGGGCTCGTTCCGGGGCGCCTGCTGTGCGTCAGGGAGGTGCGCGATCTGGACGGCGTCGTCACGGTGGAGGACGAGGACGGGGGAGCCCACGCCCTTGGAGAACCGCTGGCGCGCGCGGTCTACGTCCGGGCCGCGGCGCGATGACGCGTGAGTGGCGGCGGGGCGAGTACCTCATCAGCACGGACAGGTCGTTACTGGACCCGCAAGTTATCCACGGTTACCTGAGCACCTCGTACTGGGCCGCGGGCGTCCCTGAGGAAGTCGTGGGGCGGTCGATCGAGAACTCACTCAACTTCGGCGTGTACAGGGACGAGGAGCAGGTCGGCTTCGCGCGGGTGGTGACGGACCACGCCACCTTCTCCTACCTCGCCGACGTCTTCGTGCTGGAGGCGCATCGCGGGCAGGGCCTTGGGAAGTGGCTCGTCGAGGTGGTGCTTTCACACCCTGACCTGCAAGGCTTGCGGCGGTGGATGCTCGCCACCAGGGACGCCCACGATCTCTACCGGAGGTACGCGTTCACAGAACTGGCGCAGCCCGCGATCTTCATGGAGAGAAGGGACGCTTCCTACGGAGTCTGAGGCTCTCCCAGCCTCCGTCGCCCAACCAGCCGCCGGCTCCGCTCGCCCAGTGGTCTTCGTCTACAGGTGGTACACGCGAAGCTGCTCTGTTAATTACTGCCCTCGCACCCCACACCGTCTTGTGCTATACGCAAGGAGTACATGATTGATTATTCGTCCACCAGCCCTGTTCTCTTCGTTCGCGAACGAGAAAACAGGCTGCACCGGTGGGGAGATCAGGATACGACAAGGTGAGACGTCTGATCTTCCTCGGGACCGGTGACTCCCTCAACCCGGAGCGGGCTCAGACCAGTCTGGCCGTGCCACTCGCAGGTAACGAGACGATGCTGATCGATGCCTCCAGCGGTACCGTACTGCTCGCTCGCCTCGAGGCCGCGGGCATCCCACTCGAATCCGTGCGCCACGTCTTCATCAGCCACCGCCACTTCGACCACGTCGGCGGGCTAGCGCCCCTGCTCACCGGCCTGGCGGCCCTTCCCGAAGCTTCTCTTACCGTCCACGCCGCATCCGAGACGCTTCGAGCGCTGCGAGGCTACCTTGGCCTGACGATCCCCGGCGCAGAGGACTGGTTGGGGAAGCGTCTTGGCTGGCACGAGCTCGCCCCCGGCAAGCCTGCAGAGGTAGGAGGGACGGAGATCACCCCTTTCTTGATGAATCACGGCCTCGAATGCGTGGGTTTCCGCGTCGCTCGGGCGGATTCCGTTGCGGTCTTCGCCGTCGATACCCGCCCGTTCCCGGAGGTCGTCGCGAACGCGAGCGGGGCGGACTTGCTTATCCACGATACATATGGGCTGCACAGCGAAGCCGAACAGGCACACGCCATGGGACATTCGACCGCGACCGATGCCGGCGAAGTTGCCCGCGCGGCCGGTGTGCTGCGCCTCGCCCTCTCCCATCTACGCGCAAGCCGGTTCGTCGACCCGGAAGCGTTGGTAGCGGAGGCCGAATCCGCGTTCGGAGGACCGGTTAAGGCGGCCGAGGACCTCGATATAGTCCACTTTTGAGTCTCGCTCAGGTTGCTAGACCTTAGCTACCCAGATGATTAAACGATCTTCTCGGGAGAGGAGGACGCAAAGCGGATGGCAGAGCCGTACACCCTCACCTTCCTGTTCACCGACGTAGAGGGCTCCACCTTCCTCTGGGAGAGAAACCTTAAGGCGATGTCCGAAGCCCTTGTCCGCCACGATGAGATCCTGCGTACAGCCATAGAGGCCCATGAGGGTCACGTCTTCAAAACGGTCGGAGACGCCTTCTACGCCGCCTTCCCAAGTGCCCCGAAGGCCCTTTCAGCAGCCCTCGATGCCCAGAGGGCGCTTCACCATGCGGAGTGGGAGGAGACGGGTCCCCTGCGGGTCAGGATGGCGCTGCACACGGGGGCAGCCGAAGAGCGAGCCGGGGACTACTTCGGACCTTCCCTCAACAGGGTGGCGAGGCTCCTCTCGGCCGGGCACGGGGGTCAGGTATTGATGTCCCTGGCCACTGAGAAGCTGGTGCGTGACGAGTTGCCTGAAGGGGCCGCGTTGCGGGATCTGGGAGAGAGGCGCCTCAAGGATCTCTTCAGGCCCGAGCACGTCTTCCAGATCACGGCCTCCGGCCTTCCTACCGAGTTCGCGCCCTTGCGGACGCTAGACGCTCGGCGCAACAACCTGCCCGGCCAGCCTACTCCACTCGTGGGACGCGAACGCGAGGTGGCACAGGTATGTGAGCGGCTGCGCAATCCCGACGTACGTCTACTCACCCTCACTGGTCCAGGGGGAACGGGTAAGACCCGGTTGGGTCTGCAGGCTGCTGCTGAGCTCATGGACGAGTTCGAGAGCGGCACGTTCTTCGTGCCGCTTGCCCCCATAACCGACCCGACGCTCGTGGCCCCGACGATAGCCCGGGCGCTGGACTTGGAAACCGGCGACCGAACGCCGGAAGAGCTCCTCAGAGACTACCTGCGTGACAAGCAGATGCTTCTCTTGCTGGACAACTTCGAGCAGGTCTTGGGGGCGGCGCCGCTGGTGGCGGAACTGCTTTCGACCGTCCCTAACCTGAAGGCACTGACTACCAGCCGCATACCATTGGGGCTCTACGGGGAGTACGTGTTCCCTGTGCCTCCTCTGGAGGTACCGGATCCCAAACGCCCGCAATCTCTCGAGCAGGTGACGCGGTACGCAGCGGTTAGACTTTTTATAGAGCGCGCCCGGGCCACGAAGGCCGACTTCACGCTTGCCGGCGACAACGCACCGGCGGTGGCGGAGATCTGTGCTCGCCTCGACGGGTTGCCTCTGGCGATAGAGCTCGCCGCGGCGCGCATAAAGCTGCTCCCTCCCCGGGCGATGCTCGATCGACTGGGCGACCGTTTGAGGCTTCTCACCGGCGGAGCGCGAAATCTCCCTGAGAGGCAAAGGACCCTCAGGGGTGCGATCGAGTGGAGTTACGAGCTGCTCGATGCGGGAGAGAAGACGCTCTTCGCGCGATTGGCGGTGTTCTCTGGCGGGTGCACTCTGGAGGCCATGGAGGCCATATGCGACGCCGAGAGAGAGTTGCACCTGGACATCCTCGAGGGCGCCTCCTCACTCCTGGACAAGAGCCTGCTGAGGCAAGATGAGGGAGCTGAGGATGAGCCGCGCTTCGTGATGCTGGAGACCATCCACGAGTACGCCCGCGAGAGGCTGGATAAGAGCGGCGAGGCTGAGGAGATAAGGAGGTTGCACGCCGAATACTTCCTTGCCCTGGCAGAACAGGGCGATTCGGAACTACGGGGACCCGAGGAAGCGAAGTGGCTGGAGCGCCTTGAGATAGAGCACGACAACATGAGGGCGGCCCTCTCCTGGACGCTAGAGTCGGAGGAGGCAGAGCGGGGACTGCGATTGGCGGGAGCGTTGTGGCGGTTCTGGTGGATGAGGGGGTACTACGACGAGGGCAGGAGGTGGCTCGAAGAAGCGCTGGCGAAGGATAGTCGAACATCGGCGGCGCGGGCAAAGGCGTTGGAGGCTGTGGGCTGGCTGGCAGATGAGCAAGGCGATATCGATCGGGCGATAGCGGCCGCCGAAGAAGGGCTCAGCCTGAGCGCCGGTGCAGAGATCATCGACGCTACTCCCTTCCTGCGCACACTGGGGTCAGCTGCTTATGTGCGCGGAGATCACGAGCGAGCGGCACAACTCTACGACGAAAGCCTCGCGCTCAGCCGGGAAGCGAGGGACGAACGGGGGGTTGCATCGTCCCTGCTCCAACTGGGGAACGTGTTGAGCGACCGAGGGGATCACGACAAAGCGAAGAGGTTCTATGAGGAAGCGTTGGCCCTATCCCGAAAGTTAGACGATAATGCACTGCTCACCTCCTCCTTGATCAGTGCGGGCGCAGAGTTCCTGCTTCAAGGCGACCACGAGCGAGGAGCCGTGCTAAACCAGGAAGCTGCGAGGTTGCTCAGGGAGCGAGGGAATAGAGGTAGTCTCCAATACGCTCTCGACAACCTGGGATGGGCAGCGCTAATGCGTGGAAACCTACAGCAGGCCAAGTCCCTGCACGAGGAAAGCCTGGATTTGTCCTGGGAACTGGGCGACAAGCTGGTCGCAGCGGAGTCCCTGGAGGGGCTGGCCTGCTCCGCGGCCAGAGGAGAAGAAGAACGGGTGGCTAGGCTGTTCGGAGCGGCCGAGACCCTGCGCGAATCGGTAGGCTACCGCCAGGCGCCTAGAGAGCGCGCTCTGCGGCAACCATTCTTGGATGCCGCTCGCTCCCGGCTGGAGGAGGCGACGTGGGAGGCGGCGTTGGCCGAAGGACGGGCTATGACGTTCGAGGACGCTATCGCCTACGCGTTGGAAGGCGCAGCCAAGTGGTAAGGGGTGAACGTAGCTCGGCATGCGAGCGATGGACGGATGCCATGGGAGAGGACTCATGGCACGCTCCCGGAACGGGTCGCGCGGGGAGCACTCGCATCACAATACCGAGGATACCCCTGCTATAGTAGGCGCCGATGGGCGTAGGGTCGGGGATTACCCGCATCCAGATCGAGCGCGTGGCGGGCAAGCTGCAATGGGAATTTCGCAAAAGGCAGAGAAGCCGGTTATCCTCGCCGTTGACGACGAGCCAACGGTGCTGAGCGCCGTCGCGCGCGACCTCCGGCGCGAATACGGCCAACGGTACCGGGTGATGAGGGCGGATTCCGGCGTCGCGGCGCTGAAGCTGGTGCAGCAGTTGAAATTGCGCAACGTGCCGGTTGCCCTGTTTCTGGTAGATCAGCGGATGCCGCTCATGTCAGGCGTAGAGTTCCTCGCGGAGGCTATCGAGCTCTTCCCCGACGCAAAGCGCGTTCTGCTTACCGCGTATGCAGACACCGAGGCCGCCATCAATGCGATCAACGAGGTTGCCCTGAACCACTACCTCATGAAGCCGTGGGACCCGCCCGAAGAACACCTCTATCCCGTGCTTACGGATCTGCTGGACGACTGGCAGGCGTCATTCGCCCCACCGTTCGAGGGTATTCGGGTTGTCGGTCACCAGTTGTCGGCGCCATCACACCAGATCAAGGACTTCCTCTCCAGAAACCTCGTTCCGTATCAGTGGCTGGACGTCGAGATCGACGAGGAAGCCCGCGACTTGCTAGAGCTATCCGGCTCCGATGGCTCGCGATTGCCCCTAGTGCTCTTCCCCGATGGTCCTCCCCTGACGCAACCGACGAACGTAGAGATCGCTGAGAAGATCGGTTTGAAGACGCATCCCGGGCTGCCGTTTTACGACCTGGTCATCGTTGGTGCAGGGCCGGCGGGCCTGGCGGCGGCAGTGTACGGGGCCTCCGAAGGTCTCAGCACGCTACTCGTCGAAGGTGAGGCGCCCGGCGGACAGGCCGGTACGAGTTCTCGCATTGAAAATTATCTTGGATTCCCGAGCGGCTTGAGTGGAGGAGACCTGTCGAGACGAGCCGTGGCTCAGGCCAGCCGATTCGGCGCGGAGATACTCACGCCTTTGGAGGCGACGGGCATACGACCGCAAGACCCGTATCGTTTCGTCACACTTTCCAACGGCTCCGAGATCAGTTGCCACGCGCTGCTGATCGCGACGGGCGTTTCGTATCGCAAGCTGGACGCGCCCGGCATCGAAAGACTCACCGGCGCAGGGGTATACTACGGCGCGGCGATCACCGAGGCGATTGCCTGTCGAGGTAAGGATGTATTAATCGTCGGCGCGGGGAACTCGGCCGGGCAGGGTGCCATGTACCTCTCAAGGTACGCCAACTCGGTGACTATGGTCCTGAGAGGTCAATCACTCGCCAATAGCATGTCCCAGTACCTCGTCTCACAGATAGAATCGCACGAGAAGATCACGATGCTGACGCGCTCTACCGTCGCCGAAGTTAAGGGAGACACTAGGCTCGAGGAGATCATCATTGCCGATGCTACGACTGGCGATACGCACACTGTGCCAGCGTTTGCCCTCTTTATCTTTATCGGCGCGAGGCCGCATACGGACTGGGTAATCGACGCCGTAGCAAGGGACCCGCAGGGCTTCATCCTGACCGGGCGTAGCCTGGTGCGCGGCGGTCGGCGTCCGAAGGGGTGGCATCTGGACCGGGACCCTTTCTTTCTAGAGACCAGCGTGCCAGGCATCTTCGCGGCCGGAGATGTGCGCCAGCGGTCGGTAAAGCGCGTTGCCTCCGCGGTCGGGGAAGGCGCGATGGCCGTGCAGTTTGTCCACCAGTATCTCAGCAGGGTGCCGGAGTAGGGTACTATAAGACCCCAGGAGTCGCGTTGAAGCCAGACCGGTTGAATTGCCTTGTAAGGGTAGTTATGATCCGGTAAAGAGTATCTACTGCATTCCGAGTGAGGCGTTGAAGATGAACTGTCCCAACTGCCAGACTGCCAATCCCGACGGAGCAAAGTTCTGCCTGAACTGCGGTACCCAACTCGAAGCCCCATCTCGGGTCGATGGTGAACGCAAGCACGTGACGGTGCTTTTCGCAGACGTGGTCGACTCGACCGGGCTCGGCGAGCGGCTCGACCCCGAGCAGGTTGCGGAGATCATGAACGGCGCGTTCGCCTTCCTCAACGCCTCGGTAACGAAATACGGTGGGACGGTCGCGAGGTTGCTGGGAGATGCGATCCTCGCCTTTTTCGGCGCGCCTATTGCACACGAGGACGACGCCGAAAGGGCCGTGCGCGCAGGACTGGACATCCAGGCAAAGGCAAGAGAATACGCGGAAGTGGTCAGGCGGGACTACAGGGTCGACTTCGAGGTGCGCGTCGGGATCAACACTGGCCTCGCCGTGCTCGCCGCTGTCGGCGACGAGATCAGGACCGAGTACACGGCGATGGGTGATACGACGAACGTAGCCGCCAGGATGCAAAGCGCCGCCGTACCCGGCACCGTGCTCATCAGCCCTGACACCTACCACCTCGTGAAAGAGCTCTTTGAGTTCAAGCCGCGCGGCGCCATCGAGGTCAAAGGCAAGTCCGCACCCATCGAGACCTATGAGGTGCTGGCTTCTAGGGTCGTGCCTGGCAAGGTGCGAGGTCTCGAGGGCGAGGGATTGACCTCGCCTTTGGTAGGTCGCGCTGCTGAATTCCAGCTCGTGGCCGACAAGGTGGAGGAAGTGGGCGAGGGGCGCGGCTCATTCGTGGCGGTGGTCGGCGAAGCGGGACTGGGCAAGTCGCGGCTGCTGGCCGAAGTGCGCAAGCTGGCGACGTCTGGCTCTCAGCCACCGGTTGGCTGGCTTGAGGGTCGGGCACTCTCCTATGAGCATGCCGTCACCTATTATCCCTGGCGGCAGGTCGTTCGCCAGGCGATCGGTGCGAAGGAAGGCGACGCCCCAGAGACTGTGCGCAAGAGACTGCGTCGTGATCCCGCTTGCGCCACGATGCCGGAGAGCGACCTGCCGTTCCTCGAGGTGCTGCTCTCCGTCGAGAGCGAGGCGACGCCGGAGGCGCTCACGGCCCTGGAGGGTGACGAGCTAAAAGACCACATCACAGAGGCTACCGAGCGCTACCTCCGAGCCCGCGCCAACCTGATGCCGACAGTGATCGTGCTCGACGATCTGCACTGGGCGGATAGCGCCTCGCTTGAGCTGCTGCTGAACGTGGCGGGGCTGGTTGACGACCGGCCCCTACTCATCATCTGCCTGCTACGGCCAGACAAAGACGCGCCGAGCTGGTCGACCATAGAGAGGGCGCGCAGCGAGCTCGGAGCACGCTACGCCGAAATCTTGCTCGAGCCGCTCGACGCCGCACACGCGCAGGAACTGCTCGGCAACCTGCTCTACATCGAGGATCTGCCGGAGAGCGTGCGCAGATTGATCTTGAACAAGGCAGAGGGCAATCCGTTCTTCGTCGAAGAAGTTATCCGGGCGCTGATCGACTCCAGATACATCGTCCAGGAGAACGGCCACTGGCGCGCCACCCGGGAGATCGTGAACGTCACCATCCCCGATACGCTGACCGGCGTGCTCAGCGCGCGCATCGACCGTCTACCGGAGAACACGAAACGGGTGGCACAGACGGCCGCAGTCCTTGGCCGAATCTTTGAGTACCGCGCGCTGACTACAGTCTGCGGCGCAGCGGCGCCACCGCCCGAACGCATCGAGGATGTCGAGCCTCACCTCGGAGTCCTGACCTACGAGGAGTTGGTACGCGAGCGGGTACATGATCCGGAGCTTGAGTATATCTTCAAGCACGCCCTGACCCAGGAAGCCGCCTACGACCTGCTTTTGCTCAGACGCCGCAAAGAGCTCCACCGCCGCGCGGGCAAGGTACTCGAGCAGCTCTATCCGGAGCAGCGGGGCGAGCTGGCATCGGCACTGGCGCACCATTTCCGGCATGGGGAAGAGTGGCAGCGCGCCGCCGACTACGCTATGGGTGCAGGCACGCAGGCTGTGAAGGTGTATGCCCTGCGTGAAGCCCTCGCGTACTACGACAACGCCTTCGAGGCGCTGACGAAGCTTCCCGATGCGCAGCCCGAGCAGCTCTGCGACGCTATCCTCGGATGGGCTCCGGCCGCACTCAAGCTCAAGCCCTACCAAGAAGTAGTGGACCGGCTGGAGGAGGCAGAAAAGATCGCGCGCGAACTCAACGATGAAGGACGCCTCGTGCGGGTGCTGCACTGGATCGCCAACGCGTATATCTCAAATGGCTTTCCAACCCGCGGGATGCCAGCTTTATTCGAAAGCTACCAGCTCGCAGAACGGCTCGGCGATGAACGGCTGACGCTGGTGGCCACCTTCTGGATGACGGCCGGAATGATCGATCGAGATCCGCGCGGCGGGCTGGAGCAGATGGACCACGTGATCGAGGCAGCGCGTAAGTATCGCAGGCGGGAGGTCGAAGCTCACGCCCTGGCCAAAAAGGCGATGGCCCACGCGCGGCTGGGGGAGTTTGCTGAAGCGCGCGAAGCCGTAGAACGCGCCCACGAAGCGTCGCGCAAGACCAACTCGGTGGTAAATGGAGCCGACGTAGCAATCATGTCGTCGCAGGCCTTCTTCGATATGGGCGACGTAGAGCGTGGGTTGGAATACAGCCGGCAGGGTACGGAGCAGGCCCTGTCGGCCTATGGCCTGGAATGCACCATGTATGGCCACTACTGCACGGGGCTCGGTAATCTGCGCACGCACAATCTGACCGAAGCGCAACGGGCATTCGAATCCGCCCTCGCGCTACTCAAGGACAACCTCTTCGAATTACAGGGTTCAGAAGAGGCAGCGAACGAGGTGCGCGCCGGACTCGCTATTGCACGGTTCTTCGCTGGAGACACCGAGGCGATCAACGACATGAAACGCACCCTCGCGAATGCCGAGGCGGTAGGCGATGACTATACCGCCGCGTTCATCGCGCAAGCTCTCGGAGAAGGGTATACGCAGGTGGGCGACTTCGAAAGTGCGAAACAGTATCTCGACACCGCTCTCGATTACTACCGCCGCAACGACATGCGGCCCTACCTGGTGCGCGTCCTGCAATCGCTAGTCTATTGGTACGAGCAGCAGGGCCGCAGCGAGGAAGCGGAACAACCGCGCACAGAGGCCCGCCAGCTGACGGAAGAACTGTCCCTACCACCGGTTCGTCCACTCGGCACCTTGTCAGTCGCTCCTGGCGAGCCTCGATCGGTCGAATCAGCCGATCACTGAGCGGGCAAGAAAGCCAGAGATGAACTGCTCTGCGTTCAGGACGGCAGGAAAGGTCTCGACGAGATGCCGGAGCAGGGTTCGGTGATGCTCGACGAGTTGCGCCACGTTCCTCTCTTGGCCGACCTCTCCGAAGAGGATCTGGAGCAGTTGTATAAGATGGCCGAGACGGTTTCCATCCCCGCGGAACAGCTGGTGTTGCAAGAGGGTGACTCGGGCGACTCGCTTTACGTCGTGCTCGACGGCGAGCTTGAGGTTACCAAACGTCACGGCAGCCAAGAGGTACTGCTCGCGGTATACAAAGCGGGACAATTCTTTGGCGAGATGGCGCTACTAGAGCAGGCACCACGGTCTGCGTCGGTACGTACATTGCGGGAAAGCCGTCTGCTAGTGATCAGTCAAGCCGCCTTCCAAACCCTTCTCTCTTGCAGCCCTTCAGCGCCCTTTAGGATCTTGCGCGCGGTAACCTCAAGGTTGCGCAGCACCGAATCCATGCTGATACAGAACGAAAAGATGGCCGCTCTCGGCACGCTTGCTGCAGGCCTCGCGCACGAACTGAATAATCCGGCGGCCGCCATACGGCGTAGCGCGGCACAGTTACGCGATACGCTGGCCGAACGAGAGCGTTTGGCAGCCGAACTCACCACGCTCCCCAACGATCCACATCAGAAAGAGACGCTCAGTGCTCTGCAAACAGAAACCATAAAGCGCACGACTACACCAGCTCTGTACGATCCGCTAGCCCTCAGCGACAAAGAGGATCAACTGCAGGAGTGGTTGGAGGACCATAGCGTCGGGCAAGCATGGGAGCTCGCGCCGGTGCTCGTCTCCTCCGGTTGGGAGAGGCGTGAGCTGGAACGATTAGCCGACCGCTTCTCTCCCGTACAATTACCCGTCGTAGTTCGGTGGGTGGCGGCTAATTCTTCGGTCTACGACTTGCTCGAGGAAGTAGGAAAGAGTGCTGAAGCGATGTCGGAGATCGTCAAGGCCGTTAAGACATATTCGTATCTGGATCAGGCGCCGATCCAGGAAGTGGATGTAAGAGAGAGCCTGGAGAACACCCTGGTGCTCCTGCGCCCCAAGATCAAAGCAGGCGTGAGCATCGAGCGAGATTATGCCGACGACGTGCCGCGTATAGAAGCTTACGGATCCGAGCTAAATCAGGTTTGGACCAACATCATCGATAACGCGATCGATGCCATGCAGGCTCAAGGAGAACTTGCTTTACACACCCGCGCAAGAGACGGCGACGTCATAGTCGAGATCGTCGACAACGGACCTGGGATTCCCTCCGAGCTTCAGCCGCGCATTTTCGAACCTTTCTTTACTACGAAGGCTCCTGGTGTCGGTACAGGCCTTGGTCTGCATATCGCCTACAACATCGTTGTCCACAAGCACCATGGTCGGATCCAGGTGGCATCCAAACCCGGAGAGACGTGCTTTCGAGTGGTATTGCCGGTTCGGCTCGCTAGAAGTAATACCAATGCGACCTAGCGAACCTATGAACTAGGCGGGAGGGATCACATGTCCGAGCAAGAGAACCGCAACACCCTGGAGCGTTTCTTCCAGGCGATCGCCCGACACGACCTAGATGCCATCGACAATCTTGTGCACGACGACTACGTCGAGGAGTAGCCTCAATCAGGCGAAAGGATCCGCGGCAAGCAGCCCTACGGAACCAAAACTCCGGTGTTTTTGTGTTCTGCGACGTGATGGAGGGGGAGGTGTTTTAGGGCGCCTAACTATCTGGCTTGATTTCTGTTGATGACAACGGCAAACCAACAAAGTCGCTAAAGTATTCGGCTGCCTTGATAGGTCGCGCTATGGATTGTGTTCCGTAGGGCGAAGGCTGCGAGGATGACAGCAATTGGCAGCAGCTTTTTCTGCCTCTTCGCTTCCGCTATACGCCGGGAATTTTGTGATGAGGCTTGACCCCCTATGCCTCCTTCGGCTCCTGAACTCGTCTATCGGGCCAATCACCAACTTATGAGGGGCGGTTTCCCACTTACTTAAGCCTCATTCCAGGTTACTTACCGTGCGCTCTAACACGTCGATGACCGTCGCGTACTCTTGCTCGGTGATACCTTGCATCGCTCGACTTCTCACCTCGCGCTGCAGCTTGAAGACGGTTTCGCGTTGAGCCTTGCCCGCCTCGGTGAGCATGAGCTGCGCGTCATCGCCCTCGCCAGACTTAACCAGCCACCCTTCCTCTACGAACCCGTCGAGGATCTCTTCCAACTGGCGTGCGTCGATGAAGGCCTGCATGGTCTCGAGGACGTTGCCTCTCGTGATGGTGCCCGCCTGGTAGACGATGTTGAGCACCTGCCAGCGGAAACGCGTGAAGCCGTTATCGCTTAGCACCAGATCGACGTGCTCAGTGATTACCTCATCGGCGCGCTTGAGCCAATAACCGATGGGCTTCTGCTTCGTTATGTCTTGCTGATCCACGCCTCTGCTCCTTAGCCCTCTGAGAGTATCGATCGTTGGCGCCTCGCCGCGCTTAGAGTATAGTCAGCTTTCCGCAGGATCGGTCGTCGTTTGGAGGCCGAGAGTGTAACAGTGTAGCAGGAGGCGAGCGTCGTCCTACACCTAGGGCGTGTCTCCCCAGTGGACAGACCTTGGGCCGCTTGGACAGTTTTTGGTGTCAGGTGTCCACTTGCGAGATGCCGATACCCTAAGCGCGGTGAGCTATCCAACGGGAGTTGACCGGCCTCCCACCCCATCGAGGGCAGCCGAAGCACAAAGGGGCAGAGAAATGGAGCTCGACAAGCGGGACCACAGGTCGCTGGTGCCACCGACGCCGCCGTATTCCCCACCGACTCTGCCGCTGCCACCGCCAAGGAACGTGATTGGCAGTACCGACGCCTTTCGAAGCACCTTCGGCCAGAAGCGTTTCCCACCCGAGGCAACACCTGAGGCCGTGTGGACAGTTCCCTGCGCAGTTCAGTTGGTCTTGTACTATCGATACGCCGTCTGGCGGTCGTACAGCAGGCAGCGGGCCTACCGAACCGATGACTCATTTAATCTGTACTCTGCCCTCGGTAATCAGGGCGCGGAAGCGAAACCGGAACCTTTTTGTGGGCCATGACCGAGATGGATGAGGAAAACCGGGCCAGCGGAGCCGACGGTTGCACCTTTGCGCGTATCACCCGGCGACGCGGTTGTCGAAGACCCCGGCAGGTTACCCTACGACTCGACCGGGCTCTTCGGCTCCTCGCCGCGCAGAACGGCCGCGAGGTTCTCCGCCGCGAGCGTCGCCATCCTGTCGCGGGTCTCGATGGTGGCGATGCCAATGTGCGGGGCGAGGACAGCTTTCTCGAGCGCGAGGAGCTTCGGGTGGACCTTCGGCTCCTCCTCGTAGACGTCGAGCCCGGCTGCGAAGATGCGTCCACCTTCAAGGGCTTCTGCGAGGGCGGCCTCGTCCACCACGGGTCCGCGCGAGGTGTTGACGAGGACTACTGTGTCCTGCATGAGGCCGAGCTCCCGCTCGCCTATCAGGTGCCTCGTGGCGTCGGTGAGCGGGGTGTGTATCGAGACGAAGTTGCTCTCGCGCAGCAGGTCGTCGAGGTCGAGGTACCGCGCCCCGAGCTCCTTCTCGGCGTCTTCCTTGCGGGAGCGGTTGTGGTAGAGGATCTCCATCCCGAAGCCCCTCCCCCGGCGGGCGACAGCCCGGCCTATGCGTCCCAGCCCGACGACCCCGAGTTTCTTGCCCCACACGTCGATGCCCCGCAGTTGCTTAGGGCCCCACCACTCCCACTCTCCGGCGCGGAGCAACCGTTCCCCCTCGCCCAAGCGGCGCGCCGCCGCGAGCATGAGCATGAAGGCGACGTCGGCGGTCGTCTCGTCGAGGACGCCGGGCGTGTTAGTGACGACGACGCCCCTGTTCGTGGCGGCGCAGATGTCTATATTATCGTAGCCGACTGCCATGTTGGCGATGACCTTCAACCCTTCTCCCGCGGCGTCCATGACCTCGCCGCCCATCTTCTCGGTGGCGGTCGAGTGATCGACGCTCGCGCCGCGGACTGCCTCGAGGAGCTCGTCGCGGGTCGGCGGTCGCTCGGCGAGGACGGTGACGTCGAAGTCCTCGAGGAGGCCGAGGCCGGCCTCGGGGATCTCGCGCGTCACGAGGACCTTGTCGGGCACGGCGCCTCCTTAGTCCTCCTTCAGGAGCTGACGCAGGACGGTCTGGAGGATGCCGCCGTTCCTCAGGTACTCGACCTCGACCGGCGAGTCCACGCGTGCTCTCGCCTTGAATTCCTTTGTCTCGCCGCCGTCGGAGGTTGCCCTGACGGTCAACTCCGCGCCGGGCGAGAGGTCGGCGAGGCCCCCGACGCTATAGGTCTCGTGGCCGGTGAGGCCTAAGGCGTCGGCGTTCTCGCCGTCCGTAAACTGAAGTGGCAGGACGCCCATCCCGATCAGGTTCGAGCGGTGGATCCGCTCGAAGCTCTCGGCGAGGACGGCCCTCACGCCGAGTAGGAACGAGCCCTTGGCCGCCCAGTCGCGCGAGGAGCCAGTGCCGTACTCCTTGCCCGCGAGTACGATGAGCGGCACGCCCTCTTCTTCGTAGTTCAACGAGGCCTCGTAGATCGTGGTCTCCTCGCCGTCCGGGAAGTGGACGGTGTAGCCGCCCTCCCTGGAGACGAGCTGGTTGCGCAGGCGAATGTTGCCGAAGGTGCCGCGCACCATCACCTCGTGGTTGCCGCGCCTTGAGCCGTAAGAGTTGAAGTCGCGCGGGTCGACGCCCTTACCGATAAGGTACTGCCCGGCGGGCATCTTCGAGGGGATCGCGCCCGCCGGCGAGATGTGGTCCGTCGTCACCGAGTCCCCGACCTTGACTAGGACGCGGGCGCCCTCTATGTCCCTCAAGGGCTCCGGCTCGGGCGAGAGGCCCTTGAAGAAGGAGGGCTCCTGGATGTAGGTCGAGTCGGGGTCCCACTCGTAGAGGTCGCCGGAGGGCACGTCCACGTCGTTCCACTGCTCGTTGCCGGTGTAGACGTCGGCGTACTGGCGCCTGTAGATATCCGGGTCGAGGGCGCCCTCGATCTCCTCGGCGACCTCAGCCTGCGACGGCCAGATGTCCTTGAGGTAGACGGGGCTGCCGTCCTCACCCTCGCCAAGCGGGTCGTTGACCAGGTCAACGTCCACCGTCCCGGCTAAAGCGTAGGCGACGACGAGCGGCGGCGAGGCGAGGTAGTTGGCGCGCACGTCGGGGTTTATGCGCCCCTCGAAGTTGCGGTTGCCCGAGAGGACGGCGGCCACCACGAGGTCGTTCTCGTTCACCGCCTCGCTGATGGCCTCCGGTAGCGGCCCCGAATTGCCGATGCACGTCGTGCACCCGTAGCCCACCACGTCGAACCTTAGCTCCTCCAGGTAATCCAGTAGGCCCGAGGTCTCAAGGTACTCGGTGACGACCTTGGAGCCCGGCGCGAGACTCGTCTTGACGTGCGGCTGCACCATGAGACCCTTCTCGACGGCCTTCTTCGCCAGCAGTCCGGCCCCGATCATGACCGAAGGGTTCGAGGTGTTGGTGCAGCTCGTGATCGCCGCGATGACCGCCGAGCCGTGCCTGAGCTCCGCCTCCTCTCCGTCGAGCATGACGGTCACGCTCCCGGAAGGCACGGCCTCGGGCTCCGCGGGCTCCGGCTCGCCGCCCGCGGTGGGGTCCGGCCGGCCCTCGTTGGTGGCGTCCGCCGCCCCGGCGGGGGTGTCGCTCGCGGGGAACGACTCGGTGTCGTCGGAGGAGTGGCTCTCGCCCGTGGAGACGGCGCCACCCTCCTTGCCCTCATACTCGTTGGCCGCGCCCCGGATGGGGATGTCCGGGTCCGGGGTGTCGCTGGCCGGGAACGACTCCTCGTCGGCCTCGTTGTAAGGATCCGCTTGCCCGTTCTTGCCGTTCTTTATCAGCGGGTGGTCGGGATCGACCATGTCGGCGAGCGCCTGCCGGAAGGCGGGCTTCACGTCGGCGAGGGCCAGGCGGTCTTGTGGGCGCCTGGGGCCGGCGAGGCTCGACTCGACGGTGTCCATGTCGAGATCCAGCGTCTCCGAGAAGCGTGGGTCCGGCGTCTCGTCGGTGCGCCAGAGGCCCTGCTCCTTGCAGTATGCCTCGACGAGCTCGACGAGTTCCTCGTCCCTGCCGGTGCCGAGGAGATACTTCGTGGTCTCGGTGTCCACCGGGAAGAAGGAGCAGGTCGCGCCGTACTCGGGGGCCATGTTCGCTATGGTCGCCCGGTCGGGGAGCGAGAGCATGGACAGTCCCTCGCCGTAGAACTCGACGAATTTGCCGACGACGCCGTGGGCCCGGAGCATCTGGGTCACGGTGAGGACGAGGTCGGTAGCGGTGACGCCTTCCCGCAAAGCGCCCGTCAGCTTGAAGCCTATGACCTCGGGGACGAGCATGTAGTAGGGCTGGCCCAAGGTGACGGCCTCGGCCTCGATGCCGCCGACGCCCCAGCCGAGGACGCCGAGACCGTTGATCATGGTCGTGTGGCTGTCGGTGCCGACGAGCGTGTCGGGCATCGCGACGCCGTCCTTGACCTCGACGACGCGGGCCAGGTACTCGAGGTTGACCTGGTGGATGATCCCGGTGGCCGGCGGTACGACGGTGAAGTTGTCGAAGGCCTGCTGGCCCCACTTCAGGAACTCGTAGCGCTCGCGGTTGCGCTCGAACTCGCGCTCGGCGTTGAACTGCAGAGCCGCGGGCGAGCCGAAGGCGTCCACCTGCACCGAGTGGTCTATGACGAGGTCGGTCGGGACGAGGGGATTGATCTTCCTCGGATCTCCCCCGACCTCCCGCATCGCGCTCCGCATCGCCGCGAGATCAACGACCGCGGGCACCCCGGTGAAGTCTTGCATGACAACGCGCGCCGGCAGGTACGCGAGCTCCCCTCCCACCGACTCCGGCCACGAGGCGAGCGCCTTGATGTCCTCCTCGGCGACGAACCTGCCGCCGCAGTTACGCAAGAGCGATTCGAGAATGACGCGGATCGAGAACGGCAGCGAGAAGACGTCACCCTCCACTTTCTCGTCCAACCTTTTCAGGCTGTGGATCGTCACCTCGCCTGCGCTCATATCAAGTCTAGACTGTGCGTCGAAAGCGTTGTTTTCTGGCATGTTATTGCGAACCTCTTCTTTTGGCTTGATCCACTCCGATTATAGATGATCTCGCGCCGCTTACCGCCGGAGACGCTTATATACTTGCCGCCATGGCGAAGCGTGGCTATACCAGGGACACGATCCGGGGCGGCGCCAGCGACTGGGACGTCTCGCGGCCCTTCTCCAGCTACCTGCGGATGCTCGGTGGCCTCGTGGCACACCCGGTTCGCTTTTTCGAGGTGCTGCCCAGGGTCCCGGACGTGCGAGCGCCAGCCCTCTTCCTCGTCTTCTCCGGGCTCCCGGCAACGGCGCTGTGGTTCCTCTTCGGGGGCCTCTACCCGGCGCTCGCCGCCCTCTTGGTACCGCTGCCGCTCTCCTTGCCCGTTGCGGGGCTCTACCACCTCGGCTCCATAGGAGGACGTTACGGGTACCTAGTGACCTGGCGGACCGTCGCCTACCCCTTCGGCTTCTATCTGCCGCTGTCGGCGGTGCCGGTTGCGCGCTGGGTGGCGGCGGTCTACGCGGGGGCGGTGTTGCTTGGGGTCGGGCTCGCTACGGTGCGCGAGATCGGGGTCGCTAGGGCCGCGCTGGCCTCCGTTACGATCACCGCGCTTCTGGTGCTCGCAGCGTACCTGCTCGTGGCGCGGTAGCTAGGGCTCGTCTGGGTCCGGGGGGTTCTGGATGTCGCCGACGAACTCGAGGGTGACGTGGTCGGTCTCAACAAAGCCAAGAGAGCGGTAGAACTCGCGCGCCGGACGGTTCTGGGTGGTGGCGACGAGCTCGACTAGGCTGGCGTTGTTCTCCGCGGCTAGGCGCTGTACCTCCTCCATTAGGAGCTTGCCCACGCCCTCCCGGCGGCGGCCTTCGGAGACGACGAGCATCGGCACCTCGATGAGGGTGTCGCCGTGGGCGAGGTCGGGTTTGATCCAGAGGCTCGCCGCCCCGACGACCCCGCCGTCGTCCTCTGCCACCAGCACCCGCGCCCGCGACTCCTCCAACAGCTCCGAGAGCCGGGCTCGGACACCCTCGACACCTGGAGCCGAGTCGCCCACAGCTCCGGCAAGCTCGCCCGCCAGGGCGTGGATCTCCTCCGCGTCTCCCCCGGTCGCTTCCCGCACGCGCAGTTCGGCCAAAGTATCCTTTCTCTCTTCCCCGGCAGTTACTCTATCGCAGCACTGGTAGTCAGGTGCGCCCAGCCCTGCCAAAATGTGGTCCGGGGGACAGGTTTTGCGCCACAGGACACATAATCAGAGTAAAAACGGGGTAGGGAGATGCGCCGGCATCCCGATCGTCGGTACGCTGATCGGCTGAGAAAAGGAGGAGTATGGAACGCAGGACCGTGGTCGTGGTCCTCGACGGGGTCGGCGCAGGAGACGCCCCCGACGCCGCAGATTTCGGGGACGAAGGCGCCAACACCCTAGGCAACACCGCGAAGGCCGTCGGCGGCCTTGACCTGCCCAACCTCCAGAGGCTCGGCCTCGGCAGCGTGACGGAGATAGAGGGCGTGCCGTCCGAGGGTTCTCCCGGCGCCTCACCCGGACTCATGGTCGAGCTGTCCGCAGCCAAGGCGACGCTCGCTGGTCACTGGGAGATGATGGGGCTCATCCTGGAAGACCCGCTGCCGACCTACCCTGACGGCTTCCCGGAGGAAATCATCCGCCGCTTCGAGAGGGAGACGGGGCGGGGGGTCATTGGGAACAAGCCGGCCTCGGGCACAGAGGTCATCGAGGAGCTCGGGCCCGAGCAGGAGGAGACGGGCGCTTGGATCGTCTACACCTCCGCTGACTCGGTCTTCCAGGTCGCGGCCCACACGGGCGTCATCGCGCTGGAGGAGCTCTACGAAGCGTGCGAGAAGGCGCACGAGATGCTCATAGGGGAGGGACAGACTCTGGTCGAGCGCGTCATCGCGCGGCCGTTCCACGGAGAAAAAGACGCCTACGAGCGGGAGAACGAGAACCGCCACGACTACGGCATAGAGCCGTTCGGCGAGACTTACATGGACCGTATCAAGAACGCCGGACACGAGGTCGTTGCGGTCGGCAAGATCCGGGACATCTTCGACGGCAAGGGCATCACCGAGCACCTCCCCGCCCCGCCTGACGACGCCGCGAAGGTGGACGCGATCCTGTACGCTCTAGCCAGGGTGGAGAGCGGCCTTGTCTTCGCCAACCTCGTGGACTTCGACGCCAAGTACGGCCACCGCCGCGACCCCGAGGGCATGGCCCAGAACCTCAGGCGCTTCGACGACCGGGTGCCCGAGTTGCTCGAAGCTCTCACAGATGACGACCTCCTTATCTTCACCGCCGACCACGGCAACGACCCGACCTACTCTGGGACGGACCACACCCGCGAGCGCGTCCCGCTCCTGGTAGCCGGCGGGGGAGATCCCAGAGACCTAGGCGTCCGGCGGGGCTTCTCGGACCTGGGGGCGACCGTCGCCGGGTGGCTCGGCGTCGAGAAGGGCGGTCTGCCGGGAGGGGACTTCCTGCGCTGAGGGTTCCCGCAAGGTGAGCACCCTCGGCGACCGGTAGGAGGCGCCGCCGGGCCCAGGTCGCGATGTCTCGCCCCGTACCGCTCCCTGGGACCCCGACCGCCGGCGACGGGGACGACCTCGGAGCCGCAGGTCGGACACCGGTACACCCTGTCGGGCAACAACCTCATCTCCGGTGTCCGAATCCGTGCGGTCGTTAAAATGCGGGGAGCTCTCGGGAAAGGGGTGACGTTTGCACGGTGGGAACGCGATACTCGATGCTATAGAGACCAAGAAGTTCGGTGGCGAGCTCTCGGAGGAGATCATCTGGGCCGTCGTCGCGGGCTACACTCGCGGCGCGGTGCCCGACTACCAGATGGCCTCGCTCCTGATGGCGATCTTTACGCGAGGGATGAGTTACGAGGAGACGCTCGCCTTGACGAGGGCGATGACCGACTCGGGCGAGCGCTACTCCTTCCCAGGGTGCGTGGACAAGCACTCGACCGGCGGTGTTGGGGACAAGGTCAGCCTTACGGCCTTGCCCATCGCTGCCGCCTGCGGCGCGCCGGTGGCCAAGCTCTCGGGGCGGGGGCTCGGCACGACCGGCGGCACGATAGACAAGCTCGAGTCCATCCCCGGCTTCTCTGTCGCTCTCTCTAGGGAGCGCTTCGAGCGCCAAGTCGAGGAGGTCGGGCTCGCCATCGTCGAGGCGGGCGAGCAGGCCCCTGCGGACAAGGAGATCTACGCCCTGCGGGATACGACCGGCACCGTTGATTCGTTCCCGCTCATCGGGTCCTCCATCGTCTCCAAAAAGGCCGCGACTGGGGCAGGGTACCTGCTCTACGACGTGAAGCGCGGCTCGGGGGCGTTCATGAAGACCACGGAGGACGCCCGCGGGCTGGCCGAGCTGCTGGTGCGCCTCAGCGAATCTATGGGCATCAAGGCCTCGGCCGTGATCACGGACATGGAAAACCCCCTTGGGAGCGCCGTCGGCAACGCCCTCGAGGTGCGCGAGAGCGTGCGCTTCCTGGCCGGGGACGAGGTCCCGGAAGACCTCGCGCACGAAGCCCGGTACGTGGCTACGAGGCTCCTGAAGCTCAAGGGCATCCCGGACCCGGAGGGCAAGGTCGAAGACGCTCTCCGATCGGGCGCAGCCCACGAGAAGTTCGGGGAGTTCGTCCGGGCGCAGGGCGGCGACGCAGAAGCCCTCGACGAGCTGCCGGTTTCCCGCGAGGTCCGGGACGTGGCGACAACCCGCGGCGGGTACTTGGCGCGGTTGGGCGCATCGGGCATCGCGCGCGCGGCACTCACTCTGGGCGCCGGACGGGAGAACAAGGGAGACAAGTTGGACCCTGGCGCTGGTGTCGAGGTCCTCGTAAAGGTGGGAGACGAAGTGGAGGAGGGTGAGCCGGTCGCGCGGCTCTACGGCGAGCGTAACGCGGAGAGGGCCGAGGCGCTGGTGCGGGAGGCCCTTGAGCTCTCGGACGAGCCCGTCGAGCCCGCCCCTGGTATCCTGGATAGCCTGTGACATAGCTGGTTAGCTAGTCAGCACGCCGCCTAGGACAAGCTGCTCGTCAGCCGGTCAGGTAAGTTATGAGCGGCGGGCGCATGATTCGTTTGAGCAGCAAGTCGGAAAGTGAAGACGTCTCGCGAGCACCCTATAGCGAGAACCGGAAACAGCCGACCAGCTCAAACGCTGACTAGCTGACCAGCTTGCAGCGACCGAAGGGAGGAGCGTATGTGTCCCGTTCACGTGCGGGCGGAGCCGGGGGATTTCGCCGAGAGCGTCCTCTTGCCGGGTGACCCCCGGCGGGCCACCTACATCGCCGATAACTTCTTCGAGGACGCGAGACTGGTCACGGAGGAGCGCGGGATGCTCGGCTACACCGGCACCTACAAGGGCGTACCCGTCTCGGTGCAGGCCACGGGGATGGGTTGCCCGAGCGCTGCGATCGTGACGGAGGAGCTGGTTCAGCTCGGCGCCAAAAACCTCCTGCGCGTAGGTACCTGCGGGGGGTACAGCCGGGATATGCGCCTCGGGGATCTGGTGATCGCGACCGCCGCGACCCCCAACGACGGGACGGTGGCCTCGATCACCCAGGGCTACCCTTACGCCCCGGCGGCCCACTTCGACGTCGTCCACGCCGCCCACCACGCCGCCGAGAGCGCGGGGCGGCGCACGTTCGTCGGCCCGATAGTGAGCTCCGACCTGTTCTATGACCCCGAGGAGGAGCCGGCCCGGCTGTGGGGCGACCTCGGGGTCTTGGCCGTCGAGATGGAGGCGGCGGCGATCTTCACGCTCGCCGCGATGCGCGGCGTTAGGGCAGGGTGCCTGTTGACGGTCTCCGATACCATCGCGGAGGAGATCGTGAGGATCAGCGACGAGGACCTCAGAAACGCCGTGGACAACATGATGGCCCTAGCGCTGGATACCCTCAACACCTTAAACTAGTAGCTCTCTTTGTAGAGAGGCAGCGACGCGGGAAAGGGCGCGTCCGGGACATAAGGCTCGGGAGGGCTCTTGACGATCCTCAACGAAGCGGGGCCATCGGACGTTCTCTCCCCGCTGCACGCCGTGAATGGCCTGGCGGAGAGGCTTCCGGGGGCCCTCGTGGCCGTCGTCGGCACCCGGGCGGAGGCCCACATCGTCCAGTCCCTCCCGGCCGCGCCCGCCCCGGGCCTACCCCGGTCCCCGCGCAGTGGGCGGCTGGCCTTCGTGGTCCTCGACCCTGGCGAGACATCGCAGCAGGGGTGGGTGGCCACCCGCGTGATAGAAGCCGCCGCGGGCCTGCGCGGCACGGGCTTCGTACTGCTCGTCGCGGGGCGCTCAGCGGAGCTGCTCGGTGTGGACGCCGATTTCGAGGCCCGTCTGGTAAGTAGGCGTTTGGACCTCCCGACCGAGGTGGTGAACCCGAACGCCCCCTACGACGCCCCTGGCACCCTCTCCACCGATCTCGAGGATCGGGCGCTGGCCGCGCTAGTGGGCGTCTGCCCGAAGGGGAGCACCTCAGACCTCCTGGAGACCGCCTCCCCCACCCAAAAACGCGCCCGTCGCTTCAGCGGTTTTCTGGGCCGGGGCCGCGACGAGACCCGCTCGGGCCGCACCCGCCCCGTGGTGCTGCTCGGTGGCCTGGCCTCGCCGGACAGCGCGAGCGAGCTGGCCGAGGAACTCGAGCGGACCGGCGTGGAGGTGGTCGGGCTCGTGCCGGGGACGGGGATGAGCGAGCTGCCCTCTTTGGGCGAGGGGACCGTCGCCGCCGTGGTGGACCCCAACCTGACAGCTGCAGCCCGGGCGGCCGAGGTGCGCGGGGCGAGGGTGGTCAAGACGCTCACGCCCGTCGGGGTGGACGGCACGGCCCGCTTTATACACGACGTGGCGGCGGAGGCCGGGGCGCGGGCGAACGAGCTGGCCCGGGCCCGGTCGGTCTGGAAAGGCCTCGAGACACTAAGAAACCGCGTCCGTGGAAAGAGGATCTTTCTCGCCAGCGACACCGGGCTCGAGGTGCCGCTCGCCCGCTTCTTGGCCGACGCGGGGGCGGTGGTGCTGGAGGTCGGCGCGCCGCGGTTGGACCGCCGCTCCTTGGCGGAAGAGCTCCAGGCCCTGGGGCCCGACGTAGACGTGGTCCAGTCCCCGGACTGGCGGGGGCAGATGGGGCGCATAGACGCCGCCCGGCCGGACGTGGGGGTGGCGAGCCCGGGACTCCACGTTCCGCTCGTCGCCCGTGGGCACCTCTGTCGCTCCCCGCAAGACTTTCTCGAGGCCGGGGTCCACGGCTACGCGGGCGCCCGGCGCATCCTGGAGCTCTTGGTGCGCACCTTGGAGCGAGCCGAGGCCCTCGATTCCGTGAACCTATGAGGCTCCTGCGCGGCGTCTACGAGGGACCCGGGAGCCACGGCATCCTGCGGGTGGCCGCGAGCATGAAGGGCGTGCACGCCGTACTGCGGGCCTTGCCCGGCGAAGGCTACTTCCCCGCGCTATACGGAGCCCGCGAGCGGACCGGCGAGGCCGCACCAGTCTCTTTAAGCCCCCTTTCGGAGAGGGCCGAGGACTCGTGGGGTCCCGGGAACCTCGCCCGTGACCTCTCGAGCGTCGTCCGGCGCCACCCGGAGACGGAGGCCGTTATCCTGGCCCGCTCGGAGGCCGCGCTCCTCTCCGACGAAGAGATCCCAGAGGTTTCCTTCCCGGAGGAGGGCGAGAGAACCCCCAAGCTGGTGACCTGCAACTGGGAGAACCCCGACGTCGGGGAGGTCGAGGCAGCTGACCTGGCGCTGGAGGACCTGGTCCGGGCGCACGCCCGCGGGAGACGCGAGAGAAGCCCGTCCCCCACCGCCAATTTGTTCGGGCCGCCGGTCTTCGGTCCCGGGGCAGCGGCGGAGTACGCGGAGGCGGAGCGGCTTCTGGCCCTGATCGGGGTCGGGGTCAACACCCGGGTGCCGCTGGGGGCGAGCGTCGGGGACCTCGGCCGCCTCTCGGGGGCGTGGGTCAACGTGCTCCTCTACCGGGAGGTCGGGGAGTCGGCCACGCTCTACCTCCAGGACGAGTTCGGGACGCAGCGCGTGACGACGCCCATGGTCGGAGCCGCGGGCACCGGGGCGGCGCTCAGGACCATCGGCGAGCTGTGCCACCTCGACCCAAAGAAGGTGCAGCAGGCCGTGTGGGCGGAGCTGGCCCGCACCGCGAAGCTGCCGTGGTACGCCCGCCTCTACCGGCCGGAGACGTTCCGGGAGCGACGGGTCGCCATCTTCGGGGATTTCACCTATCCCCTGGGACTGGGCTACGCCCTCTCGCGGGAGGTGGGGCTCGAGGTCGCAGCCTGCGGCACCTACCTGGGACACCTCGAGCGCGACTTCCTCTTCCACGCGCACACCTTCACCGACGAGGCATTCGTCGAGGACGACCCGGAGGAGGTCGCCGCCCGCATCGAGGCTTCGGACCCCGACCTGGTTGTCGGGACGCACCTGGAGGAGGAGGTCGCCGACTCTTTGGGCGTCCCGTTTCTCCCGCTTTGCCCTCCCGTCGTCCGCAGCACCTTCGTGCAGCGACCGCTCATGGGCTACACGGGATCGAGCGTCCTGGCCGACGCGCTCGACGGCGGCCTGGGCCTGATGGAGGAGGAACCGGAGCCCATAGAGGCCGCGGGCATGCCGTGGACAGGAGAGGCGCGCGAGGAGCTCGAGCAGACGCCGCCTTTCCTGCGGGGCCGGGCCCGACGCCTCGCCGAGGATCGCGCCCGTGAGCTGGGATCTACCGAGGTGACGCGCGAGATCTTCCTGGGCTCTCGGCGCTGATCCAACGCTACTAGACCCCACACCCTGGCCACGCTCGGAGTACGGCTCGCTGCTCCGTTTCGGGCGCGCTTGCTGTCCAACTTGTTGCGCCAGAGTTTGGACGGTTTGCCGTGAGGGTATCCACAGAACGACCTCGATCAAGGGCCAGTAAGCGTCGGCGCTTCGGCCAGAACGCAGGGGCGCTACCCCCTGACCTGCAGACAGATACACGACCGACGGAGGATTTTCGGAGATAGCCTACAGCGTGATGGTCTGGCTGATGGACCCAGGCAAGTGCCCGCAAGAGAAGAACGAGGAGGCGCGGGCCTCCGCCGGTCGCAAAAGCGCCCCTAATGGTGAACATGCGTGGCAACAGGGTGTTCCTCGTTCCGGCCGACAGAGTGCACTACGTCGTCTGCGACGAGGTCGAGCGTCCCATGGACTTGGGCTAGCGACCGCCATGCCCCCAGCTGTCGAGCGGCGGAGGAAGCCCGAGGCTTCGAGCGGGTAGAGAAGGAGAGGTGGAAGAGAGAAAGCCGCGGGAGGACCCCGGCGAGAGCAAGAAACGCGAGGAGCGGGTGAGGCTGCTGGTGGGTAGGCTCTCCTGCCTGATCGGGGTTCTGCTGGGTTCGGGTTGCGTCGTCTCCGCGCTTCTGGGCGTGCGCCCGAACGTATCCGCCGCGGTTGTGGGGATCGGGCTCGGCGTGGTGGGCCACTTCCTCGGGGCAAGGCGGCTCGCGACGGTGACCGTCGTACTGGGCGTGGTAGCCTTGCTCATCGGGCTGGCCACGATAGAGGGCCTCATCCCCGGCATCGAGCCCTACGACCAAGAGCGGCCGTCGGCTAGGTAGCCCCGCGACACCGACCACCGGCGGTTCCGAGCCGCTATAATCCGCCGCGATGGGCATAAGGGATTTTATCCGCTACCTCGAGGAGCACCGGGAGAGGTTAGTCAGGGGTTCGGAGCTCTCGGACGTCGAGCGTAAAGAGATCCTGCGGGAGTCCGAGGCGATGGTCGGGATGGCCGAGGCGGCCGTCAAGGAGCTCGAGTCGGTCATAATCAACCGGAGGATCAACCTACCAGAGGAGCACGCCGTCCGCTTCGCCCAGGACGTCTTCCTCTACCTCCGCGACGAAGAAGAGAAAGTCAAGGAGCGAGTCCGAGCCCTCATTCCCCGAGACTCCTAACCGAGCCGCTTGACGAGCACCGCGCGGGTCGCGGTAATCTCCTGCTCGTCTAGGAACTGCTCCAGTATCCCCGGCAGATCGTCCATCCGGCGCTCCTCGAGCTCGGGGTGCGTGATCCTCACCTCGAAGACTTCGTCCGTGCGCGCGGTCTCTATCTCGAGCACGCCGTCTCCGGTGGAGAGGAGGACGTCGGTGAGGACAGCTTCGGCGGCGACGGCGAGGTCGTTTAGCCTCCGCCCGCTGAGCCCCGCCACGGCGGCATTCCAGGCTATGAAGTAGCGGGCCTCCCCGGCGCGCGAGAGATCTATCGGAACCTCCTTCTTGCTGTCCACGCCGTAAGGTTACCCCGAGACCCCCAGGCGTGTCCTTCGTATAGACTCTGTAGCGAACAAGGAACGCCCTGGCGCCGACAGGAGGTAGCAGAAGCATTGGGTTTGAGGCTTGGATCCCGCGTTGTTCCAGTCGTGGTGCTGGCCGCGGTGGTGCTGGCCGCGGTGGTGCTGGCGGGATGCTCCGATGAGAGCAAGTTCGGGGAGAAGAACATCGCCGAGGCGCCAGCAGCGCAGGCGGCGCGGGTGCCGGCGGACGAGCCGGTGGCGCAGGTGGCCGCCGAGGTCGGGCCCAGCGTGGTGCAGGTCAACGTAAAGGCGACGGCGGCCACGCCCTTCGGCTCCGAGAAGCAGGAGGGGATCGGGAGCGGCGTGATCTACCGCGAGGACGGCTACGTCATCACCAACCATCACGTCGTCGAAGGCGCGTCGGAGGTGAGCGTGGCCTTCGCAGACGGGACGACGGAACCTGCGGAGATCGTCGGCAGCGACCCGGGCACCGAGATAGCCGTCTTGCGGGTAGACCGCAGCGGTCTGCCCGCCGCGCGGTTCAACGAAGGCGAAGACCTCCTGCCCGGCCAGCTCGCCGTGGCCATCGGTAGCCCGTCGGGCTTCGAGTCCACCGTGACGGCGGGCGTCATCAGCGGCATAGGACGCGACTTCCCCCCGGAACTCGTCGCCGGCGACGAGGACGCGGCGCGCTCGCTGGTGGACCTGATTCAGACCGACGCCGCCATCTCGCCCGGCAACTCCGGCGGCGCCCTGGCCGACCGCGACGGCGAGATCATCGGCATCAACGTCGCCTACCTGCCCCCGGCCGAGACGGGGGCCGTTAACATCGGCTTCGCCATCCCCTCGGACACCGCCATCTCCGTCGCTGATCAGCTCATAGAGACCGGTGAGGTGACGAGTGCCTACCTCGGCGTCAGCACGACCGACCTCAGCCCCGAGGACGCCGAGCGTTTCGACCTCCCGGTGCAGTCCGGCGCCATTGTCGAGACGGTAGAGCCGGGCAGCGGTGCCTACGGCGCGGGGGTGCGCCAAGGCGACATAATCGTGGCGCTCGGGAACGATCAGGTAGAGAACACGGGGGACCTGCTCGGAGCCCTGCGCGACTACCAACCCGGCGATGCGGTTGAGCTTGCGGTCGTCCGCGACGGCGACGAACAAACGCTGAACGCGACGCTCGGAGAACGCCCGGAGTAAGGAGGTGCCGTGCGAGCCACCTGGGGCCGCAGGATGAAAGAGACCTTCGCGATCGTCGCCATCGGCGACGGCGCCATAGAGCTCCTCTCGCCGAGGGAGCACTCCCTTCTGTGGGAGGTAGGACCGGAGGGCACGCGCAAGATCGCTCGCTTTTTCGCCGATAACCCAGGCTACATGCGCCTCCTCGGTGCTGGCCAGGTAGCCTTCGGCCTCTGGGTCGCACTGCGCCAGTATCGCGACTGACGGTCGGACCAGAGGGGCCCGTAGAAAGGTCCCGCGGCGGTAGAATAGGGTCGTGGCGCAAGCGCACGATTATTCGCACGAGACGGCCCGCGACAAGAACAAGCGGGCTCTCGGGATCACGCTCGCCCTGACAGCGAGCTTCACGGTGGCCGAGGTCGTCGGCGGCCTGCTCACCGGCAGCCTCGCGCTGCTCGCTGACGCGGGTCACATGCTCTCGGACAACCTCTCGCTCGGGGTCGCGCTCTTCGCGGCCTGGCTCGCCGGTCGGCCAGAGACGCCGGAGAGGAGCTTCGGCTACAAAAGGGCCGAGATACTTGCGGCCCTGGCGAACGGGGTGACGCTGGTAGCGATCTCGATCTGGATCTTCGTGGAGGCCTTCTCGCGCCTGCGGGAGCCTCCGGAGATCCTGGGCGGCCCCATGCTGGCGATCGCCGCCCTCGGGCTCCTCGTCAACGCAGCGGGCGTGATCGTCCTCTCGCGCTCCACGGGAGAGAGCCTGAACATGGAGGGCGCCCTCCGGCACGTGATCGCCGACGCCCTCGGCTCTCTCGGGACCATAGCCGCGGGCCTGATCATCGTCCTCACCGGCTGGCGCTATGCGGACCCCCTCGCCAGCGTCGCGATAGGGGCTCTGATCCTCGTGAGCTCCTGGACCCTCCTCAGAGACTCAACGAACATTCTCCTCGAAGCAGCCCCCCGCGGGATAGACGCCGGAGAGGTAGGCCGCAAGATGGTCAGCGCGGAAGGCGTCGTGGAGGTACACGACCTCCACGTATGGACGATCACCTCCGGCTTCCCGGCCCTCTCGGCCCACGTCCTCGTCGGCCGTAGCGAAGACTGCCACGCCCGGCGCCGCGACCTCGAAGACCTCCTCGCCGACGAGTACGGCATCTCCCACACTACCCTCCAGGTCGACCACGTCGGCGACCACGAAGACGAGAGTCACGGCCCGCGGTTCCTCCCCCTCGGCGAGAAGCCACCCCGCGCTCATTAGCGACCATCACAAGGCCCGACCCCAAGCGGTCTTTTCAACAACGTATGAACACTAGTTAGAATGACGGCGTGAACGACGAACGCTGCGATCTGCTCTGCGTCGACACTCCGAAGACGGAGGCGATACGCGAGGGGTTGCCGGGTGATGAGGGCGCCTGGGTAGCCGCCGTCGCCGTCATGGCGGTGTGGCGGTGTGGCGGTG
>Ga0126306_10000032_pt1 | contig 37226 bp, 34 predicted proteins | sample Plot27_FD_92592 | JGI IMG/M metagenome (GOLD analysis project Ga0126306, IMG submission 92592) | Serpentine soil microbial communities from UC McLaughlin Reserve, CA, USA - Plot27 | ecosystem: Environmental > Terrestrial > Soil > Grasslands | place: USA: UC McLaughlin Reserve, Lake County... | reverse complement strand
CTTCGCGCGGATCGTGCCGGCGGCGGCGCCGCGCGGGTTGATCAGCGGCTTGTCGGGATGCGCGGCGTTGTAGGCCGCGAACGTGGAGCGCAGCATCACGAGCTCGCCGCGGACCTCGAGGCGGCCCTGCGCCGCGAGCGCCGGCGGCACGCCGTCGGCGAGCGCGCGCACCAGCATCGTCACGTCGTCGCCGGTCGTGCCGTCGCCGCGAGTGACCGCGCGCGCCAGGCGACCGCGCTCGTACACGAGCGCCAGCGAGAGCCCGTCGAGCTTGGGCATGACGACGACGGGCTGGCCCGGGAAGCGGTCGAAGAACGCGGCGACCTGCTCCGGGGAGCTCGCCTTCTCCAGCGACAGCATCGGCCGGCTGTGGCGCACCGGCGCGTGCAGCGCCCCCGGCGCGCCGACCTGCTCGAGCGGGTTGGGGTCGGGCGCCAGCTCGGGGTGGTCGGCGATCAACCCGCGCAGCTCGTCCTCGAGCGCGTCGTAGTCGGCGTCGGCGACGAGCGGATCGCCGCCGTAGTAGGCCTCGCGCAGCTCGGTGATGCGGGTCGCGAGCTCGTCGATGCGCTCGCGGGCTTCCGTACTCATGGCCCCTTACGCTAGGGGCTCGTTCAACCGCGCCAGATACCGGCTCAGCGGAACCAGCGACGGCGCCGCAGGCGCTCGTTGTGCGTGGCGTGGAGGAAGTGAGCGTGGAGGTGGGGAGACAGCATGCACCCACTTTCCCAGCCGGTTCGGCCGCGGCCCACATGGCTGCCCTGTGTCCGGTGGCGGAGGAGGCCGCCGCTCGAGCGTGCGGCTTGCCGCACCGATCCGTTCGCATCCCTGACCACGGCGTGTTGCTGCTCGCGCGCACGCGGGAACGCATCGTCTGAAGCTTGTTCACGAGCGAAAGGAGCCTCATGCCCTGGGATGAGCTGAAGCCGCGCAAGTTCGCAGCCTTCGAGCAGGAGCTGGACGGGATCTCCCGGCAGGCGATGGAGGACCATTACAAGCTCTATGAGGGGTACTGCAAGAAGGCGAACGAGTGCCGCAGGATCCTGAACGAGTTCGACTACGCCCAGATCGAGGGCAACCAGGTCTACTCGCCGTTGCGGGCGGTGTCGGTCGACTACACGTTCGCGCTGCTCGGCTATAAGAACCACGACCTGTACTTCGGCCACCTCGGCGGCCACGGCGGCGAGCCCGACGGGCGCTTCGCCGAGCTGATCGACAGTGAGTTCAACGGCGTCGCGAAGTGGGAGGACGCGGTCAGGAAGGCGGCCTCCGCCGCGCGTGGCTGGGTGATGGTCGGCTACGACCTCAACGACGGCTCGCTGTTCAACTACATCATGGACACGCAGAACCTCTGGGCCGTCTACAACATGGTCCCCGTCCTGGCGATCGACGTCTACGAGCACGCCTACGTGCGCGACTTCGGCGCGACACCGGACGGGCGCAAGCAGTACGTCGAGGCGTTCTTCCGCAACGTCAACTGGGAGCACGTCAACCGCCAGCTCGCGCAGGCCGAGGCGGCCAAGCAGGGCGCCGACGCGAGCGGTGCGCGCGAACCCACCACGGCAGGCGCATAGCGCGGCCAGGCGGCGCCCGAGCGCGGTCTCGGGCGCCGCCGTTTGCGCGCCAACGGCTCCGGGAAGCCCCGCTGTGGGCAGGTCATCGTGAACCGCTGACCGCTTGCGGAAGGTCCTCGAGGTCGGTGTCGTCGACCGCGTCGCAGGCTTGGACACCGCCGAGAGCGCTGAACTGTTTCCACGAGGCGGAGCGTCCGATGAGCACCCGTCACGCGACCGTTGCAGGCCGCGAAATCCCCGAGTCCGCCGACTTCATCGCATACGCGAAACGGCGCGATGCGCGCGCTCGCGAACGCCTGGTGCGGGCCTACCTGCCGCTCGCCGTCTCGATCGCCCGGCGCTATCACCGGGACCGGCGCGTGGCCTTGGACGATCTCAAGCAGGTCGCGGCGATCGGGCTGCTCAAGGCGATCGAGCGCTTCGACCCGGATCGCGCGATCGCGTTCACCTCATTCGCCGTGCCGACGATCGACGGAGAGTTGAAGCGGTACCTGCGCGACTACACGTGGGCGGTTCGTCCTCCGCGTGGCCTGCAGGAGCGTGCCCAGCGGGTCTGCCGGGAACGCGACCAGCTGAGCAACGATCTCGGCCGCAGCCCGACGGCCCACGAGCTGGCCGAGCGCATGGGATGCTCGCTCGAGGCGGTCGTCGAGGCGTCCGAAGCCGCCCAGGCCCGCGCCGCGGAGTCGTTCGACCTCCGAGCGGTGGAGCGGCACGACATGCCGTTCGCACCGGCGGAGCGGATCGGCGCCGAGGACGGCGGCTTCGCCGCCGCCGAAGCGTCCGTCATCGCCGAGCGCCTGCTCTCCTCGCTGTCCGATCGCGAACGTCGCGCGATCCACCTGCGCTTCCATCACGACCTGACGCAGGCCGAGATCGCCCGGCGCATAGGCTGCTCGCAGATGCACGTCTCACGCATCCTCCGACGGGCGCTCGCACGGCTGGCGGAAGAGGCGGCCTCCGACGGTGGCTGCTCGCTCCTGCGCTCGCTGGGCCACTCCCAGCCGTGAGCGTCGCGCGCGCATTTCGCGCGACCGGCGCGGACCTCCCGTTCGGCGATCCCGGCGCCGCGCACGGCGTGCCCTTCGAGGGCTACTTCTGGCGCGTCGTCCAGCCGGCGAGCGGTGTGGCCATCGTCGCGCTGAGCGCCGTCTGCCGGGGGCCGGACGGGCCTTGGGGGCTCAGCACGCTCGCCGCGCATCCCGGCGGCTTCGCGCGCACCGTGATCACGCGGACCGCCGCTGCGGATACACGGGCGTTCGGCGTGTGCGCGGAGGGCGTGCTGCGCGGAGACGCCGCGGCGCTGTCGGTCGAGATGGGGCCGGATGCGCGCCTGGACCTCTCGCTGCACGACGCACTGATCTGGCCGCGGCGGGCGTTCGCCGCGCTCGGACCGGCGCACGCGATCCCGTGGCTGCCGCAGTACTGGCAGCCGGTGGTGATCGCGGCCGATGTGCGGGGGCGCGTCCGCGCGGGCGACCTCTCGCTCGACCTCGACGGAGCGGTGGGTTACGCGGAGAAGAACTGGGGACGCGGCTTTCCGGGTCGCTGGTGGTGGGGTCACGCCGCGGCGTTCGACGGCGACGACGTGTCCGTCTCGTTCGCCGGTGGCCGGGTGCCGCTGGCGGGCGACGACGTCGCGCCGACCGCGGTGGTGCTCCGGCTGGGCGAGCGGGTCATCGCGCTGGCGCCGCCTCTGTCCCGGACGCGCGTGGCACTCGGCGACGGCGTCTGGCGCCTGCGCACGCATGGGCGCGGCTTCGCCGTCGAGATCGCGGGTGACGCCGAAGGGGCGCCGCCCCACGAGCTGCTGGTGCCGGTCCCGCGCGAGCAGCGGGGCGAGCTCCGCTCGCGCCAGCACCTGGCGGGCAGCCTCTCGCTGCGGATCCGGCGTGGAAGGCGGCTGCTCTATGACGGCCGCTCGCCGCTCGCGGGGCTCGAGCTCGGGCTGCCGCTCAGCCACCCTGCGCGCGCCGCGCCGCGAGCCTGAGCGGCTCCGCGCCGACGAGCCGCTCGAAGCCGCCGATCATCGCCCACAGCGCTCGCAGCCGCATGGCCGCGTGACGGTCCACCGGCTCCACGCGCGCCTCCGTGCACAGTTCGGCGCGACCATCCGCGACGGTGGTCACCCAGTGGGCGAAGCTGACGCGGACCGTCCCGCGCTTGTCCCAGGCCCTGAACGCCGCGGGACCGTCGAGCCTCGGGTAATCGCGCTGCAGGGTCCAGATGCGGCCGCACAGCCCCGAGACGAGGTGGCTCTCCCCCTCCTCGAGCACCGTGAACGGATAGGCGCGGAAGAGCTGGTCGTAGGTCCGGCTCTCCGGCGTGCCGGGGATCCTCCAGCGGACCAGCCGGCCAAGCGTGCGCGTGTCGGCCAGCCGGATCTCCCGTGCCGCTCGCCACAGCGCGCCCGGCGTCGCCGCGACCGCGCGCCGGTGCTGGGTGCGGACCGTCGCGTTCGGCAGCCACGCATCGAGATCGGGGATCCGGTCCGCCATCGAGCCCTAGAGTGCCCGACTGCGTGCGGCTGCTGCAGCACAAGACCGAGGCGTACTGGTTCTACCGGGTGCTGTCGCTCGTGTATGACCGCTGGGTCAACCCGCTGTTCTGGACGCCGGAGATGCGCACGGCCGCCCTCGCGGCGGCGGCGCTCGAGGAGCGCTCGCTGCGGACGCTCGACGTCGGCGCCGGCACCGGCTTCACGAGCGAGGGCATCGTCGAGCACGTCGACGCCCACCGGCTCACGCTGCTCGACCAGAGCCCGCACCAGCTGGCACGCGCGCGGGTGAAACCGAGCCTGGCCCGCTGCGCGAAGGTGATCGGCGACGCCGAGCGGCTGCCGTTCGCCGGCGACCGGTTCGATCGCTACGTGTCGGCGGGCAGCATCGAGTACTGGCCGGACCCGCAGCGCGCGATCGCCGAGGCCTATCGCGTGCTGCGAGCGGACGGGCGCGCGCTGCTGATCGGACCGGTCCGACCCGCCAATCCGGTGCTGCGGCGTCTCGCGGACGCGTGGATGCTCTTCCCGACCGAGCAGCAGTACCGCGAATGGCTGAGCCGCGCAGGGTTCACCGATGTAGAGCTCGTGGCGCTGGCGCCGTCCTGGTACCGCAGCTCGCGCGGCGCCTACGCCGTCGCCGCGAGCGGCCGCAAGCCGGCCGCCGGCTCGTCGCCGCTGGCGCTCCCGCCGCCTGCGGAGCCCGCCGGCGCCGGCCGCATGCGGTCGGCGCTCCGCTTCGCCGGCGGCTCGCTGGCGGGGGCGCTCTTCGTGCCGCTCGCGGCGGTGCTCGCGCTGCGCCACCGGCTGCAAGAGCGGCGCACGACGTGAACGGTCGCGTCGCGAGCGCGCAGGTGGCCGCGGGAGCCGCTCGGTCGGGCGGGCCGGCGGCGCTGTGGCGCTTCACGCGCCCGCACACGATCATCGGCACGGCGGCCAGCATCGCCGGGCTGTACGTGATCAGCGTCGACGCGCTCCCCGCAGTCGGGTTCGCGGACGCGCTCGGCAACCTCGCGTGGACGCTGCTGGCCGGCTTCTGCGTCAACGTCTACATCGTCGGCGTCAACCAGCTCGAAGACGTCGAGATCGACCGCGTCAACAAGCCCTACCTCCCGCTCGCGGCCGGCGAGCTGACGACGACCGCGGCGCGCCGCGTCGTCGCCGTCGCCTTCATCGTCCCGGTCGTCCTGGCGCTCACCCAGGGTCCCGTCGAGCTCGTCGCCGTGCTTGCCGGGCTCGCCGTCGGCACGGCCTACTCCTGCCCGCCGCTGCGCCTGAAGCGCTTCCCCGCGCTCGCGTCGCTGAGCATCACGGCCGTACGATCGCTGGTGGTCAACCTCGGCGTCGCGCTCCATTTCACGCGCTCGCTCGGCGACGGCGCCTGGTCGGTGCCGGACCCGGTGTGGGCGCTGACGCTCTTCGTGCTCCCGTTCTCGTTCGCGATCGCGATCCTCAAGGACGTCCCCGACGCCGAGGGCGACCGCCGCTTCCGGATCGCGACCTTCACGCTGCGGCTCGGCGCCGGGCGCGTCCTGCAGATCGGTCTCGCGGCGCTGACCGCGGCCTACCTCGGCATGGCGCTGGCCGGGCCGCTGCTGCTCGAGTCCTGCCAGCCGGCCGTCCTCGCCGGCACGCATCTGGCCGCCGCCGGCGTGCTGTGGCACATGGCGGCGCGGACCGATCCGCACGATCCGTCATCGTTCACGGCCTTCTACATGGGGGTGTGGAAGCTGTTCTTCCTCGAGTACGCGCTCGTGCCGCTCGCCGTCGTGCTGGGCTGATGGTGCGAGGCGTCCCTTAGGCTTCGGTCATGGCGGGGCGCATCATCGCCGTCACGCGGATCCACGGTCTCGCCGGGCGTCGCGACGAGCTCAGGGCGCTGATGCGCGATACGCAGCGGCGCACGGCCGGCGAGCCCGGGTGTCTCCGCTACGTGTTCGGGGCCACGGTCGGCGATGCCGACGAGTACGTGCACGTGCAGGAGTGGTCGGACGACTCCAGCTTCGCGTCGCACCAGCGCTCCGAGCCGTTCCGCGACTACCAGCAGGGGTCGCTGGACCTGGTCGCACGGCCATCCGACATGGAGCTGCATCACGTTTCCTCGACGATCGCGCCCGAGCCCTCGGGGCCGATGGACCCGCGCAGCGCCGATTGAGGCCTTCGGGCCGGGCGTTCCGGCCCGCGCTCGCGATGTTCGCGGGCTTTCCGCAGCAGGCGCGCGGCAATACGCCGATGGCGAGCGGATCGCGCGGGCTAGCATCGCGACATGACCGACCAACGCGCCTCCTCCCGGGCGGCCGAAGTGGTGATCGTCGGCGGCGGCGTCGCGGCCCTCGAAGCGCTGCTTGCGCTCCGCGAGCTTGCGGGCGATCGTCTCCACCCCACGCTCGTCGCGCCCGAGCCGGACTTCGTCGACCGGCCGATGACCGTCGCCGAGCCGTTCGGCCTCGGCGCGGCGCGGCGCCATTCGCTGCAGCAGATCGCGTCGAGCTTCGAGGCAAAGCTCGTCCGCGCCGCGGTGAAGGAGCTGCGCGCCGCGGAACGGCGCGTCGTGCTCCGCAGCGGTGACACGCTGGGCTACGACACGCTCGTGCTCGCGCCCGGCGCGCGGACCCTGCCCGCATACGATCATGCGATCACGTTCGGCCGGCAGGGCTCTGGCGAGGCGATGCGCGAGCTGGTCGACGGCGTCGAGCGCGGCGCGGTCCGGCGCGTCGCCTTCATCGCCCCGACGGCGATCGGGTGGACACTTCCGCTGTACGAGCTGGCGCTGCTGACGGCCCGCGCCGCCCACCGCTCGCAGGCCGACACCGAGCTCGTACTGATCACGCGTGAGGAGCGTCCGCTGGCCGTGTTCGGGACGCGGCCGAGCGCGGCGGCCTCCGATTGGCTGACCAGCGCCGGCGTCGAGTTCATCGGGGCGGCGCGCGCCGAGGTGCGGCCGGGCGCCGTGCTGCTCGAGCCCGGCCACCGCACGATTCCAACCGACGCGGTCGTCGCGCTTCCGCTCGTCCGCGGCGCCGGGCTCGAGGGGGCGCCGGCCGACGAGTACGGCTTCATCCCGGTCGATGCCCACGGCCGCGTTCGCGGCCTCGAGGCGGTATATGCCGCAGGCGACGCCACCGACTTCCCCGTCAAGCAAGGCGGTCTGGCCGCGCAGCAGGCCGACGCCGTCGCGGCCCACATCGCGACGCAGCTCGGCGCCACCGTGACGCCCGCGCCGTTCCGCCCCGTGCTCCGCGGCATGCTCTTCACGGGCGACGACCCGCAGTTCCTGGGAACGCGCGAACTCGCCGACCCCGGCCAGGGGATCTCGTCGCCGCTCCCGCTCTGGTGGCCCCCCAGCAAGATCGCCGGCCGCCACCTGGGCCCCTACCTCTTCGGCGGAGACGCCGCCGAGGTCTTCGGCGCGGCCCCCGAGGGCTTCGCCGAAGTCGACGTCGAGCTGAAGGCCGCCGGCGCGCCCGCGAACGCAGCCTGACCTGCACAGGAGCGGCGTGCGGGAAATCCGCAAGAGGTGTGCGCCGCCCCACCGATGCCGCCGCTCGCGCGCGCTTCTAGCCTCGCCGCATGACCCTCCCCCGTACCAGGCGCGTGCTGATCGCCGGCGGCGGCGTCGCGGGCCTCGAGACCCTGCTCGCGCTGCAGGCGCTTGCAGGCGACCGTCTCGAGATCGAGCTGCTCGCCCCGAGCCGCCACTTCACCTACCGGCCGCTCGCGGTCGCCGAGCCGTTTCGCGATGGAAGCGTGCAGCGGATCCCGCTGGCCGCGATCGCGGCCGACCGCGGCGTGCGGCTGCATCGTGACGCCCTCGCGCGCGTGTTCGCGGACGACTGCGCCGTCGAGACGCAGGGCGGCGCCCGGCTGGACTACGACACGCTCGTGCTCGCGTTCGGCGCCCGGCCCGTCGAGGCGGTCCGCGGCGCGCTGACGTTCCGCGGCCCGCAGGATGCAGCCCGCGTTGCCGCAATCGTCGAGCGTCTCCGCGACGGCACGCTGCGGCGGATCGCCTTCGTGGTGCCAAGCGGCACCTCCTGGTCGCTGCCGCTGTATGAGCTGGCGCTGCAGACGGCCACCGCCGTCAGGGAGTCCGCTCCACGGGCCCGGTTCGTCGTCGTCACGCCGGAGCCCGCGCCGCTCGCCGCCTTCGGCGACGAGGCCGGCGTCGCGGTCCGCGCCCTGCTCGACGAGCACGGCGTCGAGCTGCGCACCGGCGCGCTGGTCGAGCACTATGCCGACGGCCGGCTGTGGCTGGAGATCGACGGCTCGCTCGAGGTCGACGGCGTGATCGCGCTGCCACGGCTGATCGGCCGGCGCGTGAGCGGGGTGCCCTCGGACCCGCTCGGGTTCGTGCCGGTCGACGAGTTGACCCGCGTGATCGGGCTCGACGGCGTCCATGCGGTCGGCGACGTCGCCGCGCACGGTCCCAAGCAGGGCGGGCTGGCCGCCCAGCAGGCCGACGTGGCCGCGAACGTGATCGCCGCCGCGACGGGAGTCGCCGTGCGGCCGCGCCCCTACCGGCCGGTGCTGCGCGGGCTGCTGCTCACCGGCGGCGCGGTGCGCTACCTGCGCAACGACCCTTACGGCGACGCGGAGGTCTCGGGCGAGCTCTTGTGGTGGCCGCCGGCCAAGATCGCGGGACGCCACCTGGCGCCCTACCTGGCCGCCCACCTCGAGCTGGGCGCGCCGCTGCACGCGGCACGCTAGGGTCGCGCAGCCGTGGACCCGATTCGCCTCGTCATCGCCGACGACCACGCGGTCGTCCGCACGGGCCTGAGGCTGCTGCTCGAGGCGGAGGACGGCGTCACCGTCGTCGCCGAGGCCGGCGAGATCGACACCACCAAGCGCATGGTGGCCGCGCATCGTCCCGACGTGCTGGTGCTCGACCTCAACATGCCGGGCGCTCCCAGCCTTCCCGCCATCCCTGACCTCGCGCAGCGCACCGCCGTCGTCGTGCTCACGATGCAGAACGATCCCGCCTTCGCGCGCGAGGCGCTGCAGTCGGGCGCGCTCGGCTACGTGCTCAAGGAGGCCGCCGACGCCGAGCTGGTCGGCGCCGTCCGCGCCGCAGCGGACGGCCGCACGTATCTCAACCCCGAGCTGGGCGCGCGCATGGCGGCCGCACCGCCCGCACCGGAGGGGCCGCCGGACGACCTGACCGAGCGCGAGCTCGAGATCCTCCGCCTGATCGCGCTCGGCTATACCAACGCCGAGATCGGAGGCCAGCTGTACCTCAGCGTGCGCACGATCGAGTCACACCGCGCTCACATCCAGCAGAAGACGCGCCGCAGCACGCGCGCGGAGCTCGTGCGCTACGCGCTCGACCACGGGCTGCTCGGCGACTGACGGGTCAGAGCGGAAAGGCGGCCGTCATCGCGGTACCGGCGCTCGACGTCTCGATCTCCAGCCGCCCGCCCATCAGCGCGGCACGCTCGCGCATCCCCTCGAGTCCGAACCCCGTCGTGGGCTCGGTGGCGTCGAAGCCGCGCCCGTCGTCGGCGACGCGCACCCGCAGCGCGTCCGGGTCCTGCTCGACCGTCACGTCGACGCGCGCGGCGCGGGCGTGCTTTGCGACGTTGGTCAGCGCCTCCTGCACGAGCCGGTAGGTCACGGTCTTGAGCTCCGGATCCAGGCCGTCCTCCTCGACCCGCACGTCGAGCGCGACCTCGAGGCCCTCGACGTCGGCCGAGCGGCGCCCGAGCCCTTCGAGCGCTGCCACGAGCCCGAGCTGGTCGAGTGCCGCGGGTCGCAGCTCGGTGATCAGCGCGCGCAGGTTCGCGATCTCCGTCGAGAGCTGGTCGGTCGCCTGTCGCGCGGCCTGCTCGAGCGCGTCGCCGCCCGCGCGCAGCCCGGAGGAGAGCAGCACCCCGAGCGCCGCCAGCCCCTGGAGCGTCTCGTCGTGCAGCTCGCGCGCCCAGCGGCCGCGCTCCTGCTCGGCCGAGCGCAGGCTGTGGCGCAGCCGCCCCGCCTCGACCGACTTGGCCGTCGCGACGGCGGTCGCGGCGCTCGCGGCGAACGACAGCAGGAGCTCCTCGTCGCGGTCGCCGAACTCGGGCTCCTCGTCGAGCCGGTCGAACGCGCACAGGACACCGAGCGGGCGCTCGCGGTAGCGGAGCGGCACGAGCAGTGCGGTCTCGGCGCCCGCGATCCCGAGCTGCTCGTCCTGCAGCCCGAGCCGCACCGCGACGTCGCCGACCCGCTCGGGCCGTCCGCTGCTCAGCACCTCGCCCGCCACGGAGTCCGTCGCCGGCAGCGAGGAGCCGAGCGTGCCGGCGTCCAGCTGGCCCGCGCCGGCGGCGGCCACGAGCCGGTCGCCCTCGTGCAGGAGCAGCACCACGCTGCGCGCCCGCACGAGCGCGCGGCCGCGCTTCACGATGAGCTCCAGCACGCGGTCCAGGTCGGTCTCCGAGCCGAGCGCGCGCGCGATCGCTGTGGTCGCCTGCAGGCCCTCGACCGCCCGCTCCAGCTCGGCCGAACGCTGCGCCGATTCGTGGAAGAGGCGCGCGTGGTCGATCGCGATCGCGGCCCAGTCGGCGAGCACGCCGACGGCCTGCAGATCGGCGTCGCCGAACTCGCCGCCCTGCTTCTCGGTCAGGTAGAGGTTGCCCCAGGCCTGCCCGCGGATCAGCAGCGGTACGCCGAGGAACGTCGTCATCGGCGGGTGCCCGGCGGGAAATCCATACGAGCGCGGGTGCGATCCGACGTCGGACAGGACGATCGGGCGCGGTTCGTCGATCAGCAGGCCGAGGATGCCGCGCCCACGCGGGAGGTCCCCGATCGCCGCGTGGGTGGCCGCGTCGATGCCGCTGGTCAGGAAGCGCTCGAGCCCGCGACGCTCCGCGTCGAGCACGCCGATCGCCGCATAGCGCGCGCCGGTCAGTTCGCGGGCAGTAGCCAGGAGCCGCTCGAGCACGACCTCGAGGTCGAGCTCGACCACGAGCGAGCGCCCGGCCTCGAGCAGGCGCTCGGCCTGCGCAGGGTCCAGCCGCGAATCGGAGCCGCCGCCCCTTGCCACGTGCGCATCGTGCCAGTCGCCTCCGGTCCGCGCGGCGCCGACCGGCCCCGGCGTGCGAAGATCGCGTCGTGTCGCCGCGCGAGAAGGAGAAGGAGGCGAAGCTCAGCACCAAGGAGTACGAGCGCCATCTCGCGCAGCTCCACATCGAGCTCGTCAAGCTGCAGTACTGGGTCAAGAAGCAGGGACTGCGCGTCGTGCTCCTGTTCGAGGGCCGCGACGCAGCCGGCAAGGGCGGAACGATCAAGCGGATCGTGGAGCCCCTCAACCCGCGCGGATGCACGGTCGTCGCACTCGGAACGCCATCGGACCGCGAGCGCACCCAGTGGTACTTCCAGCGTTACGTGGCCCACCTGCCGGCTGCCGGCGAGATCGTCATCTTCGATCGAAGCTGGTACAACCGCGCCGGCGTCGAGCGGGTGATGGGGTTCTGCAGCGACCTCGAGTACCGCGAGTTCCTGCGCTCCTGTCCGGAGTTCGAGCGCATGCTCGTGCGCTCGGGGATCACCCTGCTCAAGTACTGGTTCTCGGTCTCGGACGCGGAGCAGGAGCGGCGCTTCCAGCGGCGCTCGCACGATCCGCGGCGGCGCTGGAAGCTCAGCGACATGGATCTGAAGTCGCGGGAGAGATGGGACGAGTTCTCGCGGGCGAAGGACGAGATGTTCTTCTACACCGACATCCAGGAGGCTCCCTGGTACACGGTCGAGGCCGACGACAAGCTGCGGGCGCGGCTGAACTGCATCGGCCACATCCTCGACCGGATCGACTACCGCAACGTGCTTCCGAAGCCCACGAAGCTGGCTCCGCGACCGAAGGGCGAGCACTACGAGCGCCCTCCGCGTGAACGCCACGCGATCGTTCCCGAACGCTTCTGAGCCACGCCGCCGGACGGCACCGATCACTCGTAGGGATCCGCAACCTGCCTGCGGCCTCCTCCCGATGTGAGCCGCGGATCGCTCACCTACGGTGGGGAAGGAGTCCAACGCCCAGGGAGCCCGCCATGTTCGACGACGCGACAGTTGCAGACGCCATGCACACCGGCCTGATCACGTGCGCCGCCGACGCGACGGTCGCCGAGGTCGCTCAGGCGATGGCGCAACGGCGCATCCACTGCGTGGTCGTGGCGGACGGCGACGGCCGCCGGCCCTGGGCCGTCGTGGGCGATCTCGACCTGATGGCCGCACTCGCCGCGGGCGGGCAGGTTCCGGCCGCGTCGCTCGCCGCGACCGAGGTGGTCACCGTCTTCCCGGCGACCCCGCTGGCCGAGGCCGCCCGGATGATGGCCGAGCACCAGGTCAGCCACCTGGTTGTGCTGGACCCGGTCACGGCCCACCCGATCGGAGTGGTCTCCACGCTCGATGTCGCCCGCGTCGCGGCCTGACATCGGCGACGCGGCCGCACGGCCGCATGGAGCCGCGAGCGCGTCCGCGGCCGGCCGGTTCACCGCGGCCGCGGCGATGCGATCGACTCGAGGTACGGGCCGATGTGCCGGCCCACCACCTTGTGCGGCGGCCACCACAGGAACGCGCCCGACGCCTCCGACTCCGGCGGCGCGTGCGGCCGGCGCTCCAGGTAGACCGGGTCGCCGCCGGTTAGCAGCAGGCCCTGCAGCTTGGGCTTGTACGGGCGCACCTCGATGGCGGCGCCGGCGACCTGCGCGGCGATGTCGGCGGCGGCGACGTCGGCCTGCTGCGCGGTGAGGCCGCCCTGCTTCAGCGGCCGTGTCGTCATGTCGCCCACCGCCCAGACGCGGTCGACCCCGCGGACGCGGCCGAAGCGGTCGACCGGGACGAAGCCGTCGAGCTCGTCCGGCAGCCCGGGGAGGTGGGGCCCGCTGAGCGGCGGCAGCGCGATGACAAGCTCCGCGTCGAGCGGACCCTCGAGCTCGAGCCAGAGCTTCCCGTCGGCGAACGCCTCGGCGAACGTGCCCGTGCGGAGGCTAACGCCGGCGTCCTCGAGCTGAGCTGCCACCGCCGCGCTCGCCTCGGCCCCGAAGATGCCCAGCGGCGCGGACTCGCGCGTCACCACCTCGATCGCGAGATCCAAGCCGCGCCGGCGCCCGTGCTCGGCGGTCATCAGCGCGAGCTCGTAGAGCGGCAGCGTCCAAGCCGTCCCGGCGGGGGCGACGAACGCGATCGCGTGGGGTCGTCCCGGGCTCAGCGCGTCGATCGCCTCTGCGACGGCGATCACGTCGCGCGGGCCGGCGAACGGGATCGCCCCCGGCAACGCCGGCTTGGGGCGGGCGCCGAGCGAGAGGAGCAGCGCGTCGTAGGGAACGGGTGGCCCGTCGCGCGTATCGAGCTCGCGCGCCTTCGCGCGCACTCCCGTCACGATGTCGGAGATCCACCGAACGTCGCGGTCGCGGGTGATGTGCTCCCAGTCGAAGCGCGGAGCGGGATCGGCGCCGAACGGCTCGGCCACCGACAGCGCGCGATAGGTCACGTACCGCGTCGCGGAGACCAGGCTGATGCGGACGCGATCACCGACATGGGACTGAAGTGCGAGCAGGCCTTCCAGCGCGCCCACTCCTCCGCCGGCGATGACGACGTGCGGGGTCATGACGTCACTGTTGCGCCTCCTCGAGCTTCCCGCATCGGTGGTGGAACGCATCGACACCGGTGGAAACCCGCAGCCGACGGCGCTGTCGGCGCAGAGCACGGAACTCCGAGCACCCGGCGGGCCGGTGACGCCGGCGTCACGCTCGTCGCTCAAGCTCCGAGCGCCGCCCGTGCCTGTCGTGCCATCTCGACATCCTCACGCGCGGCCACGACGGCGACCCGGACGGTCGCGCCGCGCACGCTGAGATCGGCGTCCCCGGCAGGATCGCGATTGGAGGCCGCGTCGAGCGCGACGCCGAGGAACGCCAGCCGCTCGGCCGCTCCGGCGCGGATCGCGGAAGCGTGCTCGCCCACGCCGCCCGTGAACACGAGCGCCTCCAGGCCCCCGAGGGCGGCCGCCATCGCCGCCGCCGCGCCCGCCAGGCGGTGCAGATACACCTCGAGCGCGAGCCGGGCCGCGTCGTCGTCGCGGGCGAGCACCTCCCGCATGTCGGGCGTGCCGGCGAGCGCCTTGAGCCCCGACTGGTGCTCGAGGGCGTCGTGCACGTCCTCCGGGGCGAGCCCCTGCCGAACGAGCCAGAGGACCAGCCCAGGGTCGACGCTCCCGGAGCGCGTCGCCATCACGATGCCCTCGAGCGGCGTGAAGCCCATCGTCGTGTCCAGAGAGCGCCCGTCTCGCACAGCGGCGAGCGAGGCGCCGGCGCCGAGGTGACAGCTGACGATCCGCGCGCCGTCGCCCAGGCGGAGCAGGCCTGCGGCGCGGCGCGTGGCGTAGGCGTGCGAGAGACCGTGGAAGCCGTAGCGGCGCAGCGCGAAGCGCTCGCGCCACTCCACCGGCACGGCGTACGTCGCGGCCGCCGCCGGCAGGCCGGCGTGGAAGGCGGTGTCGAAGCACGCGACGGCCGGGAGATCCGCTCGGGCGCGCTTCACGGCGGCCGCGGCCGCCAGGGCCTTCGGCTGGTGCAGCGGCGCGAGCGGCGTCAGCGCCCCCAGCTCTTCGGCGAGCGCGGCGTCGATCCGCGCCGCGGCGCGCCGGCGGCCGCCGTGGACGACGCGATGCGCGACGACATCCGCGTCGCCGAGCCGCTCGATCGCCGCGCCCATCGCGACGGGGTCGATGTCGATGCCGGGCGCGTCGTGCTCGTGCTCCGCCAGGACGGCGTCATCGGGGCCCAGCAGCCGCAGCTTCACGCTGCTCGACCCCGTGTTCACCGTGAGGACCCGCACGGCGCTACGCGGGCGGCCGCGCCGGAAGCGTCCAGTCGCGCACCGCCGGCGGGTCGTCGCCGTGCTCGCGCGTGTAGTGCCGCACGTGCAGGCGCTCGTCGACCATCTCCTGGCGCAGGCCGGCGGCCCGCGCGCCCAGCCCGGGCACGCGGTCGATCACGTCCATCACGAGGTGGTAGCGGTCCATGTCGTTGAGCATCACCATGTCGAACGGCGTCGTGGTCGTGCCCTCCTCCTTGTAGCCGCGGACGTGGAAGTTGCCGTGGTTCGTGCGCCGGTAGGTCAGCCGGTGGATCAGCCACGGGTAGCCGTGGTATGCGAAGACGACCGGCCGGCCCGCCGTGAACAGGGCGTCGAACTCGGCGTCGGGCAGGCCGTGCGGGTGCTCGGACTCGGGCTGCAGGCGCATCAGGTCGACGACGTTGACCACGCGCACCGCCAGGTCCGGCAGCCGCTCGCGCAGGATGGCGGCCGCCGCCACCGCCTCGAGCGTCGGCACGTCGCCCGCACACGCGAGCACCGCCTCGGGCTCCTCCCCCGCTCGCTCCGTGCCGGCCCAGGGCCAGATGCCGAGTCCGCGAGCGCAGTGCGCGACCGCCTGGTCCATCGGCAGGTAGTCGAGCGCGGGCTGCTTGCCGGCGACGACGACGTTGACGTAGTCGCGGCTGCGCAGGCAGTGGTCGGCGACCGACAGCAGGCAGTTCGCGTCCGGCGGCAGGTAGACCCGGATGATCTCCGCCTTCTTGTTCACCACGTGGTCGATGAAGCCCGGGTCCTGGTGCGAGAAGCCGTTGTGGTCCTGGCGCCAGACGTGCGAGCTGAGCAGGTAGTTGAGCGAGGGGATCGGCCGCCGCCACGCGATGCCGCGCGTGACCTTCAGCCACTTCGCGTGCTGGTTGAACATCGAGTCCACGATGTGGATGAATGCCTCATAGCAGTTGAAGACGCCGTGGCGGCCGGTCAGCAGGTAGCCCTCCAGCCAGCCCTGGCAGAGGTGCTCCGAGAGGACCTCCATCACGCGCCCATCCGGCGACAGATGATCGTCGCCCGGCTCACGTTCCCCCAGCCAGGCACGGTCGGTCGCCTCGAGCACGGCGCCAAGGCGATTGGAGGCCGTCTCGTCGGGCCCGAACACGCGGAACGTCTCCAGGTTGGCCGCGGCGACGTCGCGCATGAAGTTGCCGAGGACGCGCATCGCCTCGCTCGTCGTCTGGGCCGGGCCCGGGACGTCGACGGCATAGTCGCGGAACTCGGGCAGGCGCAGGTCACGCAGCAGCTCACCGCCGTTGGCGTGCGGGGAGGCGCCCATGCGCTTGACGCCCTCGGGCGCCTGCGCCAGCAGCTGCGCAACGGGGCGCCCGTCCTCCTCGAACAGCTCCTCGGGCCGGTATGAGCGCATCCACGCCTCGAGCATCGCCAGGTGCTCCGGGTTCTCCCGCATGCCCGCCAGCGGAACCTGGTGGGAGCGCCACGTGCCCTCGACCTGGTGGCCGTCCACCTCGCGCGGCCCCGTCCATCCCTTCGGGGTTCGCAGGACGATCATCGGCCAGCCCGGCCGCTCGACCGCACCGCCCCGCCGCGCCACCTCTTGTGCCCCACGGATCTCGTCGAGCGCGCCGTCGAGCGCTTGCGCGAACGCCTGGTGCACGCTCTCCGGGTCATCGCCCGACACGAACCGCGGAGCATGACCGTAGCCCTCGAGCAGCGCCCGCAGCTCCTGCTCGGGAATCCGCGACAGCACCGTGGGATTCGCGATCTTGTAGCCGTTGAGGTGCAGCACCGGCAGCACGGCGCCGTCGCGCGCCGGATTGAGGAACTTGTTCGAGTGCCAGCTCGCGGCGAGCGGCCCGGTCTCCGCCTCGCCGTCGCCGATGACGCAGCACACGACCAGCTCCGGGTTGTCGAACGCCGCCCCGTAGGCATGCGTCAGCGCGTAGCCCAGCTCGCCGCCCTCGTGGATCGAGCCGGGCGTCTCCGGCGCGACGTGGCTGGGGATGCCGCCGGGGAACGAGAACTGGCGGAACAATGCGCGCATTCCCTCGGCGTCCCGTGCGATCGCGGGATAGCGCTCGGTGTAGGAGCCCTCCAGCCAGGTGTTCGCCACGAGGCCCGGGCCGCCGTGGCCCGGTCCGGTGATGTAGAGGCAGTCGAGATCGCGCTGCCGGATCGCGCGGTTGAGATGCGCGTAGACGAGGTTGAGCCCGGGCGTCGTACCCCAGTGCCCGAGCAGTCGCGGCTTGACGTGCTCCGGGCGGAGCGGCTCGCGCAGAAGCGGGTTGTCGAGCAGGTAGATCTGCCCGACCGACAGGTAGTTCGCGGCACGCCAGTAGGCGTCCAGGTCGCGGAGCTCGGCGGCCTCGAGATGGGTGATAGCGGGAGCAGTCATGCGATTTCCGTGCGGGTCGGGGACGTGAGACGGCACGGGACCCGTACCCGCCGCCCCAGGGCTCAACCTCCTGGCGCCGCGGTTGACGCCGGCTGCGGAGAACTACGCCTTCGCAGCGCGGCGGGTTGCGTCGCTCCGCGAGTAGCATCAGACTGCCTCGGGATGAGCCCGTCACCGGACCGTGTCATCGAGCGCGGCGAGTTTGACGCGCTGTTCGATGCGCTCTCCCGCCGGGGCTACACGATCGTGGGGCCGACCATCCGCGATCAGGCGATCGTGTACGACGAGCTGCGCTCGAGCGCGGATCTGCCGATCGGCTGGACCGACGAGCAGGACGGCGGTCACTACCGGCTGCGTCGCCGCGATGACGAGGCGCTGTTCGGCTACGCGGTCGGGCCGCAGTCGTGGAAGCGCTACCAGCTGCCGCCGGACAGGCGGCTGTGGAGCGCGCGGCGCGACACCCGGGGCGCCCTGACCGACTTCGAGGAGCCCGCCGGCGCCATGCCGCGCTATGCCTTCCTCGGTGCCCGCTCGTGCGAGCTGCACGCGATGGGGATCCTCGACCGGGTCCTGCTGCACGGTCGTGACAGCGAACCCGACGAGCACCCGTTCGTGATCGCGGTGAACTGCGGCCAGGCCGGCGGTACGTGCTTCTGCGTCTCGATGGGGACCGGCCCGGTCGCCGACCGCGGCTACGACCTGGCGCTCACCGAGGTGTTGGAGGACGGCCGCCACTACTTCGTCGTCGACGTCGGGACCGCGAGCGGCGCCGAAGTGCTCGACGACGTGACCCACGCCGGCGCACAGGCGGACGAACGACGCCGGGCCGAGGAGGCACATGCGCGGGCGCGGGCGCAGATGGGGCGAGAGCTCGACACCACGGGGATCAAGGAGCTGCTCTACCGCAACTACGAGCACGCGCGCTGGGACGACGTCGCAGACCGCTGCCTGACCTGCGGCAACTGCACCATGGTCTGCCCGACGTGCTTCTGCACGACGGTCGAGGACACGACCGACCTCACCGGCGAGCGGGTCGAGCGCCATCAGCGCTGGGACTCGTGCTTCACCGTCGACTACTCCCACATCAACGGCGGCGCGGTCCGCAGCTCGACGCGCTCGCGCTATCGCCAGTGGATGACGCACAAGCTGGCGACCTGGATCGACCAGTTCGGCAGCTCGGGCTGCGTCGGCTGCGGGCGCTGCATCACCTGGTGCCCGGTCGGCATCGACATCACCGAGGAGGCGCGCGCCATCCGGGAGAGCGATGCGGGCGCTTGACGAGCTGATCGCCGACTCGCCGGTGTTCGCGGGGCTCGCTCCCTCCCACCTGCAGCTCGTCGCCGGCTGTGCCCGCAACGAGCACGTCGACGCGCACACGGTGCTGTTCCGCGACGGCGGCTCCGCCGATCGCTTCTTCCTCATCCGGAGCGGCGCCGTCGCGCTCGAGATCGCCGCGCCCGGACGTGACGCGCTCGTGATCGGGACGCTGCACGAGGGGGACGTCGTGGGCTGGTCATGGCTGTTCCCGCCGTACCGCTGGCATTTCGACGGCCGCACGACCGGTCCCACGGGGCTGATCGCGTTCGACGGCGCCTGCCTGCGCGGCAAGTGCGACGCCGACCACGAGCTCGGCTACCAGCTGATGCAGCGCTTCGCCGCATCGCTGATCGAGCGCCTCCAGGCGACCCGGCTCCAGCTGCTCGACGTCTATGGTCACGCGATCGCCGGCTGAGCCGCTCGCGGCCGAGATGATCCCCGCGCCGTTCGCGGTCGTCTCGAAGCGGCGCGAGACCAGCGACACATGGACGCTCGAGCTCGAGCCGGCGGCCGGCGACGAGCTGTCGTTCGCGCCCGGTCAGTTCACCATGCTGTCGCGCGGCGGGACCGGCGAGGTGCCGATCTCGATCAGCGGCGATCCGGCGCGCCCGGCGCGGCTGGTTCACACCGTGCGCGCGGTGGGGCTCGCCACGCAGGCGATCTGCGCGACCGAGCCGGGCGACGCGCTGGGCGTGCGCGGTCCGTTCGGCGGTGCCTGGCCGGTCGAGGCGGCCGAAGGCGCCGACGTCCTCGTCGTCAGCGGCGGCATCGGGCTCGCGCCGCTGCGTCCCGCGATCTTCGCGCTGCTCGCGCGCCGCGCGCGCTACGGCCGCCTGGTGCTGCTCTACGGCGGGCGCTCGCCCGGTCAGCTGCTCTACCCGGCCGAGCTCGACGAATGGTCGGCCCGCGGGCTCGAGATCGCCGTCACGGTCGACAGCGCCGGTCCCGAGTGGCTCGGCCATGTCGGAGTCGTGCCGCGCCTGGTGCGCCGCGCCGCCTTCGACGCCGGCGGCGTCGTCGCGCTGCTGTGCGGTCCCGAGGTGATGATGCGCTTCGCCGCCGCGGTGCTGATCGAGCGTGGCGTCGCCGCGGAGCGCGTGTACGCGTCGATGGAACGCAACATGCAGTGCGGGATCGGCGTCTGCGGGCACTGCCAGCTCGGGCCGACGCTCGTGTGCCGCGACGGCCCGGTCTACCGCTGGGACGAGATCGCGCCATGGCTCGCGATCCGGGAGCTGTGATGCCGAGCCTTGCGGTATGGAAGTTCTCCTCCTGCGACGGCTGCCAGCTGAGCGTGCTCGACTGTGAGGACGAGCTGCTCACGCTGGCCGGCGAGCTGGAGATCGCGTACTTCCTGGAGGCCAGCAGCGCGACCGTCGGAGGGCCCTACGACGTCTCGCTCGTCGAGGGCTCGATCACGACGCCCCACGAGGCGGAGCGCATCCAGGAGGTCCGCAGGCAGTCGCGCGCGCTGATCACGATCGGCGCCTGCGCGACTTCCGGCGGTATCCAGGCGCTGCGCAACTTCGCCGACGTCGAGGCCTTCACCTCGATCGTCTACGCCTCGCCCGACTACATCAGCACGCTCGCGACGTCGACCCCGATCAGCGCGCATGTCCGCGTCGACTTCGAGCTCAACGGGTGCCCGATCGACAAGCACCAGCTGCTCGAGGTGATCGCCGCGCACCTGCACGGCCGCCGCCCGCGCGTCCGCGCGCACAGCGTCTGCATCGAGTGCAAGCGCCGCGGCACCGTGTGCGTGATGGTGGCGCACGGCACGCCATGCCTCGGGCCCGTGACCCACGCCGGCTGCGGGGCCATCTGCCCCGCCTACGACCGCGGCTGCTACGGATGCTTCGGTCCGATGGAGACGCCCAACACCGCATCGCTGAGCGGTCGCATGGCGCAGCTCGGAGCGGGGGACCACGACCTCGTGCGGGTCTATCGCACGTTCAACGCCGCCAGAGAGCCGTTCCGGAAGGCCGGCGAGGCGCATGAGCGGGGCTAGCCGCACGCGGATCGTCCGGACCGACTACCTGGCGCGCGTCGAGGGTGAGGGCGCGATGTACGTGAAGCTGGCCGGCCGCGAGGTCCAGGACGTCAAGCTGCGCATCTACGAGCCGCCACGCTTCTTCGAGGCGTTGCTGCGGGGGCGCGCGTTCACCGAGGCGCCCGACATCACGTCGCGGATCTGCGGCATCTGCCCGATCGCCTACCAGATGAGCGCGGTACGGGCGATGGAGGACGCGTGCGGCGTGGCGATCGACTCCGGGCCGCTGCGCGACCTGCGCCGGCTCATCTACTTCGCGGAGTGGATCGAGAGCCACAGCCTGCACGTCTACATGCTCCACGCGCCCGACTTCCTCGGCTACACCAGCGCGATCGAGATGGCGCGCGACCACCGCGAGATCGTCGAGCAGGGCCTGCAGATGAAGAAGACGGGCAACGCGGTGATGTCCGTCATCGGCGGCCGCGAGATCCACCCGATCAACATCCGCGTCGGCGGCTTCTACCGCGCGCCGACCCGCACGGAGCTGCGCGCGCTCGTGGACCCGCTGGAGCGGGCGCGCGAGACCGCGCTCGCCACGGTTCGCTGGGCGGCGACGCTGCCCTTCCCCGACGTGACGCGCGAGCCCGAGCTCGTGGCACTCTCGGAGCCCGGCGCGTACCCGATCGACCTCGGCCGGATCGTCTCTGACCGCGGCCTGGACATCGAGCCGGCGGAGTTCGACGCGTACGTCGTCGAGGAGCACGTCGAGCACTCCAACGCGCTGCACGCGCGGATCCGCGCGCGCGGCAGCTACCTCACCGGGCCGCTCGCGCGCTACAGCCTCTCCTCGGGTGCACTGTGGCCGGCTGCGCGCGACGCGGCACGCGAGGCCGGCCTGGGCCCGGAGTGCCGCAACCCGTTCCAGAGCATCGTCGTCCGCAGCGTCGAGCTCGTGCAGGCGTGCGACGAGGCACTCGGGATCATCGACGGCTACGAGGAGCCGGATCGCTCCGCGCTCGAGGTGCACCCGCGCCGCGGCGTCGGCCATGGCGCCACCGAGGCGCCCCGCGGCCTGCTCTACCACCGCTACGAGATCGACGACGACGGCGCGATCGTCAGCGCGACGATCATCCCGCCGACCTCGCAGAATCAGCTCCCGATCGAGGAGGACCTGCGCGCCGTGGTCGAGCAGCACCTGGACCTCCCCGACGAGGAGCTCAGACTGCGCTGCGAGCAGACGATCCGCAATCACGACCCGTGCATCTCCTGCGCGACCCACTTCCTCGACCTGACGATCGACCGTGGGTGACGAGGTCCTGGTCGTCGGCGTGGGCAACGCGCTGCGCGGCGACGACGGCGCGGGGCTCGAGGTGGTGCGCCGGCTGCGCGCGCGCGCCGGCTCAGCCGGTGTCGGCGTGCGGCTCCTCGAGGGCGAGGGGATCGGGTTGCTCGAAGCCTGGGAGGGAGCGCGCGCGGTAGTGCTCGTCGACAGCGTGCGGACGAACGCGCGCGCGGGGGCGATCCACCGCATCGACGTCACCGACAGCCCGCTCCCGGCCGCCCTGCGCAGCTCGTCCTCGACGCACGCAGTCGGCGTCGGCGAGGCGATCGAGCTTGCGCGGGCCTTGGGCCGGCTCCCGAGCCGCCTCGTCGTCTACGGCGTCGAGGGCGGCCGGTTCGAGACGGGCGCGGCGCTGTCGCCGGAGGTGGCGGCGGTTGTCGACGGTGTCGCGGACGCGGTGCTCCGCGAGGCGCGCAGGCTGGCGCGGGCGGCCCGCGGGCACGCGACGTAGGTTCCCGATCCGCAGGTCCATGCCCGCGGCGCGACGCGGCATGCATGTTTCCCGCAGGCGATCGCGTGGTTTCCGCCGATGCCGACCGCAGCGGCGGGGTGAAGACTGAGTGGGCTCCGTCCCTCGCGAAGGAGGCCAAGATGTTCACCCACTACTCCCTTCATGAGCCGTACAAGGCGCCGCGCGGGCCGACCGGTCAGCTGACCGACTGGGTCCCGAGCGCCCTCCTGCTCGTCATCCTGCTCTCGTACGCCGCGATCATCGCGACGATCCTGGTGCTCTTCGTCATGCTCTGAGGCTCGGCTACGAGACGTCGAGCCAGAGCGCGCACGCGACCATGAGCGCCGCGCCGGCGAGCGCGCCCACCGAAGCGCGCCCGCGGCTGCCCGCGGTCCATGCGTCGGGCGCGACGTCGACAAGCACGAGCGAGAGCATCGCGCCCGCAGCGAAGGCGAACGAGACCGGCAGCAGCGCGTCGACCTCCTCGACCAGGAGGAAGGCGATCACCGCCCCCACCGGCTGCGGGAGGCTCGTCCCCACCGCGGCCCAGAACTGCCGCACGCGCCCGGCCCCCACCACAGCGAGCGGGATCGCCGTCACCGTTCCCTCCGGGATGTTCTGCAGAGCGATCGCCACCAGCACGAACAGGCCCAGCCCCTCGGTCTCCGACGCCCAGGCGGAGCCGATCGCGAAGCCCTCCGGCAGCGAGTGGACGAACAGCACCAGGAACACCAGCGCCGCACGGCGGTTGCCGGCCGTGCTGAGCCGGACGTCGTGCAGGCCGCGGCGCCGGAGGAGCGTCCTGGCGCCGAGCAGGAACAGCACCCCCAGCGCCAGACCCGCGAGCACGGCGCCTGGCGAGCCGTCGTCCAGCGCCGGCAGCAGCAGGCCGAGGACGGAGACGACGGTCATCGCGGCGGCGGCCGCGCCGAGCAGCAGCGGCCGCCAGGCGACGGCCCGGCTGTCGACGCCGCCCACCGGGAGCGCTCCGAGCCCGGTCGCCGCGGCCGTGGCAAGCCCAGCCAGCGCCACCTCCGCGACGGCGACCATCGAGGCCGCTCAGCCGACAGGCAGCTCGGTTGTACCCGCGCGGTTCAACCGCTCGGCCGCCTCGGCCCCGAACAGGTACGGCGCCAGCCGCCGCGCCGCGATCTTGGTGGGCGGCCACCACAGGGCGCGCGGCGCGGCGCTGCCCTCTCCCCCGCCCCCGGCGATCTCGTGGCGGAGGTAGAGGTCCTCGTCGCCGGTCGTCAGCTTGCCCCGCAGCACCGGCCGGAACGGCTCCGGAACCAGTGAGGAGCCATGCCGCGCGGCAACGGACTGCGCCGCCGCCTCGGCCTGCTGCGCGGCGATGCCGCCCTGCTTGAGCGGGAAGCTGGTCACGTCGCCGGCGGCGAAGATGCCGTCCAATCCGCGCACGCGCCCGTGCCGGTCGGCCGGGATGAACCCGTGCTCGTCGGAGGGCAGGCCCGCGAGGGCCGGGCCGCGCAGGAGCGGAAGCGCGAACGTGCGCTCGACGTCGATGCGCCGCCCGCCGGGCGTGATCGTGAGCACCCCGCGCCCGACGTCGGCGCGGCTGGCTCCGGCGAACTCGATTCCGCGGCGCTCGAGCAGCCGCTCTATCTCCGCGGCGGCCGCCGGGCCGAACAGAGCCAGCGGCCGTGCCTCGGTGCTGACGACGGTGAGCTGGGCGTCCTCGATGCCCATGCCCCATGCGTCGGCCGCCGTGAGCAGCGCGAGCTCGTACAGCGGCAGCGACCAGACCACCGAGCTGGGCACGACGAACGCGAGCCGCTTCACATAGCCCTGCTCGAGGTCGCTGAGGATCCCGTGCAGCGCGTCGTCGGGCGCTTCGTCTCCGATCGTGACCGCATGCTCGAACGCCGGAACGGCGCGTGCGCCGAGCGCGACGATCAGCGAGTCGTAGCGCAGCTCGCGCCCTCCGGAGCAGCGCACGACGCGCGCTGCGGCGTCGACCGATTCGACGGCGGCGCTGACGAGCGTCGCCCCGAAGTCCTCCGCCACCCGCGCGAGCGGGTGGCGCGTGCGGCGTCCGAGGCAGAACGGCTCCGCCACCGCAAGGGGCCGGTAGACGAAGTCGTGAGCAGGGGCGACGAGGGTGACGTGAACCCGGCGGGACGCGAGATCATTGAGCGCGATCATCGCCTCCAGCGCGGCGACGCCGCCACCGGCGATCACGACCTCGGCGCGGTCGTCGTGGTGTCCGCGTGGCTCGGTCTCGGCGGCCATGCCCTGACGGTACGCCCGGACGTCGGCGCGGGCGACCGGGATCCACCGCGCGAACAGCTGGGGAGAACTACGGATCAACCGGGTGGGGAGCGCGGATGATGCGGCGGCCCCGGTCACGGCGTCACGTCGAGCGGCGGCGGCCTGTGCGTCGACTCCATGGCGCTGCGGCGCTCCGCCCTGGCGTGACGAGCCTCGCGCAGCTCGTGGCGCACCATGCGCGACCAGCTCCCCTGCGCGAACGACGCCCGGTAGGAGACCCGGAGGCCGAAGCGGCGGAACGGGGCGAAGAACCACGGGACGCGCAGATGCCAGGCGGTCGAGACGACGGTCACGTGCCCCACGTCCCCGAGCGCGAGCACGATCGGCAGCGAGCGCGAGGCGTTCTCCGCCGTGTTGCGGCCGGCCACCTCGAGCAGCGCCGGCGCGGCGTGCTCGTCCCAGGTGGCCTTCATCTGCTCCGCCTCCGACAGCCCGCCGGTCGTCGTATAGCCCGTGAGCACCGCGGCGCGCACCGGCGCCCGCTGCGCGATCCGGCGCGCGTGCCGGAGCCGCTTGCGCGACTGCGACGAGATGCGGTGCTCCGCGCTGACCCCCGGCTCACGGTGCCCGAGGACGATGAGCACCCGGTCGCTCTCGAACTGCGGGCGAGGAGTGAGCAGATGTGCGGCCGCGCTGTCGCAGATGACTGTGAGCCGGGCATGGTCGCGCAGCAGCGAGGCGGGGCAGTCCACGCTCACCGGCTCCTCGAGCATCGCGCGCAGCGCAGGCGCCTTCGCGGCGCCGCTCACGAGCAGGATCAGCTCCCGCACGCGCGCAAGCGTCCCCAGGCCGACCGTGAGCGCCTCGCTCGGGACCCGCTCCAGCCCTCCGAACGTGGCGGCCGCGTCGACGCGGGTCTCCGGCGCCAGCGTCACGCGGCGCACGCCGGAAGCCAGGCGCGCCGGCGGCTCGTCGAACGCGACGTGCCCGTCGCGGCCGAGGCCCAGCACCGCCAGCTCGATCGTCGCCCCCTCGACCAGCTCCTCGTGGCGCGCGGCCTCGGCGGCGAGATCGGGGGCGGCGCCGTCCAGCGTGTGCAGCGACCCGACCGGCACGCCGTCCAGCTCCACTCGCAGCCGCGCCGCGAAGCTCCTCGGGTCGTCCGGGCGCAATCCCGCGTACTCGTCGAGCTGGAGCACGGTCGACTCGGCGCTGCGGAGGCGCCCGGCGGCGGCATGCGCGCGGAGCGCCGCGTACATCCCGGTGGGCGAGCGGCCGGTTGGCAGCAGGAGCCGTGCGCGCGGCCAGGCCGTCAGCCGGTTCAGGACCAGTTCGGCCGCCAGCAGCCCCACGCGGCGCGGATCGCCGAGCACCAGCGGAGCCGGCGGCGCCGGGATCACGACCGCGTTGCTGCCGGCACGACCGCGATCGTCGGCTGACCGCGCATCCGCATCGCTCGCAAGCCTACGAGCCCGCGCCCGGAGGCGTAGCCTCGCGCCGATGCGCGCGATGCTGCTCGACGAGCCGGGCAGGCCGCTTCGCCTCTCCGAGCTGCCGGTTCCGCGGCCCGGCGCGGGCGAGCTGCTGATCCGCGTGCACGCCTGCGGCGTGTGCCGCACGGACCTGCATGTCGTCGACGGCGAGGTGGCCGCCGGCAAGCTGCCGGTCGTGCCGGGCCACCAGATCGTCGGAACCGTGGAGAGCAGCGGGCAGCGGGTCGGCGTCCCGTGGCTCGGATGGACCTGCGGCGAGTGCTCATACTGCCGCAGCGGTCGGGAGAACCTCTGCGATCGGGCTCGGTTCACCGGCTGCGACCGCGACGGCGGCTTCGCCGAATACGTCGTCGCCGACGGCCGTTTCTGCTTCCCGATACCTGACGGGTATCCCGACCTGCAGGCGGCGCCGCTGCTATGCGCCGGGCTGATCGGTTACCGGGCGCTGCGGATGACGGGCGATGCGGAGCGCCTCGGCCTCTACGGCTTCGGCGCGGCAGCCCACATCGTCTGCCAGGTCGCCCGCCACCAGCATCGTCGCGTGTTCGCGTTCACGCGCGCGGGCGACGAGGACGCGCAGGCGTTCGCGCGCGAGCTCGGAGCCGTGTGGGCCGGCGACGCCGGCGACACCGCGCCCGAGGAGCTCGACGCGGCGATCATCTTCGCTCCCGCGGGCGAGCTCGTTCCGGTCGCGCTTCGCGCGGTGGCGAAGGGCGGCACGGTCGTCTGCGCCGGCATCCACATGAGCGACATCCCCTCGTTTCCGTACGCCGACCTGTGGGGCGAGCGTTCGCTCCGGTCGGTGGCCAATCTCACCCGCCGCGACGGCGAGGAGTTCCTCGCCCTGGCACCTCAGGTCCCCGTGCGCACCACCGTCGTGCCGTACGCGCTCGAGCAGGCGGGCGCCGCCCTGCAGGACCTGAGGTCCGGGCGCTTGCGGGGCGCCGCCGTGCTGCACCTGTGACCTGAGGGAGGCGCGTGGTCTGAGCTCAGGCGCCCTGCAGCGAGCCGACCGGCGCCCGTGGCGCGGACGGGTGCACGCGCGCCCTCACGTCGACGATCGTCGCGCCGGCCGGCGTGACGATCACCGGGTTGCAGTCGAGCTCGGCGATCGCGGGATGATCGTGCGCGAGCGCGCTGACGCGCCGCAGGACGTCCTCGAGCGCGTTCACGTCGACCACCGGCGCCCCGCGGTGACCCGCGAGCAGCGGGAAGGTGGCGAGCTCACGCGGCATCTCGTGGACGTCCCGCTCGGTCAGCGGGGCGAGCCGCACCGACGCGTCGGCGAGCAGCTCCACCGCCGTGCCGCCGGCGGCGCACGCGACCACCGGTCCGAACAGCGGGTCGTGCGTGACGCCGACGAGCAGCTCGACGCCCGGCGGGGCCATCCGCTGGACGAGGAAGCCGTCGGGCGGGTGGCCGGCGGCACGCAGGGCGGCGGCCATCGCGCGCGCCGCCCGGAGCACTGCCGCACGCCCGCGCAGGTCGAGCCGCACTGCGCCCGCGTCGGTCTTGTGCACCAGGCCCGTGGCGAGCGCCTTGAGCGCGACGGCGCCGCCGAGCGCGGCGGCCGCATCGGCGGCCTCCGCGGGCGTGCGGACGATGCGCCCCGGGACCAGCGGCAGCCCGTAGCAGCGCGCGAGCGCCTCCACCGCGCGTGGGTCGAGCCAGCCACCGCCGGCGTTCAGCGCACCGGCCAGGATCGCCGCCGTCTCGTCGTGGTCCGGCGCGGGGTCGACCGCCGCGATCGGCGAGTCCGGGCGCGCGAGCATCGCGCCGCGGCGAGCCGCGGCCCCGAGCGCCCGTGCCGCGTCCTCGGGAAACCCGTACGCCGGGATGCCGGCGTCGCGCAGGGCGGCCGGCGGCGCATCGCCGGTCAGGAACGCCACGGCCACCGTGAGCGGACGCCCGGCCTCGCGCACGGCGCCGGCGATCGCCTCTGCGGCCGCCTCGGGCCCGAGCACGAGCGTCGGGACGTACACGACGGCGAGCGCGTCGAAGCCGGGATCCGCCGCCATCGCCGCGACGGCCGCGCCCAGCCGCGCGGCGGTCGCGTCGCCGAGGACGTCGAGCGGATTGGCGGGCGACGCCGAGGCGGGCAGCACCCCGCGCAGCGTCCGCTCCGTCGCGGACGCGAGACCGGGCAGCGAGAGGCCGGCGGCGTCGGCGGCGTCCGTCAACAGGATCGCCGGCCCGCCGGCGTTGGTCACGACCCCGAGCCGCCTGCCGGCCGGCGCCGGCTGCATGGCGAGCAGCCCGGTCACGTCGAGCAGCTCCCTGTAGCTCTCGGTGCGGATCACGCCGGCCTGCTCGAACAGCGCATCCACCGTGGCGTCCGAAGCGGCCACGAGCGCGCCCGTGTGGGAACCCGCCGCTCTGGAGCCCGCCGGCGAGCGGCCCGCCTTGACGGCGACGATCGGCTTCGTGCGCGCCACGCGCCGGGCGATGCGCGCGAAGCGTCGCGGGTTCCCGAACGACTCGAGGTAGAGCGAGATGACGTCGGTGTCGCCGTCCTGCTCCCACCACTGGAGCAGATCGTTGCTGGAGATGTCCGCGCGATCGCCGATCGAGACGAAGCTCGAGAGCCCGATCCCGTGCGCGCGTCCCTGCTCCAGCGCGGCGATCCCGACCCCACCGCTCTGCGACAGCAGCGCCACCCGCCCGTGAGCCGGGCGCGAGCGCGCGAACGTCGCGTCGAGCGCGGACCCGGCGACGCCGAGGCAGTTCGGGCCGATCAGCCGCATGCCGCTGCTGCGGCAGAGCCTCAGCAGCCGTTGGCGCCGTGCCGCGCCCTCCGCGTCCTCGAAGCCCGCGGACAGCACGAGCAGGGCGGCGACCCCCTTGACGCCGCAGTCACGCGCCACCGCTTCGACGTGCTCGGCGGGAACCGCGATCACCGCGAGCTCCACGTGCTCGTCGACGTCGAGCACCGACTGACCGCGCCCGACCGTGAAGAGCGGGCCCGTGAAGCTCTCGCGCAGGTTCTGCACGACCGCCGCGCCGACCGAGCCCGGCCGCTCGCTCGCGCCTATCACCGCCACCGACGCCGGCGCGAGGAAGTGACCGACCGCGGCCACCGCCGCGATCCGATCGCGCTCCTCGAACCGCCGACGCGCGTCCGGACCCAGCGCCGTCGGCAGCTCGACCGCGATCTCACCGGGCCGCACGTCGACATCGACCGGGAAGCCGCTGTCGCGGAAGACCTGGATCATGGCGTGGTTCTGCGGCAGCACGAGCGCGGTGAACGTCTCGATGCCGTCGGCGGCCGCGAGCGAAGCGAGATGCCCGAGCAGGATCGTGCCGAGACCGCGCCCCTGCCAGGCGTCGTCGACCTCGAACGCCACCTCCGCACGATGCTCGCCCTCGCGTGCGTAGAGGGCATGGGCGACGATCGTCCGGGGCTCGCCCGCGAACGCCACGACGCCGCCGGTCCCGCGCTGCGCCACGGCATCGTGCGCCGCGGCGCGCAGATCCGTCGCGCCGGAGAAGAAGCGCAGCCAGCGCGAGCGCATGGACAACCCGTCGAACAGCGCTGCCAGCGCCGGCTCGTCTGACGCCATCACGGAGCGCATGCGCACGGCCGCCCCGTCGCGCAGGACGGCGTCGAACTCGCGCGCCGCCCCGCCCGCGTCAGCGGCCACTGGCGGCGCGCGCGACGTCGAGCGCGGAGAGGATTCCGACGGGGAAGTCGTTCCTCACGACGACGAGATGCGCGGTGTCGTGCTCTGCCATCAGCTGCACGGCGCGGGCGACGCTGTCGTCCGGGTCGACGGTGACGATCGGATCGGAGGCGAGGCGTTCCGCGGTCACGCTGGTATCGCTGGCGTCGAGTGCGCGCACGAGGTCGGTGGCGCTGATCGCGCCCCAGGCGATGCGCTCGCCGCTCGGCGTGTGCTCGACGCGGCTGACGATCACGCAGTGGATCTGCTCTCGGGCGAGGACCGACGCGATGCCGGCGAGCGGAGCGGCAGGGTCGCAGCCGATCACACCGGCGTGCATCACGTCGCCGACCGCAACGAGGTCCAGGCGGGCGATGGCGGGTAGCAGAGTGCTCATCGAGGAGCGACATTACGTGGTCGGCGGGCCGCCGCCATCGGTGGCGACCCGAGCGGTCGTCGCGGGAAATCACGGTGCCGGCACCGTGCACGCAGCGGACGGCGGCCCACCGGCGAGTGCTCGACCGTAGTTCACCGCTCCGATGCTGCGCCCGAGCCCCGATGCGCACGGCGGTCGCGAGGACCACCCTGACGGGCATGCATGATGCACGGCGTCAAGCCACGCGGATACTGCTCGTCGATCGTCGGGGTTTCAGCCGTAGCGCCCTCGCCGGGCTGCTGCGCTCGATCTCCGGAGTGCAGCTGCTCGGTGAAACCGTGGACGGTGACGCCCTGGGCGGGGCGCTGGTCGCCCAGCGCCCCGACGTCCTGATCGTGGACGATCGCGTGCTCCCGGTGGTGCTCGCGAACGACCACGCCGCCGGCCTGCGGCTGATCGTCGTGGGGGTCGACGACGACCCGGGCTATGCGGCCCGTGCTGCGCGCGCCGGGGCCGAAGCATGGGTCGAGAAGGACCGCGCTGCGTCCCTGCTGCCGCCGCTGTTGTGGAACCCGCGAGTTGTCAGCGCGCCGCACGGGGGACCGACGCGGCATCCCGGCGCGGCACTGGGAAGCGAGCGCTGAGCGTCGTCCCGTCCCCCGGTCCCGAACGCACCTCGAACCGCCCGCGTGCGAGCGCGACGCGTTCGCGCATCCCGAGCAGGCCGAAGCCTTCGTGCGCGGCTTCCGGATCGAAGCCCCGTCCGTCGTCGCGGATCTCCACCTCGAGGCACTCGTCTGCCTCGGACTCGATCACGCTGACGAGCACGCGGCTCGCGCCCGCGTGCTTGACCGCATTGGTCAGGGCCTCCTGCACCAGTCGATAGACCGCGGCCTCGAGCTCCGGCTCGTGCCGCCGGCCGGTGTGATCCTGCTGGCGAGCCGGCCGCAGCTCCAGCTCGATCGGGAGTCCGGTCTGCGCCTCCACACGGGCGGCCAGGGCCTGCAGCGCAGGCATCGTGCCGAGGTCGTCGAGCGCCGCCGGGCGCAGGTCGGTGATGAGCGCACGCAGGTTCGCGATCCCGTCGGTGATCATCGATATGGCCTCGTCAACGGCCGCGTCCAGCCGCGCCGGATCGGCGCTCCGGCGCGCGCTCGCGAGCAGGATCTTGAGTCCGGCGAGCTCCTGCAGCGTCTCGTCGTGCAGCTCGCGTGCCCACTTCTGACGCTCCTGCTCGGAGGCGCGAAGGCTCCGCCGCAGCGCCTGGTGGTCGGCGCTCTGCGCGGTGGCGACCGCGGTCGCCGCGCTCGCGGCGAAGGCCTGGAGCAGTCGCTCGTCCTCCTGGCTGAAGGTCCCGTCGCCGTCGAGACGGTCGAAGACGCTGAGGAAGCCGACGGCCTGGTTGCGGAAGATCATCGGCGTGACGAGCGCGGTGCCCGCGCCGATCAGGTCCCGTGCCACGGTCCCCTCGGGCACCTTTCTGAAGCGCTGCGACCGCCCTGAGCGCAGGGCGGCGGCGGCGATCGACTCCTCGGGCGCGAGCCGTCTGCCCGTGAGATCGGTGACGCCGTCCCCGGCGACCGCCGCGATCACCAACTGCTCGCCGTCGAGCAGCGCCAGCTGGGCCGCACGCGCGTCGATCAGCGCTCGCGAGCGCTTGACGACGAGTTCGAGGACGCGGTCGAGGTCGGTCATCCCTCCGAGCGCGCGGCCGATCTCCGTCGTCGTCTCGAGGCCGCGGTTCGCCCGCTGCAGGTCGTCGCGACGCTGGCGCACGTCGCGGTAGAGGCGCGCGTTCCCGATCGCGATCGCCGCCCAATCGGCGATGACGCAGGCCGCCTCCTCGTCCTCCTCCGTGAAGTCCCCGCCTTCCTTCTCGGTGACATAGAGGTTCCCCCAGATCTCGCCGTGGATGACGATCGGCACGCCGAGGAAGGAGCGCATCGGCGGGTGGGAGAACGGGAAGCCGTAGGACTCGGGATGCGCGCCGACATCGCTGAGCCGCAGTGGGCGGGGGTCGTGGATCAGCACGCCGAGCACCCCGCGACCGCGCGGAAGGTCGCCGATCGCGCGGTGCGTCTGCTCGTCGATCCCCTTCGTGAGGAACCGTTCGAGCTCCTGGCGGCGGTCGTCCAGGACCCCGATCGCCGCGTAACGGGCGCCGGTGATGTCGCGCGCCACCTCGAGCAGGCGGTCGAGCACTGCCTCGGGATCGAGCTCGGTGATCAACGACCGGCCGGCGTCGAGCAGTTGGCGCAGGCGACCGACGTCCACGTGTGGAACCCTAACCAACGTGGAGACCGGCGAGCCAGCCCGCGGGACAGATCCGACGACGGCGCGCGGAGGACCCGGGGCGGACCTGGTGGACGTCGCCGTCACGCCGCTTGCACCCGAGCGCTTCCGCGACGTGCTCTCGGCCGAGTCACTCGCCAGCTTCGAGCGCACGATCACGCGCGGTCGGGCGCTGATGGACGGCCGCACGCTCTGGACCGTCAACTCCACGGCCCGCGGCGGCGGGGTGGCGGAGATGCTGCGCTCGCTGATCGGGTACGTGCGCGGCGCCGGACTGGACGCTCGCTGGGTGGTGATCGGCGGCGACGCCGAGTTCTTCCGCGTCACCAAGCGGCTCCACAATCGCCTGCACGGCTCCGACGACGGCAGCCGGCTCGGCGAGCAGGAGCGAGCGGTCTACGAGCGCCGCTGCGCCGCGGAGGCCGAGCTGCTGGCGCAGCGGCTCGGCCCCGGCGACGTCGTGCTGCTGCACGATCCCCAGACCGCCGGCATGATCCCGCGGTTGCTCGCCACGGAGTTGCCGGTCATCTGGCGGGCGCACATCGGCCTCGACAGGCCGAATGACGTGGTACGCGACGCCTGGCACTTTCTCATCCCGTACGTCGAGCGCGCGCACGCGTACGTCTTCTCGCGGCCGACCTACGCCTGGGAAGGCCTGGATCGGGCGAAGGTGACGGTGATCGCGCCGTCGATCGATGCGTTCTCGCCGAAGAACCAGGCGATGTCGTTCACCGGCGTGACCGCGGTGCTCCGTGCCGCCGGCCTCGCCGCGGATCATCACCACGGGTCGCGGGCCGTGTTCGAGCGGCTCGACGGCAGCGTCGGACGCGTGCAGCGCGCGGCGCGCGTGATCGAAGAGCGTGCGCTGCGGCTCGACGCCCCGCTGGTCACCCAGGTCTCGCGCTGGGATCGCCTCAAGGACCCGCTCGGAGTGCTCGCCGGCTTCGTGGAGCACGTGCGCGCGGACGAGGAGCCGCACCTCGTGCTCGCGGGACCGGACGTGACGGCGGTCGACGACGATCCCGAGGGCGCAGAGGTGCTGGCGGACGTGGAGGCCGCATGGCGCGGCCTGCCCAGGGCGGCGCGCCGCCGGGTGCACCTCGCGCTGCTGCCGATGGAGGACCCCGACGAGAACGCCGTCATCGTCAACGCCCTGCAGCGCCGCGCCGACGTCGTCGTGCAGAAGAGCATCGCTGAAGGCTTCGGCCTGACCGTCGCCGAGGCGATGTGGAAGGGCCGGCCGGTGGTCGCCACGTCCGTGGGCGGCATCCAGGACCAGATCGAGGACGGCAGCACGGGGCTGCTTGTCGCGCCGCACGACCTGTCCGCCTTCGGCGAGCGCGTGGGCGACCTGCTGGCGGACCCGCACGCCGCGGAGCGGATGGGCGCTGCCGCGTGGTCGCGCGTGCGCGACCTGTTCCTCGGGCCGCGCCATCTCGGCCAGTACGTCGACCTGCTCGAGCGCGTCTTGGACGGACGCGCGCCGTCGCCGGGATAGGCGCCCGGGGCGATCCGCTGCTGGGAGGCCCAGGCCGCGGGCGTCAGCTCGCCCCGGCGCCGGATGAGGTTCGGCAGTCTCTGAACCATGACGAATGCGATCTCGGTCTCCGGTCTCGTCAAGACCTTCGGCAGCGTGCGGGCGCTCGACGGCCTCGACCTGAACGTCGCCGAGGGCGAGGTGCACGGCTTCCTCGGCCCCAACGGCGCCGGGAAGTCGACCACGATCCGCGTGCTGCTCGGACTCCTGCGCGCCGACTCCGGCCGTGCGCGACTGCTGGGCGGCGACCCGTGGACGGACGCGGTCGCGCTGCACCGTCGCGTGGCCTACGTCCCGGGTGACGTGAGCCTGTGGCCGAACCTCACCGGCGGCGAGGCGATCGACCTCCTCGGCCGCCTGCGCGGGGGCCTCGACACGGACAGGCGCGCCGAGCTGCTCGAGCGCTTCGACCTGGATCCGACCAAGAAGAGCCGCACCTACTCCAAGGGCAACCGGCAGAAGGTCGCGCTCATCGCCGGGCTGGCGGCCGACGTCGAGCTGCTGCTGCTCGACGAGCCGACGTCGGGGCTGGACCCGCTGATGGAGGAGTTGTTCCGGGAGTACATCGCCGAGGACCGTCGGGCCGGCCGGACCGTGCTCCTGTCCAGCCACATCCTCGCCGAGGTCGAGGCGCTGTGCGACCGGGTGACGATCATCCGTGCCGGGAGGACGGTGGAGACCGGCAGCCTGGCCGAGCTACGCCACCTGACGCGCACGTCGATCCACGTCGAGACGATCGAGCCGGCCGACGACCTGGCGACGCTCGAGGGCATCCACGGCCTCCAGGTGACCGATCGCCGCGCGAGCTTCGACGTCGACACGACCCATCTCGACGAGGCTGTGCGCCGCCTCAGCCGCTTCGGCATCCGCAGCCTCACGAGTCAGCCGCCGACGCTGGAGGAGCTGTTCCTGCGCCACTACGGGGATCTGATCGAGCAGGAGGAGGCGGCATGAACACGCTCGCCGGCACCGGAACGATGATCCGGTTCGTCGCCCGCCGGGAGCGGGTTCGGGTGCCGGTCTACCTGCTCGTCCTGGTCGGACTGATCGCCTCGACGGCGGCGCAGAGCGAGGAGCTCTACTCCACCCAGGCCGAGCGCGACGAGTACGCCGCGACCGTCGCCGGCAACCCGGGGCTGATCGCGATGGTCGGACCGGCCTATCGCGTGACCACCGTCGGTGGCGACACCGCCTGGCAGTGGGGCGCCTTCGGCGCCGTCACGGCGGCGCTGATGAGCATGTTCATCGTCGGCCGCCACACGCGCGCCGAGGAGCAGAGCGGCCGCAGCGAGCTGGTGAGGGCGAGCGTGCTCGGGCGCTTTGCACCGACCGCCGCCACGATGATCGTCCTCGTGGCCGTGAACGTGCTGGTCGCCGCCACGGTCGCGCTGGCGATGATCGGGCTCGACCAGCCCGCCGCGGGGTCGATCGCGCTCGGCGCCTCGCTCGGCGGTGCCGGCCTCCTGTTCGCGGCCGTCGCCGTGCTCGCCATGCAGGTCAACCAGAGCACCGGCGGCGCCTACGGACTCGTCGGCGCCGTGCTGGGCGCGTCCTACATGCTGCGCGCGGCCGGCGACGTCGGGGACGGCACGCTCTCATGGCTCTCCCCGATCGGCTGGGTTCAGTCGATGCGGCCGTTCGCAGACGAGCGCTGGTGGCCTCTCGTGCTGCTGCTCGCGGTCGCGGTGGTACTGGTCGCGGCCGCGTTCGCGCTGCTCAGCCGGCGCGACGACGGGGCGGGACTCGTCGCGTCGCGCCCGGGCCGGGCGAAGGCGAGCGGCGTGCTGGCGCATCCGCTCGGCTTGGCGCTGCGGCTGTCGCGCGGCGCGCTGATCGGCTGGGCGATCGGGCTGTTCCTCGGCGGTGTCTCGATCGGGCTGACGGGCCAGGACGTCGAGAGCATCCTCGGCGATAGCGACGAGGTCGACGAGCTGTTCGCGCGCGCCGGCGGCAGCCTGGTCGACAACTACCTCGCGGTCTCGCTGTCGTCGATGGCGCTGATCGGTACCGGCTTCGCGATCCAGGCCGTGCTGCGGATGCGCAGCGAGGAGACGAGCGGCCGCCTCGAGCCACTGCTGGCCGCCGCGCTGGCGCGGCCCCGCTGGGCGGCCGGCCATCTCGCGATGGCCGCGGGCGGGACGGTCCTGATCCTCGCGGCGAGCGGATTCGGCGCCGGCATCGCCGACGCCATCTCGAGCGACGATGCCGGCCGGCTGCCGCTGCTGCTCGGCTCGTCGGTCGCGCTCGCGCCGGCGGTCTGGGTCCTGATCGGGATCGCGATCGCGCTGTTCGGGCTCGTGCCGCGGGCGGCGTCGGCGTCGTGGGGCTTCCTCGCCGCCTGCTTCCTGCTGCTCTATCTCGGCCCGCTGCTGTCGCTTCCGGACTGGGTCATGAACCTTTCGCCGTACACCCACGTCCCGCTACTGCCCGCGGCCGACCTCACGATCGCGCCGCTGATCGTGCTGACGGCGATCGCCGCCGCGCTCACGGCGGCGGGCGTGCTCGGGCTCCGCCGCCGGGACATCGCGAGCACCTAGCCTCGCCGGGACTGCGTCCGGCACGCGCGTCAAGCCGCGGCCGGCCGGGGCAGGACGAGCACCGGGTGGCTCGCGTTCTCGACGATCGCCGCCGACACGCTGCCGACGAGCGCGTGCCGGAGCGGTCCATATCCGCGCGACCCGCAGACGACCAGGTCGGCGATGCCGTCGCACGCGTCCGCGATCGCGCGCCCGGGCTCGCCGTGCAGCAGCACGGTCTGCGGGTTGACGCCGTCCGGCGCGGCGCCGGCTGCGGCATCGAGCGCTTCATGTGCCGGCGAGACGTCGAGTCGCTGGGCTCGCTTGCCGCTCTGCGTCGCGGAGCTCGCGGCGGGCAACGCGTGCAGCAGCGTCACGGCCGCGCCGTCTCGCGCGGCCAGCGCGTAGCCGGCCGCGAGCGCCGCGCGGGCCTCCGGCGAACCGTCGTAGGCGATGCCGATGTGGCGGAATGCGCCCGCCTCGCGAGCGTCGGCCGGTGCGATGGCGACGGCGCAGGGAGCGCCGTGCAGCAGGCGTCCGGCGGTCCGCTCGAGCGCGATGCGCCCTGATGGCGCGCGGCGGCTGGAGCCGACCACCAGCAGATCGGCGCCCTCGTCCTCGGCCAACTCGGTCAGCCCGCGGGCAGGCGACGCGGCGAGCGGCGCCCGGGCCTGTACCCCGATCCCCGGCGCGATGCGGTGCCGGGCCTCGGCGATCATCGCCGCGACCTGCTCGCCCTCCTCGCCGGCGATTCTCTCCCCGCGGCGGGG
>Ga0126306_10000031_pt1 | contig 37239 bp, 35 predicted proteins | sample Plot27_FD_92592 | JGI IMG/M metagenome (GOLD analysis project Ga0126306, IMG submission 92592) | Serpentine soil microbial communities from UC McLaughlin Reserve, CA, USA - Plot27 | ecosystem: Environmental > Terrestrial > Soil > Grasslands | place: USA: UC McLaughlin Reserve, Lake County... | reverse complement strand
GTGCTGACGTTCACCGTCTACAAGGGCACGAACAAGCTGACGACGCTGAAGACGGCCACGCCTGAGGCCAACCTGATCGACGCGGCCCGCCAGGAAGCGGCGGGCTAAACCTGGGCGGCCGGGGGGCGAGGGCTTGGCTCTCGCCCCCCGACCGCTTTACGATCGCGCCGGTGGCGACAAGGGAAAGCAACCAGCAGCGCGGCCCGTTCGAGGGCGTACTGCGAGGTGCGCGGCCGACCGCGCTCTCCACGGTCGGCCTGGTCTTCGTCGGGATTCTCGGTGTGTGGCTTCTGATCAACCTGATCAAGGAGCCGCAGGACTTCTTCACGGTCTTCCTGATCGGTCTGACGACGGGCCTGGTGTACGCGCTCGTCGCGCTCGGCTACACGCTGGTCTACGGCATCCTCCAGCTGATCAACTTCGCGCACGGCGACGTCTTCGCGTTCACCGGGCTGTTCGCGAGCACGATGATCCTGACCGTTTTCGACCTGACCGAGGAGTCGTCGGCGGCCGTGATCGTGTTCGGTCTCGCCGCCACGCTCGTGGTCGTCACGGCGTTCGGCGCCACCTTGAACACGGTAATCGAGCGGGTGGCGTACCACCGGCTGCTCAAGGCACCGCGCCTGGCGCTGCTGATCACCGCGGTGGGCATGTCCTTCATCGTCCAGAACGTCGCGCTGGCGATCTACGACGTCAACTTCCGCCGGGTGCCCGAGCTGATCCCGCGCACCGACGTGTTCGAGATCGGCGGCGTCCACTACCAGTGGAACAAGTTCGCGGTGATCCTCGTCACCATTCCCGTCCTCATCGCTCTTAGCTGGCTCGTCCAGTCGACACGTCAGGGGAAGGCGATGCGAGCGACCGCGCAGGACCCCGATGCGGCCGCGATGGTCGGGATCGACGTCAACCGCACGATCTCGTTCACCTTCGCGCTCGCTGGAGGGCTGGCCGGCGTCGGCGGCCTGCTCTTCCTGCTCCAGTTCAACATCCGCTACGACACGGGCTTCGAGCTCGGGCTGATCGCGTTCACAGCCGCCGTGCTCGGCGGGATCGGCAATCTCAGCGGCGCGGTCCTCGGCGCGGTCACGATCGGGTTGATCCAGTCCTTCAACGAGGGCCTGACGTGGATGACGCCGGGAAGCGACTGGACGCGCTCGATCATCTTCGGCGTGCTGATCGCGATCCTCGTCTTCCGACCGCAGGGCCTGCTAGGCGAGCAGACGCCCGACCGCGCATGACCGAGCCTTCCGACAACGGCCCGAAGGGCAAGCGGCGCCAGGGCGCGGTCACCGGCCTGAGCGCCGTGCAACAGACGTGGCAGTCGATTCCCGAGGTGGTCCGGCGCCCGATCCCGCTCGCGATCGTGCTCGTCCTCGCACTCACGTACCCCTTCATCTACACGGATCTGCGCAGTCTCGGGGAGCTCGGCGACTTCTTCCCGCAGCTCGGCTCGGTCGTGATCATCCTCGTCTTCACGATGATGGCCGTCGGTCTGAACATCGTGGTCGGCTACAGCGGCCTCCTCGACCTCGGCTACGTCGCCTTCTACGCTGCCGGCGCCTACACCGCGGGCTGGCTCGCCTCCGGCCAGTTCGAGCAGGTCAGCTTCCACCTCGGCTCGCCCGGGATCTCGTCCGACGTCACCGGCATCCACGTCTCGCTCTGGCTCGTGCTCCTGGTCGCGGGCGCGTTCACGGCGATCACAGGAATCCTGATCGGCCTGCCGACGCTGCGGCTGCGGGGGGACTACCTCGCGATCGTGACGCTCGGCTTCGGCGAGATCATCCCGCAGGTCGTCCGCAACGGCGACGACTTCGGCGGCTTCAACCTCACGAACGGGACGTTCGGCATCAACCCGATCGACTCACCCGGCTTCGGCGAGACGCTGAACGACACGTTGGGACTGCCGGTGTCGTACCAGGCCTCGTTCGAGCGCGAGCGGCTCTTCTACTGGACGATCCTCGCCCTGCTCCTCATCACCGTCTTCTGCTCGGTTCGGCTGCGCGACTCGCGCCTGGGCCGGGCGTGGATCGCGATCCGCGAGGACGAGACGGCGGCCGCCGCGATGGGGATCCCGCTGATGCGCACGAAGACCTGGGCATACGCGATCGGGGCGTTCTTCGGCGGAATCGCAGGCGCCTACTACGCGAGCTTCAAGAGCGGCGCGTTCCCGAGCGACTTCTACTTCAACATCTCGATCTTCCTGTTATGCATGGTGATCCTCGGCGGCATGGGCAGCGTGTGGGGGGTGGTTGCCGGCGGTCTCATCCTCGGCTGGCTCAACGTCGAAGGGCTCGCCGTCATCGGCAGCAAGTTCAACGAGGCTGCCGGCACGAACATCGAGATCGCGAAGTATCAGTTCGGGATCTACGGCGCGATCATCGTGCTGATGATGCTCTTCCGGCCGACGGGGCTGATCCCCGAGCGGCGTCGCAAACGGGAGCTGGAAGAGGGCGTACACGACGAGGCGCTGTACGAGGTGCCGCATTGAGCGCGGTTGCGCCTGAGGCGCGCGTCGCCGAGGAGCCGATCCTCGTCGCGGCGGCCGTGCGCAAGGAGTTCGGCGGCCTCGTCGCCGTCAACGACGTGGACTTCACGATTCCCACGGGCTCGATCGTCAGCCTGATCGGCCCGAACGGTGCCGGCAAGACGACGTTCTTCAACATGCTCACCGGCGTCTACACGCCGACCTCCGGGAAAATCGTCTTCGACGGGAAGAACGTCACAGACAAACCACCGCACGCGATCACCGAGCTGGGCGTCGGCCGAACGTTCCAGAACATCCGGCTGTTCGAGCAGATGACGGCGCTCGAGAATGTGCTCGTCGGAATGCACGCTCGGCTGAAGGGCGGGATCCTCGGCTCCATCGTCGGCGCCCCCCGTGTGCGCAGAGAGGAGCGGCGCGCGACGGAGCGGGCCCGCGAGCTGCTGCGCTTCAGCGGCCTCCGCGGTCGGGACGACATCGTGGCCCGCGAGCTTCCGTACGGCGATCAGCGGCGTCTCGAGGTGGCGCGCGCGCTGGCGACACAGCCGAAACTGCTCCTGCTCGACGAGCCGACGGCCGGAATGAACCCGCAGGAGACGGCGTCGTTCACGGACTTCGTCGGCCGGCTTCGCCACGAAGAAGGCTTGACCGTGCTGATGATCGAGCACGACATGAAGGTCGTGATGAACATCTCCGACCGCGTGACCGTGCTCGATTACGGCGAGAAGATCGCCGAGGGGTCACCCGCCGAGGTACAGGGTGACGAGCGCGTGATCGAGGCGTACCTGGGTCGGGCGGCGAACGAATGAGCGAGGGGGCGAAGACCGACGGCCGCGCGGTGATCCTGCGGCTCGACGACATCCACACGTTCTACGGGGCGATCCACGCGCTCAAGGGCGTTTCCATCGAGGTGCGGGACGGCGAGATCGTGACCCTCATCGGCGCGAACGGCGCCGGCAAGTCGACCACGCTTCGGTCGATCAACGGGCTCAACCACCCGCGCCGCGGGCGGATCGAGTTCGCGGGCCGCGACATCACGAACGAGGCGCCGCACCGGGTCGTGAAGATGGGCATCGCGCAGTCGCCCGAGGGACGCAAGCTCTTCTCGCGCATGAGCGTGCGCGAGAACCTCGAGATGGGCGCGTTCCAGCGCACTGACCGCGCCTCGTTCAAGGAGGACCTCGACCGCGTCTACTCGCTTTTCCCGCGCCTCGCCGAGCGCGAGCACCAGAAGGCGGGCACGATGTCCGGTGGCGAGCAGCAAATGTGCGCGATGGGGCGGGCGCTGATGGCCAAGCCGAAGCTCCTGCTCCTCGACGAGCCGTCGATGGGTCTCGCGCCGATCTTCGTCGAGCGCATCTTCGAGATCGTCCGCGAGATCAACGAGCAGGGCACGCCGATCCTCCTCGTCGAGCAGAACGCCCTCATGGCGCTCGAAACGGCGCATCGCGGCTACGTGCTCGAGACCGGGCGGATCGCGCTCGCGGACGACGCCAAGAACCTCCGCGAGAACGAGCAAGTCCAGAAGGCCTACCTGGGCATCGACTAGCCGCGGCCCACACGCAGGGGGAAGTAGGGCGGAGAGAGCAGGAAGCCGGTGCGCGCGCCCGCGGGCGAGCGGCCTCGTGCCATGGCGAGCGCCGCGCCGATCCCGTGCGTCGGCACGAAGCCGAGCAGGCGGGCGGCCGTCGCGTCGCGGCAGCCCGCGACGAGCACGGCGCCCAGCCGGGAGCGTGCGGGCGCGCAACCGCTCCAGTCGACGAACGGCAGCAGCGGATGGCACGATCGGCCGTCCCGGTAGGCGGCGATCGCCCTCGGGTCGGCCGCGGCCGCGCGCTCGGCGTCGGCGAGCTCGTCCGGCTCCCTGATCCCGGTGCGCAACGCGCCGAAGAGCGCTCGGTACGGCACCTGGGTCGGGTGTGGGAACCGGCGGCGGAAGGGATGTACGAGGATCAGCGTGGCGCCCTCGGCGACCGGCGGCGACTCGCGCCAGAGCCGGAGCGCGAGGCCGAGGCCCAGGCCGGCGACGAGTAGCGGGTTCGGCGCTTCGCGTGGGAGGTGGTAGGTCGCGGGCGGGATCCCGAGCACGACGGTGTCAAGGGGTCGTTCCAGCTCCGCCGACCGTGATTCCACGGCGCGCAGCAGCGCTTCCGCGTGGGCGACCGAAGGCGGGCCCGCGAAGGCCGCGGTCGCCGTCAGCTGGCGCGGGATGCGCTGCAGCACGCGCTGCCGGATCGCGCCGGGCAGCGCCGAGAACAGGCGTCGGCCCGGGAGGCGCAGGACGCGCTCGAGCGCATCGGGGTCGTGCGGATACCCGTGGAGCGCGCCCACCGCGACCGGATTGTTCAGCGCGAGCGAGACGCCGATCGTCGCGACGCGCGCCGCGACCGCCCTCTCGAGCGCGACCGCCAGGCGCCAGCCCTGCGACGCGGCCGTCTCGAGCAACGAGTAGGTTCCAGCCGCCCGGAGGGCCTCGGGGCCGCCGGCAGCGAGGAGGGCAGCCGGCCCGCCGTGAAGCACCGTCTCGGCCGCGGTGACCGTGACGACGAGGTCGGTGTCGACGAGTGCCGGGTTGACGCGGAGAGGGACGCGCCCTTCGTCGCCGAGGTGGACGAGGTCCGGGCTCTCGGCGTCGTGCACGACGACCCGCCCGTGGAACCGGCGCGCGAACTCGGGCGAGACGAGCAGCTCGAGCTCCGCCCGCCCCGCGCGGCGCGCGAGGCCGCCGGCAACGAGGAGCGTCTGGCGCTCCATCGGGATCCCGAGACTCTCGAGCTCGCCGACGGCGGCGGCGGTTGCGGCCTGACGTGGGTCCCGCGGCGCCCCCGGAAGGGGAAGGGCGGGCGGCTCCACGACGATCGTCGCCCGTCCGTTGCGCGGGGCCGCCTCCTCGAGCGGGGCTCCGGCCAGCGGGAAGCGGAGCGCGTCGACGACCGCCGCCGCGATGTCCGCGATCGGCTCCACCGGCGGGGGCGGGCGGACGACCACGGCGTTGTCCGGGGCGTTGACGACGACGACACGAGAGCCCGTGAGCAACGGCAGCCGCGGCACGCTCGCGTCATTCTCCCAGGTCGGCCCGGCGCGAGTCCCTGGCGTTACGGTTGTCCCATGAGCCCGAAGACGCTCACCGGCGCGGAGCTCCAGCTCGACGACGGCCCCGTCCGCGAGTCCGAGCTCTTCCTCGTCGACGGCAACAACCTCGCGTACCGCGCCTTCTTCGCGCTGCCCGAGGAGCTCGCGACGAGCGAGGGTTTCTCGACCAACGCGCTGCTCGGCTTCACGAACATGCTGTTCAAGCTGCTCTCGGACTACCGGCCGAAGGGCGTCGCGGTCGCCTGGGACACGCGGCCCGTGCATAGGCACGAGGTCTCCGAGACTTACAAGGTCGACCGGCGGCCGATGCCCGACCTCCTGCGCGAGCAATTCCCGCACTTCCGGCCGATCGTCGAGGCCTTCGGCTACCGCAACCTCGAGTTCGAGGGCTGGGAGGCGGACGACGTGATCGCGACGCTCGCCACACGCGCGGACGAGGCCGGGGTGAAGACGACGGTCGTCTCGACCGACCGCGACGCCTTTCAGCTCGTCTCCGACAACGTCGCGCTGATGATGACGCCGCGCGGCGTCTCCGACGTCCACGTCTACACGCCCGAGCGGGTCGAGGCGCGCTACGGGATCCGCCCCGACCAGGTGCCCGACTTCATCGGGCTCAAGGGCGACAGCTCGGACAACATCCCGGGCATTCCGGGGATCGGCGACAAGACCGCGGGGCAGCTCATCGCGCAGTACGGGTCGCTGGAGGAGGTGATCGCGCACGCCGACGAGCTGACGCCCGCGCGGTCGAAGGCGATCCGCGAACACGCGGAGGAGGCTCGGCAGTCGAAGCTCCTCGCGACGATGCGTCGCGACCTGGACCTCGACTTCGACCCGGCCGAGATCGTGCTGTCGCCGCCCGACCGCTCGCAGCTCCGTGAGATCTTCCGGCGCTTCGAGTTCAGGGCGCTGCTGAACCGCGTGGACGAGCTCGACGCGGCACTGCCCGCCGCGGAGGTCGTCGTCGAGGGCGTTACGGTGTCATGGCGCGAGGGCGTCCTCGTCGTGCCGCCTGGCCCCGCCGGCTACGCGGTCGACGAAGGTCGCGCTGCCCTGGCGACGGAGGAGGAGGTCGTCGTGGGCGCCGCTCCGACTCGGATCGAGGGCGAGCTGGTCGTCCACGACGCCAAGGCCCAGCGGGTGCCGGCGGTGGCCGACGACACGCTCCTCGCGGCGTACCTGATCGAGCCGGGCCGCGCGACGTACGAGCTCGACGACCTCGCCGCGGAGTACGGCGTCGACGTCCTGCTCGACCCGCCGGCCGAGGAGGAGACGACGGCGCTCGTTCGGCGCGCCGAGCTGCCGCGCCGGCTGATCGGCCGGATGCGCGAGCGGCTGACAGAGCGCGGTGCCGAGCGGCTCTACCGCGAGGTCGAGCTGCCGCTGACCGAGGTGCTCGGTGCGATGGAGGACGTCGGCGTCAAAATCGACACGTACCGGATGGGCGAGATCACGGCGCGGCTCGCCGACCGCGTCGAGGAGCTCGAGGCGCGCGCGTACGAGCTCGCGGGCGAGGAGTTCGTGCTGGGCTCCACGCCCCAGGTCGGGCGGATCCTGTTCGAGAAGCTCGGATTGACGCCCGGGCGGAAGGGAAAGACGGGCTACTCGACCGACACGCGCGTCCTCCGGACTATCCGGGACGAGCACGAGCTCGTCGGCGTGATCGAGGAGTGGCGCGAGTACTCGAAGCTCCTCAACACGTATCTCGGGCCGCTGCCGAGCTTGATCTCCGAGAACGACAGTCGCCTGCACACGACGATCAACCAGGCGGTCGCGTCGACGGGGCGGCTCTCGACCTCGAACCCGAACCTGCAGGCAATTCCGATCCGCACCGAGCTCGGGCGCGAGATCCGATCTGCGTTCGTCGCGGAGCCGGGGATGAAGCTGCTGTCGGCCGACTACTCGCAGATCGAGCTCCGGATCCTCGCTCATGTTTCCGGCGAGCCGAAGCTCCGCGAGGCGTTCGAGCGTGGCGAGGACATCCACACCGCGACGGCCGCGGAGGTGCTCGGTCGCGATCCGGCGCAGCTGACGACGGGCGAGCGCTCGATCGCGAAGATGATCAACTTCGGGATCGTCTACGGGATTTCGGCGTTCGGGCTGTCCGAGAACCTCGAGATCCCGCGCGAGCAGGCGCAGGAGTACATCGACTCGTACCTGGCTCGGTTCCCGCACGTGCAGGACTTCATCGAGCGGACGATCGAGCAGGCGGAGCGCGACGGCTACGTCACGAGCCTGATGGGCCGTCGGAGGCCGGTGCCGGAGATACGAACGCGGAACCGGCAGACGCGCGCGCTCGGCGAGCGGCTCGCCGTCAACTTCGTCATGCAAGGCTCGAACGCGGACATCATCAAGCAGGCGATGATCGCCATCCACCGGCGCCTGCGGGACGAGGGGCGCGGCGCCCGGCTCGTCCTCCAGGTGCACGACGAGCTCCTGCTCGAGGTACCCGACAAGGAGGTCGCGGCCGTCAAGGAGCTCGTCCGCGACGAGATGTGCAGCGCCTACCACCTCGACCCGCCGCTAGCGGTCGACATCGGCGTCGGCGACGACTGGCACGAAGCGAAGATCTGAAGCGGACGAACCTTCGCCGGGCCTGGCCCTCGCGAGCGTGTCCAGGGTCTGGCCCCTCGAGAGACGGTCCGGCGGCCCCTGCGCTCATGACCGCGCGGTGAAGGCCCGGTGACGGCCCGGCCCGCGCGACCAGGCAGCATCGAAAAATCCGATATAGACTCGTCGCCGTCGTTCAGGGCCGCTTCGACCAGCGGCTGTTTGAGCTCGGGGTCAAACGTCAGGGAGAGGGAGGTTCGTTTTCGTGTCCGTACGCCGTTGGTGGGCTGCGCTTGCGCTCACGTTCTCAGTAGTCGTCCTCGCCCCCGCCACCGCAAACGCCGCGGCCGGCGATCTCTTCTTCTCCGAATACGTAGAGGGCTCGAGCAACAACAAGGCGCTCGAGATTTACAACCCGGGCAGCACGGACGTGAACCTCGCCGCCCAGACGTACGGCATCCAGATGTACTTCAACGGCAACGCGACGCCCACCCTCACGATCAACTTGACCGGCGTCGTGCCGGCCAACGGGACGTACGTCGTCGCGCACGCTCTGGCGGACCCGGCGATCATCGCCGTGGCGCAGAACTCATCGAGCAGCGCCGGCTGGTTCAACGGCAACGACGTTGTCGCCCTGCGCAAGGGCAACGACAACGTCGACGTCATCGGGCAGATCGGCAACAACCCGGTCACCGAATGGGGCACGGGGCTCACGAGCACCGCCGACAACACGCTTCGGCGAAAGAAGGCGATCACCGTCGGCGACACGAACGGAGCCGACGCCTTCGATCCCGCAACGGAATGGGAAGGCTTCGCGAACAACACGTTCGGCGGCCTCGGTAGCCATACCGTCGGCCCCGACGAGCCGATCGTGATCACGTGCGGCGGCGCGCTCACCACCCTCGAGGGCTTCGGCGCTGCGCGCACGGTCACCGCGACCGATGCCGACAGCACGGTCACGGCGCTGACGCTCGAGTCCGTCGTTCCGCCGCCGGCCGCGGGCGGCGTCACGCGCACCGCCTTCACGCCTGCAGCCGCCGACGGCGGCACGGCCACAGCGACGATCTCGGTCGACCCCGCTACGCCGGCGGGCGTCTACACCGTGAACATGGCCGCGGCGAACGACGACAGCACGCCGCAGACGGCGACGTGCTCGTTCACCGTCACCGTCACCGAGATCAGGTCGATCGGCGTGCTCCAGGGCGCCGTGCTCGACACTGACAACCCGCTGACGCACCGCTCGCCGTTCCCAAACAACACGAGCGTCTTCACCCGGGGCGTCGTGGCGCAGAAGCTGAACAACCGCTCCTCCGCCGGCGTCACCCAGTTCGCGATCTTCCTGCAGAGCACGGCGTCGACGGACGACGACAACCCGCTCAGCTCCGACGGGATCTACGTCTTCATGAACCGCTTCCCGGATCTGCTCCGGGACGACGGCGTGCCGGGCAACTACGTCCCGAACGTCGGCGATGAGATCGTCGTCAGGGCGACCGTCTCCGAGTTCTTCAACATGACGCAGCTCTCGAGCGCGCGCTTGCAGCGGGTCGTTTCGACGCTCAACACCGTGCCGACGCCGTTCGAACTCGAGCTGCCCAGCGAACTGAACGCCGCGAACCTCACCTGGGAGCGGCACGAGGGCGAGCAGGCCGAGGTAATCGCGGACAGCATCGCCACCGACGGGCTCGACCACTTCGCGGGCAGCGAGGACGGCGAGATCTGGCTCGCACGGCCCGACACGCTGATCGCGCAACGCGCGAACCCGTTCGAGCGCCGCGCCTTCCGCGACGCCCATCCGCTGGACGACATCTCGGATGTCCTGTTCGACAACGGCAACGGCTACCGCATGCTGATCGGGAGCCACGGCGTCAAGGCGACGCTGAACGAGCCGCTCGCGCTCCTGACGCCGTCGCGGACGTTCGACACGCTGACGAACGACCTCGTCGGCGGCGTGTACTTCGGCTTCAACAAGTACCAGGTCATGCCGGCACAGCAGCCTGTGTTCACGCACGGCGTCGACCCGTCGACGAACGCACCGCCACAGACCTTCGACCGCGGTGGGGAGTACAGCATCGCCGACTACAACGTCGAGAACCTGTACGACCGCCGCGACGATCCGAACGACGGCTGCGACTTCCCGGGCAACGCCGGCTGCCCGGGCGTCTCGCCGCCGTTCAACTACGTGCCGGAGACCCGGGCGCAGTACGACGCGCATCTCGCCGACCTCGCCCACCAGATCCACGAGGATCTGCACTCGCCGGACATCCTGCTGATCCAGGAGGCCGAGGACCAGGACATCTGCGCCGTCGCGGGCGGCGCGCTGGTCTGCGGCACTGCGGACAACCGTGACGGCAAGCCCGACACGCTCCAGGAGCTCGGGCTCACGATCCAGAAGCAGGGCGGGCCCGAGTACGACGCCGCCTACGACCGCAACGGCGCCGACGACCGCGGCATCGTCGCGGCGTTCATGTACCGCACGGACCGGGTCGAGCTCCTGCCGGTCGACGCAGGGCACCCGGTGTTCGGAAGCTCGCCCGACGTCGAGTACCGCTCGGCGGCGCTGGCCTACAACAGCGACGTCGAGAACCCGAAGGCGCTGAACGCCGTGCTTCCGCCCGACGTCGACCTGAGCACGGGCCGCGACGGCAACAACGTCTTCACCCGTGCCCCCGAGGTCGGTGCGTTCCGCGTCTGGCGCACGGCGAAGGGAGCGAGCGTCTGGACGGACCTGATCGCGATCTCGAACCACTTCTCAAGCACGCCCGACGCGCGCGTCGGCCAGCGGACGGAGCAGGCGAATTACCTGGCGGCCATCGTGAACGCGCTCTCGGAGGAGCGGATCGACGCCGGCGGCGACTTCAACACGTTCCCGCGGCCGGACGACCCGCTCAACCGGCCGACCTCGCCCCACCAGCTCGCCGGGCTCTACGACGCGGCCGGGATGACCAACCTCTACGACGTCCTTGTCGACGAGGTACCGGCGAGCGCATACAGCTACGTGTTCGTCGGCATGGCCCAGACGCTCGACGCCCAGTTCGTTAGCGACACGCTCTTCGACGAGCTCGGCCAGGCGAGGATCGCGCACGTCAACGCCGACTGGCCAGCGGACACGCCGGGCGACGGCGCGCGCGGCGCGAGCGACCACGACCCGCTCGTGGCCCGGTTCGACGGAGACGTGTCCCTCGAACGGCTCGTCGCCCTGCTCGACTACTTCAACGAGGCAGGCGCGATCAAGGGCGAGAACACGTACGACCAGCTCAGGCACCACCTGGATCAGGCTGGTGAGCAGGACGAGGCGTTCGCGGCCGAGATCCAGGAGTTCGCCAACCAGACGGCCGGCAAGGCGCCGAAGTTCCTGACGCAGGACGCCGCAGACGCGCTCGTCCGCGAGGCTAACCGGCTCATTCGCGGCTAGGGGCGCTTCGACTCGGAGGGCGAAAAGCTATAGATACGCAGGCAATTCAGGGGAAGGGAGAGGGATGAGGAGACTCACAACGGCGGCGTTGATCGTCCTCGCCGCGCTCTTCGTCGTTCCGAGCGCGATCGCGGGTCGCGGCGGAGACGGCGCCAAGGACAACGACACCAGGCTTCAGATCCTGGCCATCAACGACTTCCACGGCCACGTGGAGCCGAACACGCCCGGCACGATCCAGATCGGCCAGACGCGGAGTGGAAGCACAATCGTGAACCAGACGGTTCCCGCCGGAGGCGCGGAGTACCTCGCGACGCACGTGAAAGCGCTCCGCGCCACGAACTCCAAGACGATCACGGTCGGCTCGGGCGACCTGATCGGCGCGAGCCCGCTGATGTCGGGTCTCTTCCACGACGAGCCGGCGATCGAGGCGCTCAACGTGGTCGGCCTCGACGTGAGCGGCGTCGGCAACCACGAGTTCGACGAGGGGCTCGGGGAGATCTACCGGATGATGAACGGTGGCTGCCATCCCGTCGACGGCTGCCAGGACGGCACGCCGTTCCTCGGGTCGGTCTTCGGCTATCTGGCGGCGAACGTCTTCTTCGAGGGCACCGATCAGACGGTCCTGCCCCCGTACGAGGTGCGTAAGGTCGGGAACGCGAAGATCGCGTTCATCGGCATGACGCTCGAGGGCACGCCGCTGATCGTGACGCCGTCGGCGATCGAAGGGCTCGAGTTCCGCGACGAGGTCGAGACGGTCAACAACCTGATCGCGAAGCTGAAGCGGAACGACATCCGCACGTTCGTCGTGCTCCTGCACGAGGGCGGCTTCCAGAACGCGCCCTTCTCCAACGCCAACCCGGCGCAGGGCCTGCCCGGCTGGGCCGGAGTCGACAACTGCGACAACCTGCAGGGCGCGATCGTCGACATCGCCAAGAACATCAGCGACGAGGTCGACGTGATCGTCAGCGGCCACACGCACGCGCAGTACATCTGCCGCGGGGCAAACGAGATCGACGGCAAGCTCGTCACCAGCGCGGCGTCGTTCGGGCGGCTCGTGACCGACATCGACCTCGTGATCGACCACGAGTCGAAGCAGGTCAAGTCGAAGACCGCTCGCAACGTGATCGTGACGCAAGACGTGCCGAAGGATCCGGCCGTCACGGCAATCCTCGATCACTACCGCGTGATCGCAGACCCGATCGCCAACCGGGTGGTCGGCTCTGTCACCCAGCAGCTGCTCTCGACCCGCGACCCGGGCGGCGACCCCGACGGCGACGGCGAGGCTCCGCTCGGCAACGTGATCGCGGACGCGCAGCTGGAGGCGACCACTCCGACCGACTTCGGCGGCGCCGTGATCGCGTTCATGAACCCGGGCGGGATCCGCGGGCCCGTCAAGTACGAGGTCGCCTCGGGGCTCGACCCGGTCACGTACGGCGAGCTCTTCACCGTCCAGCCGTTCTCGAACACGCTCACGGTCAAGACCTGCACCGGCGCGAACATCCAGGCGATCCTGGAGCAGCAGTTCGACAACCCGGCTGCCGGCCAGGTGCGCATCCTGACCGTCTCGCGCGGCTTCAACTACTCGTACGACCGCACGAGGCCGGCGGGTGACCGTGTGCTGAACAACACGGTGAAGCTGAACGGCAGCCCGATCGTCGACTCGCAGAGCTACCGCGTGGAGATGAACAGCTTCCTCGCCACCGGCGGCGACGGGTTCAGCGTCTTCAACCAGTGCACGAACCAGCTCGGCGGCGAGATCGATCTCGACGCCCTGGTTCGCTACTTCATGAACCACAGCCCGATCTCGCCGCCGGCGGAGGATCGGATCGTCCGGCTCGGTTAGACCGGACGAGCAGTAGCTACGAAGGGCCCGCCGCCGAGCGGGCCCTTCGTTTTCCCCTGGCTATACTGGCCGCCTGCCGATGGCACCTGACACCGTGGACCGCACCGAAGAGCAGCTCGAGGAGGGCGTCTGGACGACGACGCCCGAGGGCGACCTCGTCCCCGACTACGACGCCACCTTCCCGACCATCAACGAGGGGGAGGTCGTGCACGGCACGGTCGTGCGCGTCGACAAGGACGAGGTGCTGGTCGACATCGGTTACAAGTCGGAGGGCGTCATCCCGGTTTCCGAGCTCTCGATCCGCCGCTCGGTCAATCCTGCCGACGAGGTCGGCCTCGGCGACGAGATCGACGCGCTCGTGCTCACGAAGGAGGACGCCGAGGGGCGCCTGATCCTGTCGAAGAAGCGCGCGCGCTTCGAGCTCGCCTGGAAGACGATCGAGACCAAGGCCGAGACCGGCGAGCCGATCGTCGGGCGGGTAATCGAGGTGGTCAAGGGCGGCCTGATTCTCGATCTCGGCGTCCGTGGCTTCCTGCCGGCCTCGCTCGTCGACATCCGGCGCGTCCACGACCTGGACGAGTTCCTCGGCAAGGAGCTACGCGCGAAGGTGATCGAGCTCAACCGCTCGCGCAACAACGTCGTCCTCTCGCGCCGCGCGGTGCTCGAGGACGAGCGGAAGGAGATGCGCCAGGCGATCCTCGACCGGCTCAACCCTGGCGACGTCGTCGACGGCCAGATCTCGAACATCGTCGACTTCGGCGCCTTCGTCGACCTCGACGGGATGGACGGCCTCATCCACATCTCCGAGCTCTCGTGGCGGCACGTCAACCACCCGTCCGAGGTGCTCGAGATCGGCCAGGACGTCAAGGTCAAGGTGCTCGACATCGATCGCGAGCGCCAGCGGATCTCGCTCGGCCTCAAGCAGACGCAGTCCGACCCGTGGCAGCAGGTCGTCGAGGCCTACGGCGAGGGCGACGTGGTCGAGGGCCGCGTGACGAAGGTGGTCACGTTCGGCGCCTTCGTGGAGATCCTCCCGGGCGTCGAGGGCCTCGTGCACATCTCCGAGCTGGCGCAGCATCACGTCGAGAACCCGCGCGAGGTCGTCTCCCAGGGCGACGTCGTGAACGTCAAGGTGATCGAGATCGACGCCGACCGGCGCCGCCTCTCGCTCTCGCTCAAGCGCGTCGAGGAGGGCGAGACCGTCCAGCCGCGCGCCGACGGCGCACCGCTCGCCGCGAACCTCGATCTCTCCGAGGACGTGTTCGGCGACGCGCCCGCGAGCGAAGTGGCCGCCGCTGAGGACGTCGAGGTGCTCGACGAATCGATCGCCGAGGGCTCGCTCGAGCCCGTGGCCGAGGTCGAGCTCGAGCCGGAGGGCGAGCCTGAGCCGGCCGCCGAGTCCGAATCCGAGTCCGAGGCCGAAGTGCCTACCGGCGACGAAGAAGCCGACCAGCCCGCGTAGCTTGAGGCGACCGGTCGCGGTCGCGATCACCGGCGGGATCGGCGCCGGAAAGACCGAGGCGCTGCAGGCGTTCGCGCGCCTGGGCGCGGCGACCGTCTCCAGCGACGAGATCGTCCACCACCTGCTCCGCAGCGACGAGGACGTCAAGCGCGCGATCGTCGAGCGGCTCGGGGACGGCGTCCTGAACGACGGCGGCGAGATCGACCGCGGACGGGTCGCGGAGCGCGTCTTCAACGACCGCGAGCAGCTCGCCTGGCTGGAGGCGCTGCTGCACCCCCTCGTTTCCCGCGAGTACCTGACGTGGAGAGAGCAACTGGGCAGCCTCGAGAGTCCCCCCGACGTCTCCGTCACCGAGGTGCCTCTCCTCTTCGAGGCCGGGTCGCAGGACAACTTCGACGTCGTCGTCGTCATTACCGCACCCGAAGCTGTGCGGCGGAGGCGTACGAAGGTCCCGCTCGAGCAGCGAAGCGGGCGTCTGATCGACGACGAGGAGAAGGTACGGCGCGCGGACTACTCGTACGTGAACGACGGGTCGAGGAGAAAGCTCGAGGCATTCGTGTCGTCGGTGCTCGACGACCTTCGGGCCGAGCCGTGAGGCGCGTCGTCGTCGTGACCGCGCTCCTCGGCGTCGTCGCGGGGCTCGTGCTCTGGGTCCAGTCCGCGGAGCCGAGCTGGTACTACCGGCTCCGCTACCCGCTCTCGTACGAGCAGATCGTCCGCGGACACGCTCGGAACTACGACCTGGAGCCGGCGCTCCTGGCCGCGGTCATCTACCAGGAGTCCAAGTTCGAGACCCAGGCGAGGTCCGACGCGGGCGCCGTCGGGTTGATGCAGCTGCGCCCGGAGACGGCGAAAGGCATCGCGCTCCGCACCGGCGGCTCCAGGTTCCGCGTGGAGGACCTGACGAACCCGGAGATCAACGTTCGCTACGGCTCCTGGTACCTCCGCCACCTGCTCGACAAGTACGGCGACGAGGAGACGGCGCTGGCGGCGTTCAACGCCGGGCAGGGCAACGTCGACAGCTGGCGCAGGGAGGGCAAGGGGATCGCGTTCGCGGAGACGCGCCACTACGTCGACCGCATTCAAGAGCTGAAGCGGATCTACCGGGATGCCTATGCGTCAGAGCTCGGCTATTAGCCGCTCGATGTAGGCCTCTCCCTGGACTACGCCCTTCCTCGACAGGAGCTCGGCTGCCTGCGTCAACGCCGCGCGAGCTTCGTCGCGTCGGTCGAGGATCGCGTACGCCGAGGCGAGGCCGAGGAGCGACGTCGTCTGGTCGCTCGTCATGTCGGTGTCCTCCACCAGGGCGAGGCTCTCGCGCCCAATCGCGATCGCGGCGTCCGCCTCGCCCCGCGCCGCGAGGATCTGCGCTCGGGCGGCGCGCCACGCCGCCTGTGTCGTCAGGTCGTCGTTCGCGCCGATCTGCTCGCTCTCCGTCGCGAACGGGTCGGCCTCCTCGTGGCGCCCCTGTCCGCCGAGTGCGAGTGCGAGCAGCGCGCTCACGGTCGAAAGGAAGCTCTTTTCGCCGACTCGGAGCAGACCTTCGCGCGCGAGCCGAAGCTCTTTCTCAGCGCCGCTCAGCTCGCCTGTGAACAGGTACGCAACGGCAACAGCCATGCGGGCTGACTCACGGGACACGACCAGGCCGAGCTCCTCGAGCAGGGCACCCGCCTCTGCCACCTGGTCGAGCGTGGCGGGGTTGGCGCTCTCGCGCATGAGAGTGAACGCGCCCTCGATGTACGCCACGAAGGCGGTCGTCACAGGGCTCTCCGTCTCGTCCCGGGTCAACCGGCAGAGCCCGAGCGCGTCGTCGACGGACGTCGGTCCCCAGAACGCGTTCGTCAGCCGCCACCAGTAGGTCTGTGCGAGTACGCGCGCGTGGCCGGAGCGCTTCGCCAGCTCCGCTGCGCGCTCGTACGCCTGTTGGCCGGCCCACATGTTGCCTCGCCACGAGCTGAACATGCCCAGCAGGGTGTAGGCCTCGGCGAGCTCCCGCTCGGCGTCGTGCCCCTCGAGGAGACGGATCACGCGGTCCGTGGTCTCGAGCGCGTTTGTCTGAGAGCCTCCCCTCAGCTTCCTGACGTAGACCCGGAGCAGCTCGGCGCGCGCCCGCACGGCCGGGTCGGTGCCCACTCGCTCCACCACGCCCGTGAGGGCTCCGTCCGCCTCTTCGAATCGACCCTGGTCACGAAGGACGGTCGAGAGATCGCAGACCAGGTCGGCGACTCGCGCATCGTCCGCGCCGAGCAGTGCGATCGCGCGCTCGAGCAACGCCTTTGCCGCGTGAAGGTCGCCTCGACCCAGGGCGCGCTGGCCGACTGCGGCGAGCCGCTCGGCAGCGCGCTCGCCCAGCGCAGTGGCGGTCTCGTCGATCGGCGCGAGCTCGGTGCGGTAGCGATGGGCCTGCTCGAGGTGGTAGCCGACGATCTCCTCGACCGCCGGCGCGCGATCACCCGAAAGCTTCTCGAGCTGGTCGCCGTATCGCTCGTGCAATTCGGCGCGCGACTCCTTGGGCATCGCCTCGTACGCCGCATCTCGAATCAACAGATGCCGAAAGCGGAAGACATCATCGCCCTCGGCTGCGTGGGCGGGACGCATCAGCTCCTTGCGAACCAGGGCGAGCACGCGCTCGGCGGTCGCCGTGCGCTCTTCGGGCGGCGAGAGCTCGCGCAGCTCGGCGAGAGAGAACTCCTTGCCCACGATCGAGGCGCGCTCGACCGTGGCGCGCTCGTTTCGCGCGAGCCGCTCCAGCCGTGCCGCCAGCAACGCCTGGATCGTCGGCGGGATGGCTGGCTCGCGGTTCGCGCCGTCCTCGCCGGCCATCGCGAGCATCTGCTCGACGAAGAGCGGGTTGCCCTCGGCCGCCTCGACCACACGGCGCCTGACGCTGGCGGTGAAGCGCGCATCCGCGAGCAGCGCGTCGATCAGCCGCTCGGACTCGTCCTCGGACAGAGCCTCGAGCAGGATCGAGGTGGCGTTCAGCTTGCCGCCCGCCCAGGTCGGTCGTGCGTCGAGCAGCTCCGGGCGGGCGACGGCCACAAGGATCATCGGCGCCTCGCGCGCCCAGTCGCTGACGTGCTCCACCAGGTCGAGGAAGGTCGGCTCCGCCCAATGCAGGTCGTCAAGGACGACGACCAGCGGCCGTTCGCGCGCGAGGCGTTCCAGGAGCTGCCGCGTGGCGTACGCGATCTCCTCCGCGGCGTCGCCGCTCTCGCCGGTGACACGCTCGTGGAGCTCAGCCGCCTCGGGCGTGTCCAGCCGCCTCAACATCTCCACGAGCGGCCAGTACGTGATTCCCTCGCCGTACGCGAGGCAACGGCCGACGAGGATCGTGGCGCCTTCCTCCGCGCGGTCGAGGAACTCCCGGACGAGGCGCGACTTGCCGATCCCCGCCGTGCCGAGAATCGTGAAGAGGTACGGCGTGCGGTCTCGCGTAGCTCGCTCATGCGCCTGCCAGAGCTGCGTCAGCTCGCCCTCTCGGCCCACCATCGGCGCATCGAGCCGCCGCGCGAACGCCTCGGCGCCCTCCACGACGTCTAGCAGCCGGTACGCTTGCAGCGGCTCGCTCTTCCCCTTCGCCTCGACCGGGGCGATCGGCTCGGCCCGTACGGCGTCGCGCACGAGGCGGTGGGTGTGCTCGCCGACGAGGATCTCGCCCGGCGGCGCCAACTGCTCGAGCCGGGCGGCCACGTTCACCGGATCGCCGACGGCGAGGGTCTGGCCCTCACCCGCGACGACCTCGCCGGTGTTGACGCCGGTGCGGGCCTCGATCCGGACGCCGAAGTCGCGCTCGAGCTCCTCGTTTAGCGCGGCGAGGTCTCGCCGCATGTCGGCCGCCGCGCGAACGGCCCGCAGGGCGTCGTCCTCGTGCAGCGTCGGAATGCCGAAGACCGCCATGACCGCGTCGCCGATGAACTTCTCGACCTTGCCGCCGTGCCGCTCGACGGCGGCACTCATGGCGTCGTAGTAGCGGCGCATCAGCCGTCGCGTCGCCTCGGGGTCGAGCCGCTCGCCCAGGGCGGTCGAGCCCGTCACGTCCGAGAAGACGATCGTGACGGTCTTCCTGACCTCGCGCGGCGGCTCGGCGTGCCCGAGCTCCGCGCCGCACCGGCCGCAGAAGCGAAAGCCTTCGGGGTTCTCCTGGCCGCAGCTCGCGCAGGTCGGCACGAGCTGAGTCTAGGCGCCGTCCTCCAGCTCGTTCGCCTTCGCGCAGAGCGCCCTGAACCCCGCATGGAGGAAGTCGTTCGCTCCGGCCGCGCCGAGCGACCAGGTCAGCAGGCGGCCGAAGCGCGGCGCAAGCATCTGGCTCGACGCGAGCGCCGCTGCGCTCCAGGCTCCGACACAGCGGGGGCAGGTCACGAGCTCGCCGATCGCACGCTGAAGGCCTTCGCCGGCGGGCCGCTCGTCCTCGCCGGTCTCGGCCTCGCCCTCAACGAACGGCTGGCGGACGAAGCTTGCGACGCGTTCGCGGGAGAGCGTCCGCGACGCCTTGAAGGTCGCGGCAGAGAGCGCGACGAGGTCGAGAGCGGTGCCCGTCGGCGCCCGCCGCGCGATGGCAGCGACGGTTGCAATCCCGCCCAGGAAGACGCCTGCGATGGCGGCGTAGCTCTCGTACGGCGGCGTGCTGGTCGGCGCTGACATCGTGGCTACGCTTACCCGGATGCGCCAATTTAAGACTGCTGACGCCTACCGGCCGACCGGCGACCAGCCCAAGGCGATCGCCGAGCTGGCCGAGTCGATCTCGGCGGGAAACCGCTACCAGACACTCCTGGGCGCCACCGGGACGGGCAAGACCGCGACGATGGCCTGGACGATCGAGCAGATCCAGAAGCCGGCGCTCGTGATTGCCCACAACAAGACGCTCGCCGCGCAGCTGTGCAACGAGTTCCGCGAGTTCTTCCCGGAGAACGCGGTCGAGTACTTCGTCTCCTACTACGACTACTACCAGCCCGAGGCGTACGTGCCCCAGGCCGATCTGTACATCGAGAAGGACAGCTCCCAGAACGACGACATCGCTCGACTGCGGCTCAACGCGACCTCGGCGCTGTTCACGCGGCGCGACGTGGTCGTCGTCGCCTCGGTCTCGTGCATCTACGGCCTCGGCTCGCCCGAGGAATGGCGCGGCCGCGTGCTGATCCTGGAGACGGGTGTCGAGCAGGACCGCGACGAGGCGCTCCGCAAGCTGATCGACAACCAGTACGTGCGCAACGACAGCGTCCTCGGGCGCGGCCGCTTCCGGGTCAAGGGCGACGTCGTGGAGATCCAGCCGGCGAACATAGAGACGGCGTACCGGATCTCGTTCTTCGGCGACGAGGTCGAGCAGATCACCCACTTCGACCCGCTGACCGGTGAGATCTACGACCGTCTCGACAACCTCGCCATCTGGCCGGCGACCGAGTACGTGACGTCGAAGCCGACGATCGAGCGCGCGGTGGGGGACATCCGCCACGAGCTGGAAGAGCGCGCTCGCGAGCTGGAGTCCGAGAACAAGCTCCTTGAGGCGCACCGGCTGCGCCAGCGCACCGAGTACGACCTCGAGATGCTGAAGGAGCTCGGCTTCTGCAACGGGATTGAGAACTACTCGCGGATCCTCGAGGGCCGGCCGCCGGGCTCGCATCCGTTCACGCTGCTCGACTACTTCCCCGACGACTTCGTCATCTTCGTGGACGAGTCGCATCAGACGGTGCCGCAGATCGGCGGGATGTACGAGGGCGACCGCTCGCGCAAGCAGACGCTCGTCGAGTACGGCTTCCGGCTGCCGTCCGCCCTGGACAACCGGCCCCTGCGCTTCGACGAGTTCCTCGCCAAGGTTCCGCAGCTCGTGTTCGTCTCGGCCACGCCCGGCTCGTTCGAGCTGCGCCGCTCGAAGGTCATCACCGAGCAGCTCGTCCGGCCGACCGGGATCATCGACCCAGAGGTGGAGCTGCGCGCGACGAAGAACCAGATCGACGACCTGCTCAACGAGATCCGTCGGCGCGAGGCGGCGGGCGAGCGCACGCTGGTCACGACGCTGACGAAGAAGATGGCCGAGGACCTGACCGACTACCTGCTCGAGACGGGCGTCAAGGCGCGCTACCTGCACTCCGAGATCGACACGCTCGAGCGGATCCAGATCATCCGCGAGCTGCGGCTCGGCGACTACGACGTCCTCGTCGGCGTGAACCTCCTGCGTGAGGGGCTCGACCTACCGGAGGTGTCCCTCGTGGCCGTGCTCGACGCGGACAAGGAGGGCTTCCTCCGCGGGCGGACGTCGCTGATCCAGACAATCGGCCGCGCGGCGCGGAACGTGAACGGCAAGGTCTTGCTCTACGCGGACAAGGTGACGCAGGCGATCTCCGAGGCGATGAGCGAGACCGATCGGCGGCGCGCGATCCAGCTCACGTACAACGAGGAGCACGGGATCACGCCGGAGTCGATCGTCAAGGGCGTGTCCGACATCGCCGAGTTCCTCTCGCTCGAGTCGCCGACCGTTCCGACGCGACGCCGGCGCGGGAAGGCCGAGGTGGAGGGCATGAGCGCGGAGGAGCTCGAGAAGCTCGTGATCACGCTCGAGGAGGAGATGTTCGCCGCCGCCGAGGAGCTTCGGTTCGAGTACGCCGCCAAGCTGCGCGACGAGATCAAGGAGCTGCGCCGCGAGTTGAACGCAGCTTCAGCGGCCCAGGCGCCTGCGTGAGCGCAGGCGGACGGGCGCGTCTCGCTCGTCCGAAACGGGCAGGCTCAGCACGCATCGCGCGCCGCATGATCCCACGACGCCCCACGGTGGCGGAGCCGTGTGGAAGAACGGTCACACTTTCGACCCAATCCACCTGGCCACTGCAGCCGTGTCCAGGGGCCAGACCCCTCGACATGGCCGCGGGGGCCGTGGCCCCGCTAGCATCGGCCGCATGTGTCGAAACATTCGCTCTCTCCATAACTTCGAGCCGCCCGCCACCGAGGACGAGGTACGCGCGGCCGCGCTGCAGTACATCCGGAAGATCAGCGGCTACGCCAAGCCTTCTAAGGCGAACGAGGCGGCCTTCGCCCGCGCCGTCGACGCGGTGACCGCCGCGTCGAGCCGTCTCCTCGACGAGCTGACGACGAAGGCGCCGCCGAGGGATCGTGAAGTCGAGGCGGCACGCGCGCGCGCCCGGGCGGCCGAGCGCTACGGCACCGCCTCTGCCCGCGCCTAGCCGCGCCGCGTGGAGCTGCTCGCGTTCCTCGTCTCCGCGGCGATCGGGGGCCTGATCGTCGGCCTGCTCGCGCGCTTGGCGATCCCCGGCCGCGACCCGATGCCGCTTTGGACGACGATCCTGCTCGGCATCGCCGGGTCGGTGCTGGGCGGACTCGCGGCGGGCATGCTGCTGGGGGCTGACGCCTACGCCTGGGCCTTCCCGTTCGCCGTCGGCGGGGGCTCCCTCATCCTCGGCCTGCATAGGAGCTTCATCCAGAAGCGGCCGCTGTTCGGGCCCGACGCCAAGCGGTAGGAGCGTTTGGCCGGGCCGGGGCCGGAAACACTAGGGCTATGGGTGAAATCATCGGACTCATCATCGGAGGCCTGATCGTCGGGGCTCTCGGCCGCCTGATCAATCCTGGGCCGGACCCCATGGGCTGGATCGTCACGATCGCGATCGGCATCGCCTCGATGCTGATCGTCGGGCTGCTCATCTCCGGGTGGCTCGGCTGGGTTCTGGCAGTCATCGTGGCGGCGATCCTCGTGACCGTCGTCCAACGCGTCCTGCCCGGCAGGGCGCCGCGGACGGCCTAGCTCAGGCCTCGACTGCGAGCGGCTCACGGCCCCGTCCGAAGTGGCGGACCGCCGTGAGCCCCCAGTCGTCGTCGCGCCAGACATAGGTCTGCACGCGGAGCGAGCGCTCGTCGAAGTCGTAGACATGCAGGCCGCGGGCCTCGCCCTGCCGATGCGGCCGTGGCTGGCCGAGTCCGGGAGCAATCGAGACCGTCACCGACCGCTCTCCACCCCGCGAAACCTCGAATTCGCGCCGCTCGCTGATCGCGCCTTGGTGGATGTGGCCGGCGAGAATCAGCTCGGCGCCTGCCTCGACGAGGGAAGCCAGTACGTGGTTTCTCCGCGCGACCGGCTTCTTGCTCGAGCGCCACGGTGCCCCGAGGAGATGGTGGTGGAGCGTAACGACGCGCAGCGCGCCGGCCGGTGCCTTGTCCAGCTGCTCCGAGGCCCAGGCGAGCTGGTTGCCCCGGATTCCACCGGATTGCTGTCGCCAGGCGCGCACCGAGTTCAGGCCGACCACGAACAGCGTCTCCGAGCTGTAGACAGGCTGCGTTGTCTTCCAGCAGCGCTCGAACTGCCGCCACGTGCCCGTGAACCGCGCCGGAAAGGTGTAGGGAATGTCGTGATTGCCCGGGATCACGTGGAGCGGCAGGCCGAAGCTGCGCAGGAACTCGGCGGCGCGATCGTGCTGGTCTGCGCGGCCCCGGTGCGTGAGGTCGCCGCTGGCCACGATCACCTCGGGTTGAAGCCGCTCCACGAGGGCCGCAAGGCTGGGCTCGAGCCTGAACTCCTCGGCGCTGCCCACATGCAGGTCGGAGACGTGGAGGAGGCGTCCGGCCACAGCCGGTGCAGGCTATACACTGGGTTTCGGTGAGCGATCAGTCGGCCGAGATCTTCGACGATCTCTACCTCGGCCTTCGCGCGGGGGGCGCGCTCCGAAAGAAGCGGAGGGGCGAGCTGCTCACGGCCGAGGAAGAGGAAGCGCTCGGGCGCTGGCAGCGCCTTTCGACCGTACGCAAGGCGATCACGCTTGGCGCGTTCGCGCTCGGCACCTTCGGGCTCGGGTTCACCCTTGGCGGCCTCGTCTTCGGCCGCTGGCGCAAGGCCTAGGCTAGCCCGCCGTTTCGGCGTCCTTCGCGGCGAAGATCACGGTCGGAACCTCTTCCTTCGCCGGGTCCTTGTCGAGCACGACGACGTCCACGAGCGTGGCGATCACGGCTGCGATCGGGATCGCCAGGAGGACCGAGAACTCGCCGAAGAGCAGTGCGACGCCGGTGACCGACGTCAGCACGAGCAGCGGCGACAGGCCGACCGCGTCGCCGAGCACTCTCGGGATCACGAGGTAGTCCTCGAGCAGGCGGACGACGAGCACCGCGATGCCGGCGGCGAGGGCAACCGTCACCGACTCGGTCAGGCCGACGCCGACGGCGAGGGCGCCTGCGGCGAGCGGGCCGACGACGGGGACGATCTCCACGACGCCTGCGAACACCCCGATCAGCAGCCAGAAGGGCATGCCGATCGCCCAGAAGATCGTCGACAGCGTGGTGGCGACGAGCAGGATCAACAGCGCCTGACCTCTCACGTAGGCGCCGAGCTTGAGATCGATCAGGGCCCACGTGTCCCGCAGGACCCTGCGGCGCGGGCGGGGGACGAGGGAGGCGACCAGGTCGACCGCACGGTCGCGCTCGAAGATCCAATAGGCGGCCGCGGCGAGCACGAAGAAGAAGCCGATGAAGATCTCGAACGCGGTGACCGTGAGCTCGAGGGCCGGATCGACGAGCTGCGCGCCCGAGGGAAGATCCTCGAGCCGATTCTGCAGGCCGACCAGGAGGTCATGCTTCACGCCCGTCGTCTGCCGCGCCTGGCTCTCGAGTCGTTCGGAGCTCGTCGCGCGCTGGATCTGGTCGATCGCGCGCGGGACGACGAGCCAGAGCAGGAGGCCGAACAGCCCGGCGAGCGCCGCGTAGTGGACGAGGATTCCCGCTCCGCGGGGGATGCGGTACCGCTCACGGAGCGCGTCGACGGACGGGCGCATCGCCGCCGCGACGATGAACGCCAGGAAGAGCAGGGCGATCAGCAGGCGCAGCTTCCAGAGCGCGAGCGCGAGCGCGATCACGGCGACGAAGACGACGGCCGCGATGAAGGCTTGCCTCGCTGTTGCGCGCATTCGACTTAGGTTCTCGCCGCCAGGGGGCCCAGGCAAACGCGCAGGAATCGTCGTGGGCGGCGGCGAAAGGCGCTGGTCCATGCTGGCCGACCCGGAGGAGCAGGTCTTCCTCGACGCGCGCCGGCACGGCATCGTGCTCGTCCGGCCGCTCGTTCGGGCGCTCCTCGCGACGGTTGTGGGCGGGGCGCTGCTCGCGTTCGCGTGGCCGCTCGCGGTCGCAGGGGCCGTGTTGATGAGCGTCGGCGCCGCGGTGTTCCTGCGTGCCGTGTGGGCCTGGCATCGGACGCGGGTGGTCGTCACGAGCGAGAAGGTCTTCGTCGTCCAAGGCACATGGCGCCGGCGTGCGAAGGCGGTGCGGCTGCGTGCTGTAGAGGCCGTCGAGCTCGATCAATCCCTGACCGGGCAGCTGCTCGGCTACGGGACGGTCGTCGTCGGCTCGCTGGCGCTCGACAACGTCGCAGAACCCAAGCGCGTGTGCCGGCTCCTCGAACGCCTGGCCTCCTAGCCCGCCGAGCCGGGCCCCAATCCGCCGTGTCTAGGGGTCTGGCCCCTTGCCATGGCCCGAGCCGCCATGGCGAGTGTCGCGAAAGCGTGACGATTCGTCCACGGGGCTCGGCTCCGGGCGTGAGCGGCGTTACCGTCGGCGGCGTGCCGCGACCGCTTCGCAGCGATCTCCCGGACGGAATCCTGCATGTCACGACGCGCGGGGTGTGGAACCGCCTCGTCTACCTGGACGACGACGACCGGCGCAGCTTCCTCGGCGTGCTCGCGGTCGCAGTCAAGCGCCACCTCTGGGACTGCCACGTCTTCTGCCTCATGGGCACGCACTACCACCTGGTCGTCGAGACGACGATCAAGCGGCTCTCCCACGGCATGCAGTACCTCAACGGCGAGTACGCCCAGCGCTTCAACCGGAGGCACCACCGCGACGGGCACGTCTTCGGAGCGCGCTTCGCGGCGTGGGTCGTCCGCGACGACGAGCACTATGGATGCACGCTCGAGTACGTGCTGACGAACCCCGTGCGGGCCGGTCTGGTCGAGGACTGGACCGACTGGCCGTGGAGCGGCGCCAGAGGCGCCACGAACCTCTAGCGCGAACGTACGTTCGCTAGCTACACTGAGCCCCGATGTCCGCAGACGCCCTCGTCGTCCACGGCGCGCGCGAGCACAACCTCAAAGACGTCACCGTCTCGCTGCCGCGGAACGCGCTCGTCACCATCACCGGCCTCTCGGGGTCCGGCAAGTCGAGCCTGGCCTTCGACACGATCTACGCGGAGGGCCAGCGTCGCTACGTCGAAAGCCTGTCCGCCTACGCACGCCAGTTCCTCCAGATGATGGAGAAGCCGGACGTGGACTCGATCGACGGGCTCAGCCCGGCGATCTCGATCGACCAGAAGACGACGAGCCGGAACCCGCGGTCGACGGTCGGCACGGTCACGGAGATCTACGACTACCTGCGCCTGCTCTACGCGCGGGTCGGCCGCCCGCATTGTCCGGTCTGCGGCCGACCGATCGCCGGCCAATCCATCGAGGCGATCGTCGACCAGGTGCTGCGTCTCCCCGAGGGCACGAGGTTCACAGTCAACGCGCCGGTCGTCAGAGACCGCAAGGGCGAGTACCGCGACGTCTTCGAAGAGCTCAGGCGCGACGGCTTCACGCGCGTGAAGGTCGACGGCGAGCAGCGCCTGCTCGAGGACGACATCGTCCTCGACAAGAAGCTCAAGCACACGATCGAGGTCGTCGTCGACCGGCTGATCATGAAGCCGGACCTGCGGACGAGGCTCGCGCAGTCGATCGAGACCGCGCTCGCGCTCGCCGACGGGCTGGTTGTGATCGACCGCCTCGACGACGAGGAGCCGCTGACGTTCAGCGAGCGGTTCGCGTGCCCCGAGCACGGCGTCTCGCTGCCGGAGCTGCAGCCGCGCATCTTCTCGTTCAACTCGCCGCACGGGGCGTGTCCGCGTTGCACGGGGCTCGGCGCGCAGCAGGAGATCGACCCGGACCTCCTGGTGCCGGACCCGACGCTCTCGATCGGCGAGGGTGCACTCGTCCCGTGGTCGGTCGGCAGCTCGAGCTTCTACGAGTCGGTGATCCAGGCGATCGCCGACCGCTACGAGATCGACCTCGACGCGCCGTGGCAGGAGCTGACGCGCGAACAGCAGGACTCCTTCCTCTACGGGACGGGCGGCGACCGCGTCTACGTCACGTACCGCAACCGGATGGGCCGGAAGCGGTCGTACATGCTCGCCTTCGAGGGCATCGTCGAGAGCCTCGCGCGCCGGTACAAGGAGACCGACTCCTCGCAGGTGCGCGAGCGGATCGAGGAGTACATGAGCTTCCGCCCGTGCCCCGAGTGCGGCGGTGCTCGGCTCAAGCCCGAGGTGCTGGCGGTGACGGTCGGCGAGAAGAACATCCACGAGTTCACGCAGATGTCCGTCTCGCGGGCGCTCGAGTTCCTCGACCAGCTCGACCTGACGACGACGGAGCACCTGATCGGCGACCGAATCGTGAAGGAGATCCGCGAACGCCTGACCTTCCTGGACAACGTCGGCGTCGGGTACCTGCAGCTCGACCGGGCGGCGGCCACGCTCTCCGGCGGCGAGGCGCAGCGGCTTCGCCTCGCCACGCAGATCGGCTCACAGCTCGTCGGCGTGCTCTACATCCTCGACGAGCCGTCGATCGGGCTCCACCAGCGCGACAACGACAAGCTGATCGGCACGCTGGAGCGGCTCCGCGACCTCGGCAACACGGTACTCGTCGTCGAGCACGACGAGCAGATGATGCGCGCCGCGGACTGGCTCGTCGACATGGGCCCCGGGGCCGGCGAGCACGGCGGCCACGTCGTCGCCGAGGGGACGGCCGACCAGGTCGCGCGCACGAAGGGCTCGGTCACCGGGCACTTCCTCAGCGGCAAGCGGCAGATCGCCATCCCGGAGCGGCGCGAGGCGGACAACGGCGCGTTCACCGTCCACGGCGCCCGCATGCACAACCTCAAGGACATCGACGTCGACTTCCCGGTCGGCAAGTTCGTGGCCGTGACGGGCGTGTCCGGCTCGGGCAAGTCCACGCTGGTCAACGAGATCGTCTACAAGGCGCTCGCGAACCGGCTCCACCGGATGCGCGTGAAGCCGGGCGACCACGACGGGGTCGACGGGATCGAGTGCTTCGACAAGGTGATCGACATCGACCAGTCGCCGATCGGGCGGACGCCGCGCTCCAACCCGGCGACGTACACGAAGCTGTTCGACCACATCCGCGACCTCTACTCGCTCACGCCGGAGGCGAAAGTCCGCGGCTACAAGCCGGGACGCTTCTCGTTCAACGTGCGGGGCGGCCGGTGCGAGACCTGCAAGGGCGACGGGCAGATCAAGATCGAGATGCACTTCCTGCCCGATGTGTACGTGCCGTGCGAGACCTGCCACGGGCGGCGCTACAACCGCGAGACGCTCGAGGTTCGCTTCAAGGGCAAGTCGATCTCGGACGTCCTCGAGATGTCGGTCGAGGAGGCGCTGAAGTTCTTCGCCAAGATCCCGAAGCTGCGCCGGCGGCTGCAGGCCCTGCACGACGTCGGGCTCGACTACATCAAGCTCGGCCAGCCGGCGACGACGCTCTCGGGCGGCGAGGCGCAGCGCGTCAAGCTCGCGGCCGAGCTGAGCAAGATCGCTACGGGCCGGACGCTCTACATCCTCGACGAGCCGACGACGGGCTTGCACTTCGCGGACATCGAGAAGCTGCTCGAGATGCTCCAACGCCTCGTCGACGCCGGGAACACCGTGCTCGTGATCGAGCACAACCTCGACGTGATCAAGCAGGCGGACTGGATCGTCGACCTCGGGCCCGGGGGCGGCGAGGCCGGCGGCGAGGTGATCGCGACGGGGACGCCCGAGCAGGTCGCTGAGGTCGACGGGAGCTTCACCGGGGAGTTCCTGCGGGCGGTCCTCCCGGCCACGGCCGCTGCCGCGGCCTAGGAGGGTCTGGCGGAATATCGCTCGTTCTAGCGCCGCGATGATCGTTCCGAGGGAAGGACGCAGGGGAGCCCCGTCTAACTAGGACGCGTAGCGTGGGTGCGACTGAGGACGCCGTCCTCGGGGCGAGCAGGCGCGGCGCTGGGACACAGCGTTATTGCGCCAGGCCCTCCTACTAGGGGACTGCGAGCTCCAGCATCAGCCCGTCCCAGTAGGGGTCGGGGTTCGCGTCGCCCGCGTAGCCGATTCGCGTGACCAGGCCGTTGACCGCCGCCTGCGTCCACGGCGCCGCTGACGGAGTGACGAGGGCGCTCGCGTAGGTGAGCGTCGTCTCGCTCATGTCGCCGGAGAAGACGACGGACTCGGTGCCGCCGGCGAAGACGCTCGTCTTGCCGGTGTTGGCCGCCGTCGTCGCCGAACGGTAGGCCACGACGGCGGAGACCTCACGGATGCACGTCTCGGTCGTGTTCTCAAAGGAGAGCTCGAGGTAGCTCGTCGCGCTGTTGTTGAGCTGCAGGACGTAGTCGGTCGTCGCAGTCATCGGCACGTCGTCGATGCGCTGCCACGACGCGGCGTCCACGGCCGTGCTGTCGTCGTCGCGGAAGTCGCCGGGCGTGTTGTGCGTTCCGACGCCGTCCGGGATCACGCGGACGACCTTGCCGTTTCCGATCGGATAGGCCTTCGCCTGGTTCGCGACCAGCAGGTCGTCGACGTTCGCGGTGTAGATGCTCGGGTTCGTCGTCGCGCCCAGCCCGAAGCCGTTGGCCGTCGAGGCGGCCGCCGCGCGGGTCACCTGGGTCTGGGCGACCCCGTCGACACGCCAGTCCCCGAGGTTGGGGTTGGCGCGGAGGTCGTAGCGCACGTCGATGACGTACCAGGCACCCGCGGTCACGGCGCTCGCCGAGGTCGCGGTGGACGTCCCCAGCGTCAGGGAGAACTTCTGCGACGGCTGGTCGTAGCCGAACACGAGGTCCGTGCCCGAGTCGACGTAGACGAGGCTGGAGCTGACGCCCGGGAGGGCGCTCAGCCGGATCGCGAACCGCGCCACGACCACGTTCGTGGCCGTGAAGGTCTTCAGCGCGCCGACCGTCGATCCGGCCGCCGCGTCGGCGATCCGCAGCGAGTACGCGCCGTTCCGGAACGTCGCGCCGTCCGCGGTCGGGGCGCCGGTCAGGGTCGTGAAGAGCCCGCCGCCCGCGCTGGAGACCGCGCCCGATTCGAAGCCGGTGAGCCAGACGGCGGACGTGCGCGTGCAGAACGTCGAGGCCGCCGAGAAGCTGCTCGACGGATTCGACGTCGTCGAGCTGAACGCGGAGTACGTGATCCCGGCCGCGGTCGCGACGAGAGCGGCGGCCGCGAGAACCAGCCCGACACGAGCCCGGCGACTCATGGACGGACCGATTCGTCGCACTGCCAGGCGCTCCTACCGCAGCGCGAACCCGGCCGCGACGACGACCAGGCCGAGGAGGGTGAACGCGGCGGCGACGAGGAGCGGTCCGAGGCTAGGCGGAGGCATCGCCGAGTGGTTCGGAAGGCTGTGGTCGCCAGATCCGCCGGAGCTCGAAGCCGGCCAGGAATAGAGCGGGGACGACGATCAGCGCCACGCTCGCGAGGGCACCGTGCAGCCAGAAGACGAGGAAACCGAGCAGCGGCACGCGGTACTCGACGCGGCCGAGCGAGCCGGCGGCCGGGATGTCCCAGCGCTCGACGGTGTTCGTTGTGTCGCCCTTGGTCACCACGTGGGCGGTGCCGTCCACGATTCGCACGCGGCGCACCCGATGCGTGATGAACTTGCCCGTGCCCTCGGGGTCGGAGAAGGTCACGATGTCGCCGACGCGGACGTCGGCCGGGCGGACGCGACCGTTGATGACGACGTCGCCGACGCCGAGCGCGGGCTCCATCGACCCCGACATCACCGTCAGCGAGCGACCGCCGAAGAGGGACGGCGCCACGACGACACCGAAGCCGCCGAGAGCGACGCCCAGCGCGACCGAGACGGCAGCGATCCGAACGAGGCGCAGCGCACCGCTGCTCACTGGTTCCGCGCCTCCCAGGTGAACGACGCCGTCGAGGTCAGGCCCTGAGCGCCGTTGTCGTCGGCGAGGCTCACTGCGAAGCGATAGGTGTGCGTCTCGCCGGTCGTCCACGTCTCGGGCGACGCCGCGAGCGGGTCGACGAGGCCGGCCGCGTAGGTGGACGGGAAGGCCGAGAGCGCGCCCTGGAAGACGACACCGGGCCCCGAGCCGACGTAGTCGGTGGAGTCGGCGACGAACCCGTTGCAGTCGTCGAACGCCGGCGTCGGGTCGTCGCCGCGGATCACCGTCAGCGTCAGGTAGGGCGCAAGCGTGCCCGTGAGCGTGCCGGAGAGCCGGACCGTCGACGAGAGCGAGCCCGAGTACGTGACGAGGACACAGCTCGTGTCCGACGCGCCCGGCTGCGCGTTCGAGAGGGAGAGCATGGCGCCGCCGAGGTCGTTGTCGGTCAGCTCGACGGTTCCCGCTGCGAACGAGTTCGCGGCGTTGGCGGTCTGGCTCGAGAACGCCGAGAAGGTGGCCGCGCCGCTGACGGCGCCGAACGCCCCGAGGACGAGCAGCGTCAGGAGGACCTTTCTAGCCACGCGTTCCGTCGACGGTGCTCGAGAGCTCGAGGCCGATCGTCTCGATCCGTCCTGCGTAGCCGCCCCGCAGGCCGGCGGGCAGCGAGGCTCGCACCCGCAGCTTGCGGGCTCGACCCGACTCGATTCGGAAGGGGGGCGTCCTCGCGCGCAGGCCGCCCAGGCGGCCCGAGTAGATGGGACGCCTAGCGTGATCGGCAGTTACGTCGACGACGAGCAGCCGATCGAGATCTCTGCTGTCGGGCAGGGCTCGTAGACGCACGGCGAGACGCTTGCCGGTCTGGTTCGCGACGTCGAAGCGGCCCTTGAACGCGCGCCCAGGGCGCAGCCCCGTGGCGCTCATAAAGGGGCCGGGCCGCGACACCCCGAGCTCGCCGGTCGGCGAGGCCGCGAAGATCACGTCGGCGCCGAGCGTGCCGGTGCCGTCGGGCACCCGGAAGGCCAGCACGACGACCGCGACCAGCGCGATGCCCACCGCGACGCCTGCTCGGCGGACGTACGACTCGATGCGGTTTCCGCTCTCCATCGGAGCTTCCCGCCCCTCGTCGGAAACGCTTCGAGGGCGGCCCGGACGGGGCCGCCCTCGACGTATCACCAAAGGAGTCGGGCCGGCACTACTGGTTCCGTGCCTCCCACGTGAAGGCGTGGGAACCAGTCGAGAGCGGCGTCGCGCCGCCGTTTGCGTTGTTGTCGTCCTGCAGCGTCACCTGGAACCGGTAGACGAGCGTGTCGTTCTGGTTCCACTGGGTCTGGGCGCCCGGGAAGGCCGGGATTCCGTTGGCGTACGAGTTCTTTGCCGCGACGAAGTCGTCGAGTTCGCCCGTGTAGAGGGGAGCGCCCTGCGCCGTGAAGTCGTCCGGGGCGCCGCAGCCCGGGAAGGCCGGGTTGCCCGCGAGGGTGCCCTTCTCGACGGTCAGGTTGACGTAGTCCGCGACCGTGCCGACCGAGGCCGTCGGCGTGTACAGCCGGACCTCGGCTGCACGGGTACCGCCGTAGGTCAGCTTGATGCAGCGCTCGACGGTCGTGCCGGGCGCTTGGTTGCTGACCGTGTACATCGCGGAGCTGGCGTCGTTGTCGTCGACGAAGACGGTGCCGGCCGCGAACGAGTTGCCGCTGTTGGTAGTCGTGCTGCTGAACGCCGAGAACGTGCCGAACCCGGCGAGGGCGCTCGTCGCTCCGATCAGGAGAAGCGTGAGCAGAAGCTTCCTGTGTCTCGCAGTCATCGCAGTGGACTCCTTTGGCCGCAGTCGAACGGATGGCGATACCGCCACAGACAAACCTTCGGCCGGGAGCCGCGCGGCGATGTCCCCCGATCGGACGTAACCCGTTCACCCGAACGGGGGATTACCTGGAGTAACCTCGCGAGTGTGGGGGAGCGCGAGTGGTGGGTGCGGGCGGCGCTCGTGCTGTGGGATCCGCGACGCGTCTTCGAGGCGATGCGCCGCGACGGAGCCGACGAGCGGCAGGAGGCGGCGGCCGCGCTCGCCGGCCTCGCCGGGCTGTTCTTGGTGCTCTCGACGCCGCGCTTCGCCGGGCTGCTGGACGAGCCCGAGGTGGACGGGTGGTCCGTGGCCGTATTCGCCTTCATCGGGGCCGGGGCGTACGGCTTCGTCGGCTACTTCGTGCTCGGCGCGGCGCTCAAGCTGGCGTCGGGCGCCCCGTACCGCCTCGCGCGGCACGTGGTCGCCTACGCCGCCGCGCCGCTCGCCCTCGCCGTGCTCTTCCTGTGGCCCGTTCGCCTGGCCGCGCACGGGAGCGACCTCTTCCGTGCGGGAGGCGCCGACGACGGCGCCGACGGGACGGTCTTCGCGCTCGCCGAGCTCGGCGTCGCGCTCTGGTCGGCCGGGCTCCTCGTCGCCGGCGCGCGGTACGCCTTCCGCCTCTCGTGGGCGAGGGCGGCGGCCGTCTCGGTGCTGCCGCTGACGCTAGCCGGGCTGGCCGTGTGGCTCGACCGGTTCCAGTAGCCCGCGCTTGAAGGCTTCCAGCTCCTCCTCGGGCATCGAGTAGCCGTGCTGCTCCTCGGGGAAGCGGCCGGCGCGGACATCCTCCGCGTACTTCTCGAGGGCCGCGCGGATCTCGTCGGCGAGGGCGGCGTACCGCTTGACGAAGCGGGGCGCGCGGGCGTCGTACAGGCCGAGCAGGTCGTGGTAGACGAGCACCTGGCCGTCGCAGCCGGCGCCGGCGCCGATCCCGATCGTCGGGATGGTGAGCGTCCGGGTGATCCGGGTCGCGACCGGCGACGGGACCGCCTCGAGCACGAGCGCGAAGCAGCCGGCCTCCTCGAGGGCGATCGCTTCCGCGACCAGCCTCCGCGCCTTCTCGGCGGTGCGGCCCTGCGCCTTGAAGCCACCGAGCATCGTCGCGGATTGCGGGGTCAGCCCGATGTGGCCCATGACCGGGATGCCCGCGCCCACGAGTGCGCTCACGCGAGCGAGCATCGGGCCTGCGCCTTCCAGCTTGACGGCATCGGCGCCGGCCTCCTTGACGAACCGGATCGCGTTCCGGAGTGCCTCCTCGTCGGAGATCTGGAAGGAGCCGAACGGCATGTCCGCGACGACGAGCGGCCGGCGCGCGCCGCGTGTGACCGCGCGCGTCAGCATCAGCATCTCGTCCATCGTGGCCGGCACCGTCGAGTCGTGGCCGAGCACGACCATCGCGGCCGAGTCGCCGACGAGGACGAGGTCGATCCCGGCTCCGTCGGCGAAGCGCGCGCCCGGGGCGTCGTAGGCCGTGACCATCACGATCCGGTCGCCGCGCCGCTTCATCTCGGCGAGCTCGGTCAGCGGCAGCTTGCCCGTGGTGTCGGGGCGTGTGGTCATGCGGGGTCTCCTTCGAGGACGACGTTGTCGATGAGGCGGGTCTTGCCGACGCGAACGGCGGCCGCGAGGACGCGCGGCCCGAAGTCGGCGACCTCGAGGTAGTCGACCTCGAGGCCGTCGAGGAGGGCGCGGGCCTGCTCGCGGTCGCGGGTGGCGAGGGCGCGAGGGAGCGTCAGCGCCTGCTCGCGTTGCTCGGGCGAGAGGTAGGCGTTGCGGGACGAGAGCGCGAGGCCGTCGGGGTCGCGCACGGTGGGGAGGGCGCGGACCTCGACGTCGAGGTTCAGGTCGCTGGCCATCCTGCGCACGACCGCGATCTGCTGGGCGTCCTTCTGCCCGAAGTAGGCGCGTTGCGGGCGGACGATGTTGAAGAGCTTGCAGCAGACCGTCGCGACTCCGCGGAAGTGGCCGGGGCGCTGGGCGCCCTCGAGGATCGCGCCGAGCTCCTCGACCTCGACCCAGGTCTGGTAGCCAGGCGGGTAGAGCTCGTCGGTGGAGGGCGCGAAGAGCACGTCGACTCCCGCCTCCTCGGCGAGCGCCGCATCGCAGGCCTCCTCTCTCGGGTAGCGCTCGAAGTCCTCGCCCTGCGCGAACTGGGCCGGGTTGACGAAGACGGTCACGACGACCGTCTCGCATTCGTCGCGGGCTGCGCGGATGAGGGCGAGGTGGCCCTCGTGGAAGGCGCCCATTGTCGGCACGAGGCCGATGGCTCTCTTGGGCGCCAGCTCGGTGCGGATCTCGGCGATCGTGCGGAGCGTCTTCACGGCGCGGTCGCCTCGGCCAACGTGCGGTAGACGGGCTCGACCTCGGGGCGCGCTTGTCTGATCGCCTCGATGTGGGCGTCGACGGTCTTCCAGTCGCCGCGGGCGATCGGGCCGGTCAGCTCGAAGCCGTTCTCGATCGTCCGCTCCATCAGCGGGACGAGCGCCTCCGGCGGGGCGCCGGCCTCCTCGAAGAGCCGCGACGCGATGCGATAGAGCGTGACGAGGTAGTTCGACGCGACGGCGGCGCCGGCGTGATAGAGCGCGCGACGGTCGTCGGCGAGCTCGAACGGCTCGAGGCCGAGCAATTGCGCGACCTCGCGTGCGACGGCGATCGCTTCTTCGCTTTCACCGGTAACGGCTGCGAATGCGCCGTCCAGCTGCTCGGGGCCACGCGTCCGTGTGAACGTCTGCAGCGGATGGAGGGAGAACCGGCGGGTATGCGGGTCGAGCGCCGCCAGCGGCGTGGCGCCGCTGACGTGTCCGATCCAGCCCGGTCCGGGGGTCAGACCCCTGGCCACGTCGGCAATCGCCGAGTCCGGAACGCACAGGAGCACGACGTCGGCGTCGCCCTCGTCGCGTACGTCGACTGCGCGCTCGGCAAGCCGGCCCGCCATGGCGGCGCCGACGCGTCCGCGTCCGATGACTGTGACTGTCTCGATCACTCCGAAGCTCCAGTTCCCAGGCGGGATACCGGGCTGGGAACAGTGTACCCCGAGGGAGTGATCGCCTTCAGCGCGCCGGACGCGCCCGCCTCTCGCCTATAGTTGGGCGCGATGCCGATCTACGAGTACGCCTGCATGCAGTGCGAGTCGCACTTCGAGGAGCTAGTCCGCGGTGGGGTCGATCCCGACTGTCCCGACTGCGGCGCCGCGAACGTGCGCAAGCAGTTCTCGGTCTTCGCCACGCACGGCGGCGGCGACCAGCCGAGCTTCGGGCAGACGGCCGCCGGCGGCGGCTGCTGCGGCGGCTCGTGCGGCTGCGGGCACTAGTCGTCGTCTAGCTTCGCTCGACGAACGCGCCGACGATCCGCTCGGCGTACTCGAGGGAGAGCCGTTCCATCCGCTCGTCGTTGGTCGCGCAGGCGTCGGCGAGGATCGTGACCTTGAAGCCCTCTTCCTTCGCGTCGATGGCGGTCTGGGCGACACACATCTCGGTGGCGGTGCCGGCGAGGAGAACGCGCTCGACGTCGAGCTCCCGCAGGACGAGCTCGAGCGGGGTGTGGTCGAACGCCGAGTAGCGCGGCTTGACGACGAAGCGGTCGCCCTCCCGCGGCGCGACGGCCTCGACCAGCTCCGGCGCTCGACCCATCTCGACGGCCCGGGCGACGAGGCTGCCGGCGTCGCCGTCCCAGACGCCGTGGTTGTCGTTCGCGTAGATGATCGGGATCTCGTCGCGGCGCGCGCGCTCGATCGCGGCCACGAGCGCGGGATGGCGCTCGCGGAAGGACTCGAGCAGCCGCTCGGCGCCCTCGTGGCGGAAATCCTGGATGACGTCGACGAGGAGAAGCGCGTCCTTCAAGAAGGTGGACGATAGGGCGTCTGGGCCCTCGGAAAATGGAGGAGCCGGCGTTGCCGCCCCGTTGGCGTTCAGAAGAACAATGATGAAGGGGCTCACGGGGGAAACATGGTTTCCCTCGTGCTCTTCGTCCGCCGACGGGCCTACACTCACCCCGATGCCCGACGCCGCCGCGCTCGCAGCGTTCGCCGAACAGGTCTCGGCGTGCACGCGCTGCCGCCTCGCGGAGGGCCGGACGCAGGTCGTGTTCGGCGTCGGCAACCCGCACGCCGACCTGATGTTCGTCGGCGAGGCGCCGGGCTTCCACGAGGACAAGCAGGGTTACCCGTTCGTCGGGCAGGCGGGCAAGCTGCTCGAGAAGCTGCTGGCCGGCATCGGCCTCCAGCGCTCCGAGGTCTACATCGCGAACGTGCTCAAGTGCCGCCCGCCGGGCAACCGAGACCCGCAGCCCGACGAGATCGAGGCGTGCGAGTCCCACCTCTTCCGCCAGATCGAGCTGATCGAGCCGACGGTCGTGGCCACGCTCGGCAACTTCGCGACGAAGCTCCTGTCCGCGAAGCCGACCGGCATCACGCGCGTGCACGGCGTCGAGCAGGAGACGACCCTCGGCGGCAATCGCGTCACGCTCTATCCGCTCTACCACCCGGCGGCCGCCCTCTACACGCCCGCGATGCTCAAGGTGCTCGAGGAGGACTTCGCGCGCCTCCCGGCGATCCTCGGTCGCCCGGCCGCGCAGCCGCAGCCGCAGCCGGACCCGGAGCCCGAGCCCGCGACGTTCGCCGCCGAGCCGGCCGTTCAGCTGGGTCTCTTCTAGCCTCTTCGGCCATGGAGCT
>Ga0126306_10000030_pt1 | contig 37690 bp, 30 predicted proteins | sample Plot27_FD_92592 | JGI IMG/M metagenome (GOLD analysis project Ga0126306, IMG submission 92592) | Serpentine soil microbial communities from UC McLaughlin Reserve, CA, USA - Plot27 | ecosystem: Environmental > Terrestrial > Soil > Grasslands | place: USA: UC McLaughlin Reserve, Lake County... | reverse complement strand
TGAACCCGTTGACCAGCTGGGCCTCGGCATCGCCGACGGACCGGTCTACGTTGACCCGTCGAGCGGACCCGATTGCGGCGCGCGGTTTGTTCTGTTGCGATGCATCCGCACGGATTATCCACGTACGACAACCCAGCTTGCTTTGCGGATCTCGGTGCCCGGCAGGACACGCGCCGAACGCCCGGCGACGAGCGACCTCGAAACAGACGGGCGAGCAACACACCATGCACACTCCTTCGATCGTCTCGCCACAGGAGTGGGAGGCCGCGTCGGCGCTAGCGTCTGGCGTCTAGCTCGGCGAAGCGCTGGGCGAAGGCCTGCGCCGCCTGGTCGGGTGACCAGGCCGTGAGCTCGAGGTCGAGCGGTTCGACGCCCTCCAGCTCCGGCCAGTGCCAGGTTTCGGCGCTGAAGGCCCGGCGCTCGGTGGCGAGCAGGGCGCGATCCGCGCACTTGATCTCCGGGACGTCCGGCTTGACACGGAAGCGGTCGCGGATCGCCTGCTCGAGGTGGCCCTCCGCCGCCTTGAACGCCACGCCAAGAGGACTGCGGTGCTTGAGCGGATGCGGCATGTCGCCCAGGTAGGCCTCGGTGGCGTCGTGCATCAGGGCGGCGAAGACGTCCTCCGTGTCGCCGCCACGCTGCTCGACCAGCTGGGAGACGATCACGGAATGCTGGGCGACCGAGTAGAAGACGCGGCTGTGGCCGCCGAACCGACACTGGTTGGCGAGCGCACGGGCGATGTCACCGGCGTCGAGCTGGTCCGGATCCGGATCGAACGGGTTCACCCAGCGGCCTGAAACGGTCTGCAGGTACGGTCCGGGAGCAGGCGGAGCATGATCGGGCACGGCCATGCGGAGTATCGTACGTCAAACGTATGACGCGGGGCGGCACGGGCTATCCGCAGCAGCCGGTTGCCCCCCTGCCGACGAGCACCGGCAACATTGTGGGCGCTCGCGCTCAACTATCTCCCCGGGTGCCCCGCAGGTCACGGCGGAGCTGGTAGTCCCAAAGGAACAGGTCGGAATCAGTGGAATGTCACGAGGCGTAGAGCTCCGGCAATGATGCGCGGTGCACCGCATCCGCGCCGGGCCGATAGACCCTGTCGTACCAGTCCGCCGCCACTTCCTCGGTGCCGGCAAGCGCGCCGCGCCGGCGGGCGAGGTCGTAGCCGTGGGGCTTGATGATCTCGCGCAGCTGCGTGTATCCGTCCAGGAGCGTGAACTCGATGACGGCGTCCGGTCGCGCGCGGTCCAGCCCGCTCTCCTCCGACAGCACGCGCTGTTGCTCCGCGTGGACCAGCTGGCAGACGTCGACGTCGGGGCCGACCGCGTAGCTGGTCTGCAGACGTGTGACCTCGGCATCGATGAACTTGGCGCGCCGCTCGCGCGCCAAGGCGACGCGATGGTGGCCGTCCTCGATGAAGTAGGCGCCGCCGACCTCGAACACCTCGATCGCCGGCATGCCCCTTGGCGGAACGCCGATCGCAGGCTCGCCAGGAGCCGACACGCTCGGCCGAGATCTGCATCTTCGAGGTCTTCGGAGACGCGTCGGAGGGCGAGGGCGGCAGCCCCCGCCCGCGCTGATCATCCGGTGGGATTATGCGTGGTCTCAGTCGTGTTCGTACCGGAACGATTGGTTCGGAAGGCGGCGGGTCAGAATGCCCATGCGAGCAGAAATCAACGGCGCTGAGCTGTGCTTCGACACCATTGGCGACCCCGCTCACCCGGCCGTCCTGCTGATCATGGGCGCGGCCGGGTCGATGGACCGTTGGGAGGAGCCGTTCTGCCGGCGGCTGGCCGCGGCGGACCGGTATGTCATTCGCTACGACCACCGCGACACGGGCGGCTCGACGACCTATCCGCCGGGCCGGCCGGGGTACACCGGTGACGACATGGTCGCCGACGCGCTCGGGATCCTCGATCACCTGGGCGTCCAGCGCGCGCACCTCGTCGGCATCTCGATGGGCGGCGGAATCGTGCAGCGGATCGCGGTCGACCACCCCGAGCGGGTGCTCAGCATCACGCTGATGTCGACCAGTCCGGCGGGCGTCGGCGGACCGGATTTCCCGGATCTGCCGCCGATGTCCGAGGAGTTGCGCGGAGTCTTCAGCGGCGACGAGGAGCCGGCCGAGCCGGACTGGTCCGATCGCGAGGCGGCGATTGCGTTCCTGCTCGAGGGCGAGCGGCCCTATGCGGGATCGCGCGGCATCGACGAGGAAGCGACACGCGCGCTGCTCGGCCGCGTCTATGACCGCTCGCCGAGCCTTGCGAGCGCGAACAACCACTTCATCCTCGAGGGCAGCGACATGGCACGGGCGCGGCTGGCGGAGATCACTGCGCCGGCGCTTGTGATCCACGGCGCCGACGATCCGCTCTTTCCCACCGCTCACGGCGAGGCGCTCGCGCGCGAGATCGCCGGCGCGGAGCTGCTGGTGATCGACGGGCTCGGGCACGAGTTCCCGCCGTCGGCGTGGGATGAGGTACTCCCTGCGCTCATCGCCGTGACCGGGTCGGCGCCCCAGCGCCATAGTCAGTCATGAGCCGTTCTCCTCCAGGATTAAGGCGTCGAGGTCGACGAAGCCGCCCCCGGTCGCCCGGATCGCGATGGTGTGGCTGCCACATTGACCTGGCGTGCACTGGTAGCGCTTGCTGAAGAGGATCCTCCGGTGAGAGGTCGCGGAGTTCAGCGAGACCGTCTTGACCTTCGTGCCGTCGATGTACACGTCGGCATTGCCGCCGCTCGGGTCGAGCGTCCCGGCCCAGGCGACGAAGGAGCCGTAGTGGGTGAGCGAGGCCTCGCTCCCGGCGACGTTCGTGCGCCTCGTGGCACCCTCGAAGTGGTCGCCCGAGAACACCGGCGGCGACCAGGTCCCCGTGTAGTTGATCGCATATCCCGGGGGTGAGTTCGTCTCGTCGTAGCCGTCGACCCAGAAGTACTGCCCGTAGGCCCAGTTGCTGGTGTTGCCGGCAAAGTCCACGGCCCTGACGGCGTACTTGTAGCCGTGACCGGGCGCGAGCGGGAGGTTGAGGGTGCGGGTGACCCAGTTCGGGGTCACGCCCGCTCCGCTCGGGATCACGAACTCGGACCAGGCGCCCGGGCTCGTCAGGCTCTCCTCGTACTGCCACAGATGGAACTCACGGACGCCGCTTGCATCCCTCGCCGACCACGTCAGCGAGTAGGGCAGCGTGGTGGGTTCCAGCGGGTCGGTCAGGTCATGAACCGGCGGGGTCACCTCCGGCGCGTCCCTGTCGAAGTACCGGCCGCTCAGGAAGCTGCTGCCCGCGGTGTTCCAGTGCTTGTCGAAGTAGCCTCCGCTCGGAGGGGAGGTGTTGAAGTAGTCGTCGTCGTTGCAGTCGAAGATCCACTCCTGGCCGGCGTCGCAGACCCGGCGGATCGGCCTCCGCACCTTGACGCACCAGACGTCCGTCAGCCCGCAGCCGATGTCGAGCGTGACCACGCCGTCGTCGCGGCCGTCGTCGTCGTAGCACATGACGTCTGACTCGTCGGTGCAGTGACCGCCGGCGTAGGGGCCGACGGGCGGCGGCGTGGCGTTCGGCGCCGAGGACTGCACCGCGCCTCGGTTGTGCATCAGCTCGTGCGCCTCGGTATGGCCTCCCCAGCAGGGTGCATCGATTCGCGCGAACATTCCGTCCGGCGCGTTGGGTGACCAGGAGCCGTTGTTCCTGTTGTCCGAGGTCGCCCGGTCATCGCGCTCGAGGTTGCCGATGCCGCAGAGGACCGCGGACGGCGGGCGGCTCGGCTTCCTCGGCCGCCTCCAGGAGGTCCCTGGTCGAGCGCTCCTCGCGAACGTCGACGCCCGGCGGAGCCGGGTCGGGTCCGTGGGTGCAGCTCTCGAGCTCCCCCTCGTCGGACCGGACCTCGAGGAGTCCGCGGCACGGCCCGTCCTCGGGGCCGGGCTCGAGCTCGTCGTAGGTCAGGCCGCGGGCGGGATCCTCCTCGGGCAGTCCTCGCACGCCGGTCGCCGAGAGAGCGTCGTCGGCCGGCCCCTGCGTTTGCGCATCGCGCCGGCGGCGGGGAGGGAGAGGAGCGCGAGACACACCGCCGCTGCAGCAACGCAAAGGAGTCGCACCCGGACTGATCTAATGGCCGTCTTTCGGAGCGCAGCGCGATGATCGGGCTCGAGCTCGAACGCGTCCATGGCGTTCAAGTCCTCGGTTTGCGCTCCGACAGGCATCGCCTGAGCAGAGGGGCCGGCGCCGGTTCTTGATACACCGAGTCCGACCGATGCGTCCGGGCGAGACGATCGAAGCCCCGGCCATGGGGATGCGCGCTACCTGCCGTAGAGAGCGCCGCCAGCAGCGGCGGAGAGCTACGCGGCGAGCGGCAGCTGCTCGGACTCACGCGGGCCGAGGACCGCTTCGCGCATCCGCTCGGCGAGGCTGGGCTGACGCGCGACGGCCGCCAGCGCGTTGGCGCGCAGCCGCAGGATCGCGGTCAGGTACGCGGGCGCGAGCGCGGGATCGGCGATCGTGCGCAGATCGGCGCGCGAGATCGCGGCGGCGACGACGCCGCGGACCTCGGCGACGAGGACGCGGCCCGCGAGCGGCCGCACGCCGGAAATCGAGGCAAGCTTGCGCAGGGCCTTCTCGTCGTGCGCGGTCGCGGGACGAACAAGGTGGGAATTGGCGGAAAACACAGTTGTCGGGACTCCGTGCTCGGTGGTGGTCAATACAGGAGACGCCACGAGGCGCCTCCGCATTCCCGAGCCGCCCGGAATTAGCGCGAAGCTCTGACGCCGCACGCGATGCCGCCGGCGGTGGACGGATCGGGCCGGCGGGCGTAGTGTCGGGGTCATGGTGCGCGTGCGCGTCCGTCTGGGGGGCGGGCTGGCCCGCCTGGCGGCGGCGCCGCGACTCTCGATCGAGCTCCGCGAGGACGCCACCGTGGACGAGCTGTGCGCGGTGCTGGCCGAGCGCGAGCCGCGTCTTGCGCCCGCTCTGCCGGCCGCACTGACCGTGGTAGGCGGCGAGCAAGCCGAACGGTCCCGAACGCTCGCGGCCGGCGAGGAGGTCGCGTTCCTGTCACCCGTTGCCGGCGGTGCCGGCTGACCCGAGAGGAGGACCATGGCCACCCAACCGATGGACATGGAGCCCACCGTCGCGCCGGTGCGCCAGACGGTGCTCGTCGACACGTTCACCGACGGCCTGCTCGGCCCCGACGTGCCGATGCTGGGACCGGTATCCGACGGCGGGCACATCGTGGTCAACAGCGCGCCGGGGTGCTGGGGCCCGATGATCACACCGTCGATCCGCGGCGGGCACGAGGTCGCTCAGCCCGTCGCCGTGTCCGGCGCCCGCGCGGGCGACGCGATCGCGATCCGGATCCGCGACATCGAGGTCACCTCGATCGCGACCGCGTCGGGACACGACGTGATGATGGAGGGCCGCTTCAACGGCGACCCGTACTGCGCGCCGGTCTGCCCCGGCTGCGGCGCGGAGTGGCCCGACACGCGCGTGGAGGGGATCGGACCCGAGTCCATCCGCTGCACGGCGTGCGGCGCGGACGCCACGCCGTTCACGTTCGCGCACGGGTACACGATCGCCTTCGACCCGACCCACTCCGTCGGGGTGACGGTCGACCGCGACGCCGCAGAGAAGATCGCCGGCGACGCCGCGCGGATGGCGGCCCTGCCGGACAACTCGGTGCAGCACCCGATCCTGCTCTTCGCACCCCACGACCTGGTGGCGACGGTCGCGCGGCTGCGTCCGTTCCTGGGACAGCTCGGCACGACCCCGTCGACGACGATCCCGGACTCCCACAACGCGGGTGACTTCGGCTCGTTCCTGATCGGCGCGCCGCACGCCTACGCCCTGACGGCCGACGAGCTCGGACGCCACAAGACGGACGGCCACATGGACGTCGACGCCGTGCGCGCCGGCGCGATCCTCGTCTGTCCCGTCAAGGTCGACGGCGGCGGCGTCTATCTCGGCGACATGCACGCGATGCAGGGCGATGGCGAGATCGCCGGCCATACCTGCGACGTCTCAGGCACCGTGACGCTCGAGGTCGAGGTGATCAAGGGCCTCGAGATCGACGGGCCGGTGCTCTTCCCGGTGCTCGAGGACCTGCCCTACCTCGCGCGGCCGCTGACCGCCGAGGAGACGGCCAAGGCGCTCGCGCTCGGCCGGTCCCACGGCGTCACGCAGCTCGAGCAGACGCAACCGATCTCGGTGATCGGCACGGGCGCGGACCTCAACGTCGCGACCGACAACGGACTCGAGCGCGCGGCGGCACTGCTGGGCATGACCGTGCCCGAGGTGCGCAACCGCGCGACGGTCACCGGCGCGGTCGAGATCGGCCGCCACCCGGGCGTGGTCCAGATCACGTTCCGCGCGCCCGTCGACCGGCTGATGGAGCGCGGGCTTCTCGGCTACGCGGAGGAGCAGTACGGCGCGAGCTGATCATGCACGCATGAACGCGATCGAACTGCGTCTGTGGTGCCTCCAGCAGCCCGCAGCCGTCGAGGAGTTCCCTTTCGGCCCCGAGCACTCCGTGTTCAGGGTCGCCGGCAAGATGTTCGCGCTGAGCGCGCTCGACCGCACGCCGCTCGAGGTCAGCGTCAAGTGCGAGCCCGAGCTCGCCGCCCAGCTGCGCAACACCTATGCCGTGATCCGCCCCGGCTACCACCTCAACAAGCGCCACTGGAACACGATCACGCTCGACGGCAGCCTTCCGGACCGGCTCGTGCGCGATCTGATCGAGGACTCGTACGACCTCGTCGTCAGCGGCCTCCCGAAGCGCATCCGCGAGCGGCTCGTCACCCACCCAGCGACGCCGTCCACGTGAAGCGCGTGAGGGTCTCGCGCGGGGCGATTCCCCCCGGCCGCAGCCCGCGGCGGACGAGCAGGGAGGGGACGGGCGCGTCGCGAAGGACGGCGAGTCGCGAGGATCCCAGCCCTTCCTCACGCCAGCGCTCGGACAGCCCCACCACCACGACCCCCGCCGAGCGCGCCACGCGCAGGACGCCCTCGGTGCCGGGTGCGACGAGCTCGGGCTCGGTCGGGACGGACGCGACTCGCTGAATCATGAGAGCGGCGCGGGCGAGCAGTCGGCTGGCGTCGCGCCGGCCCCGGGCCGGGTCGGCCACGGTGCCGAGCAGCTTGAGCTCGGCGCGATGCGCCCGTGCGATCCAGGCGCCGAGCTCGACCGCCGCCCACTCGTGGTCAGCTCCACCGAAGGGAACGAGGACCGCCCGGTCGGGCCCCGCCTCCACCGCGCCGTCGCGTGCGGCGAGCAGCGCCACGTCGCAGGACATGTCGGACAGGACGAGCGCCAAGTCATCGCCGGGGACGCCGTCGCCGAGCAGGCTCGGCGGCAGGTCGAGCAGCACCAGGTCGGCCTCCTGCTCGCCGGCCAGCAGCACCAGGTCCTCGCCCGGCGCCTGCGAGGTGAACGCGGCAACGCGGGCCGGCACGCCGCGGGACGCGAGCGCCCGGCGCCGCCGCTCGAGGTCCCGCGCCGCCTCCCCGAGCTGCTCCTGGCAGCCGACCAGGCGCGCAAGGATGAGCTCACGCAACGGCCGGCGCGCGAGGCGCTCCGCGAGCCCGAGCAGCGCACTCGATGCCGATGTGTCCTGCGGCGCCACGAGGATCACGCCCTCCACTTCGGCGGCGGGCTGCGGCTCCCCGGGCACGGGCGCGTCGGTCCGGCCGACAGGGACCGTGAGCGCGGTGTCCTGGACGAGGATCGCGTGTTCGAGATCGGCCAGCCACCGGCTGGGCTCGATCCCGAGGCCGTCCACGAGTGCCTCGCGCGTCGCGCGGTATGCGGCGAGCGCCTCGGCCTGGCGGCCGCCGCGATAGAGCGCAAGCATCAGCTGCCCGCGAAAGCGCTCGCGCAGTGGGTGGTGCGCCACCAGCGCCTCGAGCTCGCCGACCAGCTCGAGATGGCGGCCGACGCTGAGGTCCGCTTCGATGCGGCGCTCGAGTGCCGCCAGTCGCAGCTCCTCGAGGCGGGCGATCTCGGGCTGCGCGAACGGCTCGAACTCGAAGTCCGCCAGCGCCGGCCCGCGCCACAGTGCGAGCGCGTCGCGCAGGAGCGCTGCGGCCCGTGGGGCATCGGCGGCTTCGAGCGCTCGGCCTCCCTCTTCGAGCAGCCGCTCGAATCGATAGAGGTCGAGCCCGTCATGCCCGACCTGCGCCATGTATCCGGGCGGTCGGGTGACGATCGCCTCCGGGCCGAGGATCCTGCGCAGCTGGTAGACGTAGCCTTGGAGGGCCTTCGCCGCAGTCTCCGGCGGGCGGCCGTTCCAGATGTCGTCGATCAGCCGGTTGCTCGACACGACCTCGTTGCCGCGCGTCAGGAGGAGCGCGAGGAGCGCGCGCTGACGAGTACCGCCGAGCGGGAGCGCGCGGCCGCTCGCGCGGGCCTCGAGGGGGCCGAGGATGCGGTACTCGAGCGTCTCGGGGGGCACTTCGGCGACGGTACCGGCTTCCGCGGTCGTTCACCGCCCTGTCGGCGGCGGCGGCGCGCCGCGGGCGAGGACGCCAACGGACACCTTGCGCCCGTGGGCGAGCCGCCATTACGCTCGGGGCGTGCGGCACGCGTTGGCCGACGAGTCACTGCTCGACCGGGAGATCGCCGGCTATCGCATCGTTGCCGTCGTCGGAGAGGGCGGCATGGGCGCCGTCTACCTCGCCGACCACGTCCGGCTGCAGCGCCAGGTCGCGCTCAAGGTGCTGCCGAGGAAGCTGGCGCTCGACGCCGACTACCGCGATCGCTTCCTGCGCGAGTCCCGCCTCGCGGCCGGACTCACACATCCGAACGTCGTACCCGTGCACGACGCGGGCGAGGCCGAGGGATTGCTGTACATCGCGATGCGGTTCGTCGACGGCCGCGACCTCCGGTCACTGCTGGCAGAAGCCGCGCCGCTCGATCCGCGGCGTGCGCTCGCGCTCACCGCTCAAGTTGCCGGCGCGCTGGACGCCGCACACGAACGCGGCCTGGTGCACCGCGACGTCAAGCCTGGCAACGTGCTGGTCGCCGACGGCGACCACGCCTACCTCGCCGACTTCGGGATCGCGGTGGAGTTCGACGGCTCGGCGCCCGGCGGCATCGTCCCCGGCGAGGCGCTCGGCACGCTCGCCTACGTTGCCCCGGAGCAGATCGAAGGCGGGCCGGTCGACGGGTGCGCCGACCAGTACGCGCTCGCCTGCATGCTGTACGAGTGCCTCACCGGCCGCCCGCCGTTCGGTGCCGAGCGATCCGGCCTGACGCTGCTGTGGGCTCACCTGGAGGAGCCGCCCCCGGCCGTGACCGCCGCTGTGCCCGAGCTGCCCGCGGGACTCGACGTCGTGCTGGCACGCGGGCTCGCAAAGCAGTCCGGCGCACGCTTCTCCAGCTGCGGCGCGCTCGTGGACGCCGCGCGAGCGGCGATCGAGGGGTCCGCACCGGGCGCGCTGCCCGCCGCGCTCGACGGCCCGTCGCCGCCGCTGCTGGGTCGCGCCGGCGAGTTCGATTGGCTGCGCCAGGCCTGGGCCGAGGCACGCCGCGGCGGGCCGGGCCTGGTGCTCATCTCCGGCCCACGCGGGGCCGGCAAGACACGCCTGGTGGCCGAGCTCGCCCGTAACGTGCGCGGCGGCGCCGGCGTGCGCTACGCGAGCGCCGTCGGCCGCGACGACGACGCCGTGCGGGTGCTCGCTCCGCCGCCCGCTAAATCGCGCCCGGCGCTCGTCGTCATCGAGGATCTCGACGCGGCCGACGAAGCGGTACTGGCGCGGCTCGAGGACTCGATCGAGTCGGCGCCGCCCGTGCTCGTCGTCGGTACCTTCCGGCGGGCGGACACGACGCCGCTCCGGGAACTGACCCAGCGCGTGCCGCACCTGCGACTGGACGCCCTGACGGCCGAGGGCGTCGCCGCGATCGCGGAGCTCTACGCGGGCACGCGCGCGAGCGAGCTGCCGCTGGAGTCCGTCATGCAAGCCACCGACGGCCTGCCCGGCGCCGTGCACGAGGTCGTGAGCGAGTGGGCCCGCAGCGCAGCCACCGGACGGCTGCGCGTCGCCGCCGGCCGCATCGAGGCCGGGCGCTCAGACCTGCGCGATGCCGAGGCTGCGGTGGCGGAGGACGTCCAGGCGCTGCAGCTGATCCGCGACCGCGCCCGAATCTACTTCCCGGAGCTGGCGCAGGTCGAGGCCCGGCCCGGCGCCCCGTTCAAGGGGCTGGCGAGCTTCGAGCAGGCCGACGCCGACCGGTTCTTCGGTCGCGAGCGGCTGATCGCCGAACTCGTCGCCCGCCTCACCGGGTCGCCGCTGCTCGCGCTCGTCGGCCCGTCGGGTAGCGGGAAGTCCTCCGTCCTGCGAGCCGGCCTGCTGCCGGTGCTGGCCGGCGGGGCGATCCCCGGCAGCGAGCGCTGGTCGCAGGTCGTGCTGCGGCCCGGTGAACGCAGCGCCGAGGAGCTCTTGGAGCTCGTTCGCGGCGCGTCGGCGGACCACACGCTGATCGCCGTCGACCAGTTCGAGGAGGTCTTCAGCAGCGACCGGCCGGAGGAGGACCGCGCGGCGTTCGTCGGCACGCTCGTCACCGCAGCGCACGATCCCGCCGGGCGCTTCGCCGTCGTGCTCGCTCTGCGCGCCGACCTCTTCGGCCGCTGTGCAGAGCACCCCGCGCTGGCCGAGCTGCTCGACAGGCACTCGGTGCTGGTCGGCCCGATGCGCCCCGAGGAGCTCCGCCGCGCGATCGAGCTGCCCGCGACCCGGGCCGGGGTGCGGGTCGCGCCGGAGCTGGTAGAGGCCCTCGTCGGCGACGTTGCCGGTCGGCCCGGCGCGCTGCCGCTGCTCTCGACGGCGCTGCTCGAGCTCTGGCATGCGCGCGCGAATCGCGCGTTGACCCTGCGTGCCTATCAGAAGACCGGCGGCGTCGGCGGAGCGGTGGCGCGACTGGCGGAGTCGGCATACGCGGCGCTCGACCCCGGCGAGCAGGACGCCACACGCGGTGTCTTCCTGCGCCTCGCGCAGGACACGGCCGGCGACGGCGGGCGCGCGATGCGCCGGCGCGCGCCGCTGTCGGAGTTCGATCTGGAAGCCGACCAACGGCTGCGCCGGGTGCTTGGCGTGCTGACGCAGCGTCGCCTCGTCGCCGTCGGTCAGCACGGCGTGGAGGTCGCCCACGAGGCGCTCCTGCAGGAGTGGCCGCGACTGCGCGAATGGCTGCTCGAGGACGCCGAGGGCCGGCACGTGCGTCGGCACCTGACGGACGCCGCGACGCAGTGGCGCAGCGGAGGGCGTGATCCCGGCGACCTGTACCGCGGCGCACGGCTCGCGGCCACGCTCGACTGGGCGCGGCAGCACGGCGCCGAGCTCAACGAGCTCGAGCGCGCCTACCTCGCCGACAGCCAAGCGGCGGGCGAGCGCGACACGCGTCGCGTCCGGCGCACGAACCGGCGGCTGCGCGTGCTGCTTGCCGGCGTCGCGGTTCTGCTGGCGGCCGCCCTGGCGGGCGGCCTGGTAGCGCTTGTGCAGCGCGGTCGCGCTCGCAACGCCGAGACCTCCGCGCTCGCCGGGCGGCTCGGCGCGCAGGCGCTGATCGACGAACCGCTCGAACGCTCGGTGCTGCTCGCGCGCCAGGCCGTCGCGCTCGACGACTCGCTGCAGACGCGCTCCAGCCTGTTGGGCGCGCTCCTGCGCAGCCCGGCGGCGCTGCGGGTGATCCCCGGCAACGGCAACCGCCTCCTGCGGACCGCGATGAGCCCCGACGGCAGCGTGCTCGCCGTCTCCGACAACACGCGGTCGGTGCTGTTGATCGACGCGCGGACCTTCGAGCGCGCCGCGCCGCCGCTCGAGCTTCCGGGCCAGCCCTGGGGGCTTCAGTTCAGTCCGGACGGGCGCAAGCTCGCCGTCGCGTACAACGACCCGAAGGCCGGCAACCTGCAGCTGTTCGACGTGCGCACGCGGGAGCCCGGTCCGCGCCGCCGCATGCCGGGATACGAGCCGACGGGTGTTGCGTTCTCACCAGGCGGCCGGACCCTCTTCGTCGCCGACACCGCGTGGGCGGACGGCGTCCCGAACCGCCTGCTGCAGCTCGATGCGACCACGCTGCGCAGGCGCGGACGGGCGGTGGCCCTGCCCGCCGGGATCGCGACGACTCACCTGATCGCCCCCGACCGCCTGGTTGTGAGCTGGGTCGATCACGACGGGCGCAACCGCGACGGCAAGACGGCGCTGTTCGACGCGCGCACGCTCGAGCGCGTCAAGACGATGTCGCCCGGCTGGGAGAGCATCGAGTTCAGCGACGGCCGCCTGGCCGCGATTCCCGGAGCCGAAGGCCAGATCACGCTGCTCGACCTGCGCTCGGGCGAGGCGCGCGTGCTGCCCAGCCGCCATGCCGGCGGCGTCAGCGGCGTGAGCTTCAGTCCGGACGGGCGGACCGTCGTGTCGACGGGCGAGGAGGAGGTGATCGTCTCCGACGTCGCGTCCGGAGAGCCGTTGGAGACGCTGCGAGGGCATTCCGGACGCGCCTTCGACCCCGTGTTCACACCCGATGGGCGCACGCTCTTCACGGTCGGGCTCGACGGCACGATCATGGCGTGGGACCCGAGCGGCGCGAGACGGCTGGGACGCCCGTTCGAATACGGCGACCCGTCTCCGGCGCCGGAGATCGAAGACCCCTCGCTCGATCCCGCCGTCAGCGCCGACGGGCGGACGCTGATCGTCCCGACGTCCGAGGGCAAGCTGACCTTCTGGCGCGCGCGCGATCTATCGCGCGCGCATCAACCGGTCGACCTCGGAGCGACGATGGATCTGGCGCGCAGCCCAGACGGGCGCACGCTCGCCGCCTCCACGGCGCGCGGTGAGCTCGTGCTGATGGACGTCTCGGGGACTATCGCGACGCGGCGACGCGTGGGCGGGAAGGCGCGCAACCCGGGGCAGGTGGAGTTCGCGCCCGACGGTCGCGTGCTCGCCGTGGCGACCGAGCGGAGCGTCGGGCTGTTCGATTCCGCGACGGCCCGCGCGCGCGGTCGTCCCTTGGGTTCCCCAGGAGTGGTCGGCCTGGCGTTCAGTCCCGACGGCACTAGGCTCGCGCTCGGGACCGGCAAGGGCGTGCTCGAGCTCTGGGACATCGCGACCCGCCGCCGGGTGCGCCGCAAGCAGATCTTGGAGTACGGGGTCTGGGGTCTCGACTACTCGCCCGACGGTCGCCTGATCGCAACCGGCGACGACGACGGATACCTGCGCTTCTTCGACGCGGCGACGGGACGCCAGTCCGGCCGCGCGATCAAGGCACACGACGGCGCCGTCCTGCGCACGGGCTTCAGTCCCGGCGGGCGGATCGTCTTCACGTCCGGCACCGATGGCGTGGCGTCGCTCTGGGACGTGCGGTCGCGCAAGCAGGTCGGGGCCCCGCTGCCGGTGGCGCCCGGGTGGGTGTTCGGCCGGTTCAACGACCGCGGCTCCTCGCTGCTGGCCGTCTCCGGCGCCGGTCGCGCGGTGCTCTGGAGCGTCGATCCCGCCGACTGGAAGCGGCGGGCGTGCGCGCTCGCCGGCCGCACGCTCACGCGCCCGGAATGGGCGACTTTCCTCCCGGAGCGGCCCTACCGGCCGGCCTGCCGCTGAGCGTGGAAGGCGCGGTCTTCGCGCCCGAGGGTCGAGGGAGGCCTGCCCGAGTGGTGCTCGGCGCTGATCGCTCCCCAGTCGGCTCCCGCGTGGAGGTCGCCGAGCAGCGAGAGGAGCTGGAGCTCCATGCGGCGCAGCAGCAGTGTCGGCGGCGGCATCCTCAGGCGGCGCATCAACGCGAAATACGGTGAGCGCGGCGGGTAGCCCAGCTCCAGGATCCGCGCCACGTACTCGGGGTCGACCCGGCGGAATCCCGGAACGAGCATCCACCCGCCCGCGTTCCCGAGGAACTCGAGCAGCGTGTCGGGATCGAACGATCCGGGGTCCGGCAGGTAGCCGAGGCTCGACAGGCCGTCGTGGACGCCCCGCGCGTCGTCGTCGGCGATCGCCCGCATGACGTCGCGCTCGCCGCGCACGTCGTCCGGGTCGAGGTCCCGGAGCAGCCCGAAGTCGAGCGGGCACAGCCGTCCGTCCGGGCAGAGAACGCAGTTGTCCGGGTGCGGGTCGCCCGCGACCGTGCCGTCACGCCACGCCAGGCCGAAGAAGAAGCGGAAGGCGATCTCGCCGATGCGGTCGCGCTCCGCGTCGCCGAACTGTCTGATCTCGTCGATCCGCAGCCCGTCGACGTACTCGGTCACGAGCACGCGGCGCGTCGAGAGCTCCGTGTGCACGCGTGGCAGCCGCACATGCGGGTGGCCACGGAACAGGCGCTCGAGGCGGCGCTGGTGCTGCGCCTCGACCTCGAAGTCGAGCTCCTCGGAGATCCGCTCGCGTATCTCGGCCAGCAATCCTCCGCCGTCGAGCGCCGGCGCAAGGCGCTTGAGGATCGGGCCGATCAGGCCGAGGTTGCGCAGGTCGGCCTCGACCGCCTCCGCCACGCCCGGATGCTGCACCTTGACCGCCACGTCGTGTCCGTCGCTCGTGCGCGCGCGATGTACCTGGCCGAGCGAGGCGACGGCAAAGGGCTCCTCGTCGACGTCGGCGAACAGCTCAGGCACGCGGGCGTCGAGGTCCTGCTCGATGACGCGTCGCACGCGGCCGAAGCCGACCGCCCGCGCGCCGTCGGGCAGCGCGCCGAGCGCAGGCATCGACGGCTCGCCGTCGCGGTCGAGCTGGACCATCGACAGGAACTGCCTGACCTTCGGCCCGGCGCCCTTCAGCCGCCGGAGCTGAGCGCCGAGCTCCTCGGCCAGCGCCCGGGCGCGTGCGTCCTCTCGCGCGTGCGAATGCTCGCCGCCGAGCGGCCCGGACATGTGCGCCTCCTCAACCCGTCGGTCGGCGCGCACCCGAGGACTTGGCAGGCGGACGCAGCGGCACGGCCGTGGCACGCCCGGCCGGCGGCGTGGGCACGTCGCCGCCGCTGCGCATCAGCTCGGTCCAGCGGCCGGCGCGGACCTGCGCAGGCTCGCTCGTCTCGATGAACTCGATCAGCGCCCGCACGAAGCGCAGCGGATCGTCGAGGTGCGGGAAGTGGCCCGCGGTGGGAAACAGCTCGAGCCGGCTGCCCGGCACCAGCCGATGGGCCGCGCGCGCGTGCTCGACCGGGATGATCGGGTCGCGCTCGCCCCAGACGAGCAGAAACGGGATCGCCTGCGCGAGGTAGAGCCGATCGCTCGCATCCACCCGCTGACCGCCGGGATCCACGATCGCCCTGAGCGTGTGCAGGAACGCCGCGCGCGCCTCGCCGTCCGAGAGCGAGGCGTGACCGCGAAGGACCTCCCCCACGTCGGTGTGCACGCGCAGCCCGATGCGGCCGAGCAGGCGCCCCGCGGCGCGGCCGACCCCGAGCACCCGCTCGTTGACCAGCAGCGGAAGCACGAGCTCGGAGCCCGGAAGACTGGCAGCGCGCAACAGCACCGTGATGTCGCGACCCAGTCCGCCGCTGCTCACGAGGACCAGGCGCTCGCAATGCTCGGGAAACTGGTAGGCGAGCTGCATCGCCACGCCGCCGCCCAGCGAGTGCCCGACGAACGTCGCCCGCTCATGTCCCAGCGCGATCAGCAGATCGCGGATCCCGCTCGCGTAGGCGCCCAGCGAATAGTCCCCCCGTGGCTTGGCCGACTCGCCGTGCCCGAGCAGATCGGGAGCGATGACGGTGAACCGCTCGGCCAGGTACGGCAGCACATTGGCCCACGTGGCCGACGTCGACGTGATCCCGTGAACCAGCACGAGCACAGGGCCGCTGCCCGCCGAGCGATAGAAGACGGAGTGCCCATGCAGGACTATCTCGTGCAACTCGTCGAGCCGCGGCCCGGCGGATCTCGGCTCCAGCGGCAACTCCGCCGATTTCGCGGCGCGGCCTTGCGTCTTGCGGCTGGCTTTCGGTTGTGACATAGATCGCAAGGCGCGGATCAACGAGAGGGAGCGCGCGACGCGCGGCCCTTCCGCAGCCCAGGAGGCCACTCGCGCCTCACCTCCTCAGCTCGAGGAGTCTAGCCTCACGGCCGGCGGGCGACCGCCACCGGGAATGGTGAAAAGCCGCACCGGCTCGGCGGTCCTCCCCCGATGCCGACGGGGCGTCGCGGCGAAAGAATCGGCAACACCAGCCGGGCCATTCCCTCAGCGATAGGAGATCCCATGTCAACCCGAGTCGCAATCAACGGCTTCGGCCGGATCGGCCGTGCGGTCTTGCGCTCGGCGATCGAGCGCGACGCCGCGCTCGACGTCGTCGCGATAAACGACGTCTTCGACGCTGACGCGCTCGCGCACCTGCTCGCGCTCGACTCCGTCTACGGTCGCTTTGCGCACCCGGTGCAGACCGAGGACGGAGCGCTGCTCGTCGCCGGCCGGCGGATCCGGGTCCTCGCAGAGCGCGACCCCGGGGCACTGCCGTGGGATGAGCTGGGCGCCGACGTGGTCATCGAGGCCACCGGCCGCTTCCGGACGCGCGCGGACGCCGCGCGGCACATCGAGGCCGGCGCGCGCAAGGTGATCCTGTCGGCCCCCGCAAAGGGGTCCGAGCCGGCCGATGCCAACCTCGTGCTCGGGGTCAACTTCGACGAGGTCTATGACCCAGACCGTCACCACATCGTCACCAACGCGTCATGCACCACGAACTGCCTCGCGCCGGTGGCGAAGGTGCTCCACGATACGGTCGGCATCAGGCACGGGCTGATGACCACGATCCATGCCTACACGGCTGATCAGAACCTGCTCGACGCGCCGCACAAGGACCTGCGCCGCGCCCGCGCGGCGGCGGTCAACCTCGTTCCCACCTCCACCGGCGCGGCCAAGGCGCTCGGACTGGTGATTCCCGAGCTCGAGGGGCGGCTCAACGGCTTCGCGGTGCGCGTGCCGATCCCCACCGGCTCGATCGTCGACCTCACCGTGGAGGCCGAGCGGCCCACGACCGCCTCCGAGATCAACGACGCGTTCGCCGGGCGGGCGGCAGCCGGTCCCCTTGCCGGCATCCTCGCCTACAGCGAGGAGCCGATCGTCTCCGCCGACATCGTCAAGTCACCCTTCTCGGCGATCTTCGACGCGCCGCTGACGACGGTCATCGACGGCACCCAGGTCAAGGTCGTCGCCTGGTACGACAACGAGTGGGGCTACGCGAACCGGCTCGTCGAGCTGGCCGAACGGGTGCTCGCGCAGGTGCCGGTGCAGGCCTGACGGGGGATCTGATGGATCAGCGAACCCGGGTGGAGCTCGACCGTGCGCGCCGCGAGGCGCGCGAGCGAACGCTGCGCCTGGTCCAGGCCACGCTGCGACGCACGTCGACGGCTCAGGGGCGCAACCGGAACGGCTCAGGGGCGCAACCGGAACGGCGGGTACCGGTCGGTCACGAGGATGAACGCGTATCCGACGACCCGGTTGTGCCAGCGGATCACGCCCTCGACGTAATCGAAGATCCCGCGCGGGTAGCGACCGGTGAACAGGATCACGAACCACGCCACGATCACGACGACGACCACGCCGATGTAGAGGAAGAACAGCACGACGTAGTGCGGGATCGCGAGGAACCACTTGACCAGCGGCAGCCAGCGGTTGAGTCCCTGCTTCGCGTCGGGGTAGGCGAAGTCCAGGTGCACCGACTGCTGCTCGTCGGTCGACGGGTAGCGGTCGTTCATCAGCGCGATATACGCGCCGACGCGGTTGACGAAGCGCAGCAGCTCGAGGTTCCAGTCGAACCACCAGCGCGGGTACTTCTCGCGGAACAGGATCATCAGCAGCGGGGGCAGGAACAGCAGCCCTGTGCCGCCGACGGCGATCGTCGTGGTGCCGGCGCCGCCGTCGTAGTCGCCGCCCTGGAAGCCGCCGATCGTCCCGAGCACGATCGCGATCGGGATGATCGTGAAGATGCGGAAAGCCGTGGCGAGACGGTTCAGGTCGCGGTCCGGGTAGTCGACCGCGTACCGCACGGGATGCTCCTCGCGCAGCGTCGTGGGGCCCTCGGTGTGCTCCATGGTTCCTCCTCGCGGTTGAGGCGACTGCTCCCTGCTCTCGCCGCTGCCGTCAGGCTACGCAAGGAGCAGCTTCAGACCTCCCTCGGGACGTTGCCCTTCAGGCTGAACACGGCGCGCATCACCTTGTGCCCCCGATCCGCGGTCGGATCGAACATGCACGGGCAGCCGCCGTCGATCACGGCGATGCCGCGTTGCCGGCCGTAGTCGGCCGCCGCCTTGGACACGCTCCCGGCGCCGGGCCCGCGGTGCATCCAGACGTGCCCGATGCCAAGGTCGGCGCACTCGCGCATCGTCTCCTCGGCGATCTCGGGCCGGGTCGCGATCACGACCGCGTCGACGCCCCCGGGGATCGAGCGCAGGTCGCGGTAGCACCGGTCGCCCTCGACCTCGTCGGCGTTGGGATTGACGGCGAAGACCTCATACCCGCGCTCGCGGAGGCGCTGGTAGACGATGTTGCTCCCGTGGCTCTTCGGCTGCCTCGAGACGCCCGTGACCGCCACTCGCTTGTGGGCCAGGAACTCCGACGCGGCCGTCTTGATCTTCTGCATTGCTGCATCCCTCCTTGCTCACTCGCGTCACCGTAGGTCCGGGGGCAGCCGCGCTCATCGGTAGCAGACCGACGAGCGAGTCGGTACTCCTCCGCGTCCGGCACGATCAACCGCCCTGCCGTATGCTCCCGCGGGCCGACGACGGGAGCGTGCCGATGACGTCGCTTGAGCTTGCGCGCTGGCAGTTCGGGATCACGACGCTGTACCACTTCATCTTCGTGCCGGTCACGATCGGCATGGCGATCTTCGTGGCCTATTGCCAGACGCGCTGGTATCGGACCGGGAGCGAGCACTGGCTGCGCGCGACGCGCTTCTGGGGCAAGCTGATGCTGATCTCGTTCGCGCTCGGCGTCGTGACCGGGCTCGTCCAGGAGTTCCAGTTCGGGATGAACTGGTCGGATTACTCGCGCTTCGTCGGCGACATATTCGGCGCCCCGCTGGCGATGGAGGGGCTGGCGGCGTTCTTCGTCGAGTCGACGTTCCTCGGGCTGTGGATCTTTGGCTGGGGCCGGCTCTCCAAGCGCGTGCACCTCGCGTGCGCATGGGCCGTCGCCGGCTCGACGGCGCTGTCGGCGTACTTCATCCTCGCCGCGAACTCGTGGATGCAGCACCCGGTCGGCTACGAGATGGAGGACGGCCGGCCGAAGTTGACCAGCATCGCCGACGTCCTCTTCAACAACACGGCGATCTATGCGTTCGTGCACACGATCCTCGCCGCGCTGCTGACCGCGGGGATGCTCGTCATCGCGGTGTCCGCGTGGCATCTGCGGCGCGGCACCGAGGGAGCCGGCGTGTTCGGCGGGTCGCTCCGCGTCGCCTTGCCGATCGTCACCGTGACGGCCCTGCTGCAGTTCGTCGTCGGCCACTTCGACGGGATCCTGATGACCGAGCAGCAGCCGATGAAGATGGCGGCCGCGGACGCGGTGTTCGAGACCACGGAGGGGGCCGGCCTGTCTCTGTTCGCCATCGGCGACCTCGAGTCCAACCCGGAGGGCCTGAATCGCAACATCGAGGTCCCGAACCTGCTCTCGTGGGTAACGACCGGATACCCGCGCGGCGAGATCGAGGGGGTCAACGACATCAACCGCGAGTACCGGGAGGCGTACGGCCCGGGCGAGTACGCGCCGATCATCGCCGTCACCTACTGGACCTGGCGCGCGATGCTCGGTTCCGCGGCGCTGATGTTCCTGCTCGGCGCATACGGGTGGTGGCGCGTACACAGGGGCCGGCTGGAGCAGTCCAGGCGGTTCCTCAAGTGGTCGGTGCCCGCGGTCGCGCTTCCGTTCATCGCCAGCCTGACCGGCTGGACGTTCACCGAGATGGGCCGCCAGCCCTGGGTCGTGTTCGGGCTGCTGAAGACCGACGACGCCGGCTCGCCGAGCGTCAGCGCCGCCGAGGTTTGGATCACGCTCGTGGGCTTCACGCTGCTGTACGGCGCGCTGGCCGCTATCGCCGGCCGGGTCTTCCTGAAGCTCGCCCGCAAGGGCGCCGAGGAGGAAGGCAAGGCGGAGGAGCCGGGCCAGGAGCTGGCGCTCGCGTACTGACGACATGAAGGACTACACGACTCTCCAGGCCGTCTGGTTCGTCTTGATCTCGGTGTTGTGGCTGGGCTACTTCGTGCTGGAGGGATTCGACTTCGGCGTCGGCATGCTGATTCGCGCGGTTGGCCGCGATCCGGCCGAGCGCCGCGCCGTGTTGCACTCGATCGGGCCCGTGTGGGACGGCAACGAGGTCTGGCTCATCGTCGCCGGCGGCGCCACGTTCGCGGCCTTCCCCGAGTGGTATGCGACGCTGTTCTCCGGCTTCTACCTGGCGCTGTTCCTGATCCTCGTGGCGCTGATCGTGCGCGGGGTCGTGTTCGAGTTCTGGGGCAAGGGCGGCTCGGAGGCTTGGCAAGCGCGCTGGGAGTGGGCGCTGATCGGCGGCAGCCTCCTGCCGGCGCTGCTGTGGGGCGTGGGCTGGGCCAACATCGTCGGTGGCGTGCCGATCGACGCCGACGCCGAGTACACGGGGACGCTGTTCACGCTCCTTGAGCCGTACGCCCTGCTCGGCGGCCTCGCGACGCTGACGCTCTTTCTCGCCCATGGGGCGATCTTCCTCAGCCTCAGGACGACCGGAGCGGTCGAGGAGCGCTCCCGAGCGATCGCCACGCGGGCCGCGCCGCTCGCCGCGGTCGTCGTGATCGGCTTCCTCGTCTGGACGCTCGCGAGGCAGGACGGACTCGAGTCCGCATCGGCGGTCTGCGCCGCGGGCGCGACCGCCCTGGTCATCGCCGCCGCGGCGCTCGCGGGCCGCCGCCCGGTCCACGCGTTCGGGGCGACATGCGGCGCGATCGTGCTGTTCTTCTGCACGCTCTTCACGGACCTGTTCCCGCACGCGATGGTCTCGAGCACGAACGAGGCCTTCAGCCTCACGCTCAACGAGGCCTCCTCGTCGAACTACACGCTGACCGTGATGACCGTGGTCGCGGTGCTGCTCGTCCCTGTGGTGCTGCTGTATCAGGGCTGGACCTACTGGGTGTTCCGTCACCGCATCTCGGCCGAGGGCTTCGGCGCGGTGCGCTCCCCGATCGACCTGCTCCCGGGTTCCGGCGAAGCGAGCGACGGTGGCCGGTCAGCCGGCACGTGAGGCGCGCCCCGAGAGCGACGGACGCGAGACCCGGCGACGACTGATCGGCGTCAGCCGGGCGGCCCGGTTGCACCTGGCGAGCACCATCGCGCTCGGACTGCTCTCGACCGCGCTCGTGGTCGCGCAGGCGACGTTGCTCGCGCACGTCGTCGCACGCGTCTTCGTCGGCGGGGCGACGCTGTCAGACGTGTCGTCCTCGATCTGGTGGCTCGCCGGCGTCAGCGCCGGCCGCGGGCTTGTCGCCGCCGGCTTCGAGTCGGCCGGCCGGTACGGCGCCGCCCGGGTCATGGCCGGCCTGCGCGAGCGGCTCGTCCGCCACCTGCTTCTGGCCCGCCCCGGCGGGCTGCAGGACGAGCAGGCGGGGGAGCTGGCCGCGACCGCGGTGCAGGGCGTCGACTCGCTCGAGGCCTACTTCGCGCGCTACCTGCCCCAGCTGGTGCTCTCGGTCCTGGTCCCGCCCGCGATCCTGCTCTGGGTCCTGCCGCGCAATTGGCAAGCGGCCGCGATCCTCGCGGTGACGGTCCCGCTGGTCCCAGGCTTCATGGTCCTGATCGGCAAGCTGGCGGCGCAGCGGGCGCGCCGGCGCTGGCGGACGCTCGCGCTGCTGAGCGCCCGCTTCCTCGACCTGGTCTCGGGGCTCGAGACGCTGCGCGCCTTCGGCCGCGCCGGGGCGGGCGCGCGGGCGATCGATGACGCCGGGGAGCGCTACCGCCGCGAGACGATGGCGACGCTCCGCGTCGGCTTCCTCTCCGCCCTCGTGCTCGAGCTGGCGGCGACGCTCGGCACCGCGCTGGTCGCGGTGACGGTCGGCGTGCAGCTCGCCGCGGGCTCGCTCGAGCTGGAGGCGGGGCTGTGCGTGCTGATCCTCGCACCGGAGCTCTATGCGCCGCTGCGCGATCTCGGCTCGCAGTTTCACGCCGGCGCCGACGGGCTCGCCGCCGCGGAGCGGATCCTCGAGGTGCTGGACGTGCCGGGCGGCGTCGCGGTTCGCGAGCCGCGGCGCGACGCTCCGGACCCGACGCTCGCGCCGATCTCGATGACCGACGTCTGCTTCTCGTATCCCGGCCGTGGCGCGCCTGTGCTCGACGGCGTCACGCTCGAGCTGGCGCCCGGTGGGGTGACGGCGCTGGTCGGCCCCAGCGGGTCCGGCAAGACGACGCTCGCGCGGCTGCTGCTGCGGCTCGCCGACCCGCAGTCCGGCACCGTGGCGTGCGGCGGCGTGGACCTCCGGCAGGTCGAGCCGTCGGCGTGGCGCAAGCGGGTCGCCTGGGTGCCCCAGCGCTGCACCATCTTCGCCGCGAGCATCGCCGACAACGTCCGCCTCGCACGGCCCGAGGCGTCGGAGCGCGAGCTGTCGGACGCACTGCGTGCGGCGGGCGCCGACGAGCTGGTCGCAGCGCTGCCCGAAGGCGTCCTCACCATGGTCGGGGACGGCGGGCGGCGCCTCTCCGCCGGCGAGTCCCGGCGGATCGCGCTCGCCCGCGCGTTCCTCGGCAAAGCCCTGCTCGTCGTACTCGACGAGCCGACGGCGCATCTCGACGCCGAGTCCTCCGCCGGCATCGAGGCGGCGCTCGCGCGGCTCGCGGAGGGCCGCACCGTCCTGCTGATCACGCACAGACGCGAACTCGCTGAGCACTGTGACCACGTGCTCGAGCTGCGCGACGGCACGATCGCGACGGCCGGCGGGCGCCTGCCGGCCGTCGCGCCCGCGCAGACCGCGGTGGCTCTCGCACGCGGAGCGGAGGCGTGAGCGCCGCCACGCCAAGCGCCCGCGGTGGGATCTGGCGCATCGCTGCCGCAACCCGCTCTCGCTGGCGCCTGCTCACGGCAGCCGTGCTGCTCGGCGCGGGAACGGTCCTGGCCGGCGTCGGCCTGCTCGCCACCTCCGGCTACCTCATCAGCCGCGCGGCCCAGCGCCCGGACATCCTCTCCCTCGGGGTGGCGATCGCGGCGGTCCGGTCGCTGGCGATCGCCCGCGCCGGTCTGCGCTACGGCGAGCGGCTCGCATCCCACGATCTGGCGTTCCGCACGCTCGCCGACCTGCGCCGGCGGTTCTTCGCCCGCCTCGTCCCGCTCATGCCCGGCGGCCTCCCGGGCGTCGGGCGCGGCGATCTGCTGAGCCGCTTCGTGGCCGACGTCGACCGGCTCCAGGACCTGTACCTGCGCGGGATCGGGCCGGTCGCCGTGGCGCTGGTGGCGGGAACGGCGAGCGTGCTGATCGCGTCGCTGCTCCAACCGGCGGCTGGAGCGGTGCTCGCCGCCGGTCTCCTCGCCGGCGGAGTCCTCGTGCCATACCTGACCCGCGCCGCGGCGCGTGCAGCCGGGCGCCGGCAGGCGGCGTGCCGGGCGGAGCTCACCGCGTCCATCGTCGAGGCGACCGGCGGAGCCGCTGAGATCGCCATGGCCGGGCGCGAGCACGACTGGATCGCGCGGGGCGACCGGGCAAGCCGGAGCCTGTTGCGGATACAGCGGCGCGACGCGATCTCCGGCGCGCTCGGTGCGGCGCTGATGAATGCGATCACCGGGCTCACCGCCGTGGCCGTCGCGCTGGTCGCGATCCCGGCGGTCAATGCCGGTGAGCTCTCCGGCGTGCTCCTCGCCGCCGTCATCCTTCTCGCCCTGGCCGCGTTCGAGTCCGTTCGCCCGCTCGCCGCGGCCGCCGCGAGCATCGACGCCTGCGCCGCCGCGGCGAGCCGCCTCGAGGAAGCCATCGAGCGGCCCGTCCCGGTGGCCGACGCCGGCCGGCCGCTCGAGCTTCCCGCAAACGGCGATCTGGAGCTGCGCGACGTCCGGTTCCGCTACGTAACCGACGGACCATGGCTGGTCGACGGCGCCTACCTCCGGCTGCGGCCCGGACGGGCCGTCGCACTGCTGGGGCCGAGCGGTTGCGGCAAGACGACGCTGGCGGAGTTGCTCGTCAGGTTCCGCGACCCCGCGGCGGGGGCGGTCCTGCTCGGCGGGACCGACATCAGGGATGCGGCGCAGCAGGACGTGCGCAGCGCTGTCTGCCTCGGCTCCCAGGATGCCCACCTGTTCGCGAGCACGCTGCGGGAGAACCTGGCGATCGCGCGCCCCGACGCCACGCGGGCAGAGCTGGAGCATGCGCTGGAACGGGTCGGCCTCGCGCCCTGGCTCAGCTCCCTGCCCGACGGACTCGCGACCGGGGTCGGCGAGCACGGGGCGAAGGTCTCGGGCGGCCAGCGCCGCCGCATCGCCGCGGCCCGGCTGCTGCTCTGCCGGGCCCGCTTCCTGATCGCAGACGAGCCCGCGGCGCATCTGGATCCGCTCGCCGCAGCCGCGCTGCTCGGCGAGCTCGTGCGGGAGGCCCGCTCGGGCCGCGGCGTACTGGTCATCACGCACGAGCGCCACGGGCTCGACCGTTTCGACGAGGTGCTCAGGCTGCGCGACGGCCGGCCCGAGCTCGTGACCGGGAGAACGTAAGGCGTCACCGCACGCCGAAGAGCGAAGCGAAGCGCACGACCCGTCGCGCTACGGCCGGAACTCGACATCCGGGCCGTGCGCCCGGATCTGCGTGCCCGCGGCTCCGTCGATCAGTCCGGAGAGCTCCTCGAGCCGGCCGATCGCGGCGCGATTGCCGGTCTGCTCGACGAAGCGGCACACGGCCTCGACCTTCGGGCCCATCGAGCCGCCGGGGAAGTCCTGCGCCCGCAGCCAGCCGGGCGTGGCACGCGCAACGGCACGCTGCTCCGGCGTACCCCAGCCGGTGTAGACCCCGTCGACGTCGGTCGCCAGCGAGAGCACGTCGGCGCCGAGGCCGACGGCGAGGAGCGCGGAGGCCAGGTCCTTGTCGATCACTGCCTCGACGCCGGCGTGGCCGTTGCCGTCGGCGATCACCGGGACGCCTCCGCCGCCGACGCAGACGACGAGGAAGCCACCCTCGACGAGTTCCCGGATCGCGCCCAGCTGGATGATCTGCTTCGGGTCGGGCGACGGGACGACGCGACGCCAGAGGTCGCCGTCGGGCTTGACGACCCAGCCGCGCTCGGCGGCGAGCGCTTGCGCGCGCCGCTCGTCGTAGACCGGCCCGATGAACTTGGTAGGAGCGCCGAACGCGGGGTCGTCGGCGTCGACGAGCACACGCGTGATCACGGTGACCGTGTCCTGATGGTCGATCGCGTTGTCGAGCTCGAGCTCGACGACGTAGCCGATCTGGCCGCCGCTCTCGGCGTCGAGCACGTCGAGCGGGTACGGGTCGCCGTCGCCGTACGCGTCCTCCTTCAGCGCCAGCAGCCCCACCTGGGGGCCGTTGCCGTGCGTGACGACGAGGCGCGTCCGCTCGGACACGGGGCCGAGCACCTCCGCGGCCGCACGCGCGGCACGCAGCTGGTTGGCCGCGGTCGCCGGCTCGCCGCGCCGGAGCAGGGCGTTGCCGCCGAGCGCGACGACGGCCAGCGGGGCGCGAGAGGTCTGTTCTGCCATGGCTCGATTCTCTCCCGTGCGGTGCCCGATCGCGTGAGGGTTTTCCCGTACAGATGCTGCGGATCGGCGCGGTTGTGCGGAATCGGGGGATCGACCAGGGTCGTTGTCACACCCGGAAACCGGAGCTGCCCAAGGAGTCGAGATGACCGAGATGCAGGAGGTGCCCGCCGAGCGCCCCGAGGCTCCGAAGGAGCGCCGGCCGCTGCGGTTCCCAACCGCGTTCACGGTGCTCGCCGCCGTGCTGCTCGTCGTCTGGGGCCTGTCGTTCGTGATCCCGTCAGGGAGCTATGAGGTCGATGCCGAGACCGGCGGCCCCAAGCCAGGCACCTACGAGGAGATCGAGGTCGACAAGTCGCTCGACCACCAGTTCTACAAGCTCTGGAACGCGCCCACCAACGGCCTCTACGGCATCCAGAACGACGCCGGCAACGTCAGCGTCGACAACACGGGCTTCCTCTACGGCTCGGCGCAGATCTTCCTCTTCGTGCTCGCGATCGGCGCGTTCATCAGCGTGACGATGAAGACGGGCGCGATCCAGACCGGCATCGGCCGGCTCGCGCTGCGCTTCCGCCACAGTCCGGCGGTCCTGATCGTCGTGCTGATGGCCGTGTTCGCGCTCGGCGGTACGACGGAGGGGATGTGGGAGGAGACGCTCGGGTTCTTCGCGCTGCTCGTCCCGCTGGCGCTGGCGCTCGGCTTCGATCGCGTGACGGGCGCCGCGATCGTCTTCCTCGGCGCCGGCTCGGGCGTGCTCGCTTCGACCGTCAACCCGTTCGCCACCGGCGTCGCGTCGGATGCCGCGGGCATCGGCGTCGGCGATGGCATCGGCCTGCGCGTGGCGATGTGGTTCGTGATCGTCGGCGCCGCGATCGCCTACGTGCTGCGCTACGCGTACCGCGTGCGCGCCGATTCGTCGCGCTCGGTCCTCGGTGCCGAGGGCATGACCGGAGCCGGCCTGAAGATGGCCGACGAGGCAGCCGGCGAGGTCGGGCCGCTGACGAGGCGCCAGAAGTTCGTGCTCGTGCTGTTCTTCTCCGCCTTCGCCCTGATGATCTACGGCTTCGTCCCGTGGGACGACATCTGGGACACGGTCTTCAACGCGGACTTCCCGCTGCCGACGTTCACGTCCTTCTACTTCGCCCAGGCGACCGTGCTGTTCATCGTGATGGCGGTCGTGATCGGGCTCGTCGCCAAGCTCGGCGAGGAGGGCACCGTCACGACGATCATCTCCGGCGCGTCGGACTTCCTCGCGGCCGCGCTGATCATCGTCGTCGCGCGCGCCGTGACCGTCGTGATGAAGAACTCCTACATCACCGACACGATCCTGCACTGGACAGAGAGCGCGGTGACGGACACGTCGAGCGGGCTGTTCGCCGGTGTCGCGCTGCTGGTGAACCTGCCGATCGCGTTCCTGGTGCCGTCGTCGTCGGGCCACGCCGCGCTGGTGATGCCGATCCTCGCTCCGCTGGCGGACTTCGCGGACGTGCCGCGCTCGCTCGCGGTGACCGCGTACCAGTCCGCGTCGGGCCTGGTCAACCTGATCACGCCGACGTCCGCGGTGATCATGGGCGGCCTCGCGCTCTCGCGCGTCGGCTATGACCGCTACCTGCGCTTCGTGCTGCCGTTCTTCGGCATCGCACTGGTCATCAGCCTCGTGTTCGTCGTCATCGGCGCCGCGCTCGCATAAGGGGGAGAGCAATGTTCAGAGTCGATTCCGAAGTCGGAACGCTGCGCAAGGTCATCGTCCACCGGCCGGGGCTCGAGCAGCGCCGCCTGACGCCCGAGAACGCCCGCGAGCTCCTGTTCGACGACGTCATCTGGGTCCGCAAGGCGAAGGTCGAGCACGCCGCCTTCGTGCAGGTGCTCAAGGAGCGCGGCGTCGAGGTGTTCGACGCCGAGGACCTGCTGCTCGAGACGCTCGAGGTGCCCGACGGCAAGCGGTGGATCCTCGACCAGGTGCTCGAGGAGCGCCAGGTCGGCCAGTACCTCGCTCGCAGCGGACGCGAATGGGCGGATGGCGCGAGCGCGCGCGACGTCTCGAACTTCCTCATCGGCGGCATGACCAAGGACGAGCTCGAGGGCGGCGCCGGGCTGTTCTACAGCGCCTCGGGTCCGCTGGACATGATGCTCCCGCCGTTGCCGAACTTCCTCTTCCAGCGCGACCCGTCGTCGTGGATCTACGGCGGCGTGACGCTCAACCCGATGACGAAGCCGGCGCGCCGCCCCGAGACGGCGATCCTGGAGGCGATCTACCGCTTCCACCCGATGTTCTCCGCCGACGGCGGCGTGAACGTGTGGTTCGGCGGCGTCGAGCAGGCGTGGGGCCGCTGCACGATCGAGGGCGGCGACGTCGAGACGATCGGCAACGGGGCCGTGATGATCGGCATGGGCGAGCGCACGTCGCCGCAGGCGGTCGGGATCCTTGCCCGCAACCTCTTCGAGGCCGGGGCCGCGCGGCTCGTGCTGGCGGTCAAGCTGCCGCCGTCGCGCTCCTACATGCACCTCGACACGGTGATGACGATGGTCGATCGCGACGCGGTCACGCTCTATCCGCACGTCGTCAACGACGACGTCCGGATCTGGGCGCTGCGGCCCGGGGACGACGGCGCGCTGCCGGTCGTCGAGCGCTTCGAGGGCAACGTCGTGGACGCGCTCGCCCATGCGCTCGAGCTCGACTCGATCCGCGTCATCCCGACCGGCGGCGACAGCTCCGAGATGGCCCGCGAGCAGTGGGACGACGGCAACAACGTCGTCTGCATCGAGCCCGGCGTCGTCGTCGCCTACGAGCGCAACGTCGACACCAACACGCGGCTGCGCAAGGCGGGCATCGAGGTGATCACGATCGACGGCTCTGAGCTGGGACGCGGGCGCGGAGGCTCGCACTGCATGACCTGCCCGATCGAACGAGAGGCGGCCTACTGAGCCATGTACAACCTGCGCAACCGCAGCTTCTTGAAGGAGATCGACTTCAGCCGCGACGAGCTGCTGCACCTGCTGGCGCTGTCGCAGGCGCTCAAGACCGCCAAGTACGCCGGCAACGAGGTGCAGCGGCTGGCGGGCAAGGAGATCGCGCTGATCTTCGAGAAGACCTCGACGCGCACGCGCTGCGCGTTCGAGGTCGCGGCCTACGACCAGGGCGCGCACGTCACCTACCTGGACCCCACCGGCTCGCAGATGGGCCACAAGGAGTCGACCGCCGACACCGCGCGCGTGCTCGGGCGCATGTTCGACGCGATCGAGTACCGCGGCTCGGCCCAGGACAACGTCGAGGAGCTCGCTCGCTTCGCCGGCGTGCCGGTCTACAACGGGCTCACCGAGGAATGGCACCCGACGCAGATGCTGGCCGATTTCCTGACCATGCACGAGCGCAGCCACAAGCCCTACGACGACATCTCCTACGCCTTCGTCGGCGACGGGCGCTTCAACATGGGCCGCTCGTTGCTCGTGACGGGCGCGATCATGGGCTCCGACGTCCGCCTCGTCACGCCCCCCGAGCTCCAGCCGCCCGACGATGTCGTCGCGCTCGCGCAAGAGCTCGCGAAGGGCTCGGGCGCGCGGATCACCGTGACCGGCGACGTCCACGCCGGCGTCGCGGGCGCCGACTTCGTCCACACCGACGTCTGGGTCTCGATGGGCGAGCCGAAGGACGTCTGGGCCGAGCGCAGCAGGCTGCTCGAGCCCTACCAGGTGAACGCCGCGCTGCTCGCGGCCACGAACAACCCGAAGGTCAAGTTCATGCACTGCCTGCCGGCGTTCCACGATGCCGAGACGACCGTCGGCCGCGAGATCGCTGAGGCGACCGGGATGCGGAACGGGCTCGAGGTCACCGACGACGTCTTCCGCTCGCCTGCGAGCGTCGTCTTCGACCAGGCCGAGAACCGGCTGCACACGATCAAGGCCGTGCTCGTCGCCACCCTTGCCTGAATCGAAGCGGCCGCGATGTCCGGGCGTCGATCGACCCCCGGGCGCACGAGTTCGCCGCGCGCCTCGGGGATCCACGGTGACGGACGGGGGGTTCTACGGAGCGCGTCTACGGACACGGCCCGATGAAGCGACCGCCCGCTCACGGCAGGCTGCCCGCAATGTCCAAGTCGTTTCAAGGGGAGTCCGCAATGACCAGTCTGGCCCGTAAGGGCGGCATCGCCGCCAGCATCATGCTCGTCGCGCTCGGCATCGGCGCGATGGTCATCGGCGTCGTCGGGCGGGACACCGTCCGCAGCGACCTCGCCCGCGAGCAGATCGTCGGCACGCCCGATTCTGCCATCGCCGGCCAGAAGGTCGACACCGGAGACGAGGCGAAGGAGTTCGCCGCCACGATCCGCAAGCACACGCTCGAGGCCACCGGCGGCGAGACGTACTCGCAGATGGGCCGGTTCCTCGACGAGTCCGGCAAGCCGACCGGCAACGAGTCCGCCGCGGCCAAGGACCCGAAGACCGGCGAGGCAGTCGAGAACCCCGCCCGCAACATCTGGATCAGCTCGACCGCGTTCCAGAGCGCGCTCAACACGGCGTACTTCGCGGAGAGCGTCGCGACCTTCGTCATCGCGATGGGCGCCGCACTGCTGCTCGTCGGCATCGGCTTCCTGGTCCTCACCGTCCGCCTGCTCAAGCCCGAGGCCGACACGGCACGCGCCGTGCCGACCGGCGCGACGGCAGTGACCGCGTAGGCGAACACCGATCGAGAGACAGCACCGGGCCCCGCGCAAGCCGGGCCCGGCGCGCGTCCGCCACCGACGGGGCAAACGATTCTCAAGGAGGAGTGGAACGGCCATGACCGCGCTGACGCGACGTCGGCTCTTGCAGTCGGGCATCGGGGCCGGTGCCGGACTTGTGCTCTGGCAGTTCGGGAACCGGCAGGTGTGGGCGGCGGCCGGATTGGCAGGCACGCTGGATCCGGCCGGCATCGAGAAGTACCGGGCGCCGCTGGTGATCCCTCCGGCGATGCCGCGCACTCGCAGGATCATTCGGCCGGGGGCAAAGCCCATCGACTACTACGAGATCGCGGTCCGGCAGTTCCGCCAGCAGATCCTGCCGCCGGGCCTGCCGGCCACGACGGTCTGGAGCTACGGCTCGGTCAACCACGCGGGCTCGTTCAACTACCCGGCGTTCACGATCGAGGCCAAGTGGCGGGCGCCCGTGCGGGTCAAGTGGATCAACCAGCTGATCGACAAGAACGGCAACTACCTGCCGCACCTGCTGCCGATCGACCAGACGCTGCACTGGGCCAACCCGCCCGGCGGGCCGGGCGGCACCGACAGCCACGGCAACGATCAGCGCCAGTACACCGGTCCCGTGCCGATCGTCACCCACCTGCACGGCGGGCACTCGACCGAGTTCAGCGACGGCTTTGCGGAGGCGTGGTACCTGCCGGCGGCGGGGAACGTCCCCGAAGGCTTCGCGACCGTCGGCTCACACTACGGCGACTTCCAGGCCAAGGCCGAGGCGGCGCTCGGCCAGAGCTGGACGCCCGGGAGCGCGGTGTTCCAGTACGACAACGACCAGGCCGCGGCGACGATCTGGTACCACGATCACACGCTCGGCATGACCCGGTCGAACGTGTACGCCGGCCCCGCCGGGTTCTACCTGCTGCGCGGCGGCCCGGGCGACGGCGTCCGGGGCACCCTGCCCGGACCCGCGCCCGCCCTGGGGGACCCGCCGGGACTGAGGTACTACGAGATCCCGCTCGCGATCCAGGACCGCTCGTTCAATGACGACGGCTCGCTGTTCTACCCGAACAGCCGCGCCTTCTTCGAACGACTCGAGCCATCGCAGCTCCAGATCCCTTTCATTCCCGACCCCGCCTGTGGCGGACCGAGCGACATCTCGCCGATCTGGAACCCGGAGTTCTTCGGCGACACGATCGTCGTCAACGGCAAGACCTGGCCGTTCCTGGAGGTCGAGCAGCGCCGCTACCGCTTCCGCTTCCTCAACGGCTGCAACGCCCGCTTCCTGCTGCTGCAGATGAGCAACAAGCTGCCGTTCTGGCAGATCGGCGCCGAGGGCGGCTTCCTGCCCGCCCCGATCGAGCTCACGCGGCTCCTGATCGGCCCGCGGAGCGGGCCGACGTGATCGTCGACTTCACCAACGTGTCGGTCGGGAGAAGGATCCGCCTGCTCAACCTGGCCCCCGACGAGCCGTTCGGCGGCGGCGAGGCGCCCGGCGACTTCGATGCCGCGGATCCGGAGACGACCGGCCAGGTGATGCAGTTCCGCGTCGTCCCGCGCAGCGGGAAGGACACGAGCACGCCGCCCGCCCAGCTCGTTCTGCCCGCCATCGCGCCGCTGCCCGCGGCCACGAACACCCGGAGGGTGTCGCTCAACGAGAAGGACTCGCAGACCGTGAAGGTGATCACCGACGTCGACGGCAACGTCGTGCTCGCCTGCGACGATCCGAATGCCGAGCCGTTCGGGCCCAGGCATGCGCTGCTCTGAACGGTGACCGGCGCCGGCGAGGGCGTCGTGAAGCAGTGGGACGACCCGATCACCGAGAATCCGGCCGTCGGCGCCACCGAGGTATGGGAGATGTACAACTTCACCGAGGACGCCCACCCCATCCACATCCACGAGGTCACCTTCGACGTGGTCGACCGCGAGAGCCTCGAGACCGGCGCAACGCGCGGGCCCGAGCCGTGGGAGACCGGCCGCAAGGACACCGTCATCGCCTACCCGGGCGAGATCACACGCGTCAAGGCGACCTACGATCGCGCCGGGCTCTACGCCTGGCACTGCCACATCGTCGAGCACGAAGACCACGAGATGATGCGCCCTTACCGCATCGGACCATGACGCCGCGGCGCCGCGTACGGCACCGAGCGCGGGCCAGCTCTGACAGCCCTGTCGCAGCACGCGCGGTGACCGCCGAGGACATCTCGGTGCGGATTTACACGGACGCGAGCGCGTGCTTCGTGCCGATGCGCGCGCGCACGCCCGCGCGTAGCGTGGGGGCACTATGACCCGTGGGGGCACTATGACCCGGCTGATGAAGCCCAACCGCCATCACGTGCTCGTCGCCGGCGGCGGCGTAGCCGCGATCGAGGCTGCGCTCGCGCTGCACCACCTCGCCGGCCGCCTGGTCAAGGTCACGGTGCTTGCGCCCGAGCGGGACTTCGCGCCACGCGCGCCCGCCGTCGCGGCGCCGTTCGGGTTCGGCGCCTCCGCCGGGATCCCGCTCACGGCGATCGCGCAGCGCACCGGCGCAGCGATCCGCCGCGGCGCGCTCACCGGCGTCAAGCACGAGAGCCGCGTCGCGCTGGTCGACGACAGCGGCGCGCTCTCGTACGACACGCTCGTCGTGGCGGTCGGCGCCCGCGCGCGCGCCGCGGTTCCGGGTGCGCTCACGTTCACAGGGCGCGAAGCTGTCGCCGGCCTCGAGCGCATGCTCGACTCCGCCCAGCGCGGGGAGCTGCAGCGGCTCGTCGTCGCCGTGCCGGCGGGCGTCGCGTGGACGCTGCCGGCCTACGAGCTCGCGATCATGGCCGCGGTCGAGCTGCGCGACCGCGGTGCCAAGGACACGCGGGTCACGATCGTCACTCCGGAGCCCGCGCCACTGGCGCTGTTCGGCGATGCGGCGGGGACTGCGATCGCGCGAATGCTGGAGGACCGCGGCATCGGGCTGCGGACAGGCCGGCCGCACGAGGTGCGCGACGGGCAGCTGTTGCTGGGCGACGCCGAGCCGCTTGCCGCCGATGCCGTGGTGGCCCTGCCCGCGCTCGAAGGCCGGCGCCTCGGCGGACTCCCGTTCGACTCGGAAGGCTTTCTCCCGGTCGATCGCCACGGCCGCGTCGAAGGCGTGAGCCGGGTCTACGCGGCCGGTGACGCGACCGCCTTCCCGGTCAAGCAGGGCGGACTGGCGGCGCAGCAGGCCGACGCGACGGTGGAGGCGATCGCGGCCGATCTGGGCGCCCTCCAGCACGCCACGCCGTTCGAGCCGGTGCTGCGAGGGCTGCTGTTGACGGGTGGAGCGCCGCTCTACCTGCGCGCCGAGCTGAACGCGGATGGCGAGCCGGCGCGGTCAGCGGCATGCACGCCCGAGACCGGCGGCGAGATCTCACAGCGTGCGCTGTGGTGGCCGCCGGGCAAGCTCGCCGGCCGCTACCTTGCCCCGTTCATGGCCACGGCGCGGCCCTCGTCTCCCGCCCGCGAGACGATGATCGACCGGGTCGCGCGGTCGGTGCCGCCCACCGCCACCGTCGACCGCGATGAGGCGCTCGGGCTGGCGCTCGCCGTGGCCGAGCAGGATGCTCGCCTAGGCGATTACCGCCAGGCCGTCCATGCACTCGACGCCGCCGCCGCGCTCAGCGGCGGCGTGCTGCCGAGCGAGTACGCCGCGCGCCGTGACGCGTGGGCCCGGATCGGGACGCACGGCTCAGCGGATAACTACTGAGCACGACCCGCGCCGCGCCCGGACGAATTGCGAGCGGCGACGGACGATGATGCGGGTATCGCCCGATCCGTCGATCAGGAGCCTTCGATGTCCGATCCCGTTCTCGTCGGCGTTGCACTCGACGACCGCGACAGCGGTCCGATCGCGCTCGGCATCGGCCTGGCCCGGCTCGCCGGCGCCCCGCTCGCCCTCGTTCATGCGTATCCGCACGACCCGGGAATGATGCCGGTCCCAGCGTACGAGGAGACGCTCCGCGAGGAGGCGGGCGCCGGGCTCCAGCGGCTCGCCGCCGCGCTCCCGGAGCAGATCGAGGTGACGCTGCACGCATACGCGAGCGCCTCGCGCTCCCGCACGCTTCACGCGGCGGCCGAGTCGCTTCGCCCGCTCGCCATCGTGGTCGGCTCGACCCACCGCGGGCGCGTCGGCCACGTGCTGCCGGGCGGGGTTGGCGAACGGCTTCTGCACGGTGCTCCGTGTCCGGTCGCGATCGCGCCGCACGGTTACGCAGCGAAGCCCGAGCCGCTTAAGGAGATCGGCGTCGCGTTTGACGACAGCCCCGAGTCGCTCCACGCGCTCGAGGCGGCGATCGAGCTCGCCCGCGCGACCGGGGCGAAGGTCTCCACCTACACCGCCACCGAGCCGATCGAGACGGTCCAGGCGACGATGGCTCCCGGCTGGTCGGTGCCGCCCGGCTACAGCGTCGCGCGCCGCGAGCGCGCCGAGCAGATCCTCGAGTCGGCGCACCGGCGCGTGCCCGCCGACGTGCTCGGCGCCACGAAGCTCGTCACCGGCCACCCGGCCACGGCGCTGGCGGACGCCTCGGTGGGGCTCGACCTGCTCGTCTGCGGCTCGCGCGGGTACGGGCCGCTGCGCGCCGTCCTGCTCGGCGGCGTCTCGAGCGCGCTCGCGCACACGGTCGCCTGCCCGCTCCTGATCGTCCCGCGCGGCGACGTGGCCAGGCCTGAGCCGGAGCCGGAGGCGACGACCGCCACCACCGGCTAGGCGACGCTGCTCGTGACCGACCGGTATCCGCCGTTCAGCCTGCGCTGATCCCAGGTACCTTCGAGACATGAACATCGTGATCGCCGGCGGAGGCGTCGCCGGACTCGAAGCGCTCCTCGCCCTGCACAGGCTCGCCGGCGACCGCGTCAGCCTCACGCTGATCGCGCCGGACCCCGGCTTCTCCTACCGACCGATGGCTGTTGCGGAGCCGTTCGCGCTCGGGCGCGCGCACCGGGTGCCGCTTCGCGAGTTCACGGACGAGACCGGCGCCGAGCTGGTACAGGGCGCTGTCGTCGCGGTCGACGACGCGGCGGGCGAGCTGCGGCTGGACGACGGCGGCAGCCGCTCCTTCGACGCGCTGCTGCTGGCACCCGGCGGCCGGGCCGTGAGCGGCGTCGAGGGCGCGACGACCTGGTGGCCCGGTGGCGATCCCGAGATCTACGGCGGCCTGCTGCGCGACATCGAGGAGGGCTACTCCAAGCAGCTTGCGATGGTCGTGCCGCCCGGCTCGGTCTGGCCGCTGCCCGTCTACGAGCTGGCGCTCATGACCGCGGGCGAGGCACGCGCGATGGGCCAGGACGACGTCGTCGTGACCGTCGTGACGCCCGAGCACGCGCCGCTGTCGCTGTTCGGTGAGGAGGCGAGCGCGGCCGTCGCCGACGAGCTCCGCGACGCCGGCGTCGAGCTCAAGACCGGCGTCGTGGGGCGCGTCGAGCGTGGCGGCCTCGCGCTCGAGCCCGGCGGCGAGCGGCTCGAAGCGCAGCGCGTGTTCGCGGTTCCGCGCCTGCTCGGGCCCGCCCTCGAAGGTCTGCCCGCCGACGACGAGGGCTTCATCGAGGCCGACGACGGCGCTCGGGTCGAGGGCTGCGAGCGCACATGGGCCGCGGGCGACGGCGTCGTCTCGCCGGTCAAGTTCGGCGGCCTCGCGACGCATCAGGCGCGCCGAGCGGTCGCCGCGATCGCGCGCCTCGCCGGCGTCGACGACGCGCCGGACCCCGGTGAGCCCGTCCTGCACGGCCGGCTGCTCGTCGGCGCCGGGCGTACGCGCCGGCTGGCGGGCCGCGGCGACGCGGAGGGAGCGCCGCTGTGGTGGCCCGCGGGCAAGGTCGCGGGCGAGTACCTCCCGCGCTGGCTGGCCGAGCACGGCGTCGCGCCGCAGGGAGCCGCGGAGCCGCCGGAGGAGGGCATCACGATCCGCCGGCCGCTGCGCGACATGCAAGGAGCCGAGGCGCGGTACCTGCACGAGCTCGCGCGCGAGTTCCGCAGCGCCGACCCGGCGGTCGGCGCGCTCGGGCGCAGGATGCGCGAGACGCGCGACCGCTGACGCACGCTCGCCTCCCTTACGCGCTCGTCGTCGGCCGCGGCCGCCCGCCGGCGGCCCCCCGGCCGAGCCACGCGCTGAGCTCGCCGGCCGGCATCGGCCGGGCCAGCAAGTCGCCCTGCGCCTCGTCGCACCCGCATGCCGTCAGCAGATCCCAGGCTTCGTGCGTCGCGGCACCCTCGGCGGTCACGCGGAGGCCGAGCCGATGCGCCAGGTCCACGGTCGAGCGGACGATCGCGGCGTCGACGGTCGTCGCCGTCATCCCGATCACGAAAGAGCGATCGATCTTGAGCTCGTCGAGCCGCAGGCTCTTGAGGTGGGCAAGCGAGGACTGCCCCGCGCCGAAGTCGTCGAGCGCCAGTCCGACGCCGAGGGCACGCAGTCGCTCGAGCACGTCGAGCGTCCTGTCAGGGTCGGCGACGATCACGTCCTCGGAGACCTCGAGGATCAGGCGCTCCGGCGGGAAGCCGCGGCGCTCGAGTGCACGGGCGACCTCCTGCGGCAGCCCGAAGTCGAGCAGGTCGGCGGGCCCGAGGTTCACCGCCACGGTCAGCTCGGGCTGAACGCCCAGCGCGGCGATCTCCGACAGCGCGCGGTCGAGCACGAAGGCCGTCAGCGCGCGGGTCAGCCCGCTCTGCTCGGCCAGCGGAAGGAAGTGCCCCGGCGTGAGAAGGCCGCGCCGCGGGTGCTCCCAGCGGACGAGCGCCTCCACCCCGCGGACGGCGCCGGAGCTCAGGTCCGCCTTCGGCTGATAGTGGAGCACCAGCTGCCCCGCGTCGATCGCCGCCGGCAGCTCGCCGATCAGCGCGAGGCGCTCGCGGCTGTGGCGGTCGCGTGAACGCAGGTACACCTCGTGGCCGGTCCGCATTCGCTTGGCCTCATACATCGCGACGTCGGCCCGCTGCAGCAGGCCGATCGGATCGGGCGCGTGGTCGGGGAACAGGGCGATGCCGACGCTCGCGTCCACGTGGACGACGATGTCCTCGACCTGGAACGACTGCTCGAGCGCGCTGCGCAGCCGCAACCCGGCCGTGCTCGCGGCGACCTCGTCGCCCGGCGCGAGCACGAGCGCGAACTCGTCACCGCCCAGGCGCGCGAGCGTGTCGTGGTCGCGCACCGCGCCCCCGAGTCGCGGGCCGATCTGGCGCAGCACCTCGTCGCCGGCGTGGTGGCCGAGCGTGTCGTTGAGCTCCTTGAAGCCGTCCAGGTCGATCAGCAGCAGCGCCAGCCCGTCCCCGCGGTCGATCGCGGCCTGCAACCGCTCGACCAGATGACGCCGGTTGCCCAGACCCGTCAGATCGTCGGTGAGCGCACGAGTGGCGCTCTCTCGCAGCCGGTCGGTGACGGTCACGCCTGCGCGCGTCATGCCGGCGAGCACGGTCCCGATGGCGA
>Ga0126306_10000029_pt1 | contig 38821 bp, 37 predicted proteins | sample Plot27_FD_92592 | JGI IMG/M metagenome (GOLD analysis project Ga0126306, IMG submission 92592) | Serpentine soil microbial communities from UC McLaughlin Reserve, CA, USA - Plot27 | ecosystem: Environmental > Terrestrial > Soil > Grasslands | place: USA: UC McLaughlin Reserve, Lake County... | reverse complement strand
TTCACGGTGAAGCCGATGCCGGCCTCGAACGGGTCGACCTGGTCGTCGAACTCGTAGCCGGCGAAGATCAGCCCCGACTCGATCCGCAGCATGTCGAGCGCGTCGAGCCCGAGCGGCTTGAGGCCGTGCGGCCTGCCGGCCTCCCAGACCGCGTCCCAGACGGCCGGGCCGTCGGAGGGATGGCAGAAGATCTCGTAGCCCAGCTCGCCGCTGTAGCCGGTGCGCGAGACGATCAGCGGGATCCCGTCGTAGGCGCCGATGCGGCCGATCAGGAAGCGGAACCACTTCAGCTCCTCCAGCTTCGGCTGCGCGTCGGGGGACCAGACGATCGCGCTCAGGATCGCGCGGCTGGCCGGGCCCTGGACGGCGAGGTTGTGCAGCTCGTCGGTCGAGGGCTTGATCCATACGCGCAGGCCGAGCTGCTCGGCGAGCCGCTTGAGGTGCACGCCGTCGTACTCGTCGCCGCCGACGAAGCGGAAGTTGTCGGCCCCGAGCCGGAAGACGGTGGCGTCGTCGACCATGCCGCCGGTCTCGTTGCACAGCGCGGTGTAGACCACCTGCCCGTCGGCCAGCCGGCGGACGTCGCGCGTGACCGCGTGCTGCATCAGCGCCTCGGCGTCGGGGCCGAGGATCTCCCACTTGCGCAGCGGCGAGAGGTCCATCACCGCGGCCTTCTCGCGGCACGCCCAGTACTCGGCGACCGCGCCCTCGTTGGTGAAGCACGTCGGCAGCCAGTAGCCGCGGTACTCCGTGACGTTGCGCGTCAGCTGCGACCAGCGCGGGTGGAAGCCGGTCTCCTTCGTCATCACGGGGTCGGCCTCCGGGGTGACGCGGTGGGCGATGGCCATCGAGAAGCGGTTCTCGGGTGAGTAGACGCGGACGTGGACGTCGGTGGGCTCCCAGCCGTTCGCGGGATCGATGTCGTCCGGGCAGGCGGAGGAAGCGCAGACGAGGTCCGACATCGCGCGCAGCAGCACGAAGTCGCCGGGACGCGACCACGGCTCGTCGGAGAGCAGCACCAGGTCCGGGTCGAACGACGTGTTGTAGAAGAAATTCAGCGCCGGCCAGCCCTTGCGCGCCGCGATGCCGTACGGGTCGAGCCGGCGGTTGAAGTTCTCCGTGCAGTTGACGTGCCCGGGGTAGCCGAGGTCCTCGTAGTAGCGCGCCGTGCACGCGAGCGCGAACGAGTCATGGCGCCCGACCGTGTCCTGCACGACCTGGCAGAGCGGATCCATGTCGGCGTCGTAGTACTTCGAGTGCAGGCCGACGGTCGGGTAGGCGCTGCCCATCAGCGTGCGCGTGACCTGCGGGTCCAGCCCGCGCTCGACGCCGGCGTCGAGCTTGTGCGCGTGGAACGCGAGGAAGTCAGAGCACTGGCGCCAGGCGACGTCGATGATCTGGATGTACTCGCCCTCGCCCACCTCGTAGGAGAGCGCGGAGGCACGGTCGACGCGGAAGTCCAGGCGCGGCTCGGCGAGCGGCGCCGGAAGCTCGGTCTCCGCGCGCCGGCGCGGCTCGGCCCGCTGGAGCTCGATCACCAGCGCGGAGGCCGGCCAGTCGCCGTCGACGACCCGCCCGCCGGGCGCCGCGACCACGACGGCGGCCTCTGAGCGCGCCACGAAGCTCTCGCGCCCGCCCGGCGGCCCGTCCGGGCCGAAGAGCCGGATCGCGCGCGCGCCATCCGGCACGAGCTCGCGCTGCGCGAGCACGATGGCCGGCGCGTCGGGGCGCACGCCGAGCGCCTCGGGATCGTCGCCGAGCACGACCAGCTCGGCCACCTGGCCGCCGTCCGGGTCGATGACCGTCAGGCGGTCACCCGGCGCCACCAGCACGCGCGTGGCGCCGCCCGGCCGCACCCACCACGATTCGAAGGCCGGGTCGACGGGCTTCAGGCCGGGCGTCAGCAGCATCGCGCTACGTCGCGGCCGGCGCCTTCGCCGCGTCCTTCTCCGCCTGGGCCAGCAGCTGCTCCGCAAGCTCGCGCTTGCCGGCGGGGTCGAGCTTCTTGACCTCGTTCTCGACGACCCGCCGGTTGTAGCTCTGGTTCCAGTAGTCGAGCGCGTCGAACCCGAGCAGCACCGCCTTGCCGACGAACTGGCGCAGGACCTCGTTGGTCGGCCCCATCACCCAGCCGGCCTTCGCGTCGCGCACGTAGCGCTCGAGCTCCATGTCGCGCTTGTAGCCCGATCCGCCGCAGGCGTGCAGCATCTTGTCGACCACGTGGGCGACGTTCTTGGCCGCCTCGAACTTGATCTGCCAGGCCCAGTGCAGGAAGTCGGCGCGCGCGGTCTGGCCGGGCTCGAGCACGCGCGTGTTGCCGTCGGTCGCCCAATCGAACGCCTGGCAGACGGAGAACACGAACAGCCGGCACGCGTTCGTGTCCATCACGGCCTCGCCGACGTAGTCCTGGATCGTCGGGTAGTCGGCCACGCGCATGCCGACGTCGACGTGGCGCTTGCGCGTCGTGTGGCGCGCCGCGATGTCGATCGCGCCGAGCGCGATGCCGTTCCAGACCGACGAGGAGCCGATCAGGAACCACGGGTCGACGGCCTCGTCGTTGGACATCGCGCCGTCGCCCTCGGGCCCGACGATCTGGTCGCCCGGCACCTCGACGCCGTCGACCTGGATCGGTCCGGACTGGTTGCCGCGCAGCCCGAGCGCGTCCCACAGCGACGGCTGCGCCTTGACGTGCTCGCCGTCGATCACGAACACCGACAGGTCGTCATAGCCCGTGAAGTCGGGGCTGGTCGTCTGGACGACGTAGAAGTCCGCGAATCCGCCCGACGTGGTCCACGACGCCTTCTTGTCGACCTTGTAGCCGCCGTTGGAGCGCTCGGCCTTGGAGGAGAACGGATACCAGAAGTGCGAGCCGGTCTCGGGGTCGGAGTAGGACAGCGTGCCGAGCTTGCCGCTGTTGAGCGGGCGGATGTACCTGTCGATCAGCTCGGGCGTGGGGCGCAGCATGAGCGTCTGCACCGCCGCTATGTGCATCACGTAGCACATCGCGGTCGACGCGCAGCCGTAGCGCGCGATCGTCTCGCAGACCATCGAGAACGCGACGTGGTTCTCGCCCAGGCCGCCGTACTCCTCCGGGACGGTCAGCGCGAGGAAGCCGTGCTCGCCCATCAGCTCGAGGTTGCGGCGGGGGAAGAGCAGCTCGTCGTCGGAGCGCTTCGCGTTCGCGCGCATCTCCTTCTCGCACAAGGAGATGAGGGTGGCGCGCAGCTCCTTCTGGCGATCGGTCAGGACCCAGTCCGGGTCCCAGTCGTGGCTAAGCCCCCAGAACGGCTCCGCGCCCCACATCTTCTCCGGCATCTCCCGGCACCCCTCAGTGGTAGACGAATTGGTACAACGCGCGACCCGTTTCTACACCAGCCGGGCGCGCCTGTCCAACGATTGACCACGTCCGCGACGGATGGTACAAGCGCCTCGCGGGCGGTCGGGGCGCTCCGCGCGTCCGCGGCACCGCCGCGGGGCCCGGGGTAGGGTCTCGCCGTGCGCGTGCTCGCCCTCGCCGACAAGCGCCCGCCGATGGACCCGGCGCTGATGGCCGAGCAGCTTCGCGTCGAGGCCGTGGTCTGTCTCGGCGACCTCGACCGCGCCTGGATCGAGTCGCTCATCCACGTTCGCGTCCCGCGCATCGGCGTGCACGGCAACCACGACCCGGAGGGGCTGCTGCAAGAGGTCGAGGTCGAGGACCTGCACGGGCGCCGCACATCGCTTGGCGGCCTCACCGTCGCGGGCTTCGAGGGCTGCGTTCGCTACGGCGCGGGCGGCCCGCACCAGTACACCCAGCGCCAGGCGGCGAAGCTGGCGCGGCGGCTGCCCGGCGCCGACGTGCTGATCGCGCACTGCCCGCCGCGCGGGATCAACGACGATCCCGACGACCCGGCCCACGTCGGCTTCGAGGGACTGCTCGACTGGGTTCACAGGCACCAGCCGCGCCATCTGCTGCACGGCCATACGCATCCCGTCGCCGGTGGCGAGCTGACCGAGTTCGAGGGCACGCGCGTGCACTGGATCCAGGGCGCGCGTGTGGTCCAGCTCGTCTGATCAGCGCGCGCCGACGCTGTCGGCCAGCGCGCGGTCCAGGATCTCGAGGCCGAGGTCGATCTCCTCGGGCGCGATCGTCAGAGGCGGCGCGATCCGCAGCACGCTGCCCAGGCCGGGGAAGTGGACGATGTTGACGTTGAGGCCGAGCTCGAGGCAGCGTGCGGTCACGGCGCTCCCGTAGCGCTCAGCCGGGGCGCGGGTCTCTCGGTCGCTGACGAGGTCGACGCCGAGCATCAACCCCCGACCGCGCACGTCGCCGATCGCCTCGTGCCTGCGCTGGAGCTCCTCCAGGCCGGTCCGCAGCCGGCCGCCCAGGGCGGTCGCGCGCCGCGGGAGGTCGTCCGCCAGCACCGTCTGGAGCACCGCGCGGCCGACCGCCGCGGGCAGCGGGTCAGAGACGTGCGAGGTGAAGTGCAGGAAGCCCTTGTCGGCCGTGTCCTGCTCGATCGCGGCGGTCGTGACCGTGGCCGACAGCGGCAGCCCACCACCGAGCGTCTTGGAGAGCGTGAGCACGTCCGGCACGACCTCGTGCTCCTGGAACCCGAACATCGCGCCGACGCGGCCGAGCGCCGTCTGCGCCTCGTCCAGGATCAGCAGCATGCCGCGCTCCTCGCACTGCTGCTTGAGCCGCACGAGGTAGCCCTCCGGCAGCGGCACGATGCCGCCGGCGCTGAGGATCGGCTCCGCGATCGCGGCCGCGGGCGCGCCGACCGACTGCGCGTCGGCGAGCGCCATGCCGGCGTCCAGGCACGTCAGGTCGCAGCGCTCGCGGCAGTGGGCGATCGGGCAGCGATACGCGTTCGGCGTCGGAAGCGCCATCGTCCCGGGCATCGCGGGCCCGTAGCCGCGCCGCCCGGCGCTGTACGTGCTCGACGCCGCCCCGGCCGTCATGCCGTGCCAGGAGCCGGCGAACGCGAGCACCTCGTGGCCGCCCGTGTGCAGCTTCGCGAGGCGCAGCGCCGCCTCGTTGGCCTCGCCGCCGGTCGAGAGGAACATCGCCCGCGCGAGCGGCTCCGGCAGCACGGCCATGAGCTCGCGCGCGAGCTCGGTCACGTCACGCGAGAGGAAGCCGCTGAAGAGGTGCACGACCCGCTCGCCGGCGTCGCGCATCGCGTCGATGATCGCGGGATGGCCGTGCCCGAGCGTCGCGCACATCTGGCCTGACGTGAAGTCGAGGATCCGGCGTCCGTCCTCGGTCTCGAGCCAGCTGCCGGAGGCCCGCTCGACGAGCACGTCGGCGAACTCGCCGCCGTAGCGGATCAGCTGGTCTGTGAGAGCGCGGGATGAGGTCGGCATGGCGCACATGTCAGCATGGGCCTCCTGGAGACGCTGCGCGGCTCGGCCGCCGCAACGTCCCGCTCAACTCCCGTTCGTCCACCACACGGGCGGCGCGCAGGCCGTAGCGTGACGGCGACAGGTGATCGGACGAAGGGAGCAGATCATGGCCGGCGAGCCGTCCTTCTTCGAGCTCGGCGTGGAGGACGCCGAGCGCGGGCGCGCGTTCTACGAGGGCCTGTTCGGGTGGCGGATGGAGCCCGGGCCGTCGGGCGAGGGCTTCACGATCACCACGCCGGAGACGCCCGGCGGGATCCACGGCCGCGACCCGGGGGCGGCGCCCTACCTGTTCTTCCGCGTCGAGGACATCGAGGCGGCGCTCGAGCGGGTGCGAGCGCTGGGGGGCGCGGTCGACGAGAGCGACATCGAGGGCGACGAGGCGTCGATCGAGCGCTTCGGCCGCTTCAAGCTCTGCCGCGACGACCAGGGCTCGCCGTTCGGCCTGCACCAGCCACCGGCCGCCGCGTGACTCACGAGGGCGGCCCGTCGGCGCGCAGGTCCCAGCGCGGCAGCTCGGCGATCGCGGCGCGGTAGCGCTTGCGATGCGTCGGGCGGCGTCGTCGTATCGGCCGCGATCGTGGCGGCCGGGCCTCGGCGCTCAACCGCGGCGGCCGGCGCGCCGATGACCCGGTCGGATGAACTCGACGCAGCGCCTGCTCGCAATCGTGCTCGTCGGCGCCGTCGCGCTCGCGCTCGTGCAGCTGCTCGCTCACGACCGGCTCCGCGCCGATGGTCGACTGACGACCTCCGATGGCGACACCGTCGACATCAGCGGCGCGGCGCGCGCGGCGAGCCTGCGATTCGGCGCCGACGTGGCGCCCGCGGACCGCGACTGGATCCTGGCCGCGATCGCGCGGGCACGACCGGAGGCGGCGCGGCTGATCGGCGAGGTCGACGGGCTGGTGCAGGTCGGAACCGCCGTCAGCGACGGCGCGCTCGGCATCACGCGCAGCCGTCCCCATGCCTTCACCGTCGGCCTCGACGTCGCGCGGCTCGACAGCGACCGTGTGATGGATCGCGCCACGGTCGTCCTGCACGAGCTCGGCCACGTCATCGACTTCGCGCTCGTCCCGGCCGCCGTCAACGAGGCGCTCGACGCGCAGATCCCGCGCGGCGGTCCCTGCGGGCCCGTGATCGACTGCGACCGCGCCGAGGAGCGCTTCGCCGACACGTTCGCGAAGTGGGCGCTCAACGGCGCGGTCTCGCAGGTCGGGGCCGGGTACGGGATCGCGATGCCCGCCTCGCTCGAGGGCTGGGGCGTGCCGCTCGCGCAGCTCTCGTTCCGGCTGCCGGGCTGAGCCGGTCAGCCCAGCGGCGCCGCCGTCAGCGTCGCCGGCACGGTGCCGGCCGGATCGGCGATCCATCGCATCGGCGCCTCGGCCAGCACCGTCGCCTCGGGCGGCCGCCCGGTCAGGCCTTCTTCTCCGCCCACTTCGACAGCGGCGCGATCCGCCGCCCAGCGGCCGAGTCCTCGATCAGCGTCGCAAGCCGGCGCTCGCGCGTCTCCGGCTTCTTCGCGCTGATCACCCACCACAGCGCCGGCTTGCGGTACGACGGCGGGGTCGACATGAAGTACTCCCACGCGGCCGCGTGGGCCCTGAAGCGCGCCTCATGCTCGGGCTCGAGCACAGGGTTCTTGCGCTGCTCGTAGGAGTACGGCGACGAGTTCTCGTCGCGCCCGCGCGCGAACGCCGCCTCGCCGGCCGGCCGCATGCGACCCTCGGCGCGCAGCCGCTCGACGTTCGCGACGTTGACCGCGCTCCAGTTGCTGCTCGGCTTGCGCGGCGTGAAGCGCTGGTAGTGCCGCTCGTCGTCGACGCGGCGGTTGACGCCGTCGATCCAGCCGAAGCAGAGCGCCTCGTCGACGGCCTGCGACCACGTGAGGCTCGGCCTCCCGGTCGCCTTCTTCCAGTAGCCGACGAAGACCTCTGTCTCGCGTGCATGGTGCTCCTCCAGCCAGGCGCGGAACTCCGCGGGCGAGCCGAAGTAGATCGGCTGGGTCACGCCACCGCCTCGGCGAGCACGTCCGCCGCACGCGCGCAGTCGGCGCGCGAGACGTCGAGGTGCGTGACGGCGCGAACCGTGCGCGGGCCGAACGCCATCACGAGCACGTCGCGCTCGGCCGCGCGCGCGACCACCGTGGCCGCGTCCGGCGCGCCCTCGCGCAGGTGGAACACGACGATGTTCGTCTCCAGCTCTTCGATGTCGATCTCGACCCCGCCGCAGCTGAACAGGCGCCCGCCGATCAGGCGCGCGTTGATGTGGTCCTCCGCCAGCCGCTCGACGTGGTGCTCGAGCGCGTGCACGCCCGCCGCCGCCAGCACGCCGGCCTGGCGCATGGCGCCGCCGAGCATGCGGCGATAGCGCACCAGCGCGGCGATGTCATCGCGGCCGCCGGCGAGCACCGAGCCGACCGGACAGCCGAGGCCCTTGGACAGCGCGATCGAGACGAGGTCGAACGGCGCCGCCAGCGTCGCCGGATGGTCGCCGCGCGCGACCGCCGCGTTGAGCAGCCGCGCGCCGTCGAGGTAGGAGGCGATCCCGTGCGCGCGCGCAGCCGCGCCGATCGCCTCGAGCTCGGAGCGGTTCCACACCAGCCCACCCTTGCGGTTGTGGGTGTCCTCGACCTGCACGAGCGTCGTCGGCGGGTAGAGCAGGTGGCCGCGCGGCCGGAGCGCGGCGAGCAGCTCGTCGGCGGTGAAGCGGCCGTCGGAGCCGACGGCCGTGAGCTGGACGCCGCCGACCGCCGCGGCGGCGCCGGTCTCGTGCCAGGCGGCGTGGCTCTCGACGCCGACGACGACGTCGTCGCCCGGCCGGCAGTAGAGCTTGAGCGCGAGCTGGTTTGCCATCGTCCCCGTCGGGACCAGCAGCGCGGCGTCCTTGCCGAGCAGCTCCGCCACCCGCTCCTGCAGCCGCAGCACGGTCGGATCCTCGCCGTACTGGTCGTCGCCGACCTCGGCCTCGGCGATCGCCCGGCGCATCGCGGCGGTCGGGCGCGTGACGGTGTCGGAGCGCAGGTCGACGATGCGCGCGAGACTAGCGACTCAGGGATTGCCTCCGAATCCGCAATACGTGCCGACGCAGTTGCTCTCCAGCGGGGTGATCGAAGGGTTCGCGCCGTTTCGCTCGAGCCGGAACCTCAGCCAGGTGAAGTTGTTCTCCTCGCCCCCCTCCGGGTCCTCGAGCCAGTGGTTGTCGGGGTCGGCGTTGTGCGTCAGGTAGTACTCGCCCGGCTCCAGCCCGGTCACGTCGAGCTCCTGCAGCGGCGTCGACTGGTGGTAGGAGTCGCCCCAGCCGGACGCAAGGCCCTGGAGGTCTCCGTTGCACTCCCAGTATGTGCGCGGCTGGGTCTTCTTCTGCGAGCCGGTCGTGCCGATGAACTCGACGTCGACGAAGCAGAACGTGATCTTGGTGCCGACCGCCACCGACGGGCCCGTCACCGGGTCGTCCCTCTTGATCTGGAACTCCGCCACGGCCGACTGGTGCCAGTGGTTGTGCTCCGGGTGGAACAGCGCGACGCCCGCCGGGTTGGTCGCCACGATGTTGCCGGCGGCGTCGAGCAGCTCCTGCGTGGCGACCGTGCACTGCTCGTAGTCGATCCCGTCGATCGTGCACGGCGCGACCTGGCCGCCGCCGCGGATCTGCAGGTTGCCCTGGCCGATGTTCACGTGCACGGTGGTGAAGCGCAGCCACTCCCGCTGGTGGTCGTTCTGGATCTGGAGGTGGTCCGGGACCGCCTCGACCACGTCGGGATAGAGCGGCGTCGCAGACGTCCCGCCGGGCCGGGCGGCGTTCGAGCCCCCCGCCAGCGCGAGGGCTCCCGCCGCAGCGAGCGCGGACACGCGTGTCCATCGGCGAACGTGCAATTGACAGCCTCCTCGAGTCGGTCCGGCCCCTGCCGCCACGCGACCGTCTCAGGTACTGCGGCGCAGGTCAACCGCCGCACCGCGTAGCTTGCCGTGCCATGTCATCTCCCTTGGAGGACCGCGTCGTCGTGATGTCGGGCGGCAGCCGCGGCATCGGCCTCGCGATCGCCGTCGCGCTCGCGCGCGCCGGCGCGCGGATCGCGCTGATGGCCAAGACGGACCAGCCGCACCCGAGGCTGCCCGGCACGATCCACACCGCCGCGCAGGAGATCGAGGCGGCCGGCGGCGATCCGCTGGCCGTCGTGGGCGACGTGCGCGACGAGGCCCAGGTGGACGCCTTCGTCGCTGCCGCGGGCGAGCGCTGGGGCGGCATCGACGTCGTCGTCAACAACGCCTCGGCGATCAACCTGAGCCCGGTCGCGGCGCTCGAGCACAAGCAATACGACCTGATGCTCGACATCAACACGCGCGGCACGTACCTGCTCACGCGCGCCGCGCTGCCGCACCTGCGCGAGTCCGATCACGCGCACGTGCTCACGCTCAGCCCGCCGCTCAGCGCCGATCCCCGCTGGCTGCGCGGGCACGCCGCCTACACGGTCTCGAAGATGGGCATGACGATGATCACGCTCGGCGTGGCGCACGACGAGCGCGATCGGGGCGTCGGGGCGAACTGCCTGTGGCCGCGCACGCTCATCGCGACCGCGGCGGTGCAGAACCTGCTCGGCGGCGACAGGGCGATCGCGATGAGCCGGACGCCCGAGATCGTCGCCGACGCCGCCCGCGTGATCCTCGAGCGCGACCCGCGCGAGGCCACCGGCAACGCCTACATCGACGACGAGGTGCTGGCGGAGTCCGGCGTTACCGACCTCGAGCGCTATCGCGCCGGCGACGGCGAGCTGGCGCTCGACCTCTTCGTCGACGGATGGCCGACGCCGGCGTGAGCGCGCCTCATGCGTCAGCGGCGCGTCATTTGGGTAGGCGCAGCCTCGATGACGACCTCGCGTACGGAAGCGCCGTCGCGGCGCCGCGCCGAGGCACGTCCGGGCCGTGGCCCGCGCGAGCGCCGCCGCGAGGCGTTGCTCTTCACCCGCTACGGAGCGACGCGCGACCCGTCGCTGCGCGAGCAGCTCGTCGAGTCCTACCTGCCGCTCGCGCGCTCGATCGCACGCCGCTACCAGTCACCGCGCGTGCCGGCAGAGGATCTGGTCCAGGTCGCCGCGATCGGCCTGATGAAGGCGATCGACCGCTACGACCCGCGCCGCGGCATAGCGTTCAGCTCCTACGCCGTGCCGACGATGGTGGGCGAGGTGCAGCGCCACTTCCGCGACCACACGTGGGGAGTGCGACCGCCGCGCGACCTGCAGGAGCGCGCGCAGCGCGTGCTCGCGGTCAACCGCGCGCTGAGCGCGGAGCTGGGCCGCCCGCCGAGCGCCGGCGAGATCGCCGAACGCCTCCAGCTCTCGCTCGAGGACGTCGTCGAGGCGCTGCAGGCGTGCAGCGCCCGCGACACCACGTCGCTCGACCGTCCGCGCGTCGTCGGCGACGAGAGCGACACGCTGGCCGACACGATCGGCGCCGACGACGACGAGTACGACCGCGTGGATGATGCGATCACCGCCGAGCTGCTGATGACCCATCTCGACGCGCGCGAGCGCGAGATCATCCGGCTGCGCTTCCACGAGGATCTGACCCAGTCCGAGATCGGCGAGCGGATCGGCTGCAGCCAGATGCACGTCTCGCGGCTCGTGCGCGGAGCGATCGCCAAGCTCGCGGCCGCCGCCGAGGCCGCGGCCCGCTGAGCCGTCCGCGCGGCCGCGTTGCCTCCGGCGGCCGCCGCTGGAAGACTGCCGGTATGGCCAGCGCGACGGGCGTGGAGGTCGCGACGGACTCCGTACCGCAGCTCCTGGCCGCGCTGCTCGAGCTCGCGGCCGGGCGCGACGGCCACTCCGAGGTCGCCCGCCACGCGGCGCACTCGCTCGGCGCCGAGGCGGCCGGAGTCATGCGCCTGCTGGGCGCCGAACGCGCCGTCATCGTCGGCGTGTGGCGCGCGGGCGGGACCCGCGGCATGCCGATCAACGCCGAGCTGGACTTCGAGCGCCGCAACAGCGCGCTGGGTCGAGCCCTCAGCACCGGCGCCCCGGCGCGCGCGGACAGCTACGAGGGACAGCGCGGGGAGCTCCCGGTCGTGATGGGGGCGATCGGCCTGCGCTCCTCGGTCGCCGCGCCGATCCTGCTCGGCGATCGCCCCTGGGGGGCGCTCGTCGTTTCGACGACGCGGGAGGAGCCGCTGCCGCCCCAGAGCGAGCGGGTGCTCGGCGAGCTGGCCGGGCTGGTCGGCGTCGCCCTCGCGAACGGCGAGGACCGGCGGCGCCTAGAGGCGTCGCGGCTGCGCGTCGTCGAGGGGGCCGACGAGGCGCGCCGGGAGCTCGAGCGCGAGCTGCACCAGGGCCCGCATCAGCACCTGCTGGCGCTCGCGCTCAAGCTGCGCGTGGCGCGCTCGCACGCGGGCGGCGGCTCGGCACTGAGCGGGCTGCTCGACGACGCGATCGCCGGCGCGATGGAGGCCGACGCGTCGCTGCGCGAGCTGGCGCGCGCGCTCTATCCGGTGATCCTTGCCGAGCGCGGTCTTGCCGCCGCAGTGCAGGCGCTGGCGGTGCGGGCCGCCGTGCCGGTGACCCTGCGGCGGCTCCCGAGCCGCCGGTTCCCGCTCGTGATCGAGGCGACCGCGTACTTCGCGATCGCCGACGCGCTCGCGGGCGCCGCCGGCGAGGCTGCCGTGCTGATCTCCGACGAGGGGAACCGGCTCAGCTTCGAGGTCTCGCACGACGGCTCCGCCGGCGCGGCCGACCCCCACGCGATCGCCGACCGCGTCGCCGCCGCCGGCGGGCGGCTCGACGTCGACTCGTCGCCGGGCGCCGGCACCATCATGCGCGCGGCGCTGCCGCTCGAGCGTTGATCCAGGCCGATATCTTGGGCGCATGGACGACGAAGCCTTGAACATGTCGGTACGCAAGTTCCTCAAGCGGCTTGGCGTGACGTCGCAGCGCGAGATCGAGAGCGCCGTGCGCGAGCAGGTCGAATCGGGCGCGCTGCGGGGCGACGAGGTGCTCGACGTCGAGGCGCGCGTGACCGTGCGCGGCCTCCCGCAGGAAACGGTCGTCACGGGAACGATCTCGCTGGTCTGATGGCGGACCCGGCCGTGCCGGGGCTCCACCGCGGGCGAGCTACCCGAGGACGCCGGGATCCGGGGGCACGTCCACGGCGTGCTGCTCGAGCGCGTCGAGCGGGACGAGCTCGAGCGCGCGCTCATGGGTGGAGGCAAGCACCACGAAGGCCGCGGCGCCGTCCTCGTGCGCGCGCAGCCAGTTCACCGCGGTCACGCACCAGCGGTCGCCCGGCTTGAGCCCGGGGAAGCGATAGTGAGGCATCGGTGAGACGAGGTCGTTGCCGATGCGGCGCTGGTGGTCGAGGAACTCCGCCGTGACGACCGCGCAGATCGTATGGCTGCCGAGGTCCTCCGGCCCGGTGCTGCAGCGGCCGTCCCGGTAGAAGCCGGTCACGGGGTCGCTGCCGCAGGGCTCGAGCTCTCCACCCAGCACGTTGCGCTCGGTCACGGCACCAAAGTCCAGCACGTCTGCACACGACCGCGGCCGGATGACGATTCGCGAACACTGCCCCGCCGCCTCCGGCGGACGGGTTCGCGCCCCGATAGCGTTGTGCGGGAGCGTGAGCGCAGCGAACCCCTCGCATGTCCGGGGCAACGTGCTGGTCGTCGAGGACGAGCCGACGATCGCCGACGTCGTGTCGCTGTACCTGAGGCGTGCCGGCTACCAGACGCGCGTGGCGCTCGATGGGCCGCGCGCGTTGGAGGCGTTCGAGGAGGACCGTCCGGACCTGGTGGTCCTGGACATCATGCTTCCGCGGATCGACGGGCTCGAAGTCATGCGCCGCGTCCGCCAGCGCGGCCGCGAGCGGGTGGCGATCATCCTGCTCACGGCGAAGGGCGAGGAGCTGGATCGCATCTCGGGTCTCCGGCTCGGGGCTGACGACTACATGGTCAAGCCGTTCTCGCCCGGTGAGCTCGTCGCGCGCGTGGACGCGGTCCTCCGCCGGCTCAGCCCCGAGCCGGAGCACGAGCCGCCGCTGCGGTTCGACGGCCTGATCGTCGATCCGGCGGCCAGGCGCGTCTGGCGCAAAGGCGAGGAGCTCCCGCTCACGCAGCTCGAGTTCGACCTGCTGCTGTATCTCGCGCGCCACCCCGGTCGCGCGTTCTCGCGCGAGAAGCTGATGGACGCGGTGTGGCAGTACTCGTTCTACTCAGACACGTCGACGGTCACGGTCCACATCCGCCGCCTGAGGTCCAAGCTCGAGGCCGACCCGGGGCACCCGCGGTGGCTCGAGACGGTGTGGGGAGTGGGCTACCGGTTCCAGCCGTGAGCGCGACGCTGCGGCAGGCCGGCGGCCGCCATCCCGAGTTGGTCGCGGCCGGCGTGGGGCTGGCGGGAGCCGTGGCGTGCACGCTGGTCGACGGGCCGCGGGCAGGCGTGGCGACCGTGCTGGCCTTCGCCGTCGTCGGCGTGCCCGCGATCCTCGTGGCCCGCGCGGCGGGACGGCGGCGCGCGACGTTCGGCTCCGTCCGACGCCGGCTGGCCTTCGCGGTCGCGCTCGCGCTGGTGCAGCTGTTCGTGACGACCGCCGTGTTCGCCGCGGTGATGTTCTTCAGCGTGCACGACGCGGTGCTCGTCGCGGTGCTCGTCGCGTTCTGCGCCGCGGTGGCGTACGTCGCCGTCCGTGAGATGGCCCGGGCGCCGCTCGCCGACCTGGAAGCGGTGCGAGACGGTCTCGACGAGGTCGCGGCCGGGCGGCGGGACGTGCGCCTGGCGGTCAGCGGCGACGACGAGCTGGCGGCGCTGGCCGATGCGACCAATCGGATGGTGGACCGCCTCGCGGCCTCCGAGGACGCGCGGCGCTCGCTCGTGGCGGCGGTCTCGCACGATCTCCGCACGCCGATCACGTCGCTGCGGCTGCTCAGCGACGCGATCGGCGACGGGGTCGTGCCTGCGCCCGAGCGCCGCGAGTACCTCGCGCGGATGCGGGTGCATCTCGACGCGCTGAGCGCGCTGATCGACGACCTCTTCGAGCTGTCGCGTCTCGAGGCCGGCGAGATCGCCTGGTCGATGCAGAGGGTCGACCTGGTGATGATCGTCAACGAGACGGTCGACGCGATGGCGCCGCAGGCCAGGGCGCGGCGGGTCGCCGTGCGCTGCCGGGTCCCTCCCGATCTCGCGCCCGCGCGCGCGGACCCGGAGCGCCTCCAGCGCGTGCTGTTCAACCTCATCCAGAACGCGATCCGCCACACGCCGGCCGACGGCAGCGTGACCGTTCTCGCCCAGCCCGTGGGCGACGCTGTGGAGATCGAGGTCGCGGACAGCGGTGAGGGGATCGCGCCCGCCGACCGCGACAGGGTGTTCGAGGCGTTCTTCCAGGGTGGGCGGCGTGCAGCGCGCAGCGAGGTCGGCGCGGGACTCGGCCTCGCGATCTCGCGCGCGATCGTCGAGGCGCACGGCGGCCGGATCTGGCTGGCCGAGGCCGACCGCGGGACCCGTGTCCGGTTCAGCCTCTCGGCCGCCCCCTGACGTTAGGTGCAGCGGAAGGCCTCCAGCGCCGCCGAGCGGTCGCGCGCGGGGTCGGTCAGCGTCGCGTGGATGACCGCGAGGACCGTCAGCACGGGCAACGGTGTGGACGCCACCTGCATCGCCGGATCCGCGATGCCGACCGGGTGCCACCAGGCGCCGTCGGCGGCGAGCGTAGGCTCCGGCCAAAGGCCGCCGAGGTCGAGCCGCACGCCCCAGCTCGCAAAGCCGGCTCGCGCGACCCGGCGGACGAGACGGTCGCCGGGCGGGACGCCCTCGGCATCGAGCAGCGCGTGGAGCCCCGCCTCCTCGGCGGCGTCCGCGGCGTCGATCGTCGCCGCCACGCGCACGCGGAAGCCGGCGCCGCGCAGGAGCGCGATGCCGGCCAGCGCCCGCTCGAACGACCCGCGGCCGCGGTGGCGGTCGTGGAGCGCCGGGGTGCCCGAGTCCAGCGAGACCTGCATCGTCACCTGCGTGGGGTCGAGCGATTCGAGCGTGCGCCGTCGCGAGCCACGGAGGAAGGTCATCGCGTTGGTGAGGATCGTGACCGGCAGCCAGCGGGCCGCCGCCTCGACGAGCGCCGCGAGGTCCGGCGCGAGGAACGGCTCGCCGCCCGTGACCAGGACCTCACGGCCGCCGAGGCCGGCGAACTCCTCGCACGCGCGCGCCGCCACGTCCACGGGCATGCGCCGCGCGGCGGCTCGCGGGGAGGACCGCGAACAGCAGTAGTCGCAGGCCAGGTTGCAGTCGAAGTTGGTGTACAGCCAGAGCCGGGCGCCGAGCGGAGCGGCGCCGGCCGGGGGCACGAGCGCACCGTCTGGACCGGCAGCGACGACGGTCACGCGGCCGACCGTAGCGGCAGGCGAGCGGACGTCGTAGGCCGTGCGGCGCGATGTCATCGAATCGCAAGCTCGGCCTTGCCACGATCGCGAGGGTCTTCCGGCAACTCGGCAAGGAGCCCGCACCATGGCGACAGAGACACGCGCCGCAGTACCGGTCGAGGCGATCGCCTCCGCGGCCGCCACCGTCGATCGCGCCGGCCGCTTCCCGACCGAGGCCGTCGCGGAGCTGACGCGTTCCGGACTGCTCGGGCTCGGGCTTCCCGAGCGCCATGGCGGTCTGGCCGCCGGTCCGCTCGAGGTAGTCGGCGCGGTCGAGCAGGTCGCCGGCGCGTGCGCGTCGACAGGCATGGTCTTCGTCATGCACCTTGTGGCGGCTCAGACCCTGCTGGCCGGCACGGACGACCAGGAGGAAGGCCCGAAGGGCGAGGCGCTGCGCGCGATGGCGCGCGGCGAGCACCTCTCCACGCTCGCCTACTCGGAGCGCGGGTCGCGCGGCCACTTCTGGGCCCAGGTCTCTCGCGCGCGCGAGAACGCCGACGGGGTGGTCATCGACGCCGACAAGACGTGGGCGACTTCGGCCGGCCACGTCGCCTCCTACGTGCTGGCCACCGGCGCGCCCGGCGAGGAGAATCCCTTCAGGACGGAGCTCTACCTCGTCGACGCGGACGCGCCGGGCGTCGAGGTCCGCGGCCGCTTCGACGGCCTCGGCCTGCGCGGCAACGCCTCGGCGCCGCTGCGCGTGCGCGGGTTGCGCGTCGGCGGCGACCGGCGCCTGGGTGCTCCCGCGTCGGGGTTCGCGCTGATGATGTCGGCCACGCTGCCATGGTTCGCCCTGGGCAGCGCCGCCTGCAGCGTCGGCATCGCCCAGGCCGCGCTGGACGCCGCCTGCGCCCACGCGACCGGCGCGTCGTTCGAGCACCTCGCCGGCGCGGCGCTCGCGGACGTCCCCGGCGTGCGGGCGCGCCTCGCGCGGGCGTACCTGCGCGTCCGCGAGGCGCGGGCGCTGCTGCACGAGGCGGCGCGTCATGTGGCGGAGGGGCATCCGGCCGCGCAGCTCGGGGTGCTCGCCGTCAAGGCCTCGGCCGCCGAGGCAGCGGTCGAGGTGACCGACCTGGCGCTGCGCGTCGGGGGCGGAGCGGCGTACTCGCGGCGAGGGCCGATCGAGCGCCACTTCCGCGACGCGCGCGCCGCGTCGGTCATGGCGCCGACCACCGACCTGCTGCACGACTTCCTCGGCAAGGCCCTGACCGGCCGCGAGCTGCTGTAGCCGTGCCGCGGGCCTACCGCCTGGGCGCCGTCGTCTACCACCCGAGGGTGGAGCAGATCTGGCGCGAGTTCGCCGGCTGGTTCGCCGACCAGGGGCTGGCGCTCGAGCCCGTCTACTTCGAGCGCTACGAGGAACAGGTCGACGCGCTGCTCGAGGGCGCGCTCGACACCGCGTGGAACACCAACCTCGCCCACGTGCACGCGCTGCGCGACACCGGCGGCAAGGCGCGGGCGCTGGCCATGCGCGACACCGACCGGGGCTGGCGCTCGCACCTCGTGACGCTCGCCGCGTCGGGCCACGCGAGCCTGGACGACGTGCGCGGCCGACGCGTCGGCTTCGGCGACGCCGACTCGCCGCAGGCGCACATCCTTCCAGTGCACGCGCTTCGCGCGCAGGGCGTCGATCCCGACCGCGAGTTCGTCGCCAGCCGGCTCGACCGCGACCTCGGCAAGCACGGCGACACCGGCGGGGCCGAGCTCGCGCAGCTCGCCCGGCTGCGCGCGGGCAACCTCGACGGCTGCGTGGTGTCGAGCGTGACGCTCGACGCGGTCGCGCGGCTGGGAGACGCGGCCGAGCTCGCCGTCGTCTGGACCTCCCCGCCGTTTCACCACTGCTGCTTCACGGTCGTCGAGGAGCGCGACCGCCGCCAGGAGGCGTTCGCTCGCCTGCTCTTCACGATGGACGCCACCGATCCGCGGCTCTGCGAGCCGATGGAGCTCGAGTACGTCAACCGCTGGCTGCCGTTCGACTCCGCGGGCTATGGCGATCTCATCGCCGCCGTCGAGGCCGGCCCGGTGGTGGTCGGCGGGGCCGAGGGCGTGAAGCGATGAACGGCGTCGCCGGCCCGACCGCCGCCCCGGCGCCGGCGACGCCCGACCCGGTCATGCTCGGCCGGGGGCTCGCGGCGCTGCGGATCTTCTTCGGGCTCATCCTGTTCTCGAACGGCCTGGCCAAGCTGCTCGAGTTCCGCAACGTCGAGGTCGGCCCGTACCGGTCGTTCTTGATCAACCGCGCCGAGGCGCGCGGCATCCTGGAATTCGAGACCAACCGCCGGGGCGGCGACGGCACCGACGTGCCCGGGCTCGAGGCGCTCGTCAACGACGTGATCCTGCCGAGCTACGACGTCATGCAATGGATCACGACTTTCCTCGAGCTCGGCACGGGGCTCGCGCTGATCGTCGGCCTCGCGAGCCGCGGGGCGGCGCTGCTCGCCCTCGGCCAGCAGCTCTTCCTCCAGGTCCTGTACCTCTCGAGCGGCCGCTGGATGTTCGAGCAGCCGCACGAATGGGTGCCGCTGCTAATCCTCACGCTCGTCCCCGCCGGGCGGATCTGGGGTCTCGACGCGCGCTTCGCGCGGCACGGGCTGCGCCGATGGCGTGGATTTCCGTTCTGACGCGCTACCACACCGTGAAGAACAGCAGCTGGCACGCGAGCGCCTGGGCGAGCAGCACAGCTACCAGGGGGCGGACCCGGCCGCCGGCGAGCTGCTCGGCGGCGGCGACGCAGAGCAGCGGTACCAGGAACAGCCAGATGCGCTCCGTCTCGGCCTTCGTGAAGCCGAGCACTGCGGCGATCGCGAGCACGGAGAAGGTCGCCACGGCCACCGGTGACGGCCGCCGCACGGCCGACGCCACGAGCGGCAGGCCGGCCATCAGAGCGAACGCCGCCGGCGACCCGACGACCCAGAACCAGTAGGGGCGGGTCGCGGCGAGCGAGTTGCGGTACACGGCCTCCGTGGACTGCAGTGCGCCGATCGGGTCGTAGCCGTAGGCGCCCGCCAGCGCGCCGTTGAGCGCGACGACGGCGACCGCGCAGGCGGCGGCCACGGCGCCGGCGGGCCGCAGGCCGTCGCGGCGCCAGAGGAAGATCGTCGCCCACGCGCCGACGGCCAGCAGGGCCCAGGAGGCGAACGCCGCCACCGCGAGCAGAGCCGCTCCCGCGCTCCGCGCGAGCGGTTCTCGGCGAACCAGCAGCGCGGCGGTCGCCGTGCCGAGCGCGGCGTAGACCGCGTCGGCCGACGTGGTGCCGAAGAGCAGGAGCGCAGGAGAGGCCAGCGCGAGCAGCCCGGCGCTCCGCGCGTGGACGGGGCAGACGGTGCGGGCCAGCGCGAACGTGAGCGGCGGCACGAGGGCCGCGCAGGCGATGCACAGCGCGGCCATCCGGCTCGGCGTGGTCAGCCCGGCTGCGTCGAGCGCCAGGATGAGGCCGGGCGGATGGCCGGCGACGTGGACCGGCAGCGCCGGCACGAGCTCGGCGAACCGGTCGAGGAAGAGGCCGCGGCCGTGGGCGAGCGCGGGGAGGGCCGGGAGGTACTCGTTCAGCGCCTCGAACGAGGTCGAGAAGACGGCGGTCCAGCCCTCCGTGCCGGAGCGTGCGGCATTGATGGTCAGCGCGAGCACGAGCGCGGCCGGACCCAGGGCGACGGGCGGCAGGCGTGGAGCGAGCGCGACCGCTGCTGCAGACGCCGCGGCGGCAGCGACCGCCCAGGCGTCGATCGCGGGCTTCCAGCCCATGACGAGCGGCGGCGTCGCGGTGCCCAGTACGTGGCCGCTCGCGTCGAGGATCACGCCGGTGGCCAGAACCGCCAGGCAGGCGAGCACGAGGACCCGCGATGTCATCGATCCGTCATCGCTCGGCTGCGATCCTCGCCGCATGCGCGCCGCGGCGCTCTGTGGGCTGCTGCTCGCCGGTTGCGGCTCGGCCGGCGTCACCGAGTTACCGCCGCCCGCGGAGCCGGCGCGCTCGCCGGCGCTCGAGCGACCGCCCGCCGGCCGCGTGCTCGCCCTCGGCGGACAGCCCGAGGGCCTGGCCGTCGAGCCCGCCTCCGGCGTCGTCGCGGTCGGAGTGCGCGAGCCGGCCGCGCTCGTGCTCGTCGACGGCCGCGCGCTGCGCGTGCGGCGCCGCGTCGAGCTGCCCGGGCCGCCGCGCCATCTCGCCGCTGCCGCGGGACGCTTCCTGGTCCCCGCGGAGCCGGCCGACCGCTACGTCGAGGTGACGCCCGCCGGCGCCGTCGCGACGAACGTCGCGACCGGGCACTGGCCGCACGACGTCGCCACGGTGGGCGGCCGCGTCTTCCTGAGCGACGAGGGCGCCGCCTCCTTGTCGGTCATCGAGAACGGGCGCCGGAGCGCGAGCGTGGCCGTCGCCGCAGAGCCGGGCGGACTGGGCGCCGCCGGCGGTCTCCTCGCCGTCGTATCGGTGCGCGAGCGCGTGCTCGAGCTCTACGACGCCGAGACGCTGCGTCGCGTCGCCCGCGCGCCGGCCGGCATCGGACCCACGCACGTCGCGGTGGCCGGAGCATGGGCCTACGTCGTCGACACCGACGGCGGCGCGCTGCTCGTGTTCGCGACCGCCCCGAGGCTCGAGCTCCGGCGGCGCTACCCGCTTCCCGGCAGCCCCTACGGCGTCGCACTCGATCCGGTCCACCGCCGGTTGTGGGTGACGCTGACGGGGCGCAACGAGCTGGTCGAGCTGCCCGCTCACGGGCGTCCCCACGCGCTGCGGCGCTTCGCGACCGTCCGCCAGCCAGACAGCGTCGCCATCGACTCCTCAAGCGGGCGCGTCTTCGTGACCGGCCGCGCCGACGGCGTGCTCCAGGCGCTGGACCCCGAACGCGAGGCCGGTCGCTGAGACCGCGGCGGCAAACCGCGTACGCGGCGCCTCCGCAGCGGCCCCGAGCGCATCGGCCCACGTGTCGACGTCGCGCAGCACGCGCAACTCGGCACGACGCAAGCCGAGCGCGTCGAGGCGCCGGCGCTGGACGGCCAGCGTGTACTCGTGGCCCATCGGTACTCCGAGCAGCGCGCGCGGATCCGGCCGCCGCAGCCCGATCGCCCAGTAGCCCCCGTCCGCCGCGGGTCCGAGGACCGCGTCGTGACGGCACAGCGCGCGGAGACCGGCCAGCAGGTCGGCGGGCCGGACCTGCGGGGTGTCCATGCTTATGACGAGCGCGCGGCCGAGGTCCGCGAAGGCGTGGGCGAGCCGCTCGTCGAGCCCGTCGCCGCGCTGCGAGACGACGTCGAGCTGGGGCGGCAGCCACGCCGGGGCGCACCCCTCGAGCACGACCGCGCGCCGCTCCGCGGGCGTCGCGAGCATCGCGTCGAGCACGTCGCGCAGCGACGCCTCCGCGAGCCTCGCGGCCTCCAGCGGCGTGCACGGCGGGCACAGGCGCGTCTTGACGCGGCCCGCTGCCGGTACCTTGGCGATCACCGCGAGCGTCGCGGTCAAGCGAGCACCGCTGCCATGTCGCGCACCGCGCGCACGGTGCCGCTGACCGTCCCGGTCACCTTCGACCGCCCGACCCGCGGCCCGTAGCTCACTTCGACCTCGGCGATCCGCCACCCGGCGGAGGCCGCGCGGAGCACCATCTCCAGCGGCCACCCCGAGCGGCGGTCCACGATGCGCAGGCCGAGCAGCGCGTCGCGCCGGCCCGCGCGCATCGGCCCGAGATCGGTCAGCGTGACCCCGGCGCGGCGGCGCAGCTCGGCCGCGAGCGCGCGGTTGGCCAGCCGGGCGTGGAAAGGCCAGGCACCGGCTCGCGCCCGCCGGGCCCCGACCACGAGGTCCGCGGCGCCGGCGGTCACCGGCCGGGAGACGGCCGGCAGCTCGCGCGGGTCCAGCGAGCCGTCGCAGTCCAAGAAGCACACGACCTCCGCCGTGGCCGCCTGCAGCCCCGCGAAGCAGGCAGCGCCGAAGCCGCGCCGCTGCTCCTCCACCACGAGCGCCCCGAGGGTGCGCGCCACGGCGCCCGAGCCGTCGGTCGAGCCGTTGTCGACGACGATCGCGCGATGGCCCGCGGGCATGCGCCCGAGCACCCACGGCAGCGCCTCGCGCTCGTCGAGCGCGGGGAGGACGACGTCGACCACGCTCGTGACCATCACGGACGGCGGCGGCGACGGCGATTACAGACCGCGAAACTTCCCGGCCGGGCTCAGATTCGGCGCGCTCGGAGCCGTAGCCTCGACGTGTGCTCGTCCTGGTCACCGGCGCCGCCGGCTTCATCGGCTCGCACGTGGTCGACTCGCTCGCGGGCGCCGGCCACGACGTACGTGGCGTCGACGCCCTGCTGCCCGCCGCGCACGGCTCCGCGCCGGAGCTGCCCGCCGGCGTCGTACGCGGCGACCTTCGCGATCCGGACGTGGCGCGCGCCGCCGTCACAGGCGTCGACGCGGTCGTGCACCACGCCGCGATGGTCGGGCTCGGCGCCGACATCCGCGACATCGACGCGTATGCGTCCCACAACGATCTCGGCACCGCCGTGCTCCTGCGAGCGATGGCCGAGCGGTCCTTCGCCGGGCGCATCGTGCTGGCCTCCAGCATGGTCGTCTACGGCGAGGGCGGATACGCCTGCGCGCGGCACGGCGGCGTCCGCCCCGGCCCGCGCCGCGTCGACGACCTCGCCGCGGGGCGTTTCGATCCGCTATGCCCGCACTGCGGCCGGCTCCTGGAGTCCCTGCCGGTCGGCGAGGACGCGCCGGTCGACCCGCGCAGCACGTACGCCGCCACCAAGCTCCACCAGGAGCACCTCGTCGCCTGCTACGCGCGCGAGTCCGACGGCGTCCGCGCCACGGCGCTGCGCTACCACAACGTCTACGGGGCGCGGATGCCGCGCGACACCCCGTACGCGGGCGTCGCCGCGATCTTCCGCAGCGCGCTGGCGCGTGGGAGCGAGCCCAGCGTCTTCGAGGACGGCGCGCAGCTGCGCGACTTCATCGCGGTCGAGGACGTCGCGCGCGCCAACGTCCTCGCGCTCGAGGGCCCGCCCGGGACCTATAACGTCGCCACCGGGCGGCCACGCCGGCTGCTCGACATGGCGCGCGCGCTCGCCGCCGCGCATCCGGGCGCCGCCGCTCCTCGGGTGACCGGCGAGTTTCGGCGCGGCGACGTCCGGCACGTCTTCGCCGCCACCGATCGTGCAGCGTCCGCGCTGGGCTTCCGCGCCGGCACGACGCTCGAGGAAGGGATGAGGGCGTTCGCCACCGCCCCGCTGCGATGAGGGGATAGGCCGCCTAACCGAGGTACGGAGTGAGGCGGGCGCCAATCAGCTCCGTCTTCCCGATGAAGCCCGCGGCGCCACTCCGCTCGACCAGCCGTCGCGGGGCCGCCGTCGAGTCGCTCGAGGTGAGGAGGATGCGGGCTCCGTTTCCGCGCGCGGAAAGTTCCCGCGAGAACGACACGCCGTCTCCGTCCGGGAGGTTGACGTCCAGGAGCAGGGCGTCCGGATCGAGCTCGGCGACGGCGACGCGCGCCTGCGCCAGCGTGCCTGCGTCGCCGATGACGTCGTACCCGCGCTCGATCAGCAGCTTCCGGACTGCTTCGCGGAAGGCGACGTCGTCGTCGACGATGAGCACGCGCACGGCCATGCAGTCAGCGTGCAACGCGCGCTCGCCCGCGGCAATGGGGCAAACCCCAGGGCGCTATCCGGAGGTGGGCAGCGGAATCTCGGCCCGGATGCTGGTCCCCGCCCCGGGAGCGCTGTCGACGGTCAGCGTCCCGTCGAGGGCCGCCACGCGATCTTCGAGACCGGAGAGTCCGCCGCCGGGCGCGGGCTCGGCGCCGCCGACGCCATCGTCGACGACCGTCAGAACCAGCCGGCCGTCGACCTGGGCGGCCTTGACGCGCGCCGTCGCCGCCTGCGCGTACTTCGCGACGTTGGTCAGCGCCTCCGCGGCCACGAAGTAGGCGGCGGACTCGACCGGCATCGGGTAGCGATCGTCCGGGATGTCCACCGTGACAGGCAGCGGAGCACGTTCGGCCAGCGCTTCGACCGCCGCCCCGAGGCCGTGGTGGGTGAGGATCGCGGGGTGGATGCCGCGGGCGAGCTCGCGCAGTTCCTCGATCGCGGAGCGCGCGTGCTCCAGGCCCTCGTCGAGCAGGGGCGTGAGGTTGGCGGGGACGTCGCTTCGGCTCCGGGCGAGCTGCAGCGTCATGACCGCCTGCACCAGCCGCTGCTGCGCCCCGTCGTGGAGATCGCGGACGACCCGCCGGCGCTGCTCGTCCGCAGCCTCGACGATGCGCGCGCGCGAGGCGATCAGCTCGGAACGGGCCGTCGCGTTCGAGACCGCGGTCGCGATCAGCTCGGCGAAGCTCGCGAGCCGGAGCTCCGCGCCCAGCGGCAGCGGCTCCGGCTCGTCGGTGCCCGCTATCAGCGCGCCCCACACGCGCCCCTCGACGACCACGGGCGCGCCCACCTCGGAGCGGATGCCGAGCCGGCGGAGCAGCGCGGCGAGCTCTCCGGACGCGCGCTCGTAGCTGTCGAAGCGGCCCGGCGCCGCGGTGCGCTGTACGAGGGTGTCGATCGTGTCGCCCGCGAGGGGAAGCCGTGTCCCGGTCGGGACGTGAACGTCACGCATGCTCCAGCCGGCCATCGCCACGTTGAAGCCGTCGGGCGTGAAGTGGCTGAGATTGACGCTCGTCGCGCCGAGCAGTCGGCCCGTCTCCTCGCAAACTGCGTCGAACACGGCGGAGGACTCGGCGCCTTGCGCAACCAGCACCGCGACCCGCCGCAACGCGGCCTGCTCGTCGGCGAGCCGGTGGAGATCCTCGCGTGCCTGGGTGTTCGAGATCGCCGTGGCGACCAGTTCCGTGAACTGGGTGAGGCGGGTCTCGATGCCTGCCGGCAGCGACCGCCGGCCGCCGGCGCCGGCCGCAATCACGCCCCAGAGCCTGCCGTCGACGACGATCGGGACGCCGACGCGCGAATGGACGCCCAGGTCGCGCGCGATGTCCGCGATCGTGCCGGGGCCGTCCGGCGCCTCGTCGATGCGGGCGGTCCGGCCCGTCCGCAGGACCGTGGCGGAGATGCTGGGGCCGTCGAGCGTCCAGCGGGCTCCCGCCTGCAGCGGATGGTCGCCCCAGGCGCCGATGACCGTCGCGGTCCCGTCCGGCTCGTAGCGCGACATCAGGACCATCAGGACCCTCGCGAGCTCGCCGACCTCCCTTGCGACCGCCGTGAACACCTCGGCCGGCGGCGATCCCTGCGCCACGAGCGTCGCGACCCGCCGCAATGCGGCCTGCTCGTCCGCCAGCCTGCGCTGCGCATCCCGCGCCTGCGTGTTCGAGATCGCGATCGCGACGAGCTCGGTGAAGGCGGCGAGGCGATCCTCGATATGGCGCGGCAGCGGCTCCCCGCCGAGCGCCCCGATCGCCATCATCCCCCAGGTCTCGCCGTCGACGACGATCGGAGCGCCGGCAGCTGAGCGGATCCCGGCCCGGCGGACGGCGCCGGCGATCGTGCCCGGGATCTCCGCGAAGTCGTCGATCCTCGCGGGGCGGCCGGTCTGCAGGACGCGCGCCGAGACCGTCGGGCCGTCGAGCGGCCACCGCGTCCCGGTCTGGAACGGGCTCGGGCCCTTGGTGTGGGCGCCGATCACCGTCATCGTGCCGTCGGGCTCGAAGCGGGACAGCTCGACCAGCGGAAGCTCGAGCACCTGCGCGACCTCCCTGCAGATGGCGGCGAGCACGTCCTCCGACGCCGCGCCGCCGGACACGAGCACCGCCACCCGTCGCAGCGACGCCTGCTCGCGGGCGAGGATCGCGTCGTGCTCACGCAGCACCTGCTCGGCCCGGAATCGGTCCTCGATGTCGCTGAACGCCACGACGGCGCCGCGTCCCTCCGGCATCTCGATCGGCACCGAGACGTAGGACACCGCGAACATGGACCCGTCGCGCCGGAAGAACCAGTCGAGCTCTCGTGCGATCGTCTCGCCGGTCGTGCGCGGCAGCAGCATCGGGCACTCGGACGCCGGATAAGGGGTGCCGTCCGGATGCCGGTAGTGGATGCTGTCATGGCTGTGGCGCCCGAGCAGCTCGTCGGCGGAGTCGTAGCCGAGCGCCGCGACGGCGGCCGGGTTCGCGAACCGGATCAGGCCGTCCGGATCGACGACCCAGATCGGCTGGGCAACGGTCTCCAGCACGGCGGCGAGGAAGTCCTCGGCACCGATCTTGAAGCCCACGAGATCGGTCAGCGAGTCAGGCAAGCGATGCCTCCGAGCCGGCGAGTCTACGCCCGCGTGAGGGACACTGTTCGGCGTGGACGTCGACCTTCTCGTCATCGGCTCGGGCCCCAGCGGCCAGCGGGCCGCCATCCAAGCCGCAAAGCTAGGGAAGCGGGTGGCGGTCGCGGAGCGCCGCGACCGCCTGGGCGGCGTATCGATCCACACGGGGACGATCCCATCCAAGACGCTGCGCCAGGCCGTGCTCGAGGTGCTCGCCCAGCGGCCGCTGGACGTGCTCGACCCCACGCGCATCGAGGAGACCGAGCAGGAGGTCCTGCAGCAACTCATGGACCGGGCGGCGCGCGTCGTGGCCGCCGAGACCGCTGTCGTGCGCGAGCAGTTCCGCCGAAACCACGTCGGGCTGCTGCCGGGAGAGGCGTGCTTCGAGGGCGACCACACGGTCCGCGTCCAGGGCATCGAGGAGCCGATCAACGCCGGTCGGCTCGTGATCGCCGTCGGCTCGCGGCCCGCGCGGCCGGAGTCCGTCGCATTCGACGATCGGACGGTGATCGACTCGGACGGCCTGCTGCGCCTGGAGCGCCGCGTCCCGCGCACGATGACGGTCGTCGGCGCCGGCGTGATCGGGATCGAGTACGCGTCGATGTTCGGCGCCCTCGGCGTCAAGGTGACCGTCGTCGACCAGCGCGAGCGCGTCCTCGACTTCGTCGACGGCGAGATCGGCGAGGCGTTCCAGTACAGCCTGCGCCGGCGCAACGTCACGTTCCGGCTGCGCGAGCGGGTCACCGCGATCGAGCCGCTGGACCGGCGCGGCGGGCGGGTGGAGCTCGCCTCGGGCAAGGAGATCCGGTCTGAGACCGTCCTCTACGCGGTCGGGCGTCAAGGGGCGACCGAGGGACTCGGCCTCGAGCGCGCAGGGCTGGAGTCCGACCGGCGCGGGCGACTGAAGGTGGACGAGTCCTACCGGACCAACGTGCCGCACATATTCGCTGTCGGCGACGTCGCCGGTGGCGGACTCGCCGCCACCGCGATGGAACAGGGTCGCATCGCCGCCCTGAACGCCTTCGAGCAGCCCGTGCACTCTCTGCCCGAGCTGATCCCGAGCGGCATCTACGCGATTCCGGAGATCGGGTTCGTCGGCCGCACCGAGGAGCAGCTCACCGACGAGGCGAGCCCCTATGTGGTCGGCATCGCCCGTTACGGTGAGCTCGCGCGCGGCCTGATGACCGGCGACGAGGACGGCATGCTCAAGCTGCTCGTCGATCCCGGCGACCGTCGCGTGCTCGGCGTCCACGCGATCGGCACCAGCGCCACCGAGCTCGCACACATCGGGCAGGCGGTGATGGCGATCGGGCCCGGCGGTCTCGATTTTCTCGTCACCGTCGTCTTCAACTACCCGACGTTCGCCGAGGCGTACAAGGTCGCGGCGCTCGATGCCGCCAACCAGATCCGCGCCATGACCGAATAGCGCGAGAGCCGCCCGGCGAAGGGGCGGCTCTCGGAACTTCAGGTGTCGTGCGATGCGTCAGTGGGCGGTGAGCCGGTCGCGCTCGGGCACCGCGACCGGCTCGGGCTCGTGCGGCGTCTCCGCCAGGCGGCTCGGCCACCACCCGCGGCGGCCGGCCAGGACCGTGAGCGCCGGGATGAACAGCCGCGCGGTGACGACGGCGCTCAGCAGGATGCCGGCGGCCACGGCGAAGCCGATCTCCGCCAACGAGGGCGAGATCACCAGCACGCCGAAGCTGGCGGCGAGGACGAGCCCGGCGGCGCTCACCGACGGTCCCGCCGTCTGCAGCGCGATCGCCGCCGCCCCACGGGGCGTCTTCCCGGCGGCGAGCTCCTCACGGACGCGGGAGAGGATCAGGATTGCGTAGTCGCTGACCATCGAGGCGACGAACAGGTAGACGATCAGCGGGAGCTGGAAGTTCAGCCCGCTCTCGCCACCGATGCCTTGGAAGGCGACGACGGACGCGCCGAGCGCGGCCATGAAGCCGAGGGCGACGCCGGCCATGACCATCAGCGGCACCGCGATGCTGCGCAGCAGCACCACGAGGATGCCGCCGATCAGCAGCGCCGCGACGGGGAAGATCAGCGTCTGATCGGAACTGATCGCGTCGCGGACGTCGGCGAACACGGAGGTGCTGCCGCCCACCTCGGCGGTCAGCCCGGCGGGCGCGGCGGCAGCGACGGCCGGTCGCAGCCGGTCCTCGATCGTGTCGAGCGCCTTGCCGCTGTAGGGCGAGACGTCCAGCAGCGCCTCGAGGCGCGCGGTCCGCCCGTCCTCGGCGAGCGCGGCGGGACGGACCTGGCCGACGCCGGCCGTGTTGCGCAAGGCGGCGGCCACCGGGTCGATCGAGGCGGCCGTCAGGCGAGCGCCGTCGTCGCGCCGGAGCATCACCGTCGTCGGCTCGAGCGCTCCCTCGGGGAAGCCGGCCTCGAGCTCCGTGAAGGCCCGCTCCGAGAGCGACCCGGGGATGTTGGTCTCGATGTCGTAGTTCGCGTTGAAGCCGAATGCGGGGACCGCGAGCGCGATCAGCACGGCGGTCGACGCCAGCAGCGCTCCGGCGGGCCTGCCCGCGACGAGCCGCTCGGCACGGCCCGGCCTGCGGGCGAGCGCACGGCGGGCTCGCTCCCGCGACGGCCAGAACAGGGCGCGGCGCAGGAGCACGGCGACCGCCGGCACGAGCGTCAGCGCGGCCAGCAGGGTGGCGACCACGCCGAAGCCGAGCGCCGGGCCGAGCACGCGCAGGGAGGACAGAGAGGAGAGCGTCATCGCGGACAGCGACACGACCACGGTGAGCGCCGAGAAGGCGATCGCCGGCCCGATCCGCGTGATCGCGTGATGCATCGCCGCGCGCGGCTCATCGCCCGCGCGCAGGCGCTCGCGGTAGCGGTGCAGCAGGAACACGACGTAGTCCGTCCCGACGCCGAGGACGACGATCGTGAGCAGGCCGGTGACCGTCGGGCTGATCGTGAAGCCGAAGAGCTTCGCGCCGATGACGATCATCGCCGAGGCCGCGGCGCCCACGAGCCCGATCAGGATCACGTCGAAGAGCCCGACGACGAGGCTGCGGAACAGCACGACGAGCAGGACGAGGATGACGAGCATCGTGAGGTTGTTGGTGAGCCCCTCGCGCTCGAGCGCGTCGACCTGCGACGGTGCCTCGCCGGCGTAGCCGGCCACGAGGCCGCTGCCCTCGAAGATCGCGTCGCTGCGGTCGCGGAGGGCATCGACGTCGACGGCGATCCTCTGGTCGAACATCGTGCGCTCGAACAGCACGCTGCCGAGCAGGACCTTGCGGTTGGGCGAGAGCCCGGACGCGTCGGCGACGGCGGCGCGCACCCCCTCGGTGGTCCCGACGCGCTCGCTCAGGCTGACCGCGCGTGCGACGTCCACGCGGGTCAGCGGCGCCCGATCGGCGCGGCGGACGACGACGGTCGCCGTGGCGCCGTCGGGATTGGGGAAGCCCGCCTGCTCGAGCTGCGCCGCGCGGACGGACTCGTAGGAGTCCGGCAGGAACTCGGCCTGATCGGGCCCCATGACGTCAGCCCGCTCGATCGCGCTGCCGGGGCTCGTGAGCCCGATCACGGCGGCGGCGATGGCGAGCCAGACGAGGAGCACGCGCACGGGGTGGCGCGTGACGGTGGTGGCGAGGCGTCTCATGACTTCTCCTCCGTTGTGGTGAAACCGACTGCTTCGATCGTCTCGCCGCGCCGGGCGCTCTCCCAGAGGGACGGTCCCCAGCGCGATGTGGGGTCTTCCTCAGGCGTGGATGGCCGAAGACCCGAGGAGCTTCATCGCAGCACGCTCCTCGAGGAGCCTCCGAACAGGTGGGCGGCCTCTGCGACGCGCGTGGCGAGCGCCGCCTCGGCCTTGCGTCCCCACGAGCGGGGGTCGTCGGCGGCCTTGCGGCCGACGTCGCCGTCGATCCGCAGGACGCCGTCGTAGTTGGCGAAGACGTGGTCGGCGACCGCGCGCGTGTACGCGTACTGGGCTTCGGTGTCGATGTTGATCTTCACGACGCCGTGGCCGATCGCGGCGCGGATCTCGTCGTCGGCGGAGCCGCTGCTGCCGTGGAAGACGTAGTGGAAGCGGGCTCCCGGATGGACTGCCGCCAGCGCCTCCTGGCCGTCGCGCAGGACCTCCGGGCGCAGCCGCACGTGGCCGGGGGCGTGGACGCCGTGGACGTTGCCGAATGTGGCGGCGAGCAGGTAGCGCCCGCGTTCGCCGGTCCCGAGCGCGTCGGCGACGCGCAGCAGGTCTTCGGGCGTCGTGTAGAGCTCGGGGTGGCCCGAGTCGGGCCCGGCGACGCCGTCCTCCTCGCCTCCGACGACGCCGCTCTCGACCTCGAGCAGCACGCCGAGCGGAGCCAGCTCGTCCAGCAGGCCGGCGGCGATGCGGAGGTTCTCGTCGAGCGGCAGCGTGGAGCCGTCGAACATGTGCGAGTTGAACAGCGGTTCCTGCCCCGCTGCGATCCGGCGGCGCGATTCCGCGATCAGCGGCCGGACGAGCGCGTCGAGCGTGTCCGGGGGCGCGTGATCGGTGTGCAGCGCGATGGCGACCGGGTAGCGCTCCCCCAACACGTGGGCGTACTCGGCGAGCGCTCGCGCGCCGAGGGCCATGTTGCCGACCGCGCCGCCGGAGGCGAACGCGGCGGCGCCGGTTGTGACCTGGACGATGCCGTCGGCGTCCGCCTCGGCAAAGCCGCGCATGGTCGCGTTCAGCGTCTCGGAGGAGGACACGTTCACCGCGGCGAGCGCGTACCCGCTCGCCGACGCGTCGTCGAGCATCGCGGCGTACTGCTCGCGGGAGGCGATCATCACGCCGTCCTCCGCGGCTCGGATCGGCGGCTGGTCGTGCGAGGCTGGAGCATGCCGGTCACGCTACGTCGACGTGCCTGCACGGTCGATGGAGGCGGCCGCAGCGCGACGCTCGGGTTGCCCCGAGGGTGCCGTTGCGCGAGGCTCCCCGCATGAGCGTCCGCATCGTGGTGGCGGAGGACCAGCCGCTCGTGCGCGAGGGCATCGTGCGCGTGCTCGAGGAGGGCGGGTACGAGGTCGTCGGCGTCGCCGCCGACGCCCCCGATCTGATCCGCAAGGCGCGCGCGCACAAGCCCGACGTCGTCGTGACCGACATCCAGATGCCGCCGGACTCGACGGACGACGGGATCCGCGCGGCCAGGACGATCCGCGAGGACCTCCCCGACGTAGGGGTCCTCGTCCTGTCCCAGTTCCTCGAGGCGCGCTACGCGCTGGATCTGGTGGGGGAGAGCGCCGCCGGCGTCGGCTATCTGCTCAAGGATCGCGTCGGCGATCTCAACATCTTCATCGACGCCGTGCGCCGCGTCGCCGCGGGCGGCTCCGCGCTGGACCCGGAGGTGGTCCAGCGCATGATCGGCAAGCAGCGCCGCGACAGCCCGATCGACGATCTGACGCCGCGCGAGCGCGAGGTCCTCTCGCTGATGGCCGAAGGACGCTCGAACCAGGGGATCGCCGACGAGCTGATCGTCACGGTGGCCGCGATCGAGCGCCACGTGACCAGCATCTTCAGCAAGCTCGAATTGCGCACCCCGCCCGAGGACCACCGCAGGGTGCTGGCGGTGCTCGAGTACCTCAAGCGGTCGTAGGCGGGATGATTGCGCCGTGGCCTGCATCTACGTGACCGGGCATCGCAATCCCGACACGGACTCGATCGCCTCGGCGGTCGGCTATGCGGAGCTGAAGGGCCGGCTCGACCCGCGCAACGAGTACGTGCCGGTGCGGCTGGGAGAGCTGAACGCGCAGACGCGCTGGGTGCTCGAGCACAGCGGCGCGCCGGAGCCGGAGCTGCTGCCGCACGTCCTGCTGCGGGTGCGCGACGTGATGCGCGCGCGCTTCCCGGTCGCCGACCATGGGGAGCCGGTGCGGCAGGTCGGCCTCATCATGGCCCGCGACGAGGTCGACCTCGTGCCGGTCGTCGACGACGACGGACGATTGGCCGGCGTCATGAACGAGCGAGCCCTCGCGCGCCGGTACGTCCGTGAGTCGCGTGAAGCGTCGCGGCTGGACGCGCCGACCGCGGTCGGTGCCATCACGGGCGTCCTGCAGGGCGAGCAGCTGGTGGGCGAGCCGGCCGCGGAGGTCACCGGACGCGTGTGGGTGCTGGCCATGGCGAGCGCGTCGCTTCCGCTCGGCTTCGCCGCCGGCGACGTGGTGGTGGTCGGCGACCGGCCGGAGGCGCAGCGGATCGCGATCGAGGTCGGCGTCGGGCTCCTCGTCATCACCAACGGGACCGCGGTGGAGGATCGCATCCTCGATCTCGCCCGCGCGCGCGGCCTGCCCGTGGTGGCGTCGCCCCTGGACAGCTACGTGACGGCGCGCATGATCACGCTCTCGGCTCCGTGCCGCGCGCTCATGGATCGCGAGCCGCTCGTCGTCGGGCCGGAGGACCTGGTCGCCGATATCGCCGAGACCGTGAAGGACGTCGACTACCGCGCGGCGGTCGTCCTGGACGCCGATCGACGCCCGGTCGGCCTGGTCACGCGCTCGGACCTTGTGAATCCCGAGCCCCGGCGGGTGCTGCTGGTCGACCACGCCGAGCAGGCGCAGAGCGTTGTCGGCGTCGAGCATGCCGAGATCGTCGAGATCCTCGATCACCACCACATCGGCTCGATCGAGACGCGCGTGCCGGTGCGGGCGACGTTCGATCCGGTCGGATCCACGTCGACGCTCGTGATCGAGCGCTTCCGCCAGAGCGGCATGGAGCCGAGCCGCTCCGCCGCGACCCTGCTGCTCGGCGCGGTCCTCTCGGACACGGTGATCCTCAACTCCCCGACCACGACCGCTCGCGACCGCGCGGTGATCGCCTATCTCGAGCAGGTCCTCGCGCTCGATGCCACGAAGTTCGGCCGGGAGATGTTCGAGCGCACGTCCGACCTCACCCGCGTGCCCGCCACGGACATCGTCGCCCGCGACGCGAAGGACTACGACGCCGGCGGCGGCCAGACGCTCCGCATCGCGCAGGTCGAGACGGTCGGCCAGACGCTCGAGGAGCGAGGCGGCGAGCTCCTCCGCGCGCTCGACGCCGTGCGCGAGCGCGAAGGCCACGCGTTGGTCGCGCTGATGGTGACCGACATCATGAGCAAGGGGACGCAGCTCTACGCGTCCGGCGACCACGGCGTCCTCCAGCGCGCGTTCGGCAGTGACGGCCACGATGGCGTCATCGACCTGCCCGGAGTCATGAGCCGCAAGAAGCAGGTGGCCCCGAAGCTGCTCGCCGCGCTGGCGGGGAGCCCCGCGCGCTGATCGCGGCGGCCGGCCGGCGCTCAGATCAGCTCGGCATGAGATGCACGAAGCTCTCGGGGTGGGCGGCGAGGTACTCGCGCAGCGACATCGCCGGGTGTCCCGTCAGCCGAGGCACCGTGTCGCTGACCACGTCCAGCTCACCGTTGGCGATCTGAAGGTACGTCGTGACCCAGGCGTCGACCTGCCAATCCGGGGCGCCGTATGCTCGCCTGGACGCCCACGCATCCTCCAGCGTCTCGTCGACGTAGGTGATCCGTCTCCCGGTTGCGCGCGTGAACGCCTCCGCGATCTCGTGCAGCGAGAGGGCCTCCGGGCCGGTGACGTCGTATGTCGCGCCGTCGTGTGCTCCTTCTGACGTGAGGATCGCGGTCGCGGTGTCCGCCGTGTCATCTCGTCCTACAGGCGCGACACGCCCGATCCCCGCAGGTCCCCGGATCACGCCATCGGCACCGACGATGTAGCGGATCACCTCCAGGTAGGCGCTGCCGCGCACGAAGGTGAACGCGACGCCCTTCGACCTGATGTGCTCCTCCGTCGCGTAGTGGTCGCGTGCGAGCGTGAAGGTTGCGTCGGGTGCGGCGCCGAGGAACGAGGAGTAGACGATGCGCCTGACCCCCGCGGCGACCGCGGCGTCCACCGCGGTCAGATGCAGGCGCACGCGCTCGGGGTGCTCCCTGATCGGTATGAGAAAGAGCGTCTCGACGCCTGCCAGCGCCTCGAACATCGACTCCGTATCGCCGTAGCCGGTGATGGTCGCCACTTCACACCCCGGCAGCTGCGGAGCCTGCCCCGGATCCTGGACGATCAGGCGTTGCCGAGTATCCAGCCGTGCCAGCCGCTCGGCCACGCGCCGGCCGACCTCACCCGATGCGTCGGTGTTCCCGATCAGCCCGTTCACGCTGCGCTTCCGTGGTTCCTCTCCGCGTGAAGCATCTCAGCGCGGTCGTGCGGAGGCGAGCCTTTCGCGGCTCGGCGCACGCCTGCTAGTCGTCGAACTCGTGCTCGTACCCTTGGCCGGTCCGGGGCTTGGAGCCGAAGCCGCGCTGGAGTCCCGCCGTCCGCACGCCGGGAGGTGGGCCGCCCGGCTGGGGGTCCCCGACGCGTCCGCGCTGAACGGGCCGTTCCCGGTCGCGGCTCGGCTGGACGCGCTTGGGCTCGCCCTTCTGCTTTGGGAAATGCGGCGGCCAGGGGGCGTCTCCGAGACCACCCTCCTCGTCGCGCCGGGCGAGCTCGAGCAGCTGCTCGAGCGAGCCGGGCTGCTCATCGATGTCGCCGGCCGGATCGCCGAGCGCACGGACGCGACCGGGCACGGTGTCGAGGCGCAGGTCGCCCGGCTCGGCCTCGGGCACCTCGTCCCAGCGCAGGGCGCACGACACGCGAGCGTCCGGCGTCGGGCGCACGGAGTAGCAGGACGCGACAGTGCGGTCGCGGGCGTTCTGGTTGTAATCCACGAACACGCCATGGCGCTCCTCCTTCCACCACTTGCTCGTGGCGAGGTCGGGCGCGCGGCGCTCGACCTCGCGCGCCAGCGCGAGCGCGGCGCGACGCACCCCGAGGAAGTCCCAGTGCGGCTCGATGCGCACGTTCACGTGGATGCCCTTGGACCCGGAGGTCTTCGGGTAGCCGCGCAGCCCGTGCTCGGAGAGCACCTCGCGCACGACCATCGCGGTGCGGCGCACGGCATCCCACCCGATGCCGGGCGTAGGGTCGAGGTCGACGCGCAGCTCGTCGGGATGGTCCAGATCGCCTCGCCGCGCGGGCCACGGGTTGAAGTCGATGACGCCGAGGTTGACCGCCCAGACCAGGTGTGCGGCATCGTTGGCCACCAGCTCCTCCGCAGTGCGCCCTGACGGAAACGCGACCGTCGCCGTCTGCAGCCACTCGGGAACGGTCCGGGGCACGCGCTTCTGCCAGATCGGTTCCTCCAGGATCCCGTTCACGAAGCGCTTCATCACGGTCGGGCGCTCCCGGAGGTGCACCAGCACCGCGTCGGCGAGCTCTACGTAGTACCTGGCGAGGTCGAGCTTCGTCCAACCCGGCTTGGGGAAATAGACCTTCGACGGGCTCGACAGCCGGACCTCGCGTCCCGCTACCTCGAGCAGCGTGTATTCGCTCTTGGCCATCAGGCAGGAGCGTAACCGCCGTCGCCGGGCGCCAGGAGTCCCAGATCGGCCCGAAGGCCGGGCGAACGTGGAGCCCTACAGCGTCGTTGCCCCGAAGGCGCTCGCGGCGAGCTCGACGGCGAGGGCGGCCGTCGCGTTCTGGCGGTCGAGGATCGGGTTGACCTCGACGATCTCCAGGCAGCAGAGCAGCCCCGACTCGGCGACCAGCTCCATCGCGAGGTGCGCCTCGCGATAGGTCAGGCCGCCGCGCACCGCGGTGCCGACGCCGGGGGCGACGTCGGGGTCCAGGCCGTCCATGTCCAGCGAGATGTGTACGAACGGGGCGCCGGCGGCGCGCTCGAGCGCCTCGCTCACGACCGCCTCGATGCCACGCCGGTCGAGCTCGCTCATCGTGTGCACCGCCAGGCCGAGCTCGCCCACAAGTGCGCGCTCACCGGGGTCGAGGTCGCGCGCGCCGATCACCGCAACCCGCTTTGGCTCCAGCGCCGGCAGCACCCACGACCCGCTCTCGAAGTCCGGTCCGCCGCGTCCGAGCGCAGCGGCGAGCGGCATGCCGTGGACGTTGCCGCTTGGAGTCGTCTCAGGGGTGTTGAGGTCGCCGTGCGCATCGAACCACAGCACCGCGCCGGGACCGCGACGCGACGCCAGCCCGGCGAGCGTGCCGAGCGCGATCGAGTGGTCACCGCCGAGCACGATCGGGATCCGGTCCTCGTCCAACGCCGCTCTCACCAGCTCGGCGATCCGCTCGCACGTCGCCCGTATCGCCGGGAGGAAGCGCGCACGCGGGTGGTATTCGGCGGTCGCCTCGGCCACGGCGGTCGCGACGTTCCCCCGGTCTACGCAATCCACGCCGAGCGCGGCGAGACGCTCCTCCAGCCCGGCGTAGCGGATCGCGGACGGCCCCATGTCGACACCCCGCCTGCCGGCTCCCAGATCGAGCGGTGCGCCGATGATGGCGGCCTTCATGTGCGTGGTCTACACCACCTCGAGCCCGTCGTGGTAGCCGGGAACGCGCCGCTACTGGCGGTGGGTCGTGAGGTTGCCGGTGCTTCCGGCCCGCTCGAACATTGCCGTTGCGCCGTCCAGCAGCAGTCCGAACGCGAGCATCATGAGGAGCCAGGCGAGTATGGCGCCGACGAACAGCGCCGCGACCAAGCAGATGAAGCCCGCAACGAGCGGCAACCAGTACCGCAGCGTCCCGACGACGCCCTGCATGACGCGAGCGTACTCCGCTCTCGGCGGGTTGTCAGCGGGCGGGCCGTACGCGAAGCTTGGCCGGAGTGGTCGAAGGTCAGTCGAGTCGCCGCCGTACGGCTGTTGACGACATGAGAGGCGCCCAGACTCCGGCGCAGGGGGGCATCCGCACGTGAGCACCGAGGGTGCGCGGGCGCGGCTCCGCGAGCTGAGCGATTTCGCGGCGCCCTGGGCCGTGTGGATCGCCGCGACGCTGCGCCTTTCCGATCACATCGAGGCGGGCGCTACTCGGCTGCCCGAGCTGGCGGAGCGTGCGGGTGTAGATCCCGATGCGCTCCGTCGGTTGCTGAGGTACCTCGTGGCCCGCGGAGTCTTCAGCGGCGAGCACGGCAGTTATGCGAACACGGACGTCTCGCGGCTGCTGAAGGACGAAATCGGTTGGCGGCCGTGGCTCGACCTCGATGGCGCCCCCGGAGTCTGGGCGGAGTCGTGGACGCGGCTGCTCGAAGCGGTTCGCGAAGGAGCGCCCGGGCGCGACGATCATTGGTACTACGAGGAGCTGGCGCGCACGGGGCGCGCGGCGTCCTTTGACTCGCTCATGGCGGCGCAGGTGGCGGCAAACGCCGAGCACGTCGCGCGCGAGCTCGACTGGAGCCCCGTGACGGACGTCGTCGACGTCGGGGGCGGCACCGGCGTCATGCTGCGAACGCTCCTCGCCGCGCATCCGCGCATGCGGGGCACGCTGTTCGACCTGCCGCAGGTCGTCGAGGGCCTGGAGCCGGCGGAGCGCCTGAACATCATCGCGGGCAATGTCTTCCACGACGCACTCCCAGCGGGCGACGCATACGTCCTCTCTCAGATCCTCCACGGCTGGGCCGACGAGGGCGCCGCTGAGATCCTCCGCCGGTGCGCGGAGGCGGGCCGCGACGACGCCCGGGTCGTGATCGTGGAAGGCGTGCTCTCCGAACGGCCATCGGCCGACGAGGCGAGCTTCGACCTCTTCATGTTCACGCTCGGCGGCGGCCGTCAGCGGACCCTGGACGAGTTCCGACGCATGGCGGAGTCGGCGGGTCTGGAGCTCCGCTCCGCGAAGCCGCTCACGACCGGCAACTCTGTCATCGAGCTTCGTCGGTCGATCTCATCGCGGTCGCCAGGGCGTCGCGAGAGCGGCTGAAGGGACTCGAACCCTCGACCGAGCGCGTCACCTCGATCGGCCGGAACCCGTGCGTCGTCATAGACAATTGATCCCAAGCCCCCGCACGCCCGGATGACGCGCGCCAGGGCGCACGCGGATCAGGATCGGTCATCTACGAGGGAGCCACCATGACCGAGCGCGACGGGTACGAGCACGGCGTCCCCTGCTGGGTCGACACCTGGCAGGAAGACCCCGACGCGGCGGCGACGTTCTATGCCGGCGTGTTCGGCTGGGACGTGGGGAAGGGCAGCCCGCCCGGTACGGACACGCGGTACTACATGTGCCGGCTGCGCGGGAGCGACATAGCCGCGATCGGCTCGCCCCTGCCCGCCGGAATGCCGCCCGCGTGGACCACATACGTGTGGGTCGACGACGCCGACGCGGTCGCCGCGAGCGCGGTGAAGGCCGGCGGCAGCCTTCTGGCCGAGCCGTTCGGCAGCCTCGATGGCGGGCGGATGGCGATGGTCGCCGATCCCGCCGGCGCGGTGTTCGGCGTGTGGAAGCCCGGCGCCCATCGGGGCGCGCAGCGCGTCAACGAGCCGAGCGCCTACTCGATGAGTTTCCTGCGCACGCCGGACCCCGAGGGCGCCAAGGCGTTCTACGGTGCGGTGCTCGGCTGGGCGACTGAGGCGTTCGGCCCGATGCTGTTGTGGCGCCTCCCAGGCTACGTGGGCGGGGTCCCCGAGCAGCCGGTGTCGCGCGACGTCGTGGCGGCGATGGCGCGTGCCGGTGACGGCGAGGCGGCACACTGGAGGGTCGACTTCTGGATCGCCGATGCCGACGCAGCCGCCGCGCGCGCCACCGAGCTCGGCGGCTCGGTCGTCGCCGGTCCCGAGGACGCAGGACCGTTCCGCGAAGTGGTGCTAGCCGACCCGGCGGGCGCGACCTTCTCGGTCAGCCAGCTGACCGCGGGCCCTTAGCGGCACGCGCTGGGCTCACCGAGACTGCTCGCCCGCGATCCGGGGAAGTCATCAGTCCGTCACGCGGTCGGTGACGGCGACCTCGAGCGCCTCGATCCGTTCGTCGCCCAGTAGCCGGTCGATCAACCGCCGAGAGCCGCCGACGTACGTGGAAT
>Ga0126306_10000028_pt1 | contig 39049 bp, 32 predicted proteins | sample Plot27_FD_92592 | JGI IMG/M metagenome (GOLD analysis project Ga0126306, IMG submission 92592) | Serpentine soil microbial communities from UC McLaughlin Reserve, CA, USA - Plot27 | ecosystem: Environmental > Terrestrial > Soil > Grasslands | place: USA: UC McLaughlin Reserve, Lake County... | reverse complement strand
GGCGATGGCCGCGGTCGGCGATCTCGTCGCACCGCGCGAGCGCGGCCGCTACCAGGGCTACATCGCCGCCGCCTTCGCCGGCGCGACCGTCGTCGGCCCGTTGATCGGCGGGGTGCTGGTGGATCACGCGAGCTGGCGCTGGGTCTTCCTCGTCAACCTGCCGCTCGGCATCGCCGCGCTGACCGGCCTCGCCCTGCGGCTGCCGGCACCCCCGAGCGAGCGCCCGGCGCGCCCGCTCGACGCCGCCGGCGCCGCCCTGCTCGCGGCTGCGACGAGCGCGCTGATGCTGACCTGCATCCTCGGCGGCGAGCGCTACGCCTGGGACTCGTCGGCGATCCTCGCCCTGATCGCCACGACGGTCGCGCTCACGGGCGCGCTGGTCGTGCGCGAGCGCCGCGCCACCGACCCGATCGTCCCGCTGCAGCTGCTGCGCACCCCCGCCGTGGCCGTCGCCAGCTCGGCCCTGTTCCTGGCCACGGCCGCGCTCTTCTCGGTCACGGTGTTCGTGCCGCTGTTCCTGCAGACGACCACCGGCGCCGGACCGACCGAGGCCGGGCTGCTGCTCATCCCGGCGATGCTCGCGATCACCGTCTCGACGACGCTGTCGGGAAGGAGCATCGCCCGCACCGGTCGCTACAAGCGCTTCCCGATCGTCGGCCTGGCGCTGATGGCGGCCGCGCTCGTGCTGCTGGCGGCGCTCGCGGGCGACCCCTCCCAGGTGGCCACGGGCATCGGGCTGGCGCTGTTCGGACTTGGGTTCGGCATGGTCACGCAGGTCCTGGTCCTGGCGGTCCAGAACAGCGTCGACCGGCGCGAGCTCGGCGTCGCGACCGCCACGACCGGCTTCTTCCGCGCGCTCGGAGGAGCCATCGGCGCCGCGGTCCTGGGCGCCGTTTTCGCGGCGCAGGCCGGCGCACGCGCCTCACAGCCATCCGGCGACGCGCTGCGCAGCGACATCATCGACGCCGTCCAGGCCGTCTTCCTCGTCGCCGCCCCGCTCGCCGCGATCGCGCTGATCGTGGTGATGCGCCTCCCCGAGCTGCCGCTGCAGGCCCGAGCCGGCGCGGCCGTTCCCCCGAACGCGGAGACCGCGCCGGCGACACGCGGATGACTCCAGCCTCCGCGTTGCGGTGTGCTCGTCCGCCGCCGCCGACCTGCAAGGCTTCGGCATGTGACGCTGGGACGGATCGGGATCTGGCTCCTGCGCCGGCAGGGAACCGGCGCGGTGCCCGAGATCGAGGCGCTCGGGTTTGCGGCGTTGTGGGTCGGCAACAGCCCGTCGCTCGCGGAGATGCGGCCCTTCCTGGAGCGATCGAGCACGCTCACGATCGCGACCGGCATCCTCAACGTCTGGCAGCATGAGCCGGCCGACGTGGCCGCGCAGCACGCGGAACTGAGACGCGCGTTCCCCGGCCGCTTCCTGCTCGGGATCGGCGTCGGCCACCCCGAGGCCACGAGTGCATACGCCAAGCCGCTGACGAAGATGCGCGCGTTCTTCGACGGCCTCGACGCCGCCGAGCGGCCGGTCCCACGCGACGAGCGGGTCGCGGCGGCGCTCGGGCCGAGGATGCTCGAGCTCGCTGCACGGCGGTCGCTCGGCACGCATCCCTACTTCACCACGCCCGAGCACACCCGCTTCGCGCGCGAGCGCGTCGGGCCCGCAGCGCTCGTCGCCCCCGAGCTCGCCGTCGTGGTCGAGACCGACGATGAGGTCGGGCGCCGGGAGGCGCGGGCGTATGCCGCGCGCTACCTGACGCGGCGCAACTACACCGACAACCTGCTGCGGTTCGGCTTCGCCGAGCGCGACTTCGCCGACGGCGGCAGCGACCGGCTGATCGACGCCGTCGTCCCGCACGGCTCGGCCGAGAGGATCGCCGAAGCGGTGCGTGCCCATGTGGAAGCCGGCGCCGATCACGTGTGCCTGCAACCGCTCGGGCACGGCGCGGCGCCGCTGGATGACTATCGCGCGCTGGCCGAAGCGCTGCTGTAGAGGCCGGCATCGCAACGACCACGAGGAGAGCACCATGCAGACGTTGAGGCGCAGGTCCGGTCGGGTGTTCGACGCGCAGCCGGTGCGCGCAACGGGGCTCGACGTCCGCGGCCCGGGCCTTCGTGGCCCGACGGCGCTGGCGTCCCTGGCGATCGGCGCAGCGGCCATCGGTGCGCTGGCGATCGGCCGCCTCGCGATCGGCCGGGCTTCGATCAAGCGGCTGGCGATCGAGGATCTCGACGTCCGTCGCCTGCGCGTCGAGGAGCTGGTGGTCGTGCGGGAGCAACGTCCATCCGCCGTCGAAGGGCAGTAACAGTCCCGCCCGCCGTTCGGTCCTCGGCGGCCCGTTGAGCACGTCGGGTGCTCGAGACGACGGTGGGCGCTCGCCCCGCGGCGAGTGTCGCGTTGAGCACGGTGAGGGTGCTCGAGACGACGGGTGGGGCGCTCGCCCCGCGGCGAGTGTCGCGTTGAGCACGGTGAGGGTGCTCGAGACGACGGTGGGACGCTCGCGTGAGGCGAGCGTCGCGTCAGGCCGAGGGCGCCGCGAGCACCTCGCGGAGGCTCTCCAGCATCCGCTGCTCGCCCTCGCTCACCCGCTCGGCGCGGAAGCCCATGAAGCCTCCCTCCTTCGCGGCGTCGGCCGCCTCCTGGGCGGCGTCTATGAGCCAGTCACGGAACGCCGCGGCGTCCTCCGGCGTGGCCTTCTCCGAGACGATGCGGTTGACCTCGCCGAGCTCGTCGAGGATCTCAACCCCGGCCGTCGCGCCCTTCTCCGGCTTGAATCCCGCGAGCGGGCTCTTGCGCTGCCGTGCCTTCACGGCGACGTCACGCGCGATCGCGTCCACCAGCTCCCCGCGCCCGGCCGTCTCGGCGGCTCCGAGCACCGTCTTCAGCGTCGCCGCGGTCTCCTTTATCGCCTCGATCGGACCACCGGGGTCAGCCAGTGAGATCGCCATGCCGGCCACGAACGGCGCACGACTCAGCCGCGTCCATTCCTCCTCGGTGAAGTCGGCCTGCGAAGTCATGAGCGCCTCCTCGTTCGCGGCCCACCGCGGGCCTGAGCTCGTTCGCCGGATCCTCTCTCATCTCGCCGCCGGATGGAGTCTCCAACCGACCGCGCCGGGAGGCTCGCCGTCACGCTCCCGGCCGGCTGATCGCCCGCCAGCATGCGTCTGCGATCGTGCCGAGAGCGTTCTCGCCGAGCTCCGCTCCACCCGCCGCCAGGCGAACAGCGGGGGCCAGACCGAGCTCGTAGAGCACCTCCAGGGGCAGCGGCAGGAGCCACGCGGCGATGTCGGGCGTCGCGGCCTGCTCGAGCAGCGGGTCCCCGTCGCCAGCCAGCGCGGCTGCGTGCGCCTCCGCGCTGTAGGGCGAGCAGTCCACCTGGAGCAGGAACAGGGCGTGTTCGCGGTTGGCGGCCAGGTGGCGGTGGGCTGCCAGCCAGATGCTGCGGAACCGCTCCGCCGGTTCGGCCGACGGGTCGAGCCCCGCCGTCGCCGCCGCCGCCAGCTCCGCCTTCGTCTCGCGGTAGGCGGCCAGCACCAGCTCGTCCTTCGAGCCGTAGTGCGTATAGGCGGTGCCCGTCGCCACGCCGGCTTCCGCCGCGACCGCGCCCATCGAGGCGCCGTGGAAGCCGCGCTGGGCGACGAGGGCTCGCAGCGCGCGCCGCACCGCCGCGGCCCGGTCGAGTCCCGCTTTCGGCACGCCGTCAGCCGGCGACGGGTTCCGGCGTGCCGCGGCGGACATCGATCCTCAGCCCGGTTTCGTGCTCGGAGACCTCCCAGAGACGGGCGATCGCCCCGTCCATGCCGATCCGGCGCAGAATCGGCCTGCGCACCGGAGGGCCGTTGTTGAAGAACCGCGGGACGTAGAACTCGCCACCCTTGGCGCCGGGGTCGGTCGCCGCTCGCAGCTGGGGCCGCGCACCCTCCTCGGGCGACATGCCCGTGCTGCGCGCGAGACGGTGGAAGAACCTCTGGCTCAAGCCGCCCCCGGTCTCCTGGACGCTCACCGCCTGCAGGTCGGTGTTCGACAGGCCCGGGTGGGCGATCAGGCTCGCCGCCGGAGCGCCGGCGGCCTCCAGGCGCCGCTGCAGGCCGATGCCGAAGTGGAAGTTCGCCAGCTTCGCCTGGCCATAAGCGCGCCACGGCCCGTACCTGCCCTCGAGGTGCGGGTTCGCGGGATCGACGGCTCGGCCCATGTGATGGGCGGTGCTCGTCACCGTGACGACCCTCGCCGCATCGGCCCCGAGCAACGCCGGCATCAGCAGCGCGGTGAGCGCATAGTGGCCGAGGTGGTCGACGGCGAACTGCATCTCGAATCCGTCGACCGTGCGGCGCTCGGGGATGCCCATGACGCCGGCGTTGTTGACGAGGATGTCGATCTTCTCGTGCGCGGCCACGATGCGCTCGGCCGCCTCACGCACGGACGCCTGCGAAGCGAGGTCGAGCCCGACCACCTCCAGCGATGCGTCCGGCGCTCCCCGGCGAATGTCGGCGAGCGCCTGCGCGCCCTTGTCCTGGTTGCGTACAGCCATCACGACATGGGCGCCTGCGGCGGCCAGCGCGCGTGCGGTCTCGAGACCGAGCCCGCCGTTCGCGCCCGTCACGACTGCCGTTCGGCCTGCCTGGTCCGGGATGTCAGCGGCGGTCCAGCCCACGGCTCGCTCCTCTGATTGAACGTTCATTCACTTACACGATAGCGCGCAGCGTCACGCCACGGCAGGACGTTGCCGAACTGGATCAGCTCGCCGTAGAAGCGCGGGTCCTCGACCGGGTCGAGCGCGAGGCGCAGCAACGCGATCGCCGCCTGCTCCGGGGTCTGCGCCTCGCTCATGTCCTCGAACCAGGGCCGCGATGCCACGGTGTCGACCAAGCCGGGGCAGACTGCGGCGATCAGCGTCCCGTCGCGGGCGTCGCGAGAGCGCCGCTCGCGTGCCAGTACCCGCACGGCGGCGACGTGGCCCACCTTCGACGGGACGTTGATCCACTCCGGCCAGCCCTCGCCGGCGGCGCTCCCTGCCACCACGGCGTCGCGCCATGCGCGCATCGTGGCGTCGACGTCGTCGAGGGTCATCGCATCGGTGTCGAAGCGCGCGTGCGGTTGGCCGGGCAGCCCACGCAGGGAGCCGAAGGAGCTCGCGACGACCAGCGCCCGCCCGCCCGCATGCAGGATCGCAGCGGAAGGCGCGCAGGACGCGCGTCGTGCCGAGGTTGTTGGTGTCGACGAAGGGGGCGACCAGCTCGGCCGACGGCGTCGCGGGCACCAGGCGCGCGGCGGCGTTGGAGAACACGACGTCGACCCCGCCATGGCGCTCGCGGAGCTCGGCGGCGCGCGCAGGCGCCGCGGCGTCGTCGCGTACGTCGAGAGCGCGGGCGCGCAGCCGCGCCCGGGGCTGCGCCACCCGCTCGGCGGCGGCCCGCACGCGATCCGGATCGCGGCCCGTGAGGTAGACGACGTCCCGACGCCCCAGCCGCTGCGCCAAGCCTTCGGCGAGGGCGAAGCCGAGGCCCTGGTTGGCGCCCGTGACCACGGCGATCGTCTCCACGCAAGTCGCTCCGTCAGCCCACCGCTGTCCGTTCGCGATCGGCCGTGGCGGCGGGTTCGGTGTTTACGTCAACGGCGGCATTTACGGAGGGTCGCGGGGCCGGGAGGGGCGCGTCAACGTCGGTCGGTGTGGCGCGGGGAGGGACTGCCGGCGTTGACGGCGTATGTCGCCGTCAACGCCGCACGGCCGCGCTCCGACGGGCGCCGTGCAGCGTTGACGCGCGCTGCGACTCCGGGCTCGGCGCTCGCTTCGACCCCGGCCACGGGGTCAAGGCGTCCCGGCCGCGTCCGCCCGACCGCCCCCGGGGCCCGGGGCCGACACTCCTTCGATGCCGCCGTTGACGTAGACGCCGAGGCCTCTACCGCTCGCCCGCGGCAGCAGCGCGACGACCGCATCGACTCCGGTGACGCGCCGGCGCATCACGCTCGCACGCGCTCACCGCCGGGGTCGTAGAGCGGCTCGCGCGCGACCCGCCCGCCGACCCACTCGCCGAAGATCTCGACGGCGACCTCGGTGCCCGGCGTGGAGTGCGCGGCCGGCAGGTACGCGTAGGCGATCGAGCGCTCGACCGTGTAGCCGTAGCCGCCGCTGGTGACGCGCCCGAGCACGTCGCCGTCGACCATCACCGGCTCGTTGGACAGCGCGACCGAGCGGGCGTCGTCGAGCACCAGGCAGCACAGCCGCGCGCCGCCGCCGCCGTCCTGCTCGCGCGCGCGCAGCAGCGCCTCGCGACCGAAGAACTCGCCCTTGTCGAGCTTGACCGCGAAGCCGAGCCCGGCCTGGAACGGGTTCTCCTCCGGCGTGATGTCCGCCCCCCAGACGCGGTAGCCCCGCTCCAGCCGCAGCGAGTCGATCGCCCGGTAGCCGCCCGCCACCAGCCCATGCGGCGAGCCCGCGTCCCACAGCGTCCGCCACAGTGCGGCGCCGAACTCCGTCGGGCAATACAGCTCCCAGCCGAGCTCGCCGGCGTAGGTCACGCGCAGCGCGCGCACCGGCACGTCGCCGAGGTCGACGTCGCGGAACGTCATGTACGGGAACGTCTCGCTCGAGAGGTCGGCGGTCGTGCAACCGGAGAGCACGTGACGCGAGCGCGGCCCCCAGAGCGCCAGGCACGCCCACTGCGACGTCACGTCCGCCACGCGCACGTCGGCCGATCCCGCCGCCGGCAGATGCGAGCGGATCCAGGCGAGGTCGTGGTTGCCGAACGCGGTGCCCGTGACGATCCCGAAGCGCTCCTCCTCCAGCCGCGTGACGGTGAAGTCGCACTCGATCCCGCCGCGCCGGTTGAGCATCTGCGTATAGGTGATCCGCCCGACCTCGCGCGCCACGCGGTTGTCGCACAGACGCTCGAGGAACTCCGCCGCGCCCGGCCCCTCGACCTCGAGCTTGGCGAACGATGACTCGTCGAACAGCGCCGCGGCCTCGCGGCACGCGCGGTGCTCGGCGCCGATCGCGGGCGACCAGTGCATGCCCGCCCAGCCGCGCGGGCGCAGCGACTCGTCGCCCGCCGCCTCATTGAAGGCGTACCAGTTCACGCGCTCCCAGCCGGACTTCTCGCCGAACACCGCGCCGTGCCGCTTGTGCCACGGATAGGCCGGCGACGTGCGCAACGGCCGGCCCGCCCGGCGCTCGTGGCTCGGGTACTTGATGTCGTAGTACGTCTCGTAGACCTCGCGCGCGCGGTCGAGCGTGTAGCGCGGCGAGCGATAGTGCTCGCCGAAGCGGCGGATGTCCATGTTCCAGAGGTCGAGCGTCGGCTCCCCCTCGACGATCCACTCGGCCATCACCTTGCCGATCCCGCCCGCGCCGGCCAGCCCGTGGGCGCAGAAGCCGGCCGCGACGAAGAGGCCGCGCACCGCGGTCTCGCCGAGGCAGAACTCGCCGTCGGGGGTGAACGCCTCGGGCCCGTTGATGAGGCGCGTGACCTTGACGTCCTCCATCGCCGGGACGCGCCGGCGCGAGTTGACGACGATCTCCTCGAAGCGATCCCAGTCGTCCTCGAGCAGGCGGCCGTTGAAGTCGGGCGGGATCGCGTCGAGCCCGCGGCCGCCCTCGCGCAGCGACCACGGCGCCGAGGCGCGCTCGTAGCCGCCCATCACCAGGCCGCCGCCCTCCTCGCGGAAGTAGACCAGCAGGTCGGGGTCGCGCAAGGTCGGGAGAACGCCGTCGCGCTCGCGGAACGGCTGCGTGACGAGGTACTGGTGCGCGAACGGGACCACGGGGATCCGCACCCCCGCGAGCCGGCCGATCTCCGCCGCGTACATGCCGCCGGCGTTGACGACGACATCGGCCCGGATGTCGCCGCGATCCGTGCGCACGCCCTGCACGCGGCCGCGATGCACGTCGATCCCGATGACGCGCGTCCCGGTGAAGCTGCGGCAGCCGCCGCGCCGCGCGCCGTCGGCGAGCGCGTAGGTGAGCTGCGCGGAATCGAGGTAGCCGTCGGTCGGCAGCCACGACGCGCCCAGCACGCCGTCACCGACCATCAGCGGGAACCGCTCCGCCGCCTCCTCGGCGGAGATCAGCTCGAGCGGCAGCCCGAACGTCTTCGCCCAGCCGGCCTGCCGACGCGTCTCCTCCCAGCGCTCGGGCGAGCAGGCGAGGCGGATGCCGCCGCACTCGGTCCATCCGGGGTCGAACTCACCGCCTCCCAGCTTGCGGTAGAGCTCGACCGAGTACATCATCATCCGCGTCAGCGAGACTGACGAGCGCAGCTGACCGACCAGGCCGGCCGAGTGGAACGTCGAGCCACTGGTGAGCTGGTTGCGGTCGAGCAGCACGACGTCGCGCCAGCCGAGCTGGGCCAGGTGGTATGCGATCGAGGCGCCGCCGACGCCGCCGCCGACGATCACGCAGCGGGCGTGCGTCGGAAGCTCACGGCCGATCGCCACGGGCGTCCTCCAGCCAGGTCGGAAAGCGAGCGTCGGCCAGCCCGGCCGCCACGCGCTCGAGGTGCTCCTGCGCGTAGGCGGGGAAGTCGAAGTCGAGCTGCGAGATCGCCGTCTGCACCACGCCCCACATGCCCTCGCGGAAATCGGACATGATCCGCATCAGCCGCAGCGCGGCGAAGCGGCGCGGCGTGCACGGCTCGCGCCAGTAGGCGCTCAGCAGCCGCTCGTCGTCGGCCTCGGCGAAGCCGTTGTTGACCGACAGGTTGCCGAGGTCGAAGTAGCGGTCGCCCATGCTCGCGTACTCCCAGTCGACGATCCGGACGCGCCCGCCGTCGTGCAGGAAGTTCGCGGTCAGCAGGTCGTTGTGGCACGGGACCGGCGCGTGCTCGGGCCCCGCGAGCGCCTGCCGGATCGCGTGCGCGCCGTCCGCCAGCTTGACGTAGATCGGCGGGATCGGCGCGCCGCGGCCGGCGGCCGTCGCGCGGTAGCGCTCGACGATCGCGAAGGAGTCGAAGCGCGACCGCAGCGCCGGCCCCTCGTGCACCACGCGCAGCGCCGCCGCCACGTCGTCGACCAGCGGCGGGACGCGCAGCTCCTCGGCCTCGACCGGCCGGCCGGGTATGAACGCGGTCACGAGGCAGGGCGGCTCGACGAGGAAGCCGACGACCTCGGGACCGACGCCGGCGCGTGCCGCCGCCTCGGTCGCCTCCCGCTCGGTGGAGCGATCGATCCCGAGCAGGCCGGTGTCCTTGCCCGGCAGCCGCACGACCACGTCGCGGCCCCCGAGCTGCAGGCGGAAGTTGCGGTTCGTGATGCCGCCGGCGAGCGCCTGCGGCACCCCGGCCGGCGCCCCGAGCCGCGGCGCCAGAGCCGCCAGCGTGGCGTCGAGCTCAGCGAGCACGGACCAGCAGCTCGGCCGGGACGACGTGGATCAGGAAGCGGGCGCGATCGCCGCGATGGCGATCGCGTGCGAACTCGACCGCAGTGCCGTCCGCCGCGAACGCGACGCGTTCGACGAGCATCAGCGGCGACCCCTCGTCCACGCCGAGCGCCGCTGCCTCGTGCGAGCGCGCGGCGACCGGCTCCAGCCGCTCGGTGGCGCTGACCGGCGCGAGATCGTACCGCTCGCGCATGAGCGAGTAGAGCGAGCCGGAGAGATCGTGCGCGAGCAGGCCGGGGAAGCGCTCGGAGGGCACCCACGTGTCCTCGAGCGTCATCGGCTGGTCGCCGCCGAGGCGCACGCGCTCGAGCCGCACGACCGGCGCGCCCGCGTCGATCCCAAGCGCCAGCGCGATGTGGCCGGGCGCGGGCCGCTCGTCCGCGGCGAGGATCCGGGCGCTCGCCTCGAGGCCCTGCCGCTCGACCTCCGCGGTGAAGCCGGCGACTCGCGTCAGGTCGTGCACGACCTTGCGCGACTCGCGCACGAACGTCCCGCGGCCCACGCCGCGCTCGACCAGTCCGCGGGCGGCGAGCGAGGCGAGCGCCTGGCGCACCGTCATGCGGCTCACCGAGAGTGCGCGCGCGAGGTCGCGCTCGGCGGGCAGCCGCTCCCCCCGAGCGAGCTGGCCCGACTCGATGCGGTCGGCGAGCTGCTCCTCGATCTGGACCCAGGCCGGCTTCGCCACGCGCTCGGCGACGGCCCAGGGGCCGCCGAATACCTGATCATCGATGCCTGCCATCATCACCCCGGCGATTGGTCTAGACCGATCGACGATATGGGAAGCCGTCAGCGGGCGTCAAGCGCCCATGGTTTGCCCTTCGCACCTTTCGCGGGATACGGTGCGCGCCCATGGGATTCCTCTCGCTCGACGAGCTGCGCCCGGCGGTCGACGCCGGCCGACTCGAAACCGTGCTGCTGTGCTTCGCCGACATGCAGGGCCGCCTGCAGGGCAAGCGGCTGAACGCGCAGCACTTCATCGACGACGTGCTCTCTCACGGCGCCGAGGCCTGCAACTACCTGCTGGCCGTCGACGTCGAGATGAACACCGTCGCCGGCTACGCGATGTCCTCCTGGGACACCGGCTACGGCGACTTCGAGATGAAGCCCGACCTCGAGACGCTGCGGGAGGTGCCGTGGCACGAGGGCACGGCGCTGTGCGTCGCCGACCTGCAGTGGGGCGACGGCGCGCCGGTCGCCGCGTCCCCGCGCCAGATCCTGCGCGCACAACTCGACCGGCTCGCCGAGCGCGGGCTGACCGCCGTCGGCGCGACCGAGCTGGAGTTCATCGTCTTCCGCGATTCCTACGACGAGGCCGCGCGGCTCGGTTACCGCGAGCTGCGCCCGGCGAACCTCTACAACGTCGACTACTCCATGCTCGGAACCTCGCGCGTCGAGCCGCTGATCCGCCGCATCCGCAACGGCATGGCGGGCGCCGGGATGCGCGTGGAGAACTCCAAGGGCGAGTGCAACTTCGGCCAGCACGAGATCAACTTCACGTACGGGCCGGTGCTGCAGACGGCCGACGAGCACACGATCTACAAGAACGGCGCCAAGGAGATCGCCGACCAGGAGGGCATGGCGATCACGTACATGGCGAAGTACGACGAGCGCGAGGGCAACTCGTGCCACATCCACCTGTCGCTGCGGCGCGACGACGGCACGCCGCTGTTCCAGGACGACGACGCGGCGTTCGAGCGCTTTCTCGCGGGGCAGCTCGCCTGCCTGCAGGAGCTGTGCCTGTTCTACGCGCCGAACGTGAACTCCTACAAGCGCTTCGCCGCCGGCTCGTTCGCCCCCACGGCGGTCGCCTGGGGGGTCGACAACCGCACCTGCGCGCTGCGCGTCGTCGGCCAGGGGCCGAGCCGGCGGATCGAGTGCCGGCTGCCCGGCGCCGACGTCAACCCTTACCTCGCGCTGAGCGCGATGATCGCCGCGGGGCTGCACGGGATCGACGCCGGGCTGGAGCTCGAGCCCCCGTTCGGCGGCAACGCCTACAACTCCGACAAGCCGCACGTCCCGAGCACGCTGCGCGACGCGCGCGACGCGTTCGCCGCCAGCGACGTGGCGCGCGAGGCGTTCGGCCAGGACGTCGTCGAGCACTACCTCAACAACGCGCGGATCGAGCTCGACGCGTTCGAGGCCGCCGTCACCGACTGGGAGCGCGTACGGGGGTTCGAGCGGCTGTGAAGCTCGCGCTCCCCGGAACCTCCGCCGAGACGGTCTTCGCGCCGGTCCGGTCGCAGACCGCGTTCGAGGAGACGCTCGAGCGGCTCGGGACCGCGATCAAGCTCGGGCTGCTCGAGCCGGGCGCGCGGCTGCCGGCCGAGCGCGAGCTGTGCCGCCAGCTCGGCATCTCGCGCTCGACGCTGCGCCAGGCGCTCACGGCGCTCGTGCAGAGCGGCCACCTGCGCGCCACGCGCGGCCGGAGCGGCGGGACGTTCGTGGCGGAGTCGCCGCCGCCCGCCGAGGCGCCGTCGACGGCGCTGCTGATCGGCTGGCGAGACGTCTGCGACCAGCGCCTCGCCGTCGAGCTCGCAGTCGCGGTGCTGGCCGCGGAGCGCGCCGAGCCCGAGGCGCTCGCGCCGCTCGACGAGCTCGTCGCCGTGATGGACGCGACGCTGGAGCGCTTCGCCGCGTTCCGCCAGGCCGACGTGCGCTGGCACATCGGCCTGGCCGAGGCGGCCGGGAGCCAGCGGCTGCTCGCGGCGATGACCGAGGCGCAGGGTCAGATGTCCGACCTGATCTCCCACATCGCGCATCCGCCCGAGCTGCTCGCCTGGACCAACCAGCAGCACGCGAAGATGCTCTCGGCGGTACGCAAGGGCGACGGCGACCGCGCGATGAGGATCATGGCCGAGCACCTCAAGGGCACCGAGCACGTACTCGCGGGCCTGCTCCCATCGGCTTGACTTCCTTCCGGGCCGCTCCGTACAGTCGCGCCCAGAGGTTCAGGGTCCAAACCTTTCCGTGAGAGGGAGCCGGATGAGCGAAACGGTCGACCGCCGCGAGCCCGACCGCGACGAGCAACGCCTGGCGGAGCTTGGTTACAAGCAGGAGCTGACACGCGTCTGGAGCTCGTTCTCGAACTTCGCGATCTCGTTCACGATCATCTCCGTCCTGGCCGGGTGCTTCACGACCTACGGCCAGGCGTGGAACAACGGGGGCCCGGTCGCCATCACGTGGGGCTGGCCGATCATCTGCGCGCTGATCTTGGTGATCGCGTTCTGCATGGCCGAGCTGGCCTCCGCCTACCCGACCGCCGGTGGCCCGTACTGGTGGGCGGCCAAGCTCGGCGGCCCGGGCTGGTCGTGGTTCACGGGCTGGTTCAACGTGATCGGGCTGGTCGCCGTGGTCGCGTCGGTCGACTACGCGGCCGCCACGTTCGCGAGCTCCCTGTTCAACCTGTGGGGACTCGACCTGGGGATCGTCAACTTCGCCGACGCCGCATCGCTCGGCGAGATCTTCGCCGTGTTCGTCGTGATCCTCGTGCTGCACGCGGCGATCAACATCTACTCGTCGCACCTGGTGGCGCTGTTCAACAACGTCTCCGTGTTCGTGCACGTGTTCGGCGTGGCGGTGATCATCGCGATCCTCGTCTTCGTGCCCGACCGGCACCAGAGCTTCGACTTCGTGTTCACGGACACGATCAACAACTCCGGCTTCGGCGACGGGATGCTCTGGTGGTACGTGCTGCCGCTCGGCTTCCTGCTGACGATGTACACCGAGACCGGCTACGACGCCTCGGCCCACGTGAGCGAGGAGACGCACGAGGCCGAGATGTCGGCCGCCCGTGGCATCTGGCAGTCGGTCTTCTACTCGGCCATCATCGGCTGGTTCGTGCTGCTGGCCATCACGTTCGCCGCCAGCGACGTGGCGGCCGTCAACGACGGCGGCGGCACTTCGCTGTCGATCTTCACCAGCGCGATGAGCGAGGGCTGGGCCGAGGCGGTGATCCTGATCTCCACGATCGGGCAGTTCTTCTGCGGCATGGCCTGCGTGACGAGCTGCTCGCGCACGTTCTACGCGTTCTCGCGCGACAGGGCGGTGCCGGGCTGGCGGTTCTGGACGCGGCTGAACCGCAATCGGGTTCCCGTCGAGGCCGTCCTCGGCGTGTGCCTGTTCTCGCTGCTCATCACGCTGCCGGCGCTCAAGAGCAACGCGACCGGCATCCCGGTGGCGTTCTTCGCCGTCGTGTCGATCGCGGTGGTCGGGCTGTACATCGCCTACGTGATCCCCGTGTACCTCCGCCTCCGCGCGGGCGACAGGTTCGAGCCGGGCGGATGGAACCTCGGCGCGAAGTACCGCTGGATGTGCACGATCGCCGTGCTCTGGGTCGGGCTCTGCGTGATCATCTTCTCGTTGCCGTTCACGCCCGCCGCCGTGCCGTGGCGCGACGAGTTCGACTGGAACGCCGTCAACTACTCGCCGATCATGGTGGGCGGGCTGTTCGCGATCGTGGGCCTCTGGTGGCTGCTCGGCGCGAAGGACCGCTATCACGGACCGGTCCGGACGATCCACTTCGACGAGGCGGCCGGCATCGTCGAGGACGAGCCGGAGGTGCCGCCCACCGCGCCGACGGCGGCGTAGCAGCACTGGTTCTGTGCCCGGCCCGCCGCGCGGCGGGCCGGGTCGCTATTCCCATGTCCTCCGCACCCGTCATGACGCTCGCAGTCCTCGAGCCCGCCACCGAGGCGGTGCTCGCCGAGATCCCGCGCGCGGGCGCCGCGGAGGCCGACGCCGCCGTCGCGCGTGCGAAGGCGGCGTACCCGGCGTGGCGCGCGGTGTCGCCGCCCGACCGCGCCCGGCTGCTGCACGGGCTGGCCGACGCGCTGGCGGGCAGGCAGGAGGAGCTGGCGGTGCTCGAGGCCCGCAACGCCGGCAAGCCGATCGGCGACGCGCGCGCCGAGATGGGCATGGTCGTCGACACGTTCCGCTACTACGCCGGCGCGGTCGAGCGCACGCTCGGCGACACGATCCCGGTCTCCGGCGGCATCGCGATGACGTTCCGCGAGCCGCTCGGCGTCGTCGCGCTGATCACGCCCTGGAACTTCCCGCTCACGATCGCGTCGTGGAAGCTGGCGCCGTGCCTCGCGGCGGGCAACACCGTCGTGCTCAAGCCGGCCGAGCTGACGCCGCTGACCGCGCTCGAGTTCGAGCGGATCGCGCTGGGGGCCGGGATCCCCGCGGGCGTCGTGAACGTCGTCACCGGGCCCGGGTCGACGTGCGGCACGCGGCTGGTCGAGCATCCCGACGTCGCCAAGGTCGCGTTCACCGGCTCCACCGAGGTCGGCCGCAGGATCGCCGCCGGCGCCGCCCGGACGATCAAGCGCGTGACACTCGAGCTGGGCGGCAAGTCGCCCAACCTCGTGTTCGCCGACGCCGACCTGCAGGCCGCCGCCGAGGCCGCGCCCTGGGCCGTGTTCGGCAACGCCGGGCAGGACTGCTGCGCGCGCTCGCGCATCCTCGTCCAGGACTCGGTGCTGGACGACTTCGTGGCGGCGCTGGCGCGCGTCGTCGAGGACATCCGCGTCGGCGACCCGCTCGACGAGGCGACGCAGATGGGACCGCTGATCTCCGCCCAGCAGCGCGAGACGGTCGGCAGCTACGTGCCCGACGGCGCGCCGGTCGCCGCTCGCGGCTCGGCGCCCGACGGCCCGGGCTTCTGGTTCCCGCCGACGGTGCTGTCCCCCGTCGACCCGGGCGACCGCGCGGCGCGCGAGGAGATCTTCGGCCCCGTCGCCTGCGTGACCCCGTTCCGCGACGAAGCCGAGGCGGTCGCGCTGGCGAATGACACGATCTATGGCCTCTCGGGCTCGATCTGGACGCGCGACGGTGCGCGCGCGCTGCGCGTCGCGCGCGCCGTCGAAGCCGGCGTGCTGTCGATCAACTCGAACATCTCGGTGCGCGTGAGCACGCCGTTCGGCGGCTTCAAGCAGTCGGGCGTGGGCCGCGAGCTCGGCCCGCACGCGCTCGAGCAGTACACCGAGATCAAGTCCGTCTACTACGCGACCGGGAGCTAGGTCTGGTGGCGCGGCTGGAGGGCAAGGTCTGCGTCGTCACCGGCGCGGCGAGCGGCATCGGCGCGGAGAGCGCGCGGTTGTTCGTGCAGGAGGGCGCTACGGTCGCCGGCGTCGACCTGGGCGACGACGGCGTCGGCACGCTGAGCCTGCCCGTCGACGTCGCCGACGAGCAGCAGGTCGCCGACCTGTACGCGCGCGTGCGCTCGGAGTTCGGGCACATCGACGTGCTGTTCAACAACGCCGGCATCTCCCCCAGCAACGACGCCTCGGTGCTGGAGACGTCGGTCGAGGCTTGGCAGCGCGTGCAGGACGTCAACCTCAAGTCGGTCTTCCTCTGCTGCAAGCACGGCATCCCGCACCTGATCGAAGGCGGCGGAGGCTCGGTCATCAACACGGCCTCGTTCGTCGCGACGATGGGCTCGGCGACCTCGCAGATCTCCTACACCGCGTCGAAGGGCGGCGTGCTGGCGCTGTCGCGCGAGCTCGGCGTCGAGTTCGCGCGGCAGGGCGTGCGCGTCAACGCGCTCTGCCCCGGCCCGGTCGACACACCGCTGCTGCGGGAGCTGTTCGCCAAGGACCCGGTCGCGGCCGCTCGCCGGCTCGTGCACGTGCCGTCGGGCCGCTTCGCGGATGTGCGCGAGATCGCCAACGCGGTGCTGTTCCTGGCCAGCGACGAGTCGAGCTATGTGAACGCCACCGCCTTCATGGTCGACGGGGGCATCTCGCAGGCGTACACGACGCCGGAGTAATCTGGTCTGATGGTCGCGGGTAGCCTGGAGTTCCGAATGCGCCACCAGATCCGCTTCCCCGGCGAATCGCAGGAGCAACGGCGGGCGCGCGCGCTGCGCGAGCGCGTCGACGACCTGCGCGGGGCCCGTCAGCGGATACTCGACGCCGCCGACGCCGAGCGCAGGCGCATCCAGCGCGATCTGCACGACGGCGCCCAGCAGCGGCTGGTCGCCCTGGCGCTCACGCTCGGGCTCGCCGAGTCGCGGCTCGAGAGCGATCCCGCGAGCGCGGCCGCACTGGTCGCTCAGGCCCGCGAGGAGGCCCAGCTCGCGATCAGGGAGCTGCGCGAGCTGGCGGGCGGCATCCATCCGGCCGTGCTCAGCGACCGCGGGCTCGGCGCGGCGCTGGAGGCGCTCGCCGCCCGAGCTCCCGTGCCGGTTCGGCTCAACGGCGTCCCGTCGGACCCGCTCCCCCGTGCGGTCGAAGCCGCCGCCTACTTCGTCACGTCCGAGGCGCTGACGAACGTCGCCAAGTACGCGCAGGCGAAGACGGCGTTCGTCGACCTCTCGCTCGAGCGCGAGTGCCTGCGCCTCCAGATCCGCGACGACGGTGTTGGCGGCGCGGACCTGTCCAGCGGAAGCGGCCTGAGCGGCCTGAGCGACCGCGTCGATGCGCTCGACGGCCGCCTCGAGCTCGTCTCGCCGCCGGGCGGCGGCACGACGGTCACCGTCGAGATTCCGCTGGAAGCACGGACCCGCTCCGGCTGAAATGCTTCGCGCTTGCCGGACGGCGAGCGCATCCTGATCGTCGGGGCCCTGCTGGCCGCGGCGCTTGCCGCGTCGCTGGTCGCCGGTCGCGTGCGCGTGCCGGGCCTGGTGCTGTTCCTCGGGCTCGGCATGCTGATCGGGTCCGACGGCCTCGGCCTGATCGCGTTCGACAACTTCCACCTCGCCGAGACGATCGGGATCATCGCGCTGGCGCTGATCCTGTTCGAGGGCGGGCTCGCGGCCGGCTGGGGCGAGATCCGGCCCGTGCTGCGTCCCGCTATCGGGCTCGCTCTCCCGGGCACGCTGATCACCGCTGTCGTCACGGGCTTCGCGGCCTCCTGGTTGTTCGGCTTCACGACGCTCGAGGGCCTGCTCGTCGGATCGATCGTCGCCTCGACCGACGGTGCGGCGGTCTTCTCATTGCTGCGAGGGTCGGGGCTGCGCAAGCGGCTCGAGCGCACGCTCGAGGGCGAGGCGGGCTTCAACGACCCGATCGCGGTGCTGCTGGTGCTCGGCTTCATCGACTGGATCAAGCAGCCGGACTACGGCCTGGTCGACATGCTCGCGCTGTTCGCACAGCAGCTCGGACTCGGCCTGGTGGCGGGCATCGTGATCGGCTGGCTCGGGACGCGGGCGTTTCGCTGGATGCGCCTCTCGAGTCCCGGCCTCTACCCGGTCGCGTCGCTTGCGACCGCCGCGCTGGCGTTCGGGACTGCCGACACGCTCGGCGGCTCTGGCTTCCTCGCGGCCTATCTTGCCGGTCTCACGCTGGGCTCGGCCAACATCCCGGCCAAGCGCACCGTGACCGCGTTCCACGAGGGGGTCGCGTGGGTCGCGCAGCTCACGATGTTCCTCACGCTCGGCCTGCTCGTCTTCCCCGCCCAGCTCGACGAGGTGGCGCTCGAGGGCACGCTGCTGGCGCTGGTCATCGTGTTCGTCTCGCGGCCGCTCGCCACGCTGCTGGCCACCGTCGGCTCCGGCTTCAGCGCACGCGAGACCGGCGTACTCGGCTGGGCGGGGCTGCGCGGCGCGGTGCCCGTCGTGCTCGCGATCTTCGTCGTGACCGAGGACGTGCCGCAGTCGGAGACGTTCTTCAACATCGTCTTCTTCGCGGTGCTGGTATCGACGGTGCTGCAGGGCTCGACGATCGACACCTTGGCACGCCGGCTCGGGGTCACGTCCGACGAGCCGGCGCCGCCCGGCTCAATCCTCGAGGTCGGCGCGGTGCGCGAGCTGGGAGGCGACGTCGTGGAGCACGTGGTCAGCGAGGGCGACGCCGCCGCGGGCGCCCGGCTGCGCGACCTCGGGCTGCCGCGCGACGCGCTCGTGTCGCTGATCATCCGCGGCAACGAGGCGCTTCTCCCGCGCGGCTCGACGCGGCTGGAGGCCGGCGACCGGCTGCTCGTGCTGGTCCGCCGCGAGGTCGCGCGAGAGCTGCCGCAGCTGCTCGAGCGCTGGCGCACGGGCCCGGTACGCACGCCGGTGCGCCCGCCGCGCACCTACACCGGCAGCGTTCCCGTCTACACCGCGCGCCCCTGGGGCGACGCCGACGGCGACGCCGCGCATCCGCGCGAGGTCGCCGGCAACCCCGTCGTCGAGCACCTGCGCACGCGCCGCGACGTCCCCGGCGCGCTCGTCATCCTGGCCGACGGCCGCTTCGCGGTCACGGGGCCGATCCTGATGATGGGCCCGCCCGGGCAGGTCCAGGCCCAGGTCCGCCGGCGGCTGGTCAAGGCGACCGACGACGCCGAGGTCGCGTGGTGGCAGGAGGTGATCGGCGCCTGCGCGCTGTGACGCTCACCCGCCGAGCTCGACGACGATCTTGATGTCGTGCTCCTCGCGCGTGAGCGCCTCGCCCCAGCGGTCGAGCGGGACGCGCCGGGTGATCAGGCGCTCGAGCCAGCCCTTGTCGGCCTCGGCGAGCGCCTCCGCCGCTGCCTCGTAGTGGCGGCGGTTCGCGTTGACCGAGCCGAACACGAGGTCGTTCTCGAGCACGATGCTGCGGTTGAGGTCGCCGGCGTCGAGGCCGATCTCGTGCCCGCCGGAGGAGATGCCTGTCAGGCACACGATGCCGTTCGCGCCCGTGTGCGTGATCGCGTCGAGCACGACCTCGCTCGCCCCGGTCGCCTCGACGATGATGTCCGGCGGCGGATCGACCGGCTTGACCGGCCCGGAGTGGTACGTGGCGCCGAGGTCGCGCGCGAGCTCGGGCTTCGGGCCGTCCGTGGCGCGGTCGAGCACCGTCAGCTCGTAGCCGCGCCGGCGCGCGAGCAGCGCGGCGAGCAGGCCGATCGGGCCGGCGCCCGTTACGAGCACGCGCTCGGGCGCGATCGTCGCGCGCGTCAGCAGGCGGTCGATCTGCTCCCACGCCTTCGCGACGACCGTGGTCGGCTCCATCAGCACGCCGAGCGTGCCGAGCCCGGGGTCGAGCTTGACCGCGAACTCCGGCTCGATCCGCCAGCGCTCGGAGCCGAATCCGTGCAGCGCCTTGATGCCGCGCTCGGTGTAGCGCCCGTTGCGGCAGAAGTCCCACTCGCCCGCCGCGCAGGACGCGCACGGCTCGGGGTCCGGGCGGCGCACGATGCCGACGACGAGGTCGCCCGGCGCGAACCCGCCGCCGTCCGGCGCCTCGGCGACCCGGCCGAGCGACTCGTGGCCCAGCACCAGCCGCTTGCCCCCCGGCGGCGCCTCGCCGTAGTCGCCGTGCACGATCTCGGCGTCGGTGCCGCAGATGCCGAGCGCCACGCCATCGACGAGCACCGCGCCCGCCTCCGCGGATGGCTCGGGCATCTCCTCGAGTGCCGCCGAGTCCCTGACGCCCGGCTCCAGCGTGATCGCGCGCATCAGCCGCCCCTACTCGGCGGGAGGCGTCGCGCGATCCAGGTGCAGTGCCATCGGCCCTGTTGATGCCCGGAAGCCGCTGAGTCAAGTCGGCCTGGCCGGACAGCGGCGGGCAAGTTGGGGAATTCTCGGCGCCGAGAGGGCGCCGCGCCTTGCTCAGATCTTGTGGCGCTGCAGCAGCTTCTTACCGATGACCATGCGCTGGATCTCCGACGTGCCCTCCCCGATCAGCAGCAGCGGGGCATCGCGGTAGAGCCGCTCGATCTCGTACTCCTTGGAGTAGCCGTAGCCGCCGTGGATGCGGAAGCAGTCCTCGACGACCTCCTTGCCGGTCTCCGAGGCGAACAGCTTCGCCATGCCGGCCTCGAGGTCCGAGCGCTCGCCGGCGTCCTTCATCCGCGCCGCCTTGAGCGTCAGCAGGCGCGCGGCCTCGACCTTCGTGGCCATGTCGGCGAGCTTGAACTGGATCGCCTGGTGATCGGCGATCTGCTTGCCGAACGTCTTGCGCTGCTGGGCGTAGCGGAGGCCCAGCTCGAGCGCGCGCTGGGCGATGCCGACGCCGCGCGCGGCGACGTTGACGCGGCCCACCTCGAGCGCGTCCATCATCTGCACGAAGCCCTTGCCGAGGCCGGCGTCCTCGCCGCCGAGCACCATGTCGGCCGGGCAGCGGTAGCCGTCGAAGACCAGCTCGGTCGACTCGACGCCCTTGTAGCCCATCTTCCTGATCTTGGGCGGGACGGACAGGCCGGGGTTCTCGGCGGCCCCGGGTTCCTTCTCGCAGATGAAGCACGTCATGCCCTTGTACGGCGGGCTAGCCTCCCGGTCGGTCTTGACGAGCACGAAGACGACGCCGGACATCAGCCCGTTGGTGACCCACATCTTCTGGCCGTTGAGCTCATAGTCGCCGTCCGGCGTCTTGGCTGCGCTCGCCTTGATCGCCTGGACGTCGGAGCCGAGCTCGGGCTCTGAGAGGCTGAAGGCCGCGCGGATCTCGCCCGTCGCCATGCGCGGGAGCAGCCTCTCCTTCTGCGCCTCGGTGCCGAACTTCATCAAGAGGTAGGAGCCGATGAAGTGGGTGTTTACGACGCCGGAGATCGAGATCCAGCCGCGGCTGAGCTCCTCGACGATCATCGTGTAGGTCGTCAGGTCGAGGCCCATCCCCCCGTGCTCCTCGGGGATCGTGACGCCGAAGAGGCCGAGCTCCTTCATCTGCTCGACGATCGGCTCCGGGTACTCGTCGGCGCCGTCGTAGTGCTCGGCCTTTGGGATGATCTGCTCGTCGACGAACTGGCGGACCATCTCGATGATCGCCTTTTGCTCGTCTGTCTTCTCGTAGAACGGGGTCGCGACGGCCATTCGGCGAGCATAGCTGCGACCGGACGGCCGACCCGCCGCTTGAACGGGTACGGCCGTGCTGGTGGCCCGTCTAGGCGCAGCGCCCGTGCGCGTTGCCCTCGCCGTTGCGCGCGGGCCCGCAGTCCGGCTGTGCCGGCGACGGAGCGGGCGCCGGCGGAGCGGGCGCGGGCGGAGCGGGCGCGGGCGGCGGCGGGTTCCCCGCGCCGTCGCCGCCACGGTGCGACTTCGGCGGCGTCGCAGGACCGCCCGGATCGTGATCGCCTCCGTCGCCAGGCGGCTTCGCCGGCTGTGCGGGTGTGTCGGGCTTGTCGGGCCGGTCCGGGGTATCCGGCTTGCCGGTCTTGCCGGGCCGGTCCGGAGTATCCGGCTTGCCGGTCTTGCCGGGCCGGTCCGGCGTATCCGGCTTGCCGGTCTTGCCGGGCTTGTCGGTCTTGCCGGGCTTGCCGGGCCGATCCGGCCTATCCGGCTTGCCGGGCCGGTCCGGCGTATCCGGCTTGCCGGTCTTACCGGGCCGATCCGGCCTATCCGGCTTGGCGGTCGTGCCGGGCCGATCCGGCCTATCCGGCTTGGCGGTCGTGCCGGGCCGATCCGGCCTATTCGGCTTGCCGGGCCTGCGAGTGACGGGCTTGTCCGTCTTGCCGGACTTCGCCGGCTTATCTGGCCTCGCCGTCCTCGCCGGCTTGCCCGTCCTCACCGGACTGCCCGACTTCGGCGGCGTGGGCCTCCGCGGCTTGCCCGGCTCGGCCGGCTTGCCGGGGCCGGCCGGCTGGCTTGGCTTCGCCGGCGCGCCGCCGGTGACGGGCGGCCCGCCGGTGCTCGGAGCGGGCGTGGTCGGCGGACCGCTCGGGGCGACGCCATCGCCGGGAGCCGCCGGCGCCCGACCGCCCGGACCGCCGACGCCGCCGGAGTCCCCGTCGCCGTCCGATACGCCGGTGCGATCGGGCGACTCGCCGTCGCCGCGGACGCCCTGGCCGGGGACCGCGCCCCCGGGCGAGCCGGGGCCTGCGGCAAGCCGGTCAACGGCCGGGCCGAACGGGAAGTCACCGGCAACCTCGACGCGGGCGCCGCCGCCTTCCCCGTCGGCACTCGGCGTGCGCGGGAGCCGGACCTTGAGCGCGCCGCCGTCCGCGGCGCGCGAGTCGTGCGCTCCGCGCTGCACGTTGTCCACCAGGACATAGGCACCGATCGAAGCCGCGACCACCGCGGTTGAGAGGCCCAACCCTGGAAGGAATGAGCGGAGCAAAGGTCTAGACGTCCTTGTTCAGCGTTGGCGCCGGCATCCGGCCGGCGGCTGGGAGCGATGCGTCCATCCTACGCCTGTCGGCGGGCCCTTGGCGATGGGGTATGCACTCCATACGCATAGTCTGCGCGGGTGAACTTCGCCCGCGACGTCGTCGAGGCCGCGCCGCCCGAGCGCCGCGCCCTCGTCGCCCTCGGCCGCGACGGCGGCCGATGCGTGTGGCCGATGGGCGAGGTCGCCGCGCGTGCCGCCACCCTCGCGGCCGAGCTCGACGCCCTCGGCGTGCGCCGTGGCGCCGTCGTCCTCACCCTGCTCGGCAACCGGCCCGAGTGGGTCCTGGTGATGGTCGCCTGCTTTCGCCAGGGCTACGTGGCGCTGCCCTGCACCGAGCAGCTGCGGGCGAACGACCTGCGGCTCCGGCTCGACGTCGCGCAGCCGGCGCTCGTGGTCTGCGACGAACGCAATGCGACCGTGCTCGCCGCCGCCGGCTGGAGCGGTCCGACCCTGTCGTGCCCATGGGACGCGCTGCCGGCCCGCCCGGCGCCCGCACCGGCGGAGCTCGCTCCCGAGGACCCGTGCCTGCTCACGTTCACCTCTGGCACCGCCGAAGAGCCTAAGGCTGTACTTCACGGACAGCGTTACCTGACCGGCCAGCGACTGCAAGCCGAGCGCTGGCTCGACGCCCGAGCAGGCGAGCTTGTCTGGTGCACGGCCGCGTCGGGATGGTCGAAGTCGGCCCGCAACGCCTTCATAGCCCCATGGCTGAGCGGCGCGGCGGCGCTGCTGCACGATGCGCGCTTCGACCCGCATGAGCGGCTCGCGGTGCTCGAGCGTGAGCGGGTCGCGGTCCTGTGCATGGCGCCGACCGAGTACCGCGTGATCGCCAAACGCGCGCAGCCGCGCGCCTTCCCGGCACTGCGCGGCCTCGTGGCGGCCGGCGAGGCGCTCGATCCCGGCGTGCTGGGAGCGTGGCACGACGCGACCGGGCTGTGGATCCGCGACGGCTACGGCCAGACCGAGACCGGACAGCTCACGGGCATGCCGCTCGGTGAGCCCGCCCGGCCGGGCTCGATGGGCCGCCCGCTGCCCGGCATCTCGCTCGAGGTCGTAGACGGCGAGCTCGTGCTCGACCCTGCCAGCGACCCGACTTTCTTCCTGCGCTACCTCGACGAGGAGCCGCCCTCGGGCGCCTGGCGGACCGGCGACCGCGTGCACGCCGACGAGCACGGCTTCCTGTACTTCGAGGGCCGCGCCGACGACGTGATCGTCTCGGCCGGCTACCGGATCGGGCCGTTCGAGGTCGAGTCCGTCCTGTCCGCCCATCCGGCCGTCGCCGAGGCCGCGGTCGTGGCCGCTCCCGACGAGGAGCGCGGCAGCGTCGTCCGCGCCGTCGTCGTGCTGCGCGACGGGCACGCGCCGTCCGAGGCGCTCGCAAGCGAGCTGCAGGAGCACGTCAAGGCGGAGACCGCGCCGTACAAGTATCCGCGCGTGGTCGACTTCGCGGCCGAGCTGCCGCGTACGCCGAGCGGCAAGGTGCGGCGCGCGGCGCTGCGATGACGCGCCGGGGGTTAACCGAACCCCCCGCCGCTGTAGCGTGCGGGCCCATGACCATCACGCTCGCCGAGACCGCGATCGACCCGGGCCGTGTCGCTGCGCTGACCGAGCTGGAGCGGGCGAAGCTGATCGAGCGCACGCGCCGCTCGGGTGAGTACTTCGCCCGCGCAAGCGCGGTCATGCCCGGCGGCGTCCCTTCCCAGTTCCAGAAGAACGACCCCTGGCCGGTCTACGTCGAGCACGGCGAGGGCGCGCGCGTGTGGGACGTCGACGGCAACGAGTACCTCGACTTCCACAACGGCTTCGGCGTCATGTGCGTCGGCCATGCCAACCCCCTGATCGCCGCAGCCGTCAAGGCACGGATGGACGAGGGCACCCACTTCGCGGCCCCGACGGAGGGCTCGATCGTGGTCGCCGAGGAGCTCAAGCGCCGCTGGGGCCTGCCGCGCTGGCGCTTCACGAACTCCGGCACCGAGTCGACGATGGATGCCGTCCACCTGGCGCGCGCGGCGACCGGCAGGGACGTGATCGTCAAGATCGAGGGCAGCTACCACGGGCACCACGACGCCGTGATGGTCTCTGTCAAGCCGCCCGCCGATCTGATGGGCGATCGTGATCGCCCGAACGCGATCCCGTACGGTCTCGGCTACCCCTCGACCACCGCGTCGCAGACCCAGCCGGTCCCGTTCAACGACGCCGATGCGCTCGCGCGCATCCTGGCCGAGCTCGACGGCCAGGTCGGCGGGCTGATCCTCGAGCCGGCGATGATGAACATCAACATCGTCCCGCCGGCGCCGGGTTACCTCGAGCGCGTGCGCGAGCTGGCAAGCGCCCACGGCATCGTGCTGATCTTCGACGAGGTCAAGACCGGCGCGGCGGTGGCCGCCGGTGGCGCGACCGAGCTGTTCGGCGTGACGCCGGACGTCGTCTGCCTCGCGAAGGCGATCTGCGGCGGCCTGCCCGGCGGCGCGATCGGCATGACCGAGGCACTCGGCGAGCTCGTCGCCGACGGCCGCGTGCGCCAGCAGGGCACGTTCAACGGCAACCCGCTCGTCATGGCCGCCGCGCGGGCGACGCTGCTCGACGTCCTCACCCCGGTCGCATACGAGCAGCTGCACAAGGCCAACACCGACCTGATGGCGGGCTGCGACCGCGTGATCTCCGAATACGGCCTGCCGGCACACACGGTCGGGATGGGCTCCAAGGGCTGCGTCGTGATGGCGACCGAGCCGATCCGCGAGTATCGCGACTACCTCAGCAAGATCCACCACCCGCTGACCGTGCTGGCGTGGCTGTACCACATGAACAACGGCGTCTTCATGACCCCGGGCGTCGACGAGGAGTGGACGCTTTCGGTGCTGCACGCGCAGGACGACCTGCGCCGCTACGTGGAGGTCTTCGAGACCTTCGCCCGCGACGTGACCGCCGCGACGTAGCCCGGCGCCGCTGCGCATGCGCTACGGCACGAGTGTCGCCTTGAGCACCTCCACGGTGCTAAACGCGACACTCGCCGCGAGTTACGCCGCGATGCGCGTGCTTTCCCGTGCCTCGGCGGCGGGCACGTGGCTCATCGCGTGCTCGGCGAGCGCTGTGATGGTGAGGCTCGGGTTCACGCCGACGTTGGCCGGAAGCGCCGACCCGTCGCAGACCAGCAGGTTCTCATAGCCGAATACGCGCTGGCGCGCGTCGACCACGCCGCGCGAGCGGTCGGCGCCGATCACGGCGCCGCCGAGGATGTGCGCCGTGGTCGGGATGTTCGCGACCGCCTCCATCAGCGAGCTCTGCGCGACCCCGCCGGTGCGCTCGGCCAGCCACTCCGCAAACCGGTTGGCGATCGGGATGAACGTCGGGTTCGGGCGCTCGGGATCCTGCTCGGTCTGCAGGCGGACGCCGCCGAGCGGGCCGCGGCGCGGACGCAGCGCGATCGCGTTGTCGAGCGACTGCATGACGAGCACGATGATCGTGCGCCGCGACCAGCCGCGTGGCCAGCTGAGCCGCGCCGCGCGCAGCGGGTGGCGGAGCATCGCCCCGAGCAGCTTCAGTGGGCGGGTCAGGCGCGTCCCGTCGCCCACCAGGAGCGTGTACAGCGCGCTGATGCTGTCGCCCGCGTCGCCGTAGGTGACGGTCTCGATGTGCGTGTCGGGATCGGGGTAGACGCTCGAGGAGATCGCCACGCGCTTGGTCATGTCGGCCGCGCCGCGCGGGAGCGTGACCGCGAGGATCGCCTCGGAGTTCGTGCGCACCAGCTCGCCGAGCCGGTCGGAGATGCGCGGCAGCGAGCCGGCGAGCTTGGCGCGCCCCAGGAGCCGGTTCGTGCCCAGCGCACCGGCCGCGACGACGACGCCGCGCGCGCTCTGCACGCGGCGGTCGCGCCGCAGCCAGGCGCCGGTGCGCTCGCTCGTGACGGCGTAGCCGTCCGAGCCGTCGGGCGCGCCGAGCGGCCTGATGTCGACGACGGTGCGCTCGGGCATGATCGCCGCTCCCGCCCGCTCGGCCAGCCAGAGGTAGTTCTTGGGCAGCGTGTTCTTGGCGTTGTGGGGGCAGCCGACCATGCAGCGCCCGCACTGAATGCAGCCGGTGCGCGCAGGCCCGGCGCCGCCGAAGAACGGGTCGGCGGCCGTCTCCCCGGGCGTACCGAAGTAGACGCCGACGCGGGTCTTGGCGTACGTGCGGTCGGCGCCGATCTCGCGCCCGAACTCGCGCAGCAGCCGGTCGGCGGGGTCGTCGGCCGCGACTGTGACGACGCCCAGCATCCGCTCCGCCGTGTCGAAGTGCGGCGCGAGTTCGGTCGCCCAATCCTCCAGCCCCGACCACTGCGGGTCGGCGTAGAAACGCTCGGGCGCGCGATACAGCGTGTTGCCGTAGCCCAATGATCCGCCGCCGACGCCGCTGCCCGACACGACGGCGACGTGACGGAAGATCGTCAGCCGGAAGATGCCCTTCAAACCGAGCCGCGGCGCCCAGAAGTAACGCCTCAGGTCCCACGTCGAGCGCGGCAGCTCGTGGTCGGCGAAGCGCCGGCCGCACTCGAGCAGCCCGACGCGATGGCCCTTCTCGGCCAGCCGCAGGGCGGAGACGCTGCCGCCGAAGCCGGATCCGATGACCAGCCAGTCGTAGTCGAGATCCTGACGCACTGTCAGGAAGGGTATCGCTGTGCTCGCCTACTCGAGCGCCTGCGCGGGATAGCCGGCTGCGCGCATCGCGCGCAGCACGCGATCGGCGTGCTCGCGCCCGCGCGTCTCGAGCACGAGCTCGACCGCCGTCTCGCGCACGTGCAGGTCGAAGCCCTCGCGCACGTGCGAGACGTCGACCACGTTGCCGCCCGCCTCGGCGACGCAGGCCAGCAGCCCGGCGAGTGCGCCGGGGCGGTCGAGCACGCGCGTGAGCACGATCAGCCGGCGGCCGGCGAGCGTCTCGTGCCGCCGCGCGATCGACAGGAGCAGGCCGGGGTCGACGTTGCCGCCCGAGAGGATCGCGACCGTGGTGCCGCGGGCGGCGGGCGTCACCTGGCCGCCGATCAGCGCCGCGACGCCGACCGCCCCGGCGCCCTCCACGACCAGCTTGCAGCGCTCGAGCAGCACGACCATCGCCTCGGCCGCGTCCTCGTCGTCGACGACCGCCATGCCGTCGAGCCACTCGCCGAGCAGCGCGAGCGTGAGCTCCCCCGGCCGCTTGACGGCGATCCCGTCGGCGATCGTCAGCGCCGACTCCGCCGGCACGGCCCTGCCCTGCTCCAGCGAGGCGGGGTAGGGAGCGCAGGCGGCCACCTGCACGCCGACGACCTCGACCTCCGGTCGCGCGGACTTCACCGCGATCGCGACCCCGGCCGCCAGCCCCCCGCCGCCGACCGGCACGACGACCTTCGCCAGGTCGGGCACGTCCTCGAGCAGCTCCAGTCCCAGCGAGCCCTGGCCCGCGACGACGTCGGGGTCGTCGAACGGGTGCACGAACGCGAGCCCGCCCTCGCGCGCGCGGTCCTTGGCGGCGGCGAGGCAGTCGTCCACCGACGCGCCGCCGACGTGCAGGATCGCCCCCTGACCGCGCGCGGCCTCGGTCTTGGCGATCGGCGCGTCGGCGGGCACGAAGACCTCGCAGCGCACGCCATGCGCGGCCGCCGCCGCGGCCAGCCCCTGGGCGTGGTTGCCTGCCGACGCGGCGACCACACCGTGCGCGCGGCCCTCCTGCCCCAGCGCCGCGAGCTTGGCCGACGCGCCGCGCACCTTGAACGAGCCGGTGCGCTGAAGGTTCTCGGCCTTGAGCACGACCTTCCCGCCCGCCTGCTCGGAGATCGTGCGCGTCGACAGGACCGGCGTGCGCCGGGCGACCCGCTCCACCTCCTGCCGGGCCGCCTCGATATCACTCCGGGACGGCAAGGATCGCGTCGATCTCTACGTCGGCCCCGAGCGGGAGCGAGGCGACGCCGATCGTGCTGCGCGCGGGCGGCGCGTCGCCGAAGTAGCCGCCGTAGGCCTCGTTGACGTCCTTGAACGTCGACATGTCGGTGACGTAGATGCCGCAGCGCACGGCGTCCTGGAGCGAGGCGCCCGCGGCAGCCGCGACGATCGCGAGGTTGTCGAGGCAGCGCCTCGTCTGCGCGCCGATGTCGCCCTCGACGAGCCGGCCGGCGTCTGGATCGATCGGCGTCTGACCGGAGAGGAAGATCAGACCGGCGCTCTTGACGGCGTGCGAGTAAGGGCCGGCCGCCTGGGGGGCGCCGACCGCCGTGACCGTTTCGCGATGATGGGACATGGGGACGCACTGTAATCAAGGCGCTCGCGCGAGCTTGCGAGTGCGAGCAAGCAGCACCACGAACTCCCGCTCGCACTAGCCTGCGAGATCCATGTCCAATCGTCTGGCCAGAGAGACCTCCCCCTACCTGCTCCAGCACGCGGAGAACCCGGTCGACTGGTACCCGTGGGGCGAGGAGGCGCTGCAGCGCGCCCGCGCGGAGGACAAGCCGATCCTCGTCTCGATCGGTTACGCCGCCTGCCACTGGTGCCACGTGATGGAGCACGAGTCGTTCGAGGATCCCGAGGTGGCGGCGCTGATGAACGAGCGCTTCGTGTGCATCAAGGTCGACCGCGAGGAGCGTCCGGACGTCGATGCGATCTACATGGACGCGGTGCAGGCGATGACCGGCCGCGGCGGCTGGCCGTTGAACGCCTTCCTCACGCCGGAGGGCGTCCCGTTCTACGCCGGCACCTACTGGCCGCCCGAGCCGCGCCAGGGAATGCCGGCGTGGTCCCAGGTCGTGGTCGGGGTGGCGAGCGCCTGGGTCGAGCAGCGCGCCGAGATCGCGGAGACCGGCCGGCGGATCCTGCCGCGGCTGGCGGGCGCTGCGGCGCTCGCACCCGCCGAGCAGGAGCTCGATTCCGGCGGCCTGGACGCCGCCGTCGCCACGCTGCGGCGCGGCTACGACCACGAGAACGGGGGGTTCTCAAAGAGCGCGCCGAAGTTCCCGGCCGCCTCGGCGATCGAGTTCCTGCTTCGGCGCGGCGAGCGCGAGATGGCGCTGCACACGCTCCGCGCGATGGCCTGCGGCGGCATGTACGACCAGATCGGCGGCGGCTTCGCGCGCTACTCCGTGGACGCCCGCTGGGTGATCCCGCACTTCGAGAAGATGCTCTACGACAACGCGCTGCTCGCGCGCGCGTACCTGCACGGCTTCCAGGTCTCGGATGAGCCGTACTTCGCACGCGTCTGCACCGAGACGCTCGACTGGGCGCTGCGCGACCTGCGCCAGGACGAGGGCGGCTTCGCGTCAGCGCTGGACGCCGACTCGGAGGGCGAGGAGGGACGCTTCTACGTCTGGACGCCCGAGGAAGTGCGCGCCGCGCTTGGCAAGGACGCGCTCGCCCGGGCGGCGATCGAGCACTTCGGCATGACGGGCCAGCCGAACTTCGAGGGCCGCTGGGCGCCGGTGCGCGCGACAAGCGACCCGGAGCGGCTCGCCGAGATCAAGCAGCGGCTGCGCGAGGCGCGCGAGCGGCGCGTCTGGCCCGCGCTCGACGACAAGCGACTGTGCGCGTGGAACGCGCTGATGATCTCGGCGCTGGCCGACGCCGGCGCGGCGCTCGAGCGCGCCGACTACCGTGACGCCGCGGTCGCGTGCGCGGAGTTCGTCTGGCGCGACATGCGCGATTCCGGCGGTCGCCTGCTGCGCACCTACAACCGTGGCCGGGCGCGGCTGAACGCCTACCTCGAGGACCACGCGTTCCTGCTCGAGGCGCTGCTGACGCTGTACGAGACGACGTTCGAGCCGCGCTGGTTCGAGGCCGCGCGCGAGCTCGCCGAGACGATCCTCGCGCGCTTCTCCGACCCCGAGCACGGCGGCTTCTTCGCGACCGCCGACGACCACGAGACGCTGATCGCGCGGCGCAAGGAGCTGGAGGACGCGCCGGTCCCCGCCGGCGCCTCGTCCGCGGCGTTCGGGCTGCTGCGGCTTGCGGGACTGACCGGCGAGCACCGCTACGAGGACGCGGCGCTCGGCGTGTTGCGGTTGCTGCACGTGGTGGCGCCGCAGCATCCCGCGGCGTTCGGCCACGTGCTGCAGGCGCTCGACTTCCACTTCGCCGCCGTCAAGGAGGTCGCGATCGTCGGCCCCGACGCCGGGCCGCTCGAGCGCGTCGTTCGCGGCGCTTTCCGGCCGCACGTCGTCGTCGCCGGCGGGCCGGCGGACGGCGTCCCCCTGCTCGAGGGGCGCGAGCCCGTCGATGGGCGGGCGGCCGCGTACGTGTGCGAGCACTTCGTCTGCCGGCGTCCGGTGACCGAGCCGGGCGAGCTCGCCGCGCTGCTCTGAAGGCCCGCTGTGCGAGGTCAAGGCACGCGGGGTGCGGGCATCCGCACTGCGCCGCCTCCTGACAGCCGGTAGAACTCGCGCCTTCCCTCCCCTCTTCGAGGAGCTCCCCCGTGTCACGCTTCCTGACGGTCCCGGCGGGCCGCACCGCCAAGTTCGTCGTGGTGGCCGTCTGCCTGCTTGCGCTGTTCGCGTCGGGCGCCGCGAACCTGCCCGGCAAGTACACCGAAGCCGAGAACAACGAGTCGACGAGCTTCCTGCCCGGCGACGCGGAGTCGACGGAGGTGCTCGCCATCTCGGAGGAGCTGCAGGGCGGCGAGCAGGCCCCGATCGTGATCGTCTACCGGCGCGAGGGCGGGCTGAGCGCCGAGGACCGGGCGCGGATCGCGGCCGACCGCGAGGAGCTCAACCAGGCGATCGAGCAGAACGAGGGCGACATCTACCGCGCGGTATCGCCGTTCGCCGAGCCGCGGCCGTCCGAGACCGGTGACGCCGCGCTGCTGATCGGCAACATCACGGGCGACGGCGAGGGCGACACGATCCTCGACCCGATCGACGACATCCGCGACCGCGTCAGCGACCCGGGCGGCGGGCTCGTGGTCAAGGTCACCGGCCCGGCCGGCTTCGCGGCCGACGCGATCAAGGTCTTCGAGAACATCAACGGGACGCTGCTCGGCTCGGCGCTCCTGCTCGTCGTCGTGCTGCTGATCCTGATCTACCGCAGCCCGATCTTCCTCTGGATCCCGCTGTTCGCCGTGATCTTCGCGGAGGTCGCCACGCGCTCGATCGGCTATGGCCTGACCGAGCTCGGCGTCACGGTCAACGGGCAGACCTCCTCGATCCTCTCGATCCTCGTGCTCGGGGCCGGCACCGACTACGCGCTGCTGCTCGTCTCGCGCTACCGAGAGGAGCTGCGCAAGCACTCCGACAAGCACGAGGCGATGGCGCTCGCGCTGCGCACGGCCGGTCCCGCGATCGTCGCTTCGGGCGCGACCGTGATCTGCGCGCTGCTGTGCCTGACGATCGCCGAGGTCGAGGGCACCTCGGGTCTCGGGCCGGTCGGCGCGCTCGGCATCGCGATCGCGATGGTGACGATGCTCACGCTGCTGCCCGCGCTGCTCGTGATCTGCGGCCGGCGCGCGTTCTGGCATCCGCCGATGGGGCGCTGGGGCAACGGCATCCCGCACTTCGGCGACGAGGGCGCCGACGAGACCCACGGCCCGTGGCGCCGCGTCGGCGAGCGCGTCGCGCGCGGCCCGCGGAGGATCTGGATCGGTACGGTCGCGGTGCTCGCCATCGGCGCGCTCGGCCTGCTGACGATCGACACCGGCCTGACCCAGGCCGATGCCTATCGCGACGAGGTCGAGTCGCTCGCCGGCCAGGAGATCCTGGCCAAGTCGTTCCCGGCGGGTGCAAGCGCCGCCACCGAGGTGATCGTGCCGCAGCGCGCCGACATCGGGGAGGTCACGCGCGCGCTCGAGGGAGCCGAGGGCGTCGCGCAGGTACTGCCGACCGACGTCGAAGGGCCCTCCGGCACGCTGCTCAACGCCGTGCTCGAGCCCGAGCCCTACTCGACCGCGGCCTTCGACCTGATCCCCGGGCTGCGCGCCACCGTCAAGGAGGCCGGCGGGCCGGGAGTGCTGGTCGGCGGGCCATCGGCGATCGAGTACGACGTGCGCCAGGCGGCCGCGCGCGACACGCGCGTGATCATCCCGATCGCGCTCGTCGTCGTGCTGCTCGTGCTGATCGCGCTGCTGCGCTCGCTGCTGGCGCCGCTGCTGTTGATCGGGACGGTGATCCTGTCGTTCGTCGCCGCGCTCGGGATCAGCCTCGTCGTGTTCGACGTGATCTTCGGCTTCGCCGGCGTCGACCCGTCCTTCCCGCTGTTCGCGTTCGTCTTCCTGGTGGCCCTCGGGATCGACTACAACATCTTCCTCATGGCGCGCGTCCGCGAGGAGACGATGCGCCACGGGACGCGCCCCGGCATGGTGCGCGGCCTGGCGGTCACCGGCGGCGTGATCACGTCGGCGGGCATCGTGCTCGCCGGCACGTTCTCGATCCTCGCGCTGCTGCCGCTCGTGTTCCTAACCGAGATCGGCTTCGTGATCGCGTTCGGCGTGCTGCTGGACACGTTCATCGTCCGCTCCGTGCTCGTCCCCGCGCTGGTGCTCGACATCGGCCCGCGAATCTGGTGGCCGTCGCGGCTCGCCCGCACCGACGGCGGCGCCGGCCGCTGGGTTGATCCCAGGGACGAGCACGGCGAGCCGGGCGACAACGTGCAGAACGGCCGCGCGCCGGCCGCCGAGCCGCTCCGGGAGCGCTAGAGGCCCTTCTAGAGGATCCCGAGGTAGCGCTCCAGCTCCCAGGGAGTGACCTGGACGCGGTAGTCCTCCCACTCCTGGCGCTTGATCTCGATGAAGCGGTTGAACGTGTGCTCCCCGAGCGTGCGCAGCACCAGCTCCGATTCCGCGGTCAGCTCGATCGCCTCGCCGAGCGTCTCGGGCAGCTGCTCGATGCCGAGCCGGCGGCGGTCGTCGGGCGAGAGGTGGTAGAGGTTCTTCTCCATCGGCTCGGGCAGCTCGTAGCCCTTCTCGACCCCCTCGAGCCCCGCCTGCAGCAGCGCCGCGAACGTCAGGTACGGGTTGCACGCGGGGTCCGGGCAGCGCAGCTCCATCCGCGTCGCCTTCTCCTTCCCCGGGTGATAGAGCGGGACGCGCACGAGCGCTGAGCGGTTGCGCCGGCTCCAGGCGACGTAGACCGGGGCCTCATAGCCGGGCACGAGCCGCTTGTAGGAGTTCACCCACTGGGCGAAGATGGCGCAGATCTCGCGCGCGTGGCGCAGCTGGCCGGCGATGAACGCCTTGCCGGTGTCGGACAGGAAGTACTTGTCGTCGGCGTCGTAGAACGCGTTGGCGTCGCCGCGGAACAGCGACTGGTGCGTGTGCATGCCCGAGCCGTTCTCGCCGAACAGCGGCTTCGGCATGAAGGTCGCATGCCAGCCGTACTTGAGCGCGTACTCCTTGACCGTGATGCGGTAGGTCATGCAGTCGTCGGCGATCTTCAACGCGTTCCCGTAGCGGATGTCGATCTCGTGCTGGCTCGGGCCGACCTCGTGGTGGGAGTACTCGACCTCGATGCCGAGCTTCTCCAGCGCGAGCACGGTCTCGCGGCGCACATCCGAGCCCGCGTCGAGCGTCGTGAGGTCGAAGTAGCCGCCCACGTCGAGCACCTCGGTCGACATCGAGTCGCGGAACAGGAAGTACTCGAGCTCGGGACCGACGTTGAAGGCGTCGAAGCCCATGTCGCCCATGCGCTGCTCGGCCCGGCGCAGGATCTGGCGCGGGTCACCCTCGTAGGGGTCGCCCTCGGGGGTGCGGATGTCGGCGAACATGCGCGCGACGCCGCCGTCGTCCTCGGGCCGCCACGGAAGCACCGAGAACGTGCTCGGGTCGGGCATCGCGATCATGTCGGACTCCTCGATCGCGTTGAAGCCGGTGATCGAGGAGCCGTCGAAGCCCATCCCGCCCTCGAACGCGTCGTCGAGCTCCGCCGCGTTGATCGAGAACGACTTGAGCTGACCGAGGATGTCCGTGAACCAGAGCCTGATGAAGCGGATGCCGCGCTCGTCGGCTAGCGCCTTGACGTCGTCTGGCGTGCTGGGCGAGTCCATCGTGCGCGGCAGCCTAATGGAGCGGCGGGCCTACGGCACTGGACCGGCGGTACAAGCCGCCGCGGCTCATGCGAGCCAGCGGTGAGACCAGGATTTCAGCTGCTGCAACGTCGGCGCGAGCTGCGCCCCCATCTCGGTCAGCGCATACTCGACGCGGGCCGGCGACTCCGGCTGCACGCGCCGCTCCACTATCCCGCGCGCCTCGAGCTCCTTCATGCGCTCCGACAGCAGGCGGTCCGAGAGCTGCGGGATCGCCTGCGCGATCTCCGAGAAGCGCATCGGGCCACCTTCGATCAGCACGACGATGATCGCACCCGACCAGCGCTTGCCGATCAGCTCGACCGCCTCGTGGAGGTGGGGACAACAGCGCGCGTGGCCGGGCGGGTCGAGCGTCGCGACGGCGGTGCGCTTCCGCGCGAGCGGACTCATCGTCACCGAAGCCTACGCCGCGCGCAGGACGCGGGTGCCCTCGACCGAGCCGTCGACGGGCACCTCGCCGGCGACGTTGACCACCGCCGTCAGCGATTCGAGCGACATGTATGCGATCGCCTCGAGCAGCTGCTCGTCGCTCCAGCCGGCCTCGCGCGCCTCCTCGTGCAGGTGCATCGGAGCGTGGCCGCGCTGCTCGATCAGGGCGCGCAGGTAGCGCAGCAGCGCCGCCTCGCGGCGGTCGGACGACTCCCAGTCGCGCGCGGCGGCCACCTCGTCGATGCCGATGCCCGCCTGGCGCGCCGTGCGCGTATGGATCGAGAGGCCCGGCTTGCTGCGGTAGTGCTCGGCGACCGCGAGCGCGATCCGCTCGAGCGTCGGCAGCGTGAGGCTGCCGTGGCGCAGCTCGGAGCGGAAGCGAGCGTAGGCGCGCAGCGCGGCCGGGGAGCCGGCGAGCACGCCGAGGAAGTTCGGCAGCTGGCCACCTGACGCCATCGCGCCCTTCAGTACCGGGAGCGAGGCCTCGGGGGCGGTCAGGTCGTCGTGGATCTGGAACCGGCTCATCTGCGTCTTCATTGCGGACCCCTATTTGGGGAGGAACGTGTATGCCTTACCCTTCGTAAGTGTACGAAGGGCGCCGGGATCGTTCAAGCGACCGCGGCCCGCGATCGCGTGGCGCGGGTCAGACGTGCGGGAGCGGGCGCGCGGTCAATGGCGCACGGCAGCAGTCGGCGCGGCGCACGGAGGTGAAGTCAGAGCGTCGCCGCGTCGGCGGTCGAGATCGCGATCAGGATCAGGATCAGGCCGAGAGCGAAGGCCCAGGCGACGATCCGCTCCGGTCGCGGGCCGATCCACGCCGCCGGCGTCCGCGACCCGCGACGGCGCTCAGCGTGCACGGTCGGCAGCGGCCGCGGGACGCCGCCCGGATGACCGGTGATCAGCTTCGGCTTGCGCCCCGCGGGCCGCGGTTCGACCATCGCGTCCGAGTCGTCCCAGCGGTGCACGGGCTCGGCCACCGACAGTCCGAGCCGCGCGGCGCGCGCGAGCATTGCCCGCTCGGCGTTCGGCTCCGTACGGCCGCGGTCGCGCGGGCCATCCCACTCCTCCGCCGCGCGCCTGGGGCGTCGGTGCATGGGCGGCGCCGCGAGCGCGAGCGAGCGTTCCGGGGCGGGCTCAGGCGCGTGCGTCGCGGCAACCGACGCAGGTTCGGCGGGATCAGGGGCGCGCGTCGCGGAACCGGACGCCGGTTCGGCGGGATCGTGCGCGCCCGTCGCGGAATCGGACGCCGGCACGGCGGGCTCGGAGGCGGCGAGGTACGGGCGGAACCGCGGCGCGGGCGCGTTGTCCACCGCGCGCCGGCGCGGCATCCGCGTGAACAGCTCGTCCCCGCCCCAGTCGGCGACGCGATGCTGATCCTCGAACTGGTCGTAAAGCGCCACGGCGGAGCGGCTGGCGTGTTGTGACATGACGCGTTCGTCCCCTTCCCTTGCTTGCCGGGCTAGCTGACGGGCTCGCGCTGGAGAGCTGCGCTACGTGTCGACGATTCAGCCCCGACCACCGGGTCCCCCTCTCCGTCTGCGACGGAGACGCACCCAAGGACCTTCGGCCTCGGACGCAGGCAGGCTCGGATGCGGCCGCGCATCGTAGCAGTCCGAAAATGCCCTGCAAATAGGCACATTAAACGACGTCTCCCCACGCTTACGGACCGACGCTCGTGCCGACCCGCACGACATCGTGGCGGACGTACCGGCGGAATGGATGCACGCCCGTCCAGGACTTCCCGGAACGTGCGGGATGAACAGCCTGCGCTGCGGTCCAGCCGCTTGTCAGTCCGGCGGGTTGCCGACGGCGACGGCGACGAACTGCGCGACGGCCTCGGCGTCCTCGCCCTCGACCAGCCCGGCGGCCATGTTGCCGATGCCGCGCGCGCGCCCTTTGTTGATCGCGTCGAGAACCAGAGCCTTCGGCGGACGCAGGTCGTCGAGGTTCGGCCCCACCCGCGCAGTCGCCTTCGCCGCCGCGAGGGTGTGGCAGTTCTTGCAACGCTGGGAGAACAACTCGCGCCCGCGCTGCTGCAGCTCGGTGAGCTGCTTCACGTTCGCCTCGGGGATCGAGTCGCGGGATTGCTCGGTCGCGATCACGGCGGCGGGTACGGCGATGCCCAGCAGGAGGATCGACAGCACGAACAGAAGCGTCGCGCCGCGGCGGCCGCGGCGGCTCGGGGGCTTGCGCCGCTCCCGGGCGCCCCTCGGCCCGCCGCTCATCGCGAGGAACAGCGCGCCCAATCCGAGCAAGACGAAGAGCAGCACGAACGCGAGTACGGCCATCGAGGCGGACCTTATCCATTTGCGCGGCGGGTCGGCGTGGCCGCCAGGCGATCATCGGCGCCGCCCTGCGGCGAAGCTCTGCACGGCCGGGGCGACGCCGCGGAAGTCCGCCAGCACGCCGTCGGCGGCCACCTCGCCGGCAGCCCCGACGGCGGCGAGCGCGGGTACCGCCTCGGGCTCCGCGGCCGGCGCGCTGCGGTCCGGCAGCGGCACGACCTCGGCGCCGCCGCCCGCGGGCGCAGCGAGCGCTCGCAGCTCGCGCACGTAGACGTTGATCGCACCGCCCGCGATCGGCAGTTTCTCCAGCCTCCCGAACGCCAGCAGCAGCGGCTCGGATCGAACAATAAGACGGTGACGCTCGTAGACGGGCGGCGGCACGATCAGGTTGACCGTTCCGAACTCGTCCTCGAGCAGGATGAACACGATTCCCTTGGCCGTCCCAGGCCGCTGGCGCGCGACGACCAGGCCGCCGATGGCCACCGGCGTCTCGTGCGCGAGCGAATCGAGGTCGCGCGTGGACACCGCGCTCGCAGGCAGGTCGGGCCGCAGCAGCGCGACCGGATGCGGGCCAAGCGTCAGAGCCGTGGTCGCGTAGTCGGCCACCATCGCGTCCCACGCCGCGAGCGGCTCGAGCGCGGGCGCGCCGGGAAGGTCGAGCGGCAACGCGAGCTGCGTGCCCTCCTTGACCACGGCGCCCGGCGCGGCCACGCCGAGCCGCCAGAGGGCGGTCCGGCGGGCGCGGCTGACGCCAGGCGACGGGCCGTCCATCGTGGCCGCGGGCGGCGAGCCGGAGGCCGCCGCTTTCGCGGACGCGTCCGCCGCCGCCAGTGCGTCGCAGGCGCCTGCCCAGGCGAGGCGGTCCAGCACCGCTCGGCCCGCGCCGGCGCGCGAGGCAAGGTCGGACAGCGAGCGGAACGGGCCGCCGGCCTCGCGCGCCGCGACGAGTGCGGCGAGCTCGGCGCTGCGGGCGCCGAGCACGAAGCCGAGCCCCAGCCGGATGCGGCCGTCCTCGTCGACCGTGCACTCCTCGCCGGACAGGTTCACGTCGGGTGCGATCAGCTCGATTCGCTTGCGCTGCGCCTCGTGCGCCAGCGTGTCGGGCGCGTAGAAGCCCATCGGCTGCTCGTTGAGCAGCGCGCACAGGAACTCCGGCCCGTAGTGCACGCGCAGCCACGTCGACTGGTAGGCGAGCAGCCCGAACGCCGCCCCGTGCGCCTTGGGGAAGCCGAAGCCCGAGAAGCCGACGATCATCGAGTACACGCGCTCGGCCGTCTCAACGTCGGCTCCGTGCGTGCGCGCAGCACCCTCGACGAAGCGCTGGTGGTAGGCCTCGATCGCGGCCGCCGAGCGCTTGCGGCTCATCGCCCGCCGCAGCCCCTCCGCCTCGCCAGGCGAGAAGCCCGCGAACGCCATCGCGACCTCGATCACCTGGTCCTGGAAGATGATCGTGCCGAGCGTGTCGCGCAGCACCGGCTCCAGCGACGGGTGGTCGTAGGGAACCTCGAAGTCCGGGTCCTCGCGCAACCGCTGGCGGCGCGCGATGTACGGGTTGACCGCTCCGCCGAGGATCGGCCCCGGCCGCACGATCGCGACCTGGATCGTGAGATCGTCGAGTGACTCGGGCCGCGTGCGGTACAGCGACTGCATCTGCGCCCGGCTCTCGATCTGGAACACGCCCATCGTCTCGGCCGTCTGGATTGCCTCGTAGGTCCCCGCGTCGTCGAAAGGGATCCGCGAGAGATCGACGCGCTCGCCGCGCCGCTGCGCGATCAGCTCGACCGCGCGCTCGACGCACGAGAGCATCCCGAGGCCCAGCAGGTCGATCTTCAGGAAGCCGGCGTCGGCGCAGGAGTCCTTGTCCCACTGGCACAGCTGGCGCCCCTCCATCGCGGCCGGCAGCACCGGGCAGCAGTCGATCAGCGGGCGCGTCGAGACGATCATCCCGCCCGAGT
>Ga0126306_10000027_pt1 | contig 39251 bp, 59 predicted proteins | sample Plot27_FD_92592 | JGI IMG/M metagenome (GOLD analysis project Ga0126306, IMG submission 92592) | Serpentine soil microbial communities from UC McLaughlin Reserve, CA, USA - Plot27 | ecosystem: Environmental > Terrestrial > Soil > Grasslands | place: USA: UC McLaughlin Reserve, Lake County... | reverse complement strand
CAGGGAGTTTTTAGTTCCAAGGATGTATACGTTTCCAAATTGATCACCAGCTAAATCAATCAAAGCGTCAAGATTTTCATAATAGCTATCCCAGGTATCAAAATCTTCTCCCCAAGGAGTGTAATTGTTTCCCCAAGTGTTGGTTGCTGCGACTTGTCCAAAACCAAGGCAATTGAAGGGAAACGTGTAAACGGCATAAGTTTTGTCAATATAGTTGAATGCGAGAACATTGTCTGATCTTGCGACTGAATTGTCTGCTTCGCCATATGCTTTAAAACACAGCCAGCCTTCTTTAAAGTCATCAAAGCGCTCTCCATAGCACTGGCCAATGCTAGTCTGTTGAATCGAGATAATAGGCCCTTCTAGCTGCGCTCTATCATTCAAAGTAAAGTCAGGGATGATCTCATCAGCACGTTGCACATTCACGCCGTCAGAGGCCACAATCGCAGGCTTACCAACTGAAGTGAAGTAAGAATCGTAGTTAATCGCTGAGTACCTAGCATCGCAACGCCAAACATTATTCGTGCTATCCCAACGGAATGGACTAAAGGCATCCCCTGTGTACCGAAACACGCGCTCCGAGTTAGAGAAACGCACCACCAAGTCAGAGTTGATTAGGGCAAATGTTTTGATAGACTCAGAGGTTGAAGCAATAAGCTGCTCGTCATTGGTAAAATCAAGAGGATTTCCCGCTGCTGACCAGTAAATTCCCGCAGAAACAATAGAACCATTCACTGTTGGAAGAATCAAAAGAAGACGCTCACGATTCACAAAGACATGAAGGGTTCTGCTTATGTCATAGGTTAACGAACTTGGCTTAACTGATAAGTTGGTGTTTAGATATTTAAGACATGTTCCATCGTAGTATCTTATATTATCTCTATTGTTAGTTATAAAAGCTTTGAATTGATAATTTATTACACTAAAGAAGTTTGTATAGTCACCTGTAAAGACATTCCCATATGCGCAAACAAAACTATTGAGTTTGTCGGTCGCAGCAGGGGCAGCAGAAAAGGTAATTGTCCAAGCGCCAGTGAAGTAGTTTACAAAACCTGTGGCTGTGTATGAGCCTACTCCCGTAAGCAAGCCCATGCCATTGTCTGTAACCGTAGAGCGAAGAACATCCGGAGTGGGAACTGTGTCATAAAGCTCGAACTCCACATGGCCTGGCACAATAGGAGCTGACAATGTTCCTGTAAAAGTAAGCGCAGCTCCATTAAATGCAGGTGTCGGGGTTACATTCTCAGATTGCACCTCATGAGGGATTTCAGTGATGCCATAGTCAGACTGTTGGGCTACCGAGATCAATCCAGTAAGGACTATTGCTTTTCCCACTCGATTTGTGTCGAAGATGAGAATGTCTTGGCTGCCATTTGCAAAGTAATAGGGCTTGATTCCCATGATATCTTGGTCACCGGCAGAGGCAGTGCTTAAGAAGTCATACGAGAAGATCACAGCATTGTATCCGCCAGGGACAATCGCAGGAGCCGTGTTAAACGTAAGAGAAACGGCTAACGTGGTGAGATTAACAGTTCCTGTTCCTCCTCCAGAGCTTTGTAAATTGATGATGTCAGGAGCAGTGCTTGAGAAGTAAGACCATGTTTCGAAGGTGGTTGCGCCTACATTGGTTGCTGATTGACCAAAAAAGTTGTTGGTTGAAGGAGCGTGATTAAGCGTTCCTGTGAATGTTAAGACAACGTTATTCGGAGCTGGTGAAAGAAGAATCGTTTCCCTGTAGCTCATCCGTGCATAGAGACCATACCCAGGAATTTTCTCTAAAACGCCACGATAAAGGTGCGCATTCTTTACAATCTGGTATCCGTCACGAGGAAGCAGCCAAGGCTCTACCGCTTCATCAAATCCGGTTCGGAAGTTAGAGATAGCAAATGGCTGATACTCTTTCATTATATCGGCCAATAGATGAATTTGTAAGGCAATGCAGGGTCTGGTCCGCCAGTATTGGTTCGTTTTACTTGGAGGTTAAACCCTGAAAAAGCAAAGGTCATTCCATAAAGAGGATCAGTGCTAGTATTTACCCAATTAAATCCTGCTCCAGAGCTGCTTACAAAAAAACCTGAAGCTGCATCTGGGCCACCGAATATATTTGAAAAAATTACTACATAACCTATGCAATTAGCTGGAATAGGATTAAGTCCTAATATAGTTTGATAAGATCCTGTCATAGTAATAATTCCATCTTGTGAAATTCCGGAAACAGGACACTTTAGAGTTCCATTCCATGCGTATAAAGCGTTGTTTTTTGCATACTGAATTGCGGTAATACCTGTCGGTAAAGCTCCTGTGATATCAGTTACTTGCGCTGGCATTGAGAGTTTTTGATGAGACCCATCTGCTTCGCTTGCAATTGCATTACTTCCACTGACATCAGTCCAAGTATGGTTCACCCTTTGCTCAGTCGCTATCTTGGCAAAGTTCGTGTTGATAAGTGGCTGCGTAAAGGCAATTGTTTGCTGAGCCTGTGGAACGTTATTGTCGTATGTCATTTATCCTCCTAAAAAGCTGGTACTGAGCGCTGATACAGGAGCTCTTCATAAGTGTCCTGCATGCTCACGTCTTTATATCGGTTGTATTGGACCATCGTTTGCTCGTATTGATCCATTTGGTTAAAGTCTGCGAAAATCTCTAGAGAGGCTAAGTAAGCAATCAAAGGGCCTAAGTCTTCTCTAAAAGGAACGTCTGTTGGGTTCAGTAAAGGAGGAGGAATCTGTATCCCTTGCATCTTAACTAGGTAGACGTTGTCCGGAACAGGTCGAAGCACAAAGTAGTTTTGATTGTTTCTTTCTGCTGGGGTAGAGTTCGCTAGTGGACCGCTTTTGAAGTAAAGAATCGATTGCGGCCTATTAGGCATATATGTTTGTGAGGTAACAGATATGTTGGCATTAGCGGCTGGAGGATCATCAAAAGTTACACTAACAGCCCCTGTAATGTAATTAATAGTGCCAGTAGCAGGAGCAATAAAGCCTCCATTTCCGTTGTCTTGGGCAACTTCGGAACCATCTGTGACATATAAACTCCCCTCTAATATTGGAAATGCAGAAACATTGAAAGAAAAGGAATCAGTTGCGCCGTCTCCAGTTGCAACGACTTGCTTATTTTCTTGCTGCGGCCAGTCTTGATAAAACAAGTCCGGAGAGAGGTACCATTCTATTGGAAATCCATCACACCAGACTTGGGGATTTAGCGTCTGAAACTGAGTAGTTGGCCCCGCATATTGATCAACATTGGGCTGAGTAAAGAACTTGTAATACGTGTAGCCCCAAGAGATTTTAAGCTCCTTTGGCAACACATATTGATAGACCTTGTTCATATAATCATAAATGGTAGCGCTAGACATCATCGTTGCATCAGGTCGTCCAGTGGTCGCTCTAATTTTTGATTCAATGTCTGCTGCACTCCATCCAAGAGCCATGATTATGCCCTCTCACAAACGAAATGAGTTTTGTATCCAGCGATGTAGATTTCTGGAATACCCTCAGAGTTTCTGCGGTATTTCTCGATGTTTTCTCTACATGACTCTAGATTCTTGATAACCTCATGCGGTAAATCGTATTTTTGTCCGTCAATGAGTTTGTACTGCTTAAAGGGGTGCGACTTGCTTGAGTAGTGAAATTCAAGTACGTGACCAGGATCTCTTTGATTGCGAAATGTGACGCTTTCAACTCTTGGCATTTCGTTCACTATTACTATTTTACCTTCTTGAAGTTCCTCTCTGATTTGCTCAATCGGCTCATCTGCTGGACCTGATAGATGTTCTTCTTGAAGTTTTTCTACTGGAACCTTTCTTTCGGGTCTTCTTCTTGTTGCTATTACCATTAATGTTCTCCGTTAAAATTTATCTTCGAGGAGAGGTATGTCCCCTCCCCGAGTGTTGATTACCAACCAGTGGGTGTCTCAAACCAAGCTTCCCAGTAGAAAACATCGGCGTTGTTACGGAACAAGCTAGTTCCCAGGATAATTCCTGCCGCGCCTTCATCCTCTGTGAGTCCAGGAGGTGTTTCGTCTGTTGAGATCTTGTTAGCGATACCGCCCGATGTGTAGGTGCTATATGCTGTTGAATCAAGTGAGTTGCCAAACAGGTCGCTTAAGCTAAATGAGTTCGCGTCAATCACTGTGATGATGTAGCGATTCTGATTGAGCTGTACCATGCCTACAACACCGCTGATCGTCACAGTGTCGCCAGTAGCAAAACCGTGTGATGTGGCAGTGATTACGCAAGGATTGGCCTTTGTAGCGTTTGAGATTGTTGCCTGAGTTGCATCATAAGCAGCTCCGGTGCTAAAGGTTGTGAATCCGTTAGAAGCTAGGATTGTCTGAACCGGAATGTCTGAACCATTCACAGTTTGAATCAATGCAGATGCTGTAGGCATTCCTCTGAAAAACTTAGCTTGGCTAACTACTGTGTCAGTTGAATAGCCGGTATAGTTTGTCAAAGTAAATGAGCTTGGCACGAAACCTAAGTTGATAGTCTGTGCGGCGGCGGTGCTTGGAGAAGTAAACGTTCCCCTTCTATATTGTCCCATTTGTTACCTCCTAATTGTTATAATCTTTGTGTTGACAACAGACGCGTGATCCAATTGTCATTAAGGAGGCGTGTTGCAAATGGATACTTGTAACCTACTGAGCCTCTTTGGTTTAAAGGATCGCTAGTACCACTAGAACCTAATGGCTTAACAATAAACTCAGCTTCTTTAGAACCAAGCTTCACAACCCCATAAGCCTCTTGACCTAGGATGATGCTGTTCCAAACTGGTGGTGATGCACTTGTGGAATAACCGTTAGTGCTCAAAAGCCATCGAACGTTGTTTGTTGAACCCCATTCAGCTTCTAAGGCATCCATTGGATTTGGATAGTTAGCTGCTGATAAGAAGTCTGCGCAAGCTTCTAAGTCGGGTTGGAGTGTTACGTCCATGAATCCCCAGTAGGAGCTTCTTACAGGTGATGTTGCAAAACGATTTTCACCAGGGATTGGCTTAGTCATTAAGCGAGCATTACCCAAGCGAAGAGCACGTACTGCATTCTTAATGTCCGCTGTAGTTATCTCTGTAGGTGTGTTTCCGTTAATACCATTACTTGCAGATATGCTAGAGGCTGTTGCGACCATCATATTCCTGATAATCGTATCAATAGTCAATCCTAGCTGTAATGAGAGCACTCTTGTTGCTTCATTAAGTACTCTATCCTGAACAGTGAACTGCACTTGGTCAGTAATTGTGACGAAGTTTCCGTACCACTTAATTTCAGTCGAGAAGTCGGTTACCGCTAATGAGTCGCCTGGAGGAGTTGTACCGTCTTGGATGGGTACAGTCGCAGCTGAAAGAGTCGCGTAACGTCTAAAGATCATCTGGTCGCCAGAATTAAGAGGGATTGTTCTCTTCTGAGCGAACATGTCGTAAATATAATAAGGTCTCGCTAAAGTCAAAAGAAGGCGGTCAAAATAAGTCCGCACTTCTGGTGGTACTTGAGCAGTTGTTGTAATTGGCATATATCAACCTTTTCGGTTAGATATTCGCCAGATTTCTCCCAGCTATTTTCATGAAATCCTCGTCGGACATGCTTGCGTAATAGTCAGCAGCACTTAATTGCCCTTGACCACCGACACTTGCTAGTGTTTGTGGCTTCTGTGCATTGGTAATCGCTCTTTGCCCATTGTTATGTGAATAATTTTCTGGCGCAGGTTGCGAAGCTTTTGCATTAAGTTCCGCTAACAAGTAAGCCGCTTCATATGGATTTGATACTTTCTGGATCATCTCGGCAAATATCGGGTTTTTACTAGTTAGTTGCGGCACGTGCTGAGTGACCATGTTGTTCCAGTCTTGGCGTGTAGTCTTAGTCTCCATCGCAGTAAGAGCATCCTTCATCTCATGTCTGAGGCTCTGGTTCTCTTGTCTAACTGCTTCAAAGGCCTTCCTAACGTCGCGCGAGTCATCCCAATCAAGCGCTGCATAAGCGTCTTGTTGAGTTTCTTGCGGTTGCTCTGGTTGACGAGTAGGTATTTTCGAGTAAGCTTCTGCTTGTCCTTTCCAATAACTCGCCTCTTCCTTCAACTTGGATGCTTCATCACGTAATGCCCGAAAGTTCATCTCCTTATCGGACAATTGCACCTGACCGGCGACGTCTGGCTGATTTACGCCCGTATTTAAAGGATCATCGACGACCTGATCCACATTTACGTCTGAATATGAGTTGTAATTACTTGGTGCTGCGGACTCAGGGAACAACTCACCCCCTGGTCTTGACATATCTAAATCCATTTGGTTCCTTTATGATCTCGGCGACAGATCGTTTTTATCACGCCTATTTTTCAAAAAAAGACTTGTCACCTTAGACAAATTTTTTTTTGAAGAACCTTAGAGGGTATCGCTTGTTACACGAACCCCAAACTCATGCTACACGTGGTAGGTGAGTAATACTTTAAAGACATCCATTTCCGATGCCCGCGAATCTCACACATGCAAAACTTCCGATTCCTACAGATTTTATTGCTGCAATGATTCGGTGATGTTTTCATATATTTCTTCTTTGTCATGCCAATAGGATCGATCCCGATTTCTTGGCTGCTTGTTCGACTGTTTGTATAAAATCACCTTTATGCACTGACAGCTCCGTATCACTTAATGGCACGTCGTATGGCAGGCTCAAGTCTGGTTCTACCTTTAGTCTCTTTTCCTTGTGGTCCCACTTAAAGACAATCACGCCAACCATTGCTTGAGGCGGCCGCCTTGCTATCACTTCCCAGCCGGCGACAATCGCATTGGACTGAGTTGCATGAGGCTTAGCAGCGTAGAGCACCCAAAAGTCATGTTTAAGCGACTTTGCGTACATCTCAGCTAAACGATTCGCGTCCGACCAGCAATCTCTTGCCATCGGCTCTCTCGTCTCGCCCATCTCTTGCATGTTTGAGTTTCGTTTTTGTCCTACAAGTGTTGTTTCCATATCTATGCCCAGTTGTACTCTCTGAATTGTGAATGCGCTTTACCGAAGTCTTTTTCAACATCGCGTTTACCCGCCATGCCGTAAGCTTCGTCCATTGCTTCTGCTTTCATCTCGAAAACACCGGCTTGCCAATCTTTCGCAACAGATTCTGGTGTAGTCTCTGATTGGTGACTAACCATTGGCTGACGCTCGTTATTGTGCTCCATGCTCTCGAATCCACCTTGTCTTCCTGAAGGATTCTCTCTCATGATTTTTTCTCCTTTTTTAATTTCCTCTTAATACTTAGAGGGGTATTCACATGCTCTGCTTTCTTTAGAGCGCTGCGAGCTTTTTGTAATGCTGTCTTCTTTTCCATCTCATCCTCGTAACACGTGCAACATTCAAATTCAGGATCTTTTGGCTCAATCACCATGTAATCCCAATCGGGGCATTGATGCCGCCTAGCCATATCCTCTTCCCTCAGTTCCGTACTTGGCGCTCGGGAGAAGCGTGTTTTGTAGCTCTCTTGGGTTTTCATAAACTGCTTTCCCTGGTCTCACCCCTTGCCACTCTTCCCAGTACTCATGTTGTGCTCTTTCCGATGCTAGGGCTCTCTGTATTTCATTCTGGCCCGATGTAGACGACTTCTTCTCTGAGCCATAGTGTTGTCCCGAACCATTTAGTTGCTCCTGCGCCCAATCCCCTGGCAACGGATGGCACTCCGGATTGTAACTGTTCGTCTGTCCCGGCTGAGGCTTCAGCGTGTTCATCGGAGCATTGCCTTTCATTGTCCCATCCCGTGATCGTTGTGTCCGTGCTCATAAATGTAATTTTGCTCATGCTGTTTTCTTTCGTTCTGCTGCATAAACTGTAGGTCAGACATCGTTCCTTCGCTTCCTTGCTTCAATGCGTGCACAGGTCCAGCTAGTCTTGTCTTCATCTCTTTTCCCACTGCGCTCATATTCTGTCCTTCACCCTGGAACATGCTAGCTGTCATGGTCTTCCGCTAAACTGAATGCCGTCTGTGTAGTCAATCAACTGTCCTGCAATCATCTCGAATTTTCTCTCACTTCGCATGCAGTTCATCTCTTGCTCTAAGTACTCTCTTGTATGAGGCTGCATTCCAACTGTATCGAGTTGATTCGACCAACTCTTATCCATTTCACCTCGTTGGTATCTATCGAAACCATAGACATTTCCCAGTGAAGCAGGATCATTCAAATGACTTTCGTTAGCTGCATTCATGCCCGCTTGTTCTTGTGCTTTTGAAGAAGCAAACTCCTGCGAAATTGTTTGGTAATCTCCAGGCCATCTTTGATCTCTCATAACTACCTCTTATAATGCTTTTCTAAATGCTCTAAACGAGTCGCTCTCGATTCTTTGTGTCTTGCAAGCTCTGCATCTAAAGCTTCTTTCATTGGACCGCCGCCTTGTGCTGACTGTCTAACCATTCTTTGGTCGCCAGTTGGGTTTTCGTCCGCTGTGCGGGCCTGTCTGTTATGTTGAAGGTCTTCCCCAGCTATTCGGTTATCACTTGCTCCTGCACCCAGGAAACCCCAGCCATCATTGTTCATTCATTTGCCCCGAAAACTTCCATCGTTTAACTTCTTCGCCCTTGTACCTAATTCCATCCCATGAGCACCCTGTCCACCAACCTATAACAATTTTTTCTCCCAAATCAAGAAAACATAGGTCGAACCATCTTTCGCTCTGTGGTTTCTGTGGCAAGTCCTTCCAATAATTCTTCCTGTTATTCACTAATTAACCCCTGTAACTGCCGGCTGAGGAACCACGGTATCTGCTGCTGCAAGTCTGTGTTCTTCTTCAATACCTCGAATCATCTCAAGAACCTTAGAGGCGTTGTTAATATCAATCTCATCCATCTCTTTAGCCGCTCGCACTTCATTAAGAACGCTTCTAGAGCGCTCTTCTTGGGCAGCCGCCAGTCTCTCTTCGCTAAGCGCTGCATCGTATTTAATTCTGCTAAGCCGCTCCTCTCCCAGAGCAACATCGGTAAATGCCTTCGCCTGGAGAAGCTCGTTGACTTGCTTCTTGTCTTGCATTTCTTGCTGCTGAGCCGCCTGTGCTGCTTCTGCTCTTTGTTGAATAAGTTCACGCCCTTTTTTGCTGATAGGGTAAGGAGACATCTCCCAAAGAAGTTCGTCTGGTACATCTACACCGCCTGCCTTCATTGTCCATGCTTGCATAAATGCTGACTGCTTCTGGTAGTCGGTCATTGGCATCTCTGCGAAATCAATGTCGTACTCAAGAAATGTGTTGTTGTAAAACTCAGGCGTCGGTTGTTGTTTAATCAATCGCTGAACTTTTTCCGGCGTGAACTTTTGAATCATCTTGAGAACTTTCTTACTAATTAAGTAGTCGGCCTCTTTGAAGTTGTCCATGATTGGGCCGAGCTGCATGATCGCCATAGAGGTTTTCATTTTGAACAGCATTGCGCTCATTCGGTCTGTTTGGTCGTTACCGAGAGCGCCCAGGTCTACGAAGTCTTTAATGTCAGCATCGAATGACTCTTGCAGCGCAAATAAACTCTCTGGAATTGAAGGAGGATCTATGCGCTCGGCGTCTGTAATCTCGAATCCTGGGTTGAAGAAAACAACTTTTCCCTGCCCAGTTTGGAACAATGCTTTTGGGTTTGATACCGCGCCGGACTTAGCTTTCCATCCGGACCCAATCTGACTGTCCATAATATCGAGTAGCTTACTCTTCCGCATATTGTACTCTTCGTTTGAATCTCGAAGCAGTCTCTGGAGGCCCTGGATTTTCCACTGGAAGAGGTCGTATGAGGGGTCAAATACGCAGTAGTACGGCACAAAAGGGTACTCGCCAATGCCCCAGGGATCTTCTCCGCTATAAAGCAGGCGGTTCTCAACAATGATGTTATACTCGACTGTCTTGTAGTAACCTTCAATGACTGCAAGGTTTGGAAAGAATCGCTGTAACATATCCAGGCGCTTTTTGTCTCCCTTCCAAGGCTTCTGTTCCCCTGTGGCCTTATCCACAAGTACCCAGCCTTTCTTATATCGCTGCTTCCAATATTCGTTGTATGCAAGGAGCTCTTGAAGTCCCCATTGTCTTGAGTACGGTTCATAAGTAAATTTCTCATCACGGTTTCCATATCCCATTGCGTCGACTTCTTTTTCGCAACCAGGAACTAAAGACTTAATCACATCCTTACTGAGGTACTTCCTACGAGCCACAAATGTGCAGTCCTCCAAGTCCATGCGTGTGCTGAATGGGTCCCAGATCACATCGTTCCAGTTATCTAGGTGATATTCGATTCTTCCATTCACGTAATCGCTTCTATAGTCGACCCACGGCGATATCCACGACACACCAGACACAAGACTATTGTGCTTGGCTCTCTGCATCGCTTTGTAACCTTTCGGCGCCATCTGCGTATGAAGCAATTCTGTTAGTTGATCTGCGGTCTCTGGATTAGAGTTTTCTCTATGGACGACGATGCTTTGCTGTTGATTAGCGCTGAGATATCCGCTGACCATGTTGATAGTCTTGCGGGATTTGTTGAATGTAAACGCGTTTCTTCGTTCTTCATTCAAGTACTTCATTTGTTCTAGGCTCCACTGATTGCCCAAGTAGAACCCAACGTCACGATATGCTTCTGCGTAATATGTGTTTAGAAGCATGTATGCGCGGTTATAGTCTTGCGTAAAATCCGAAACTATGTCGAAATTTGTGGGCATTCAGCTCCTAGTTTTTCAAATATTAACTTGTCACACTACTTTTTGGTAGTAAAGTCTTTTTTTTAATTTCGATCAAGGAGATACTGAATAAATGCCTAAGAATTGTTTTGGGGAATGAAGTTTAATTTGACAAGATAGGATATTATGAATATTTTTTGGGAAAGAAAAAGCCCACAACCGACAAAGCTGTGGGCTCTACATTTTAAAACCGCGTTGCCAAAGTTTCGAAAAACGTAAAGTTTCGTAAAACATTGACAGATGGGGTTCCTATAATAAAAGCAAACCGATAGCCTTATTATAGGACACTCCGAAATTTTTGCAACGCTAAACATTAAGCAAGCAAAGGGAGTCCTATGTCTCATAAAGAATCACGTGAAAAATCAACTATCCAAAGATGTCCTCATGACAAAGAAAATCCATACGCCCAAATCAGTCGCGCTCTAATCAGAGATGACTCGATTTCCCCTAACTGCCGAATGGTGCTAATTTCTTTGCTTTCTAACGATGATAAATCCTGGGTAATCAGACCTACGCAACTATACAATCAATTCAAAAAACATATTGGCAGAGATGCAATTTACAAGATCATAAATGAAGCAATTGAAGCTGGATACATCATGCGCGAGCAATACTTAGAAGGTGGTTTTTTGAGGTATAAGTACTATCTGTCGGAAGAGCCGAAATTCAAAAAATGTTTACTGTATCCTGAATCTCAGTATACTGAAAATCCGTATACGGAAAACCAGGGCACTAAAGAAAGAACATATGAAGAAAAACAATCGAATAAGAAAGAAAATATAAAAGAATCGAAGAACCCGATTGTTCATAACTCTTCTCTCCATAAAGCTCCGGTTAAATCGATTGTTCCGCCTTCGGCGTCTGCTGCGCAGGCTTCGATTCCTTTTCAAAGAAAAGATAAGGAAATAGACTTTGCTTCTGATGATTTAGCAGACCTTCTAGAAATGGAATCGCAATATTCCCCTTACTTCAGAAGTAATATTGTCATTCGTTGGGTGAAAAAGTTTGGGCCTAAATTTGTCCTTGATACAATTAAGTTTTTCTTTCATATTAAATCCACTCAGAAGAAACCCATTCCTAACTGTGAAGCTTGGATGGAAATAGCACTAGCAAAGAACTATGCAAAAATTGACAAAGCTTGCCAAGAAAACAAATTGTTTGCTGAAGATTTCAAGAAAAAACACGGGCTATCAAGTCTAAAAATCAATAAGAGATATTGCCAAGATACACAAACTGAAAAAGACTTTTATTACAATCTTCCAAAAGAAACCTTTATAAGAGCTTTAACGGAATTATATGAAAGATAAAGAACAAATAATCTCTGATTTAATATTTTTTATCGACACACATCCGAATTTTGATGGAAAAATTGTAGATGAAATTGTAAATTTTTATGAAAAGTACGAAAGATTAAGTGTAGATCAATATTTAACATTAAAATCTATACATGAGAAATTTCATGTTAGAGAATATCTACAAAAGAAAAAATATCTAAAAACATTTGAAAATGAAGATTATGATTAAATCTTCCAACCCCACATGCCCTTCATGCGCTCGTAATCATGATCGTTCACTCCTTGATCAGGACGAAAGTCGCTCTCGGTTATGGCCATCATCCGAAATGCATCCGCCCCGTGAGACGTGTAATCATGAAACGGTTTGTCTCCGTACACACGAAACTTCTCATTGTAAGACTTGCGATAGTTTTCTAAACATTTTAACCCAAGTTCACAACCCTTCTCATCAAACCAGCACCGAGAAAGAATCATACGTACGGCTTCTATCCCAGATTCTAGGCTCAATTTTGGCGCAACGCGGAAGCTTAACCCCAACCGGCGTGCAGTTTCTAGACGCGTTTTGCCGGTTGTCAGCTCTCTCGCTTGAATATCGTGTGGAGCAACGTGAAGATCATATACGCATCCTGTTTCACGACGGTACTCATCCAGAATCCGTCCATAGTGAGCTAATCCTTCACCTGAATTCTCATAGTAGTTGATCAGATGAACCTCTTTACCAACAAACTGAGCGAACCAAATGGCAGTACTATCACCAATACCGAGGTCCCAGTAAGTCCTAACAGGAACCGCGGGATCATAAGGGACACTGCAAAGCTGTCCTTTCTTGCGCAAGCCATCCATTTGGCGACCGTAGTAACTTCCTTCCTGGCCTCGATTAAAGTTACAGTAGAATTCTTGCTGAATCATATCATCGGGCATCCCCTTCCTGCGCTCCGACTCTATCTGTTCTTCTGTGAGAACGCCTGTGTCTCTTACCGTAAGTACTTCAAAAAACCATTCATCTGGGTTCCTTCTAGCTATCTCCGCAAGTTCCCACCCGTGATTCTTGCCGCGTGGCGTGTAAATAAATGCACACCATCCACCGTTAGCTGCCAGGATTGGCTTAACAAAGTCATAGGCCATCGGGTCCATCAAGGACCATTCAGAGAAAACAATTCCGCGTGGATTCGTCCCCATTATCGCGTCGTACGAATCTGCGCCAATCAACTGTATCAAGCTTTGACCCTTGGCCCCATTGATCCAAACTTTCATTTCGGTGTTATTTGGGTTCCCATCGATTATGGCCTTGGGGATGTAGTCCAGCATCTTTTTCCCATCGTTCGTCATACCATCCCACAAAACTCTCTTGGCCTGAGCAAAGGAAGGAAGAAAATAATAGTATGTTCCTGGCTCCAGATATGCGCGTTTAATCATATAATTCCACATGGTCGTATCTTTCCCCCCGCGTCGATGAACAACCCAGCAAGCATTGCGACAACCATTATCTAGAGCTGTTAAAATATTTTCTTGATAGTGACGGGGCGAGTATCCATAGGGAATCGTTATCTCAGGCATCTTGCGAACCTTGCATACCTTTCTTCTCTTGCTCTGTAATTTCTGTAATATCGATGTTTCGAATCAATTCATGGATCAGCTCAAGGTGCTCACGACAAAAGAGAGTAAAAACTACAATCTCCTTCATAATCAGTATCACAGCACTATCATCATCGACTTTAGTTCTTAACATCGTAGAGAAGTTGAGCTCTTTTGCCACCTCATCCAACTGTGAAATGAATTGCTGCATTTCTTCAGTACCCGAAAAACAATCGGTCATCTTAGCAAGTGTTTCTCTTGTGACCATTGTATATTTTTCCACTAAACCTCCATTTCAAAAAAAGACTTGTCACATGCAACAAAAAAAGAGACGGCACAAGCGTCCTCATACCGTTTTATATCTCTCTCCCAACCCACCGTACGTTCCACCGAGATCCCCAGCAGAATAGGTTAGCGCTCAACTAAAGTAGGAGTGCATGAAGGTCTTTTAACGTCGCTTTCCTCTGACGAATAGTTCCTAACCAGTGTCACTATCAACCGAGTTATTTCTTTTTCTTCATCATCTTTTCGCCCATGTCGCAGATCTTATCGCGCTTCTTATCTTCTTTAAGCAACGATGCTTCTTGCTTCTGTAAGCTCTTCGTGTCTTTTTGTAATTTCTTTATCTTCTTGTCCATTTACTTCTCCCTTGTCTGCATTTTCAAGTCTCTTCCACAAGTTTCTAAACTCAACATTTATTGAACAAAGCTTTCCTGCATGAAATTCAGCTATCTTTGATACTAAGTAAACAGTACGAATCAGGCGTACGTTTCTCTCGTTCTCTTCTCCCACAGCCTCTTTAACCCAGTCGTTTTCTTCTTCAACATTGTAAAGATCTAATAGCGGGGTAACATCTCTGAAGAATTCCTTAAGCTTTTTGACATCCCAGTACTCAAGAAAATCATTTAACTCTTCCTCAAGGCTCTTCTTCTTTGCCACTAAGCTACAACCCCTAAGATATCTCTCTCTGTAATCAAAAGGTATCCGTCATCGTCAGTAGAGATTCTGGAGCCTGTATAAGGAACCAAAAGAAGAGTGTCCCCAACCGCTATATCCAAATCAGCCTTTGACCCTATATCGATCACTGTAGCCTTGTATGGCTCTCCATCAATGGGCTTAAGAATCAATATACCTTTCTTTTCTTCTTTCTGTTTCTGCACTAAAATATTCTTTCCAATTGGTCTTATCATTTTATTTCTCGTAATTTAGATTGATGACTTTAAAACTAATAGGCTTTGACCCTAACTGATTGCCCTGCGAACGAACAACCACCCCTTCTCGTTCCTTCCCATTGCGATATCTTCCTTCGCCTAATGTGTGCACTTTCTCTTTATCGAATTCAAGTCCTGATTCAAGAAAGGTCACTGTAGGGAACTGAAGGTCTTCGCAAAGAGTCATGAACTCATCCATAACCAAATATCGCTTCTCTTCTATGTTGTATGCTGAGAAAGCGAAACCATCGACTTCATTTAAGCCCATCGGATTGCTCTGTATCTTGGGTCCGCACGTTTCCCACTGAAGAGCGATGTTATCAGGAAGCTTAACGTCTAGAAGGTACTTTTCTGCCACTTTCCAGTACCCATTGTTTGAGTCCTGAACCAAGTCAAAGTTTCTACTGCAAACGCCAAACTCGCCCTTGTATCGATAGGCTGTGGTCGAAGAACCATCGGCTTTTTCTGTAATGTAATACCTCTTCCCATGTAGAGCTTCAACCAAGTCAAAATATCTTTGATAGTTCAGTTCGTCTGTCTTAGGAATGAATTGAGGAAAATCACTCTTTGCTATACCTACAAGATTTGCGGGGACTGGCTTAAAGTATTTAGTTACTCCATACCAAGAAGTCATATCCCTACCAATTTCTTCAGGGCATTCGTAAGGCATTATCAACACTTCACTTGGAGCGCCGCGAAACCTACACATGCGAACGCGCCAGCCTCTACTCTGCATAAAGCGCATTTCATCACTCTCCGGAAGCAATGAATCTGGCAAGTACACAACGCATTTCATTCCAAGGTCTAATTCACCCTTACGTACAACACCTCGCCATTTACCGCCCTGCCCGCACACAACCGTAGCACTAACAATAAGATCAGCATCCGGAATAGGGTCTACCTGTACGATTTTTCCTATGTAAACTAAACCTTCACTCATCAGTCCTCTTAAGTTTCTCTTGTATCGCTTGCAATATCCATCCTGTTCGTGAAATACCGACTGTTTCTTGCAAAGCTTTGTCTATGTCTTCAAGCATACTCTTTTTAATTCGAAGGCTTGATACGACCCACTCAGTCTTGTCTTTAACCTTATCAGCTACCACTTCACCACCACGACTAATCGCTTCTTCTATCACTTTATTGGAGATCTTTCCTCTTACGCTCATATATGTTTCCTATGTGTTTTATATGTTTTTTATATATCTAAACTATGTTTTTCTTACGCATAAACCATCTACAAAACACTTAACATATATGTAGTCATCAAGTTCTCTAATTTCTTGGCTTGCTTTCTTGTCTTCCTTCTCTAACTCCACAACCCCAAGCCCATCGGCTGCCGCATTTGCAAAAGCTTTCCTATGTCCTATCGAAATTGGTAGACAAATCAACTCTTCACAATCTTTGAGTATTTCAGTTGAGTCTTTATTATCTGTTCCACGTGAATCAGCCTGATTGATGACTGCCAAAGAAACAAGTTGTGGATTTCCTGGCTTCATTTCATTAATTATTTTCTGAACATGTCGAATCGTCCACACATCAAAAGATCGAGGCTTGAAAGGAATTAGAAAAATATCAGCAACGGAAAGAGCTGAACGAAGACTGGTTGTGTCTCTTCCTCCGCCATCAATAATAATCTCATCATAATCAGCACCCATCTTCAAAAGCTCTGAATAAATTGTCTTTCCGGCCAATTGAATTGTCGTCCATTCTGCATCAACTCCCATGCCTTCTCTTTGTTCCGCCCAATCAGCCGCCGACCTTTGTTCATCTGCATCTACTAACAAAACTTTACTTCCTGCTTGAGCTCTAAGTACCGTTAAATTTGTTGCCAATGTTGTTTTTCCACTGCCACCTTTGATTCCACCGACTACTACTATCATACATGACTCCTATGTGTTATATATGTTGTTTTGCCTATTTTCTACGCATAAACAATTGATATACCACATACATGTCACATTCACAACACATATATTATACTACAACCCACTGGAGAATAAATTCCCTAAAGTTCGTGTACTCAAATAACCAGTAAACCACATACAACCAGCCGAAAATAGCATGCAGCAAGCACCACCAAATTGACTGATTAATCGCGTAAGACAAAGCTATTGCAGCCCAGCACCCAGGAATCATATTTCTACTCACTACTGTTGTTTTGTTCTTCATCTAGATATTTTCCCCTATTTCTAGCTACTTCCATAGGCCAATTTGTATCGAAAGAAAACATGTTTCCAGTATAGACATCAAAACAATGAAACCATTCACCACAAGGAGATACAAACCCAAGAGTAAGAGGCCCCCTAACTGCATACCAACCTCTATTCAAATACCAATCTCTTTTAGAATTTATCTCTTCCGTAGTCATTTTTTTGGCTATTACGGGAGGAGTCTTTCTCGACATTCTCAAACTCATCATCTTCCCATATCTTTTCTTCGGATTCTTCCTGCCAAGGGTAAAAGGTAGTTCTTGTAATGACCTCAACTGATACCCTAGGCATGGATTGTCTCCTGAGTTCTCTTAATCCTTTGTAAATTTGAAAAAATCTCATCCATTAAAGTCTTGTTATGCTCATATGAAGCTTCGAAAAGCTCATATTCCGCATCAATAGCCAAACGATTTGATTTTGGTGGATTTTTAGTGCTTATATCGGATCTGTTGTGCATATAACCTATTAAAAGCTATCTAAAACCTACCTAGGAGATAAGAAAACATCCTGTATCTCCATGTTCAAGTTCACAATGCTAAAAAAACGCATATATGACAAGTCTAAATTTGAATTAAAGCTATTTTTGTTGCCCTGCACGCGACTTTTTGGTAATTATTTTTTTTAAATGTTTGCTTTGATAGTCGAAAAGATCCTTAACCTGAATAACCCATGCTGAGTTTTTTCTGGTTGCCTTCAAAACCCCCTTTCTTGCTGCGTAATATAGCTTTTGCTTATGAATACCCAACTTTTTAGCAGCTCCATCTATAGATAAACACCCTTTTGTTTCGTCAAAAATGGGCTTACCATTGAACTTAGAATGATGAATTCTAGAAAATCTTTTGGAATCATATTCTTTTAAGTCAGCCATAAACACTTGCCACTTCTCATCATGTTTGTAGGCTTTTAACCTCTTCAAACGAATCGCAAGGTATATTGCCTGCCTGGTTACTTTTTTTATCTTTGCAGCTTCACTGACTGATACACAAGATTTCATAGCTCCTCCCTAGGAATGTTTAATATGTTTTTTATCTGCATTTGGGAATAAAAACAAAAAAATGACTGTACACCCAAAATTACTTAGAAAGCTTATAGGGGTTAGGGTATTTACAGGAAGTTGGAAAAATTTACGGAAGTAGATCTTTGGCGCAAGTTTTGAGTGTATTTGCGATCCTATAAACCATAAGCAACGAAGTATTAGTTTCTCCTCTCTCAACATTTCCTATATGTTGCAAGGAGCATCCAATGAGTTCCGCTAATTTCATTTGAGTAACGCCGAGCTCATTTCTTCTATTTCGAATAGCACGTCCAAAGGTTCTTAACAAACTATTTCTCTTCATCGATTTTCCAGGGAAAAAGACTAAAACAGGAGGTGATAGCGTCTAAAGTATACCAACTAAACTAAACATCCACGGGAACAAGCGCGAAATCAGTGCCAATTTAAAAAATTATCTTGACATGATATAAAAATATGATAAACTAGCGATAGCGATTGAAAGTAGGTTGAATCGCGAATTCAGTGAGCGATCGGTTCCTACTTTCAATCGGTTTTCTTTTTTTTGTTTTTCTTTGGATACCTATGGAGCGAAACGGAATATAAGGAAGAAAAATAGTTAGAACCTAACCTCCCCTCGAGTGATCTTGTTGAACTCATATTCGACAGGTGCTTCATCTTTGGTGCGCTCAGAGAACTCCTCTTGCGTCATCTTTGTCATGAAGTATGTCGTCGATTCCTTATCTAGGGGCCAGTTGCATTCACCGCACATCATTGCTCCTTTGTTTTCTCGCATGGTAATTCTCAAAAGCTCTTTTCAGTGTTTCGTTTGGGTCGCTAACTGTGGTGCAAAGAGCCTGAAGATCTTCTTGCGTCAAGGTTTCTAGAAACTGTTGGCATTCGTTTTTCATTAGTTATATCTCGTTACATAGTAAGTTGTTGATTGTTAAGGACTTACGAAAGAGAGCACAAACGAAATTATATAAGCTTTGGTAAAAGTGTAGGGGAATTGGAAAAAAAGAACCGGGAATTGGAAAAATTTTCACTGGGGTCCTGAACCTAAGGGTGTACGCTCCATAGGGGGCAATGGGGTCATTCGCTCCTAGATTTTCCTTGTTTCCAAACACTGATTCAATAGTATTCATAATTGTTATTATGGTTAATGATCGCTCACATCCTTCTCTCGAGCCTTCTGCGATGCATAGCTAACCACATTGATATTAACCTGTCCTTTATGTTCGGCTTCAATGTCTAGCTTCTCACGCCAGCCGTATCGATTAGCCATGTTATAGTACCACGTCCTAGAGTTACCTAAGCAAGAGCCGTTAGCCTGGCTGCGTCCGATGTTCTCCCACCAGTCACGACCTTGGCGAATCGCATTGTCCAAATCTTCCTGCACAAACTCTTCTTTATAGGTTTTTAGGTACTCTCGAATAGAAACGACAGAAAGCGGACCAAAGCATTCCATACTCAACCCCTTGCTCACATGATCACAGAGCTCCTTGAATATCTTGCGTCTCTCAATTTTACTAGCTTCAAGCTTCTCTTGTCTCTCTTTGACTGTCAATTTTTTACCTTTCATCCCAAAACCTCCTTGTAAAGCTTATATTTTAATGTCTATCCACACAATACCCACACTGCTATTTTCAATCAATCCATATATTTCATGTAGTAACAAATGTAGTGATATGATATAGTCATTCACATACCTAACAAGCCATGTTAGCTGAAGTAGTTAACAGGCTTGAATCGTTACTAGTCTACCTGTGTCTCGTGTAATAGCGAGCAGGTTGTAGCAGGTAACGAGGGAACTAACAAAACATGAGGTTTAACATGAAGACACTAGCTGATTTTAAAAGAGAAATGCAAGTAGGTACTAAATGGATGAGAAAATACGCTCAAGAGAGTGAGTACGTATTAAAAATAGTAGGCGCCTCATATTCAACTCAAGTTTATTTAGAAGATGAGAAAGGAAAGGGTACATGGCTTGATTTCCCGAAAGCTACGGAGTTTGAAATCAATTCTCAAGGGGAAGCTGAAATATACTGGCCTGCACATGAAGCTCATGGAATACCTAGAAGACTGGTTTTAACCTATAGAAAGGTGATTTAACATGAATAGAGAACAATTTATGAGATTCTTTCGACAAGATGATTTTCACTCGCACATATCAGCTAGCGACGCACAAGAGATCTTTCTCAATGTATTGCATGGCTCAAGCGATATTACTATTGATTTAATAGAAGAACTAAAAAGCAATTACGGAATTAAAGGAGAATAACATGGATTCAGTAACAAAAGAAAGCCTCACAAAGGGGCTTCAAAACATCTTAGAAAAACAAAGAATCGAGGCTATTATCCTTGAGACAGTGAAGGAGTTTAGCCATTACAAACAGGTTAACAAGCGATTCATTGATAAGCTGAAAGAAAAAGACTTGCGAGCATGGATGAGTAAAGATGGGTCAGTTACTAAGGTGTCGGTTACCTCAGATTTGCTACCTCATCAAGAGGGTATTAATATTAGAGCTTACAACAAAGAAATCACTTGGGAATACATTATTAACGAGCTAAATACATACAAGCTGAAGGAGTGCGAAAACATGTACATTGAAAGGATTCATACACTAGACAAGGATGTTGAAAAGCTGAAAAAGATGCTTGAATTCATAAAGGAAACAAAAACCGTAAACTTTCATTATGATCTAGATAGGATTGTATGTTCATTAGAAGGTGCGATTAAGTATTCAAAGTAAGGGCCACGTAACACCACGAAACGAGCCCTCAATATAAACAAACAAGCAGTGCATTTACGAGGTGCATTGCTTACAAATGTAGATAGGTATATATTATGCAAAACTTGCTATACTTGCAATTAGAGAATGAGAAAACACGATATGGGCAACTGCGAGACGAAAGAAGAACGGACGCAATAGCCTGTATTGTTTTGAGCAGGATTGAAGACGAAATTAAACGGTTAGAGGGACAGATAGATGGTACAGAGAAAGCAGGGAAAGAAAGCTTTAAACGTAATGATACCGGCAGATTTGCACGATATGTACGCGAAATTATGCATAGACTTAGGAATCACAAAGACAGAGGGAATAGTAGAGTACTTCCAGTACCTCAAGAAAACATATTACAAACATCGGCAGGTATTAGATGAAAAGTCAGACGCAGATTTTAAGCTGGATGCAAGAAAGTCTAAGTAGTTTCGTAGCGCAATTGTCCTTAAGCAAAAGCAAGACAACAGTAGAAGCATATCAATACGACGTGCGACAATTCATGGGGTTCTTGTGTGAGTGCAAGGTGAAGAGATTGAGCGGGCTAAAGTCTGTGCATGTCGTTAACTACTTAGGTAAATGCAAGGAAGAAGGAAAGAGCGACTCAAGCATCAATCGGTATTACATGTCGATCAGGTCATATTGCAGGTTCTTACGCAAGAGCAAGCTCGTTGAGTTTGATCTAACGGAAGATGTCACGCCGCCAAGGAACATGCAAAAGGCGCCGAGAGTTCCTACAGTTGATGAGGTGCAACGGATACTAGAGCAACCGAATGTCGAGACTGAATCGGGGTTGCGAGACAGAGCGATACTTGAGCTACTATACTCATCAGGATTAAGAGCAAGCGAACTATGTGCTTTGGAAGTGCATCATGTGGGGCCGACAAGCGTTCTGGTGTCATGTGGCAAGCGAAGCAAGACAAGGACAGTGCCAATAACTACGGAAGCGCATCGATGGATAGGCGCATATGTAGCGCAGGCGCCCAAAAGACGCGAGCGGGAGCCATTGTTTCAAACAGTGATGGGCAAAGCATTGAGACGGCAATTATTGTGTGCGATTGTAATGACGTATGCAAAAAAGGCAGGCGTTGAGGATGTTACGACACACACGATGAGGCATGCTTGCGCTACACACTTGCTTGACCAGGGTGCGGACTTACGATTGATACAAGAGGTTTTGGGGCACAGTTCAATTGCGAGCACACAGAGGTATACACATTTGTCGAGCACAAAGATGCAAGAGATGTTTCAGCAGTTTCACCCGCGGAGAGGTTAATATGTGGTGGGAATTTATAATAGCTGTAATTATTTACATGGGAATAAGCAATAAAGAATAGGTGAATTATGGAAAAAATAGATTTAGTTTTATGGTTTATGGGCGCTGGATTTAGCCTTATGTTTACATTGATGCTATTGATGTGGAATTCATTAACCTCAAGAATTGAAGGAGTAGAGAAAAATTTAGGCAATAGAATTGACACTGTTGAAAAAAACTTGAGCAATAGAATAGATAAGTTAGACGAAAAAGTAACTGACATTGACCGTAGACTATGCCGATTAGAGGGAGCTTTTTCCTCTAAAGATTGCTGCATGATTAAGGATTCAAGCCAAATGAGAAAGGCAGAATAAATGCAGAATAAAGCAGGATTTTGGGCAGTGATATTTGGATATGTAGCCGAAGGTGTCTACATTTATTTAGATGAATCCTCATTGCAAAGCTTTCACCATTGACACAGAGGAGGAGTTAGATGATAAATGGGCATTGATTCCACGAAATACGGATATCTTAATTACTCATAGCCCCCCTTTTGATTTTTTAGATAAAACAATAGATGGCAGAGCAGTAGGTAGTCTTTCACTATTGGATTTCATAGGACAATATAAACCTAGATTGCATGTGTTTGGTCATATTCACGAAGCCTATGGAAAGGAAAAGGTCTTTTTCGGAAGAAGAAACTTTGGAAATAAATATGGCGTTACAATGGTAAATGCATCTCATGTAAACGAACGATATCAACCAGTGAATAAACCTATTAGAATTAAATTGTGATAAAAAAATTATAAATGTAAATTTATCCCAATTAAAATATACAAAATAAATAACGCAACAAGGAGAAATGCATGTCAGACATAAGCTTGCGAAGGCACTTATTCACGGAGGCTTTTGCATATGATTTAAGTACGAAGAATAAGGCAAAAAAAACTGTTGTTGAGATCACTCGTATAATTCCTTTTATATCATTTCCAGAGAACACCGCAAACTTCATTGATGCATTAAAAGACAGAGTTAATTGGGAAAAAGACATAACTTCGAAAAGATTTACATTTGAAGAAGAATTTTCTAACTATAGACTTTTTAGATATGTAGTCCATGCAATCGGCTTAGGAATTCTATTTATCCCTGTTAGGATAGTAGCCACAAAAATGAAAGAATCTGATGAAAAACATGGAAGAAGATGCCCTTATGACAGTCCTTATCATCCCTCTTTAGACAGCAGCTATGTTTCTCCCCCCAATATTAAAAGACACACGACTAATCAAATGTTTGATTTTGAACATTTAAGAAAATATGGGGTTGACCCAGAAAAACTAAAAGAAGATGTTTTATTAAGAATAGAATTTAATAGATGGAAATCAACACAAAACAGGTAAATATGTCAGCATCAAGATCAGTCTCAGGATCATCATACTCTTATTCCTCTTCCTCTGAAAAGGAAACTATTAAGAAGAAAAACCATCAAATGCTTCCTGAATTTTATGAAGTTATCATTCCAAAGACCGACATTCCCTTTGATTCTATTAAGCTAGATGGAGACGCAGAAAGAACCGCTAGGCTGTACTGTGGTTATGCCAATAGACAAAGAGTAAGGATCTATAGAAACGATCATCCAAAGCAAGCTAAACTAGTAAAAAAGAATACTACGATTGAGGTACTTAAGCATGATAAGTTAAAGAATGCTAAAATTATGACAATATGCACTGTAGTATTAGGTGGAATTGGATCAATAGGATGGGTCGCTGGTCCAGTTGGTGGAGCACCTGGCACTACGTTAGGAGTTCTTGGCGGTATGGCATTAGGTGGAGTATTACTTAAGAATCGCATAAACAAAAAGATTAGGGTTCAAATATCTATCTCTGATCATTTTGCCCAATGGAGAGCTGACGCAATCATAAACAAAGTCTATCCTATATTCAATAACTTCATAAATGGACGAGAAGAATTTCAAGACTTTATCTGTCCTATTTTGCAAGATATTTGTTCTATACCCGTGCTTGCGCCTGACGGACAAACATATGACAAAGACTCAATAGAAGCTTATATTACTTCCTTAGGAGCAGATGATGACGATCCTATTCAGTCTCCCTATAGAAATGGAACGTTCTGTAAAAATGATTTAGTAATAAACACTCAATATTGCAAAGACATAATTGAAAAAGCTAAAGAAGTTTATCAAGAAGTAATTATTGCAGGAGATGATAGTGTTAAGGCTCATGGATTAGATGCAGTCAAAAAAAATACCAAAGAGATCATGCATAGCCTTATGACTCAAGTTGAGTATCAAGTATGGGCAGAGTTAAAACCAGATGTTGAAAGCGGAAAAATCAATACCGCACAAAGAGATGCAATCGTTGCTCGTACGGTAGCGCAATGGGACTGGAAGGTTAAATAATTCATATGGCTTAGGGGTTAATCTTCTAAGCCAGATTCCACGCAGATGTTTTCTCGAATGTCATCGATAATGCTTTGATAGTCTGGCTCTGTATTGTCCAGTTGTCGCACGAAGATCACCGTTTCACCTTCCCTAGAATCAGTACTAGTTTTACTCCTAAGCAGCCAAGTAATACGAGAATCATCATCCCAAACGACTCCATTCAGAGAGTCATTCAGGAACTTCTCGAGATTGTCTCCATCTGGCTTCTTGATGTGCGGAAGCAAGTGCAGAAGTCGCCGTTTTCTTCCAGGCAAACTTAGCGGAGCCGGCAGTCGAAAGTGCACTATCACAAGCAGGGGTCCTGTCATGAGGCTGAACTTCATGCGCTTGAGTTGTTCCTTCACATGCTCGCGAGTCTTTTGCATTCCTCTTGCGCTTGGGTTGTAGTGGGAATGCCTCCCCAAGCGGATCGAAGCTTTTGGTTTTGGTGTGAACGGTATTACGATTCGGCAAGTTTTCATAGTGGTCCCACTTCATAAATTGAAAGACGGTTCTTGGATTTGAGCTGTAGTACTTCTCAGCATCGATTTTTACTATCTGTCTATAAGAGTTGATAAGGACATGATGGAGCATCTCTAGGAAAGACAGAAGGTAGTCGCATATTTCATAAGAAAAGAGCGCTGGAACAGTTTCTTTGCGCAGGTCTGCTTCTTTAATCTTCACAGAGGAAGGAGGCGAAACATAAAAGCGCACAACAACTACAACAGGCGTATTAGTGCGGTAGTAAGAGCGAAAGAAGCACTTCAACAGGGACTTCCACTTCATGTCACGAAAGAAAGACGTGCAATGCTGACGCTTCCCGAGAGAATATTTGATGCTATAGATGAGAGGCTCGCCAGGAAGGACAAGCTCTGCATCTACGGCACCACTTTCAAGGAGCTTTTGTTGCTGGATGATTTGCTTCAGGCCCAAGATGACATCCTCATAAAGCTTAAGATCAAAATAATCAGAAAAACAAGCAAGAATGCATCCTTAAAAAGGTAATTCAGGCTCATATTCCTCCGCATGCTCAATCATCTCGTCGGAGATTTGCCCAATCATGTCACACAACGTGTCAATTAAGCGTCTTTCAGCTTCCTTTTCGGCCACATCCATAACATGCTCACAAAGCTCTTCCCATGAATCAAAATGGAGCGTCTCCCCAATCAGAGGGTGTGCTATTTTGTACTGGGGCTTTTTTAAAGGTGCTGTTGTTTTTCGCTTGGCCATTGTACTCCTGGGGTTTTGCATCTTTTAATAGAGAAAGTAACGCGATTTTCAATTGGTCGACATATTCCTTGTCCATGTAACTAACAATTGGGATGTAGTCGGTGGTGCCATCTTGCTTCTTAACTTCTTTTTGTGGGAAGCTAACCCATCGGCTATCTCCTGAAATGAAGTAGCGGCAGTCAAGTGTCTTGCGGCCTTTGGTATGTGGCGCGGGCGAGTACTCAATCATGGAAAAGAATGCTTTAAGGCTGCCTTTGTTGACTTCGCGGTACTGGCCGATCTCGACTTCTTCCGTTGTGTTTCCTACTTTTGCTTTCATAAGTTTGTAAGCTCCTCTTGTGCTAATTTAAGTTGTTCTTCTACGTGGAAATACAACACATTTACCACGACAGTTTTTATATCTATGAGAGAGGAATCAGATAGAGCTTCACGACAAACAGTAACTAAATCAACTATATTCGATAACCTATCCGACACTTCTAATCGGCTCGTTTCTCGTCTGCATCCCTCGAAGAGCCGCTGCATTTCTTCTTCGCCAGAGGTTTCCCAATCGTCTTCAACTTCTCTACTAGGAGTTCCATCTGAATAATTAACCGGATTAAAAGCATTTGTGCCTTCAACTTTCCCCCAGCTTTTAGGTAATTTAGGTTTTTGTAATTCTTTTAGATTTCGCTTCATTTCTTTCCTTTTGTAAATTCTTCATAGCCATCCCAGAGCTGTACGTAAAACAAATAGGTAACCCCCTCGATGCCAAACATGCGGTTCTTAGCGATTCGGATTTTTACTTTGTTTGGGTCGGCAGTTGAGTCGGTTCTTGCGCAGCGATGGAGGATAAGGATGTTGTCAGCATATTGCTTGATAGAGGACGAACCCTTAAGAGAATGCATTCCTATTTCTTCGGTTCCAGTGCTAGATTGGCGTGGGTGACAAATCAGTAGGAAATGCATCTCAAGGGCGAAGGCTAGCTCATGAAGGCGCTTGATTGTTTCGTCGATGGCTTCATGCAGTTTTTCCTTCTTACTATTCACAAGGTAATCTAAGTGGTCGAGCATGACTATTTCGATGCCAAGCTCCTTCGCTTCTACAAGTTGCCTTGCAAGGCTGTCGATATCAGTGCCGATTGTGTCTTCATTGATGTACACTTGGTAACGAGAGGCCCACTCATCGAACTGTTCATTCTCATGGTCGTTGAAGTTGCAACATTTCATAGGACGACGAAGAACAATTGAGGCAAGTTTGCGCATGATTGTTTCAGGCTTCATTTCCCAAGAGTTGATCCACACAGGAATGTCTTGCATGGCACAGTTCACCATCAATTGCGTACAAAAGGTTGTCTTTCCGGCGCCTGTGTCAGCTGTGATGACGGTTACTTCACCTTTGCGGAGGCCTTGAAGATAACCATCGAGACATTCAAATCCGGTGGTGAAGCCTTTTTCGATAGCGTTTCGGTAGTTGCGAGAAAGGCTCTTCAATGGCTTAAGGCTATTAGTTTGAGAAGCTCGAGGCGTTCCAGCACGAAGAAATGCCTTTAGCTCTTTCTCCTGTTCATCGCTAGTATGTGTTCCCGATCCTTCCATAATTCCTTTCTGTATTCCCGAAGGAAGGGAGTCAACGGAGAGTCTGTTTCGAGATGATCATCCTCAAGCTTGCGAATTGATGGAATGGCATTATTGAGCCAATTCATGATGAAGCCGATGTTACCTTTCCTTAGTTTTCCTTTAGGAGAAAGCAACCATAAGCCCATTTTTTTTAGTTCATTTTCTACATCAATATTTTTATAAGTTTCTTTAACTTGCTCTAATAAAGCTTCATCAAGACCTATAAATTGCATCTTAATACGATCAAAAAAGACAGAAGCACGCTTATCCTTAGCCACGGGTTACCGTATCGTTTTGTTTGGATAAAAATTACATACTTCTGGTAGTGTGAAATTGTATATGCTCACACATTGAGTTGACAGCTCTTTACCAAAAGTATGTAAATCCTAAAGGGAGCTTTGACAGAAGCTCTCTTTTTTTCTCACAAACTATAATTTTCTTTCTTTACGTTCAAGTGTTTTATTTAAATCTTTTCGTTATATGGCTTCTGCTACGTCTAAAACATTCCCTTAGTCGTTCATTGTCATCATACACAAATGCTATGGCATTCCTAATTAGTTCCTGAATGGACACTTTCCTCCCAGAATTAATGGTCTCAAGCGCGGATATGTCGTGAAGCTTGGAATACATTTCACTTTCTATTCTAGCTGATACTACAACGTTGTCTTGCAAAATAACTGGCCGAGCCATGTGATTACCCCTTGTATAAATCCGAAAAATAAACTTTACACCAAATATTGACAAGAATGATGTTGCCCGAGTATGTCTAAGTTAACAAATTAAAAATTTAACTTGTCTCAACATATGAATAACACACACAAAGATACCTGGAAAGAAATCTGGGATGGCATTAAAGATTTTTTCAAATTATGCGGATTTTTAACTTTGATACTTACCATACTAACCATGGTTCTTTGTGCCATTTGGGCATTAACGATATAGCATGGATTATCCAAGAGTAACAGAAATTTTAAGATGCTTCACAAACTTCGATAAGATTCCTCAACAAATCCTTGCAAATGCAGCCGAAAGAGGTAGCTCAGTTCATGCTTTATGCGCTGGGATTGCCAACGGTAACTGGATTCCTGACGGGATGATTGGCGAAACACTGATAGGATATGTTAATTCATTCAAGAAATGGGTGGATGCTCAAGTAGTTAAATTCATTATCGTAGAAAAGCGCTACACAGATACCGAAAGATGTTTCTCAGGGCAGCTAGATTACGTTGTGCTGGCTAAAGATGACAAACTCTATCTTGTGGACATAAAGACAAGCGCAAGACCTCAAAAGACCTATGCAGTTCAATTAGGAGCATACGATCTCTTGCTTCAAAACAACCAAGTCAAAGTCGATGGCGCCATGGTTGTTTATCTCAATAAAGACGGCGAATTCCCAGAGATAAACTTAATAGAAGATACGACAGAGGAAAGGCGCATCTTCTTATCGGCGCTCGACTGTTGGCATTATTTTAACAAAGGAAAGAAACATGTCAGTAGACGTACAAAGCGAAAACCCGCAAACGAATAACACTGTTCCGAACATTCACCAACGCATCATCGGTATCATGTCGGAGCTGCATTACATTGCGAAGGGCGATAAGACAGTGAATGGGCAATACAGGTTCGTAAGTCATGACCAAGTAGTTGCGAAAGTACAAAAGATGCTTGTTAAATATCGCGTGACCACAGTTCCGACAGTTATGGATATAGTTCAAGACGGAAATTGCACAAGGGTAAACCTTCATGTGACATTTGTGAATGCCGACTGCCCAACAGATAACTTCACAGTGCAATATCCTGGCTACGGAATTGACGGAGGCGGGACAAATAGAGATGGTAAGCCAATTCCTGTTGGAGACAAAGGGCCAGGCAAGGCGATCTCTTACGCATACAAATACGCCCTTCTGAAGCAATTCAACCTTGAAACTGGTGAAGACCCAGACTTTGATGCACAAGCTGCCTATGAGCCTGCAAAGTGCCTTGAATTCGATTCTATTCTTCCGGATGGCATGTCAGACAAGGAAAAACAAAAGCTCAAGAAATTCCTGGAGCATAGTTCTCTGTCGCTTCAGAAACATATAGAAGACGTGAAACGAGAAGCCGTAAAAAGACCAGAGGATTTCTTGAGGTCTTTCGCAAACTTCAACGGCAAGAAAGGTGAAGCATGAAAAAATGGGTTTTTATGATAGGTATTTCTGTAGTAATATTACTTATAAGTTTATGCGGATGTACGCTAAGCTTTCAGAATATCTCAACTCATGGTACTGCAAGTGACGTAGTAGATGAGAATCAGGAAGCCTCAACAGATATTAAAACAACAATTCCAACAATATAGAGCACATATGCCACTCAAGAAAGGTAAATCAAAGAAAGTAATTTCAGAGAACATCGCAGCAGAAGTAAGCGCGGGAAAGCCACAAAAGCAAGCTGTAGCGATTGCAATGTCTAAAGCGGGAAAAAGCAAGAAGAAGTAGATTTTTTCTTTAGCTCTTTCTTTTGTTTTTTCTCTTGGCGCACAACCTGAGTGCATTGATGGCAGTATCGCTGCTTAATGATGATTCTTTGGAATGTGCCTTTGCATCTTTTGCAATTGAAAAACATGTATTGCGCCATTAATTAACTCTCTTTGGTGACAGCGGTTTTGCATTGGACACTGCAATACTTCTTCGGTTCAAAATAAGAAGCTTGAATTGGTTTCTTGCAGACGATGCACTTATATTTTGGCTTAGATCCCTTCAATTTTCCCATGCTATTAAACATGTTCCGGCACGAATAGCAAAGCATTTGTCTGTTGTTTCTTCTTTCAAATGACCCCTTGCAGACATTGCAGGTGAAATGTGAGCCTAATCCCATTGCATTTCTCAGGTTTTTTTGCGATAATAGTTGTTGGATAAATTTTTTGATAGCTGATACACATAACTTAGAGGTGATCGATGGACTGGGCACAATTCGCAATTATGTTTATAACTTTTGTGGGTTTGTTTATTTGGAATAGAACAGAAGCAAGAGAAGATATTAGACACATGGATTCTAAACTAGAATCTAGTAGAAATTTATCTATCCAGATTCATAAAGAAAACCAAGAAGTAATTACGGCGATAAGAGAAGATATAAGGTTATTCCAGGCAACAATGGCCCAAGAATCTAAAGATTTTCATGGAAGACTGTGCACTATTGAGGAAAGAAATAGACAGTGACTCTAGGTCAAACAATTAAAATAATCGCGATAAATATAGGTATTATTTGGACGTTAGCGATATTGTATATATTTTCACTAGATTGGTAAGAAGTAGCCTAAACTACTTCTTATTAAATTCTCTAAATAAATTCAGTAACAACTAAAAATCCAGCACCTCCAGTTCCTCCTACAAATCCTGATTGGCTAGCTGCAACAGCCGCACCTCCGCCTCCGCCACCATATGTAAGTCCATTAACACCTGCCGATCTTGTGGTTGTCGTCACGCCACCTCTTCCACCTGATCCAAAATAAGATGACCCGCCAACTCCACCCATTGCAAAAAGTCCAGCGTTAGAAGCGCATCCATTACTACCAGAAGACCCGGAAGCTCCAAAAGCTTGAATACCTGCACTTGTGGGGTTTCCTCCTACACCGCCTTGAGCAGCAGAAGATGCCGCGGGTGTTGCATTTCCTGTTCCTCCTAATCCTCCATCAATGCTAAATAATCCCGTTAAGGCGGTTGAACCACCAGTCCCACCAGTCCCGCCACCACTAGATCCTGCTGCTCCAGCCCCGCCAATCACTACCGCCTTAGAGGCACCGATGTCAGCGGCTGTAAAATAACCATATCTATAGCTTCCCCCACCTCCGCCTCCGCCACATGTAACTTGGCTAGCTCCTGTTGTGTTTGCACCCCCACCTCCGCCTCCGCCAGCTACTGCTTCAACGAGGCAATATTTCATTCCTGAAGTAGGGGTATAAGTCCCACTAGCAGTGAATGATTGAATATTGATAGTTGTAAAACCTCCGGATGGAAGTGCTTGCCAAGATGGAGGAGATCCGGTAGTTGCTGTTAAAACTTCTCCGGTGGCTCCATTTGCTAACAAAGAGGGAACTCCAGTTGCGCTTGAAATCATTGTGCCGTTATTTGCTGCTGTAATGGCTGAGACAACATTATTTGCAGAAGAATATAAGACTTGATTTATCGTGGTAGTTGAAGGGTATGTGGCTGTTGAAAACACAGGGTCTGCCGCAGCTCCTGCCGATTGAAGAACTTGACCTGCCGTAGCCGTCGGGCCAACCTTGGTAATCGTGGCTGTTCCTGCTCCAACCAACACTGCATGATTTGTCAAACCTGTAAGTTGAGTGGTTAGTGAGCTGCCACTTCCTGAAGTTGTAATGCTTCCTGTGCCAAGCAGATTCCAGTTTCCAGCCGTTGGACTAAGAGCGCCACCTGAATCGCCTGTAATTGTCTTTCCAACTGTTGTTCCCCCTGCCACCTGAAGGCTAAGTGTTCCAGCTCCTGTCGTGAAAGATACAGAAGAATCAGAGCTTGTTAGCGTTGAAAACACAGGGTCTGCCGCAGATGAACCAACTAAAACTTGACCATTAGTTCCTGCAGCGGTCCATGCCAAAGCGCCTGTTGTTCCGGCACCGACTGACACGCCATGCAGTGTTTGAGCACCGAGCTTTGCCTTTAGGTCATCCGCAGTAATTGCCTTTGCTGTGTCTGTGCCTGCAATCGCTTCAGCATTTGTAGCAAGGGCCACGACACCTTTTTGGGATGTGGTTGCGTTTGCCACGGTTAATGTCACGGTTGAACCAGAGCCCGAAGAGGAAATTCCTTGAGCCGCAGTGCCTACTATGTTAAGGTTATTAGCCGCTGGGGTTGCAACACCTGAGTCGGTTGTGAAGGTCGTAGGGACTGCCGATGTCGCTGAGATAGTGGGATTCCCTGCGATACCATCACCATTGGTAATGCTTACGCCTGTTCCTGCAGTGATCGTACGCGTTGCCCAAGTGCTGGTTCCTGTACGTGCTGCAATCCCTGTTGTGCCCAAGCCTTCTAGCGCTGCAAGATCATCCGACAATGCTAAGGTTGGATTGCCTGCGACGCCAGTAGCATTACTGATTGTAATTCCCGCTGCTGGCTGCGTTAAAGTTCGTCCGTGAAAAACTCCAGCGCCGTCGTAGGATGTCATGCCGGCTTCTTGAAGGTTGATGATGTTGTTTGTTACCACTTGTACCTCATACTATTGTTATGTTTCCTGAAGCAGGGATCACCATCCATGTTAAATTGACTTCGCAACAAACCAATGTCACGGAATCACAAATGAATGTAGATTGGATATACCCCGATGCTCCGACCGTTGTAGAATCGATGCCTAATAGGACCTGTTGGCCGGCAGCTTGTGTGATCCTCCACCCGTTCCCACCAAGATCAGCTATTGTAAAGATGTCTCCTATGCCAGATATTAGAGGAAGCGCCACCTCGATTTGTCCTACTGCATCTACAAAGTATCCTTGCTGTGAAATAGCCATCTGATTTGAAGATATGACTGACCAAGTAAAGAATGGATTTGAAGACCCAATAGTCAAAGTGTTAGTACCTGGGCTTCCAGAGACAGTGATTGCCCCTGTGCCTACAAGTTCGATATTGTTAGAACCATCGGCACTAACAGCACCACCGCTATTGCCAGTGATGGAGAGGATGCCTGTGCCACCCCCTCCTACGTCCGTGATGTCTAGTTTGTGAGTAAATGGATTGAATTTAAATGGCACGCTTCACCTCTTATGAGTATGTGTATGTAGCACGATCATCGTAGACAAACTGGTACTCACTAGACGCATTGCCAAAAGAGTTCTGCGGCCATGTCGTTGAGATTAAGTTATCATTCCCGTCGTAGGCATGTTTTTGTATTTGCCACACCGCTGCATCTGTTGCGGCGCCTGGTCTTGCAAAAGCGCTATAAATCAAGTTAGTTCCTGCTTGATAGTCGCCTTGAAAGGCCATGTCATCTGAGGAGTCAGTAATATCTCTTCCATTCACATCTACTTTGATGTACGGATAATTTCCTGGATTAGCTGTCATGATTTACTCCTTATTAGTTAACGATTTCCCAAAAGATTTCAGAGACATCATCAGCTTGTAACGCAGTGGCATTAGTGACAGTCCATGCATTAATGATGAAGGATGTTGCTGCAACGATTGTTCCCACGCTTAAGATTCCTAGGTCATTGGCTCCTGTTGCTCCCACTGATTGTCTTGTGAGACGAATGAGAGAAGAGGCTGTGACGGCAGTTGTTGAAATTGTTGCTGTACCTCCAACCAGAGTCACTTTTCCGGCAGAGTTTGCTCCCGCAGTAGTAGTCGAGGCCACGCTTGAATACATGGTCTTGTTGCCTGCTGTGCCAAATACAAAGTTGCCGTTGGTAGCTGTGATCGCGCCCAATGTGGCCGTTAGCGTCGTGGAGGCAGTCAGTGAGCCCGTAACCGCAGTGTTGCCTGTCGCATTTCCGATATTGGTTGCGCCTGTACCACCTGTTCCGATAGAGGTAACTCCAGCGCCCGAGGTATTGATATTACTTGTGCCCGTTGCGGTGATCCCGCCTGTCGTTGCAACTAGTCCTGTAGAAGCCGTTAAAGACCCCGTTACAGCCGTATTTCCCGTTGCATTTCCGAGAGCCAATATTCCTGTGCCACCTGTAGCAATGGTTGTCGCTGCTGCGCCTGTAACGTTAAGAGTCACCGCACCAAGAGCACTTAATGTAGTGGCATGCACTGGGCGAGGCGTTGTGCTACCAAAGCCGAGGACTGGTGGCGAAGCAAAGTCAAGCGCTGTTGCTGTATCAGCAGTGGCAGGCGAGATGTAGCAATCGGTTAATGTTCCGGCCGAAGCTTCTGCGGCTGTTGCGGCACGAATGCTAGCTGGTTGTGTTGTTGGTGTGCCCGTTACTCCTGGTGGGTAGCCGGCATGACCTAGTGGATTTGCGAAAAGTCCCATTGTTTTCTCCTTTTTTTCAAATAATAACTTGTCACCCGAAGCAAAAAAAATTACTCTTCGAGCTCTTTTCCTAAATTTTCCATAGCTGCAATGAACAAAATCGGATCGGTATGATGCTTTGATGCTTTGGTGAATGCATCTCTTGCTTTTCTGCTTGTGGCGAGCTTCTTCAATACGTTGGCAGCAAACGGAATACCGGCAGCTTTAACAAAACCGAACTTGAGAAGAGTAAATACGTTGAAGGCGATCTTGCTTTGCAGGCCGATATGTTCTAGTGCATTGTTAACTTTGGAGATCAGAGGGAAGTCCTTAGATGCCATGCGTTTTAACAGGACTTTTCCACGCTCGCCTTTAGAGACTTCATCTATTGCTTCTTTTATCTCTCCGAATTGAGTAACCTTTTTCTCTTTTCCGTAACCAAGTTTGTTTGTAATTAATTTATTTGTGTTGTTTTTTAAATTGTTTACTTTGCCTTGCAATCCTTCAAAGAAAGTAACAGCTTCTTGACCGCCGAGTTCACGTAGATTGTTTCGTATTGCAGGGTTATCCATCATTTCAGAGAGCTTCTTCGCATCAAAGGCGCCTTCTTTTGTGACAATAGACTCAGCCATGTCTTGCAGGGTTTGCTTTTGTAGGTATTCAAGTAGCTCTTTCTTCTGCGGATGTGTTTCGAGGGATTGCTTAACTAGCTTTTGACCACGGGGATTTTGCCAAAGCTCAAGGGTTTTCTCGGGTCTCTTCCCTGTGTTCATTGAATTGGCGAGTTCGTTATCAATTGTTTCAGCTAGACGGTCTTTTCGAGACTGAATGCTTTGCTTGTTAATGGGACGCTTCTGCCGAATGATTTGGTCCGCTATCTCTTGTGATTCTTTCGATAGACCTGAGCGCACTTGTCGTAAGAACTCATCTGCTTTCTTCTCAGTCATCTTGTTCATCTTCTCAAGCAGGTCTCTCTCGACATTCTGCATTTGCTTTGGAGATAGAACCGCTCGCATGTCATCAAGTGCTGTGGCTGACTCGAACTGCTTAGGAATCTTGTCTGTTGCTTGAGTACCACGTATTTTTCTTACTGATTCGCGGTTAAACTTCTTGGCATTAGCAGCATAAGACTCTTCAGCAAGCTCAAATGCAGTCAATAAGTCTGGATTTGCAGCTTCAAGACCAGAACGAATGTCTCTCTTAACTGCTTTGACTACTGGACGAAGGCGATCTTTAATGGTTTTATCAAGCACGTCATAGTCAATGATTTCGTTTAATCGACGACCAAGCTCAGTTAGTTTGTCCATCCAGATTTCTTTTTCCTGAATAATGCTCTCGATTACGCCGCTTTCAGCTCTTTGGATGACATAACCAGCATCTTTCAGAACATTTTCTAAGGTGTTAATAACATTTGAATATCCGGCCGGCTTTGTGCGAAGCTCTTCTAATACAGGAAGCAGATCACTTGCAATTCTAGCTGTTTCCTTTGGAGTTGTTGCAATATTCCTTACGCCTTCTTCGACTTCATCATAGAAAGGCTTGTATTGCTGCTTTGCTGCCTCTTTAGCGTCGTTAATCCCTGTTTGTATCTCTTTACCAAGCTCAGCGTCATCAACGGTTCTACGGCCAACTCTGTCGATTTTGCCTTGTAGTTCTTGTGCTTCAGCGTTCTCGACCATTGCATTGATGTTTATTGCTTCTTCTTGAGCTTCTGGAAGAATTGGCTTCGAAAGCTCGCCTATTGATTCGTTTGCTTTCTCAATCTTCTTCGGTTCAACTTTACGAACTTCACCTTTCGCTGGTTTAGCTTGTCCCATGTCTTCTAGGATGCTCATTGCTTTTGCTCCAGCGCGCTTGTCTGTGGCTACATCAACGCCTTGTTCTTTGAGAGCGTTGTAGACCTCGTTGACCACTTTCCATTCAGGTTGCTTAGTTTTTCTAGCAGCCTGAATCACACCAACTCCGAAAGCTCCAACTGCTCCAGCTCCACGTAAAGCTGCCTCAATAGCTGCCCATTCGAAGCCGTGTTCCATGACTTGATTCGCTGACGGCAGTTCACCTTCTTTTATTGCATGTTTTGCTCCTTCATAAGTTCCCCCAGCAAGAGCCGCTCCAGTAAGATGTGCTAAATAGTCTAAGCTTTTTTTGAAAACAGGAGATTTTGCAGCAACTTTACCGAGGCCATGACCGAAGACTTTGTACACTCCTGTAATAGGAATGGCTGACCCAACGACCTCACCAACGCCGCCAAGCAATTCACCTTCTTGCGGCTTCAATGCTTCGACATGTTCAGTAGCACCGAGAGTAAGTCCAGAAAGTGCGCCCTTCGTAAAGCCTTTCGATTGCTGAAATTCACGTAGGCGATTGACTTCTTGCATGTACTCCATCTTCTCAGGAAGCGTCATTGCTCGAAGCTCTTCAGGTGTTTTCTCTTCCACTTGATAGGGACCTGCAATTGAATCGGGAATTGACTGCTTTGAATCTGGCTTTTCCTCTTCAGCATAAAATCCAGCTAAGGGATCGTTGGAATTGTCTTCCTCTTCGTCTGCGTAGAAACCTGCTAAGGGATCAGTTTGGCTTGACATCTGTGATTAATCCTTCTTTAGTGAATTTCTCAATCTGATCTTCTGTTAAGTCTTTAAGCTCCTTGCCATTCGTTTTGCTGTAATATTTAACTTTAGGAACTTCTTTTTTTATCATTTCATCGATGACTTCATTACCTGCTGCATCTAGCATTGCGATCTGATCTAACGGAGGCATTCCATCGAACTTGTTAAAGAGATCGATTCTCTGTTTAGCGATGTCTTTTGTTCTTTCTGCGTAAGACTTAAGTGCTCTGATTTTACCCTTTGTCTTTGCTGAAGAATCTGTGGGACTGATAGCGTATTGTTTTTGAAGTTGCTCTAGCTTCTTCTGAGCGATAGGTCCGACAGGGTTGAACATCTTAACCACAGTGTCTAGAATACCAAACCCAAGAGCGCTCATCTCAGCGGCATCTTCATTGAATGGGTTGAGTGCTTTAAAATAACCTAATGGGCCTGCGAGTTTGGTATTTAATTCCTCTAACTTGGATAAGTCTTGGATAGTTCTTTCAGATTTAGGAAGGTCTTCAACCGCTTTCGTATAAAGTTCAACGTTCTTCCCAGCTAATTTCTTCTGAAAATCACTTGTCTTTTCTGGCTTTATTAATTCCTTAACCGCTTTAAAAGAGATTTCACCTTTATCTACTTGCTTTGCATACTCTTGCTTCTTCTCATCAGGTAGCTTGCTTGCGTTGATTAAAGCCTTAGCATCGTTTCCTTCAGTAGAAACCTTAGAAGATTTTTGATTCTCAATAGCCTGGTGATGTCTCTTAATTTCATCCTGCTTAATGTCTTCAAGGTCAAGTCCATGCGATTTAACAAAACGCTCGATTGCCATGTTCTTGCTTTGAGGGCTGTATGTCTTGGTTCCTGTAACTGCGGCGAGAGTGTCTTTCATAGAAGCATTAGGCCCAAGCTTCTGAATCGCATCCTGTATAGCGTTTTCATCTGCGCGGTTCATGTATCCTTCACTTACACCACCTCCGATGCTGCGGAAAGCCTTTGCCCAATCGTCTTTTGCTGGAATGATCTGTACCATCTGTTACCCCGCTATTGCTGCGCCAGCAGCTTTACCAAGACCTTCCCCAGCGCCTTGGACGAATCCTTGCACTGCACCGGTATTGCCTTGTTTGTAAATATTCTCATGAGTTTTGGTGCCCAGAACGTTCTGTATCCCTGCAAGTTTGTTTTTCGTTTGATCTTGCTGAGCTTGATACATCAATTGAGCAAGCTTGCTTTGCAGGTCACCAGCAGCTTTCAATTGACCACGGCGCATACCGGAGCCAAGTACTTGGTTGCCCGCGATGAACTTCTCTTGCAATTGTGGCAAAACATCTTCTTGGAATTGCTTTAGCGCTGGTTTCGATACACCTTCTTCAAAGCCTTCTTTATTGAAGTCTCCAAAGATTTCAGCAAAAGGACCTTCGCCTTTGGTGAGTCCTTCGTTGATAAGAGACATCAATTGCTCTTGATCGGCAGAGAGTGTCCCCGCTTTCTTAATCTTGTCTTTCCCACCGAAGAGGAATTCGTTTAATTTAGGCATTTTTACCTCAAGTCTTTGTAAAATAAATTGTTGCGCTGAATAAATAGCCGTTCCACGTGGCATTTCCAGCGTTTACATACACATTAACGGTATCGATAAACAGACCCAGTCCATTTGCAAGCGCATTTGGATCGACATGCGGAAGAGTCAAACTAAAAGTTGTTAATGGTTTAGCGTTTTGAGCTGAGCCTGTTATTTGAACTACAGTATTTATTCCTACGATCCCATGCGCGACGGTCGTTAATCCTGGAGCAGCTATAGTTCCGCTAATTGTTTTCTTCCAGATTGGTTTACCATCGACCCAGGTGAAAGATGTCATGCGCTCTCGAGTAAAGAAGCTCTCGTCATCAATGGTTGCGTTTACCGAATTGGCTACTTGAATGTGCTGATTTTGAAGCTGGTATTGGAATTGATCCTTCTGATCTTCCGGTTCGCCTTCATACTTCTGCCAACTAAAGTTAGGTTGTAGCTTCACGTTCCTCCACTCCAAGCGCTTTTGGATTAAGGTCGTGTTTGAAAATGAACTCGATTAAATCATGAGCTGATTTCCTGTCATCAAAGCCGTAAATTAATCTCTTCTCTTCCCGTTCATTAACATGAAAATACTCGTAAACTTGGTAATATTTATATTTCATTAATTAAAGACCCTCCCCGCTGGTTTCATCCATAAAACCATTGCATGTACACGGACAGGCTGATTCAATGTGTCGGCGGTAAAGTCATCTTCTGTCTGATATAAGCGAATGGTGTGCTCTCTTGCCACAGCTCCTATGTAAACACGCTTCCACACCTTGTATTGGATGGTGCTGCTCATAGAATCTGTTGGTATAAAAGTAAGTGTTGTCTCGAGATAAGGACCTGTTGGGTTGCCATCAGGACCTACTTGCATTGTGTCATCGCGGTAGACTTGAACACGAAGCTTGGTTGTT
>Ga0126306_10000026_pt1 | contig 39622 bp, 37 predicted proteins | sample Plot27_FD_92592 | JGI IMG/M metagenome (GOLD analysis project Ga0126306, IMG submission 92592) | Serpentine soil microbial communities from UC McLaughlin Reserve, CA, USA - Plot27 | ecosystem: Environmental > Terrestrial > Soil > Grasslands | place: USA: UC McLaughlin Reserve, Lake County... | reverse complement strand
CGACTCGGCCGTGGTGTGCAGCCGGTCGATCATCTCGGTCGCGATGCTGACCGCGGTGTCGAAACCGAAGGTCAGGTCGGTCTCGTCGATGTCGTTGTCGATCGTCTTCGGGATGCCCACGACGGGGACGCCGGCCTGCGAGAGCAGGTGCGCCGCCGTCAGCGTCCCCTCGCCACCGATCGGGACGAGCACGTCGATCGCGTGCCGGGCGAGGACGCCCTTCATCTGCGCGATCCCCGCATCCAGCCGCTCGGGGGCGACGCGGGCCGAACCCAGGGTGGTCCCGCCGCGGGTGAGGAGGCCGTCGACCGCCGCGATGTCGAGCGGCGTCGTCCGGTCCTCGAGCAGGCCGCGCCAGCCGTCGCGGAACCCGACCACCTCGCTGCCGTAGTGGTTCGTGGCCGTGCGGACCACGGACCGGATGACCGCATTCAGGCCGGGGCAGTCGCCCCCGCCGGTCAGAACACCGATGCGCACCGGCAGCTCCTTCGATGGGCGAGGTTCCGACGATACGTCATGACGTCCTGATGTTTCCGTGGACCGGGGTGTCGCCCCGGCCCGGGCGGACGTCCCAAACGACATGACGTCCAGACGTCTTGCGATCCCGTACCTTTGCCTCGTGGTCAGCCCCGTCACCGGACCGAAGTACCTCTCGGTCCGCGAGCACCTCCGGCGTCGCGTGGCCTCTCTGCCCGAGCACACGCTGCTGCCGCCGGAGCCCGTCCTGTGCGCCGAGTACGGCGTCAGCAGGATCACCCTGCGCCGCGCGGTCGACGGTCTCGTCGCCGATGGGCACCTGGTGCGGGAGCAGGGGCGTGGCACCTACGTGACCCGGCCGGCCATCCGGCACGAGTACCGCGAGAGCTTCGTGCACCGCATCGCCGGCTTCAGCTCGGTGATGAGCGAGCACGGGGCCCAGGTGGGCACTAAGGTGCTCACCCAGCGCATCGTGCCCGCCCCGGTCGCCGTCGCCACCGAGCTGTTGCTGGAGGGCGCCCAGGACGTCGTGGAGCTGGAGCGGCTGCGCAGCGTCGACGGCGAGCCCAACCACATCGCGCACAGCTTCCTGCCCGCGTCGCTCTACCCCGGCGCGGCGGAGGAGGACTTCAGCCAGGGGTCGCTCTACGACTACCTGCGGCGGGAGTACCAGGCCGACCTGGCGCACGCGCGGATCGTCGTCGACGTCGGCACCGCGGCCCCCGAGGAGGCCGACCTGCTGCGGATCGTCGCCGGGTCCCCGCTGCTCGTCGTCCGCACCACCGTCCGCGACAGCAGCGGGCACCCGCTGGTGCACAGCTACTCGCGGTTGCGGCCGGACGTGAGCCAGGTCGAGTTCGAGGTCTCGGTGGGCGGCCGCTGAGGTGCCCGAACCGACCACCGCCAGCGGGGTCCGCGAGGTTCCGCAGCCCCGCGACGAGGTCTGGCGCGCACTGGCGGTCCTCGAGCCGTACTGCGCCGTCTGCGACGTCTCCTACGTGGTGGAGGCGCCCGGCGCGCCGGGGGTGGGAACGACGTTCGTCTGCGCCCCGGGCCGGCTCGACGGCGACCCGCCCCGCCCGGGCGCACCGCTCGGCGAGATCGTCGCGTGGGACCCGCCGCGGCTGGTCGGCACGCGCCTCCGGCTCACCCCGGAGACCTGGACCACCCGCATCGAGCTGTCCGACACCGCGACGGGCGGAACGCGCGTCGAGATGACGATCACGCACGAGCCGGCCGGGGGCGGGCGCGTGGTGCGCCGGCTCCAGCGCGGCGCCCTGCGCCGGCTGGTGCAGCGGACCGTCGACGCCGAGCTGGCGAAAGTACCCGCGCATGTCGCCCGCGTGGAGACCTGATCACGATCGGGCGAACGGCGCATCAGTTCGACCGGTGGGGGTACTGGACTGCTGCGTGCACCGGCGGCACACCCGGCATAGGGCCGGGAGCGCGCGCGCCGGACCGGTTATCTGAGGAGTTTGCTGTGGAGATCATCGGGTTGCTCATCGCGGGGCTCATCATCGGGCTGCTGGGGAAGTTCGTCGCCCCGGGTGCGCGGGACAACACGCCGCTCTGGCTCACGCTGCTGTGCGGCATCGGCGGGGTGCTCATCGGGTACTACGTGAGCGGCGCGCTGGGGGTGAAGGAAACTCCCGGCATCGACTGGATCAGGTGGATCATCTCCATCATCCTGGCGGCGGTGCTGGTGGTGGCGGCATCCACGCTCACCGGACGCAACAACCGCGCCCTTCGCTGATCGGCTGAACCGTCCCCCGGGGGACCCGGCCGAGCCTCAGAGCTCGACCGAGTCCCCCGGGGGCAGCCGGCTGAACGGGGTGGGCGTGCCCGGGCCGCGCTCACCCAGCAGCCCGCGGACCACCCCCAGCCCGGTGTCGTTGAGCAGTCCGTCGTGCACGGCGAACGCCTGGTCGGCGTGCACGGCCCGCACGTAGTCGATGAGCTCGCCCACCTTCGACCAGGGGGCGTGCAGCGGCAGCAGCAGCGTGGGGACCGGCTCGTCCGGCACCGTGAGCGCGTCGCCCGGGTGGAACACCAGCCCGCCCACCAGGAAGCCGACGTTCTTCACCCGGGGGATCTCCGGGTGGATCTCCGCGTGCAGCTCGCCGTGCACGTGCACGTCGAAGCCGGCCGCGGTGAACGTGTCGCCCTGACCGACCACGTGCACCCGCCCGCCGAGGCCCTCCAGTTGGCCGGCGACCGAGCCGTTCGTCCACAGCTCCAGTCCCGGATGGGCCTCCATGGCCGCGCGCAGCCGGTCGGCCACGAAGTGGTCGGGGTGCTCGTGCGTCACGAGTACCGCGGAGGCGCCGTCGAGGGCGTTCGGATCCGTGAACGCTCCCGGGTCGATGACGATCCGCTGCTCCCCCTCGCAGAGGACGACACAGGCGTGCCCGTGCTTGATCAGCTCCATGACCGGGATCCTGCCGTGCCGCCCGGGACCGCGCGTCCCGGTCTGGCGGCTCCCCCGTCGGGGGGAGAACAGCAGGCCCGGCCGTAACCCTGCGGCGCCGATCTGCCGACCGTCTCTGCATGATCGTGCAGAGCTCCGTCTTTACCGCCGCCCGCAGCCGCGCCCACGGCCCGACCGCGGCCCTGTGGCACGCCGTCGAGGTGCACCGCTCGCCGAGCGAGGTGGACGGCGCGTGCGAGCTCACCCTGTGCGGGTCGCTCGCCCGGGTCTCGACCGAGGAGCGGTGGCCGGTGGCCGCCCGCGACGTCTGCCCGGCGTGCGCGGTCCTCGCGCGCTGATCTCCCACTGAACGCCCTGTCGCCGGGTGGGGGAGCTCGCCCCGACGGCAGGTGAAGGACCCCCTGCTCCCCACCACTCGCAGGCTCGCGGCGGGCCCCTCAGGGGCCGCTCCAGCCGACGAGCTCGGTGGGGGGCAGCGGGGCCCGTTCAGCGGCCGGTGAACTCCGGCGCCCGCTTGGCCAGGAAGGCCTCGACCGCCTCGCGGTGGTCGGCCGTCCGGCCCAGCTCGGCCTGCAGCCGCGCCTCGAGCGCGAGGGTGTCCTCCAGGGAGTCGGTGGCCGCGGTCGCCAGCACCGTCTTCACCCCGCGGTAGGCGGCGGTCGGCCCGGCGGCGAGCCGCGCCGCCAGCGCCTGCGCCTCCGTCAGCACCTGCTCGGCGGGGACGACGCGGTGCACCAGGCCCCACTGTTCCGCGGTCTCCGCGGTGAACGGTTCGGGCATCAACAGCAGCTGAGTGGCCCGCGAGGCACCGACCGAGTGCACCAGCCGCGCGGCCAGGGCCGAGTCGCTGGACAGGCCGATGCCGATGAAGGCGGTCGTCATCTTCGCGCCCGCGGCGGCGATGCGCAGGTCCCCGGCCAGGGCGATGCCCAGGCCCGCGCCCGCGCACGCGCCGTTGATGCCGACGACGACCGGCACGCGCAGCGCGGCCAGCGCCACCATCAGCGGGTTGTACTCGTCCGCGACCACGTTCAGCGAGGTCTCCGCGTTCCCGCGCAGCGACTCCACGTGCTCGGCGAGGTCCTGGCCGACGCAGAAGGCGCGTCCGGTGCCGGTGATGAGCACCGCGCGCACCGACTCGTCCGCTCCCACCGCCTGCACCGCAGCCAGCAGGTCGCCGCGCAGGGCGTGCGAGAGCCCTGGCCGCTGGAGCGTCAGGGTCGCGACCCCGCCCGCGTCGTCCCTGGTGACCGTGTCGGACATCGTCGTCCCGCCTCTCTCCGGTGCTCGGCCGCTGGTGGCCACCCTGCCACGCCCGGGTGGCGGGCCTCGTCCAGGTGCAGCGCAACCCCTGCCCGCCGGCGTCGCCGGGAACGGCGGCTGCTGGGGCCGCCCGCTGCTGGACGACTGACGCGACCCGGGCCTGGGGAGATGCGTCTGCCGTGGCGGACCGGCCACTCAGCGCTGTCGGCGCGCCGCAGGCCCCGGTGGACGGGAAGGTCCGCGCTCGGCCGGTGTTCACGATGTGTAGTCCTGCCCTGGAATGGACAGAAATGGACGACGGGGATCCGCGACACCCCCGGGCGGCAACGTAGCGGCCCGCACGCAGACTGGCCGGACGAGCGAGGAGTGATCTCCGTTGGTCGAACCAGGACGACGGTGCCTGGGCGACCGCTACGAACTGCACCAGCTGATAGCGGCCGGCGGCATGGGGCAGGTGTGGCGGGCACTCGACCTCGCCTTCCAGCGCCCGGTCGCCGTCAAGGTCCTCCGCAGCGAGTACACCGGTGACCCCACGTTCGTCGCGCGCTTCCGCGCCGAGGCGCAGCATGCCGCGTCGCTGAGCCACCCCAACATCGCCGCCGTCTTCGACTACGGCGAGGAGATGGCGCAGGACGGCACCGGCGAGACGCTCGCCTACCTCGTCATGGAGCTGGTCCAGGGCGAGCCGCTGTCGGCGCTCGTGGCGCGCGAGGGCCCGCTCGACACCGCCACCACGCTCTCGCTGCTCCGGCAGACCGCGTTCGGGCTGGGCGAGGCCCACCAGGCGGGAATGGTGCACCGCGACGTGAAGCCGGGCAACATCCTGGTCCGGCCCGACGGCAGCGTGAAGATCACCGACTTCGGCATCGCGTGGTCGGCGCGCAGCGTCGCCCTGACCCGCACCGGCCAGGTCATCGGCACCCCGCAGTACCTGTCCCCCGAGCAGGCCGAGGGGAAGCTGGCCACGCCGGCCAGCGACGTCTACGCGCTCGGCCTGATCGGCTACGAGTGCCTCACCGGCCGCCCCGCGTTCGAGGGCGACAACGCGGTGACCATCGCCCTGAAGCAGGTCCGTCAGGACCCGGAGCCGCTCCCGGACGAGCTGCCGGCCCCGATCCGCGGGCTGATCGGCCGGGCGGTGGTCAAGGACCCGGCTGGACGGTTCCCGGACGGCGCCGCGTTCGTCGCGGCACTCGACGAGGTGCTGGCCGGCCGTCCGGTCCCCGAGGCGCCGACCACGGTGTCCGTCGCCGTCCCCGCGCCGCGCTCGTCCGGTTCCGCGACCCGCTCGGTCGCCCGGCCACCCGCGCGGCACCGGGGCAAGGTGGCGATGGTCCTCCTACCGCTGCTGGGCCTCCTGGCCGGCGCGGGCATCGCGGTGGCGCTGCTGCAGGCGCTCTCCGACGGCGATCCGGCCTCGCCCGCGGCGGCCGCCGAGCAACGGGACCGCGAGGACGTCGTCCTGGACGCCGCCGACTACGTCGGTCACCCGGCGGACGAGGTCGTCCAGGCGCTCAGCGACCTCGGCCTCGACGTCGACCTGAAGGGAGAGCAGCGCGACGACGTGGTCCCCGGTCAGGTCACCGACGTCGATCCGGTCGGCGAGCCGCTGTCGTCGGGGGACACGGTGACCGTCACCTACGCGCTGGCCCCGGGCGACGACGGCTACGACCGCCGCAGCGGGACCGCGGTCACCGGCGCCGCCGGTGGCGGTGGCACGTCGGCCGACCGGAGCGAAGCGGACACGGGCCCCACCATCGCGAGCGACCCCACCGTCGCCGAGGACACCGCGGCGACGACGACGCTGCCCGCGAGCCCGACCACGGGCGTGGACCCGACGGCGACCTCCTCGTCCGCTGCCGAGAGCACCGCGACCGAGTCGACCGCCAGCAGCTCGCCGGAGGCCACGGAACCGGCGACGGAACCGGCCCCTGACTCCCCGTAGCCGGGCAGCGGGCACCGTCCGAACGGTGTCGATCAGTCCTTGCGGCTGCGCGGCCCGACCCAGAGGGCGCCGCCCAGGGACGCCAGGGCAGCGGTGAGCACGAAGCCCCGATCTGTGGCGACCGTCGGGAGCACCACGAGCAGCCAGAAGACGGCGAGCCCCACCAGGCCCCCGGCGGCCACCCGCCAGGCCGGCCCGGAACGCTGCCGGTTGCCCGCCGGGTAGAACGCGGCGAAGGCCAGGAGGGCGAGCAGGACGCAGAGCGAGGCGAACGCCGACCACAGCGGTACGAGCGACCAGTACGACCGGGAACCGAAGTCCAGCAGCAAGCCGAGCTCGAGCAGCACCGCCGACAGGACGACCAGGCCGAGCCCGATCAGCGCGGCCCGGTTCCGCGGCTCACCCGCGGCGCCGATCCGGTGTCCCGCGCGGGGCCGGCCGGCGGGAGGCGCTTCCTCGGGTTCGAGGGTGTCCGGCCACTGGCGCAGGGGCTGCTCCGCGGTTGCCGGCTGCGGGACCGGCGCGACCGGTACGGCTGGGGGCAGCTGGGGCACGGGCTCCGGCTCGGGCGCAGGCTCGGGCGGGGGAGTCGGCGCGCCGGCGGCGGGAGGCCCGGGCACGAAGTCGACCGGTCCCGTCGGCTGCGGGGCGTCGGCCGGGAGGGCCGCGGGCACCGGCGCCGGAGGGGTGGCGCCGGGGTGCGGCGGCCGGGGCCGGGAAACGGCGGTGGCGCCGGTGGGCCGCACGACGGGGATCTCCTGCGTGCTGAGCTGTCGCTCCCCGGCGGGGCTCTCCGCGGGGTCCACGGGCGGCTGAGGGTCGGACGGCGAACTCACGAATCCTCCTTGCGCGCTCCGGTGCGGGGCGACGGGGCCGCCTCGCCCAGCACCGTAACGGCGACGGCGCGAGCGGTCGGCCAGGCACCCCGGGGGGCGGCGACCTAGGGTCGGCCGGGTGAGCGTGCGGGCGGCCGTCGTCGTGACCGGGACCGAGGTGCTGACCGGTCGGGTCGCCGACCGCAACGGCCCCTGGCTGGCCGAGCAGCTGCGGTTGCTCGGGGTGGACGTCGCGCACGTCGTGGTCGTCGGCGACCGGCCCGATGACCTCCGGAGCGCCCTGGGCTTCGTGGCCGGCACCGGCGTCGCGCTGGTGATCACCTCCGGCGGGCTGGGCCCGACAGCCGACGACCTGACCGCCGAGGTGGTCGGCGGGTTCCAGGGCCGGCCGCTCGTCCTCGACGCGGAGCTCGAGCAGCGCATCGGCGCCGTCGTCGAGCGCCTGATGGCCCGCCGCGGGTGGCGCGCGGACCCGCGGGCCACCGCGGCCGGTGTGCGGAAGCAGGCGATGGTGCCGCAAGGGGCCACGGTCCTGGAGCCGGTCGGCACGGCGCCCGGCCTCGTCGTCCCGCCGGCCGGCGGGCAAGGCCCGACCGTGCTGGTCCTCCCCGGCCCACCGGCCGAGCTGCAGGGCATGTGGGACGCCGCCGTCGCCGCGGAACCCACCCGGCGCGCCCTGGACGGTCGGGAGGAGCTGCGGCAAGAGACCGTCCGGCTCTGGCGGACGCTGGAGGCGCAGCTGGCCGCCACCTTGCGCGAACACGAGGACGAGTTCGCCGGGCTCGAGATCACCACCTGCCTCAAGGACGGCGAGCTCGAAATCGTGACCCGGTACGCGCCCGCCGCGCAGCCGCGCTACGACCGGCTCGCCGCCGTCCTGGCGGAGGAGTACCGCGACACGTTGTTCTCCACGGGCCCGACGCTGGACGACCTGGTCGCCGTCGGGTTCGCCGAGCGCGGGCTCACCGTCGCGACCGCCGAGTCGTGCACCGGCGGGTTGCTGGCCGGGCGGCTCACCGAGCGGCCCGGGTCGTCCGCCTGGGTACTCGGCGGGGTCGTCGCCTACGCGAACTCGGCGAAGGAGCAGCTCCTCGGAGTTCCCCGGGCCGTGCTGGAAGAGCACGGCGCGGTCAGCCCCGAGGTGGCCGTCGCCCTGGCCGACGGCGCCCGGGCGCGCTTCGGGGCCGACGTCGGCGTCGGCATCACCGGCGTCGCCGGCCCGGGCGGGGGGACGCCGGAGAAGCCGGTGGGCACGGTGCACCTGTGCGTCGCCGGTCCCGACGGGCACGAGCTCCGGGCGCTGCGGCTGCCCGGGTCCCGGTCGGCCGTGCGGGAACGATCCGTCACGCAAGCCATGCACCTGCTCCGGGTGCTCACGGTCGGCGGGCCTCCCGCCTGAGCTTCTGGCTGTGAGCCCCGCCACGTACGGTGCCGGGCATGAGCACCACGCACGAGGTGATCAACCAGGCCCCGCCGCTGGTGGGCCACAACCCGATCGCCGGTGACGCCGTCCTGGCAGAGGCCTGCCGGCGGCACGCCGGCGCCGCTGCCCTGGACTCCCTGGCCGGGCTGGGCGGGCTGGCCGGCAGCGAGCAGGCGCAGGAGTGGGGCCGGCTGGCCAACGTGAACCCGCCGAAGCTGCGGACGCACGACCGCTACGGGCACCGGGTCGACGAGGTCGAGTTCCACCCCGCCTGGCACGAGCTGATGCGCACGGCGGTCGAGAACGGGCTCGCCGGTGCGCCCTGGGCCGACCCGGACCCGCACGCCCACGTCCGGCGGGCCGTCGGCTACTTCGGCTGGACCCAGGTCGAGATGGGCCACGGCTGCCCGGTGACGATGACCTACGCCGCCGTCCCGGCGCTGCGCCGCACCCCCGAGCTGGCCGCGCGCTTCGAGCCGGGCCTGGTCGCGACCGCCTACCAGTTCGGCCTCGCCGAGCCGTCGGGGAAGCGCGGCCTGATCGCGGGCATGGGGATGACGGAGAAGCAGGGCGGGTCCGACGTCCGGGCAAACACCAGCCGCGCCGTCCCCCAGACCGACGGCACTTACCGGCTGACCGGTCACAAGTGGTTCACGTCGGCGCCGATGAGCGACCTTTTCCTCGTGCTGGCCCAGCTGGACGAGGGGGTCTCGTGCTTCCTCGTCCCCCGCGTGCTGCCCGACGGCACCCGCAACGTGTTCCACGTGCAACGTCTCAAGGACAAGCTGGGGGACCGGTCGAACGCCTCCAGCGAGGTCGAGTTCGACGGGACGACGGGCTGGCTGGTCGGCGAGCCGGGCCGCGGCGTGCCGGCCATCATCGAAATGGTCAACATGACCCGGCTGGACTGCGTCCTCGGGTCGGCCGCCACGGTGCGTGCCGCGCTGACGCAGGCGATCCACCACAGCCGGCACCGGCGGGCCTTCGGGGCGCTGCTGGTCGACCAGCCGCTCATGCAGAACGTGCTGGCCGACCTCGCGGTGGAGAGCGAGGCGGCCACGGCCCTGGCCGTCCGGCTGGCGGCGGCGGTCGACGCGGGCGAGTCCGCGTTCCTGCGGCTGGCCGGCGCGGCCGCCAAGTTCTGGGTCTGCAAGCGCACCCCCGGGGTCGTCGGCGAGGCGATGGAGGTGTTGGGGGGCAACGGCTACGTCGAGGAGTCCGGGCTGCCGCGGCTCTACCGCCAGGCGCCGCTGAACTCGATCTGGGAGGGGTCCGGCAACGTCATCGCGCTCGACGTGCTCCGGGCGATGGGCCGGTCGTCGGACACGCTGGCCGCCGTGAGAGAGGAGATCGAGCAGGCACGCGGCAGCGACAGCCGGTTCGACGACGCGGTCAAGCGGCTGCACGCCGAGCTCGGCGATCCCGACGGCCTGCCGTTCCGGGCTCGCCGGATCGCCGGTCTGCTCGCGCTCTGCCTCCAGGGCTCGCTGCTCCTGCGGAATGCCCCCGACGCGGTCGCGGACACGTTCTGCGCCACGCGTCTGGGAGGCGATCAGGGCACCGTGCTCGGCACCCTGCCCTCCGGCACGCCTGTGACCAGCATCGTCGAACGATCCACAATCACACCTGTGTGATTCGGCCGCGAACTGACTACTCTCGGGGTGGTTCACGTTCCTCCGGCGGTGCGGCCGGACAGCGGAACGCATCGCCGCCCAGGGCGGGACGGACAACCACGAGCGCGGGAGCGGGGGGCAGCGTGGCACGTGACGACGACGGGCCCCGGCAAGGTCGCCCCGACCCTCTGGCCGCCGTCCCCGACGCCGTCTACCGCCTGGACCGCGAGGGCCGGTTCACCTACCTGAACGCAGCGGCCGAGGCCCTGCTCGAGCGCCGGGCCGAGGAGCTGGTGGGCCGCCGAGCGGTCGACTGCTTCCCGGAGGCCCGGGGCTCGACGGCCCAGGACCAGTACCGCCAGGCGTGCGCCGAGGGACGTCCCCGGCAGTTCGAGTACTTCCACGAGCCGCAGAACCGCTGGTACGAGATCCGTGTCTTCCCGGACGACGCCGGCGTGGCCGTGCTCTTCCGGGACGTCGACGCCCACCACCGGCTCGACGAGGACCGCGAGGCCGAGCTCCGCCAGCTGACCGCCGTCTTGGAGGCGCTGCCGTCGGCGACCGTCCTGGTGGACGGGGACGGGCGGATCCTCGTCGCCAACCGGGCGTGGGCCGCCAACGGTGAGCTGCTGCGGAACGCGGGCATCCGCCCCGGCGGCGTCGGGGACGACTACCTGCAGGCCATGTCCCGCGGCCTGCGGGCCGAGGACCACGCGGCGATCACCAACGCGATGCGCCGGTTGCTGGCCGAGGACGTCGACTCGCCCCCCGGGTCCTTCGAGTACGAGTACTCGGCGAAGCTCGGCTCCTTCGCCTCCTGGTTCCGGCTGCAGGCGGCTCGGGTGGAGTCCTCCTCGCGGATCGTCGTCGCCCACACCGACGTCACCGAGCAGGTCCGCGGCGAGCAGGCGCTGGCCTGGAAGGCCGGCCACGACGAGCTGACCGGGCTGCCCAACCGGACCACGCTGCTGGACTTGATCGGTGCGGCGCTGTCGGGGGGGCCGGGCAGCGCGAGCACGGCGCTGCTGATGCTCGACCTGGACGGGTTCAAGACCGTCAACGACTCGCTCGGGCACCAGATCGGCGACGCGCTGCTGCGGCTGGTCGGTGCCCGGCTCGCCGAGCAGGTGCGCCCCGGGGACGCGGTCGGCCGGCTGGGCGGCGACCAGTTCGTCGTCCTGGCCCGCAACTGCGAGTCCGCCGAGGCCGCGGCACTGGCCTTCCGCCTGCAGACGATGTTCTCGCTGCCGTTCGCGGTGGCGGGGATCAGCGTGCCGCTGTCGGCGAGCATCGGCGTCGCCGTCTCCCGGCTGGACGGCCACGACCCCCACCAGCTGCTCAGCGACGCCGACGCGGCCATGTTCGCGGCCAAGAGCTCGGGCCGCGACCGGGTGCACCTGTTCTCCCCGGGACTGCGGGAGGCCGCCCGCTGGCGGCTGGAGGTCGCCACCAGGCTGCGGGGTGACGCCATCGACCAGCTCGTCGTGCACTACCAGCCGGTCGTGCGGCTCGACACCGGGGAGGTGGAGGGCGTCGAGGCGCTGGTGCGCTGGCAGCACCCCGAGCGCGGCCTGCTGCCGCCCGACGCGTTCCTCTCCGTCGCCGAGGAGACCGGGCAGGTCATCCCGATCACCCGCTGGCTGCTGCGGGAGACCACCCGCAAGGCCGCCGAGTGGGCCGCCCAGGGGCTGCCGCTGCGGATGTCGGTCAACGTCAGCGCCCGGCACTTCTCCGCCGAGACGCTGGTCCGCGACGTCCGGGTGGCCCTGCGCGACTCGGGCCTGCCGCCGGACCACCTGGTCCTCGAGCTCACCGAGACCTCGGTCGCAGAGGACCCGACCCGCGCCGAGGACCAGCTCAACGTGCTGCGCAGCTTCGGCGTGCGGGTGGCGATCGACGACTTCGGCACCGGCTGGTCGTCGCTGGCCCAGCTCTTCGCGCTGCCGATCGGCACCCTGAAGATCGACCGGTCGCTGCTGAACGCCGCCGAGCGCGCCGTGGCGGGGGAGACCGGCGCGGTGCTGTCGGCGATCGTCGGGCTGACCCGCACCCTGGGCATCCGGTCGGTGGCCGAGGGCGTCGAGACCCCCGAGCACCTGCGCATGGTGCGCGACGCCGGGTGCGACCTCGCCCAGGGCTGGCTGCTGGGGCACCCCATGCCGGCCGAGGAGATCCCGGGCTGGGTGCGCTCCGTGCAGCAGGCCGGCGGTGACCTCTGCGCGCTCGCCGTCGCCGGCTGCGCGCTCCCGCAGGCCGGGTGATCGGGCGGCGCCAGGTACGCCGGGCGACGGCACCGGCCGGGCCGCCGCGCCCCGACGCCGGAGCGCTGGCGGTCCCGCCCGCGGCCGGGAGTCCTCTGGCGCGGCAGACTGCTCCCGTGTCCGACAGCCTCGACGCCGCCCTCGCGACCCTCACCGAGCCCGATCCCACGGCGGGCGACGGCCGGTCGCGGCCGGCACTCGACCTGCTCATCTGGGACGCCCCCAACATCGACATGACCCTGTCGACCGTGATCGGCGCCCGGCCCACCGCGGCCTCGCGCCCGCGCTTCGACGCCATCGCCGCCTGGTTCGTCGAGGGCGCGGGGGATCCGTCGCTGCCCGACGCACCCGACGTGGAGGCGTGCGTCTTCGCCAACATCCCGCCGCAGCCGGGCACGCTGCAGCGCTGGGTGGAGGCGCTGCGCGGCTTCGGGTTCGCCGTCTTCGCCCGTCCCAAGACCCAGCCGGACGACGACATCGACCAGGACATGCTCGTCCACATCTCCGTCCGGGCGCACAGCCACCGGCTGCGCCGGCTGGTGGTGTTCTCGGGGGACGGCCGGAACTTCGCCGAGCCGCTGGAGCAGCTGGTCCGCCAGGGCACGCACGTCGTGGTCGTCGCCTTCAGCGAGGTGGCCGGGTACGCCATCAGCTCTGAGCTGCTGGAGTTCATCGACATCGAGGACGTCCCGGGAGCGTTCACCGAGCCGCTGGACCGGGTCCGGCTCGACGCCCTGCCCCCGGACGGGGCGTGGCTGCGGCCCACCCGCAGCCTGCGCGACTTCGTCAGCAGCTGGACGGCCCGCCGCAACGCCTGACCCGGACTTCCACCCTTCCGCGCCGGCCTCATGTTTTCGTCCGGACGTGCCGATGGGAGGAGGTGTTCGCTCGTCCGTACCGCCGCCTGGTGGGGCTGTTGCGCCGGGGCGACGTCCTGCCCGGTGTCCCCGCGGCGGGCGTCGGCACGGCGGACGACGCTGCCCGGGAGGTGGCCGGTCGCGGCGGGGAGGGGCTCACGGTCCAGTCCAGCCTCGGCGACATCGCCACCGCCGTGCCCGGCCTGGGGGAGGAGCTCGCCGACCGCGCCCGGTTCGCGGGGCTGCTGGTCGGCTGGGTCGCGGTCGTCGCCGTCCCGGCCTGGACGGTGGTCGACCGCATCGCCGTCCCGCACCTGACCGTCACCTTCCTGACGGTGCGGCTGCTCTGCGACGTGCCGATGCTGCTGGCCATGTGGGCGCTCTGGCGCCTGCCCGTAGGCCGCCGCCGGCCGGAGCTGCTGACCTTCTTCATCCTGGCCGTGGTCCAGGCCGAGATCGCGTGGATGATCCCGCAGACCCACGGGCAGGCCTACTACCTGCTCGGCTTCACCCTGGCCCTCTACGGCAGCGGCTGCATCCTCGTGACCCAGCCCCGCTGGACCGGCGCGGTGGTGGGGGTCAGTTGGGTCGCGCTGGCCCTCTCCCTGCTCGCCTTCCCGGGGCAGCTCCCGCTCGAGGAGCTGGTGTCGGTCACCCTCTACCTCGGCACCGCGTCGGTGCTCGCCGTGCTGGCTCACCTGCAGCGCTACCGGCTGAACATCCGCGAGCTGCTCACCCGCGAGCGGCTCGAGCGGGAGCAGCAGCGGACGGGCGTGCTCCTGGCCCAGCTGGAGCGCCTGAGCCACGAGGACCCGCTCACCGGGCTGGCCAACCGCCGGCGCTGGGACGCCGAGCTGGGGACCGCCTGCACCGATGCCCGGAAGCGCCGGTCGGTCGTCGGTGTGGTCCTGGTCGACATCGACCACTTCAAGCAGATCAACGACCGCCACGGTCACCCCGGCGGCGACGAGGCGCTCCGCGAGGTGGCGACCCTGCTGTCCCGCCGCGTGCGCGCCGGTGACCTGGTCGCCCGGCTGGGCGGCGACGAGTTGGCGGTCCTCCTGCCCGGGGCGGACCTGGACCGCGCGGTCGAGCTCGCCGAGCGACTGCGCCGGGAGGCCGCCGAGCTGTTGCCGCACGGCTTCGGGGAGGGCGAGCTGAGCCTCTCCCTCGGTGTCGCCTCGGCGGAGGGCGAGGACGCCTACCCGCTGGAGCTCATGTCCCGCGCGGACCAGCAGCTCTACCGCGCCAAGATCACCCGGAACGCCGTCGGCGCTCCCCGGCGCGACCTCACGCCGACCGGGATCCCGCACCCGCGCTGAGGGCCGGCTCCCCCTTCCGGGTGGGACACCGGCTGACCGGGCTCCCTTCCCACGGACATCCGGCCGATGACCCCCGTGGGGAACTGCAGGAACGGAAGCGTGCTGCGGCGCGTCGGGGCGGGCGGCGTGGTCCGCCCCAGCCCCGGCGGCTACCGTGCCACCGCGGGGCGCAGGATCCGGCGACACCGGATCCGGGCCACCGCGGTACCGATCGGAGAGGACGAATGACAAGCGTTCCCGGCAGCGTCCCGGGGGTCGACCACCCCGAGGAGCAGACCGAGGCGGAGATCACGCTGTCCGGTCGCGGCATCTCGGTGACCGCGCGGGTCGAGGTCGTGCAGAACGACTTCGTGTCGGTGCGGCCCTCGGTGGGCGAGTTCGTCGACCAGGTCGTCGTCCAGGTCGGTGACGCCGTCGAGATCTTCTGGAAGACCGAGGACGCCCAGCGCGCGATGCCGGCCGAGGTCACCGACGTGGAGCAGGGCGCGGTCATCCGCTGGCGCATGCGCGCGACCGGGCCGGCCGAGGCGAGCCAGCGCCGCAAGGCGGTGCGCGGCCGCGTGAAGGTCCCGGTCGTCGCGGAGTACGGCTCGATCGAGCTCCGGGGCAACACCGTCGACCTGAGCGAGGCGGGCCTGCGCGCCGAGTTCGCCGGCCTCGGGGCCCCTCCGGAGGCCGGCGCGAAGCTCGACCTGGACTTCCAGCTCGAGGACGGCGGCATCAGGACGAGGGCCGAGGTCGTGCGGACCCAGGCCCGGGGCGCCGAGTGGGTCATGAGCATCCGGTTCGTCAACATCCAGGAGAAGGACCAGGACCGCGTGCGCCGCCGCGTGTTCCAGGCGCTGCGCGAGGAGCGGGCCAGCAAGGCCGACGACGCGCCGCCGGACCTGCGCGGGTAGCCGGGCCGCCGCCGGGGCAGAAGAACGGGGTGACCACCCCGACGCTCCGGCTGCCCGACGCCCTCGAGGCGCTCCGGGACCGGCTGGCCGACGCCCCGCTGGGGCTGGCCACCCCCGACCGGGACACCGCCCGCCGGTCGGCTGCCGAGGTGACGCACCAGATCGACGACTACCTCCTGCCGCGCCTGCGCGACCTCGGCGCACCGCTGCTCACCGTCGTCGGCGGCTCCACGGGGGCCGGGAAGTCCACGCTGGTCAACAGCCTGGTGGGCGCCCCGGTCACCACGGCAGGTGTGCTGCGCCCGACCACCCGCTCGCCCGTCCTCGTCTGCGCCCCGGCCGACCTCGGGGCCTTCTCCGGCGACCGCGTGCTCCCCGGCCTTCCGCGGGTGACCGGGGCGGCGGGCGGGCCGGGCACGGTGCAGCTCGTCGGCTCGGACGCCGTTCCGCCCGGTCTGGCGCTGCTCGACGCCCCCGACGTCGACTCGGTGGTGGAGTCCAACCGCGAGCTCGCCGGCCAGCTGCTGGCGGCCGCCGACCTCTGGGTCTTCGTCACGACGGCGGCCCGCTACGCCGACGCCGTCCCGTGGGACCTGCTGCGGACGGCGCAGGAGCGCGGTACCGCTCTCGCCGTCGTGCTCGACCGCGTGCCGCCGGAGGCCGCCGCCGAGGTCGCGGCCGACCTGGCCGGGATGCTGGACCGCGCCGGCCTGGCCGGCGCCCGGCTGTTCGTGGTGGAGGAGCGGGCGCTGGTCGAGGGCCGGCTGCCCGAGGACCAGGTCGCTCCGCTGCGCGCCTGGCTGCACGCCCTGGCCGCCGACCAGGAGGCGCGGGCCGCCGTCGTCCGGCAGACGCTGACCGGCGCGCTCGACAGCCTCGAGCAGCGGGTCGCCGGCATCGCCTCGGCCGTCGACGGGCAGACCCGTGCCGCCGGCGCGCTGCACGCCGCCGCGGCTGCCGCCTACGCCGCCGCCCGGGACGGCGTCGACGAGGGGGTGCGCAGCGGCACCCTGCTGCGCGGCGAGGTGCTCGCGCGCTGGCAGGAGTTCGTCGGCACCGGCGAGTGGATGCGGGCCCTCCAGGGGCAGGTGAGCCGGCTGCGCGACCGGGTGGTCAGCGCCATCACGGGGCGCCCCACCCCGGCCGACGACCTGCAGGGAGCCTTGGAGAACAGCGTCGAGCGGCTGCTGCGGGCCGAGGCCGACCGCGCCGCGGAGCGCACCGTCACCACCTGGCGATCCCTGCCGGGCGGCGCGGACCTGCTGGCGGGGGACGACCGGGAGCTCGAGCAGGTCTCGCCCGACTTCCCGGAGGCGGCGGCCGCGCAGGTGCGCGACTGGCAGGGGGCCGTGCTGGACCTCGTCCGATCGGAGGGAGCCGACAAGCGCTCCCAGGCCCGCATCCTGTCCTGGGGTGTCAACGGCGCGGGGGCGGTCGTCATGGTCGCCGTCTTCGCGCACACCGGCGGGCTCACCGGCGGGGAGGTCGCGGTCGCCGGCGGCACCACCGCCCTGGGCCAGCGCGTGCTGGAGGCGGTGTTCGGGGACGCGGCCGTGCGCTCGCTGGCCGACCGCGCCCGGGAGGACCTGCAGAGCCGGGCCGACGAGCTGATGGCCTACGAGCAGGCCAGGTTCGACCAGCGCGTCGACGGGGTGGTCCCCGATGCGGCGGCCGCCGACGGGCTGCGGGCGGCCGTCCGGGACCTGGCCACCGCCCGCCGGACCGCCGCATGAGGACGCCGAGGTGAGCCGGCGGGACGCGCCGCTGGCCGACCGGCTGGCCGCCCTGCGCGAGGCCGTCGAGGTGGCCGACGGCAGGCTCGAGGTCCCCGAGGTCGGCCGGGCGCGGGCGCTGCTGGCCAAGGCCGGGGCGCGCGCCGCACTGGGCGACGCCACCGTCGTGGCTCTGGCCGGCGCCACCGGGAGTGGCAAGTCCACGCTGTTCAACGCCCTGTCCGGCGGCGAGGTGAGCACCCCCGGCGTCCGTCGGCCGACCACCGGCGTCGCCCACGCGACCGTGTGGGGGGAGGACGGCGCCGATCCGCTGCTCGACTGGCTGGAGGTGCCCCGCCGGCACCGGCACGAGCCCGAGCCCGCCCTGGATGGACTGGTCCTCCTCGACCTCCCCGACCACGACAGCGTCAAGCTCGAGCACCGGCTCGAGGTCGACCGCCTGGTCGGGCTGGTCGACGTGCTGGCGTGGGTGCTCGACCCGGAGAAGTACGCCGACGCCGCGGTGCACGACCGGTACCTGGCTCCCCTGGCCGGCCACGCCGGCGTGCTGCTCGTCGTCCTCAACCAGGTCGACCGGCTCGACGCGGCCGCGGAGGCGGCCTGCCTGGCCGACCTGCGCGCTCTGCTGGACCGTGAGGGCCTGGGGGCGGTGCCGGTGCTGGCCGTCTCGGCGCGCACCGGCCGCGGCGTGGCCGAGCTGCGCGGGGAGCTCGCCCGGCGGGTCACCGCCCGGCGTGCGGCCACCGACCGTCTCGCGGCCGACGTCCGCGGAGCCGCCGCGGCCCTCGCCGAGCACGCCGCGGCGGACGGCGCCGCGCCGCTGGGCCGTCGGGAGCGGGAGCGGGTCGTGGAGGACCTGGGCGACGCCCTCGCCGCGGCTGCCGGGGTCCACGCGGTGACGGCGGCGGTCGAGCGGTCCGCGCACCGCGACGGGATCGCCCGCACGGGCTGGCCGCTGGTGCGCTGGACGCGGAAGCTGCGGCCGGACCCGCTCGAGCGACTGCACCTCGGCGACGACCGGGCACGCACCTCGCTGCCGCCCGCCGGCCCCGCGGAGCTGGCCGGCGTGACGACGGCGGTGCGTCGGGCGCGGGAGGTCGTGGGGGAGGGGCTGCCGCAGGCGTGGCGGGACGACCTGCGGCGCACCGCGGAGGTGACGGAGGCCGACCTCGCCGACCGGCTGGACCGCGCCGTCGCCGGCACCGACCTGGGCCCCGACCGGGTGCCGCTCTGGCAGCGGGCGGTGGGGGGCCTGCAGTGGCTCCTGGCCGCGGTGGCGCTGGCCGGGGCCCTGTGGCTGCTGGTGCTGGTCGTCCTGGGCTTCTTCCAGCTCGACGACGTCGTCCCGCTGCCCCGCGTGGAGGGGCTGCCGCTGCCGACGCTGCTGGTTGCCGGTGGCCTCCTGGCCGGTCTCCTGCTGGCGGTGGTGTCCCGGCCGCTGGTCGCGCTGCGGGCGCGCCGGCGGGCCCGCGCGGCGGAGCGGCGGCTGCGGGCGGCCGTGGACGTGGTCGCCGAGGAGGACGTGCTGGAGCCCATGGCGGAGGTTCGCGCGGACGCCGACCGGTTCCGCTCAGCGGTGGACCGCGCCCGCAAGTAACCGGAATCTCCGCTTCGACCTGCGGCCCGTCCCGGGACCCGCCCTGAGCGTGCGAAGGGTCGGGAGGACGGGGTCCTTTCAGTCGCGGTGGATCTCGGGGGACCGCGGCTCCGGCAGCTGGTTGCGCCGACGCTCCTCGGGCTCGGTCCGCCCCGAGGGCAGCCGGGCCCACACGTGCTTGCGGCCCGGCCGCTTCTCCCAGCCGTAGACCGTGGACAGCTGGGCGACCAGGTGCAGGCCCATCCCGCCCAGCGCCGGGTCGCGGTCGATCGCCGGGACGGGCGGCCGGTCGGGCGCCTCGTCGCTGAGGTCGAGCAGCCAGCCACCGGGGCCGGCGACGACCAGGGCCCGCACGTCACCACCGCCGTGGCGGAGGGCGTTGGAGGCGAGCTCCTCGAACACCAGGAGCAGGCCGTCGCGGGCGTCCTCGGTCGAGGCCGACGACACCGAGGGGTGCGCGATACGGGCCCGCAGGTCGCTGCGGACGCGGGAGACCACGTGCATGGCCTCCAGCTGCCAGTGCCAGACGTCGCCGGGGACGGAGGGGACGGGCGCGCAGGGCCAGGACCGGGGGTCGCCGGAGGCCGGCTCGTCGGCCATCCCCTCGCCCATCGCCACCCCCTCGCGTCCGCACCCGCAGGCGGGGCCGCGCGCACGGCCCGGCCGACTCCATCCTGACCGATCAGCGGGAACCGCGCGAAGGCGGGCTGGTTCCGTGCGGACGACGGGGCACACTGTGGTCGTGGAGGAGCTGCTGCGGGACCTGAGCCGCGTCGTCCTGGTGGACCGCACGCTCGAGGAGGTGCTGACCGAGATCACGGCGATCGCGGCGCGCGGCATCCCCGGGGCCGAGGCCACCTCGATCACCCTGCTGCGGGGCGAGAAGGCGTTCACCGCCGCCCACCACGGCGAGATGGCGCTGGCCGCCGACGAACTGCAGTACGAGCACGGGTACGGGCCCTGCATGGACGCCGGCCGCGGCGGAGTGACCCTGCGGATCGACGACATGCGCACCGAGGAGCGCTGGCCCGACTACGTCGCGCACCTGCTCGGAACGAGCCCCGTGCTCAGCTCCCTGTCGGTTCCGCTGCCCTACCAGGGTTCGAGCATCGGAGCGCTGAACAACTACTCCACCCAGCCGCACGCGTTCGCGTCCCCCGAGTCGCTCAGCGCCGCTCTCGACGTCGCCGAGGCCGTGGCCGTGGCGGTCGCCAACGCCGACGCCCATGCCCAGCTGTTCGACCAGGCGCGCAACATGCGGCTGGCCATGGAGTCGCGGTCGGTCATCGAGCAGGCCAAGGGGGTGCTCATGTCGCAGCGGCACCTGACCGCCGAGCAGGCCTTCGAGATGCTGCGGGAGGCCTCGCAGCGCTACAACCGCAAGCTGCGCGACATCGCCCTGGGCATCGTGGAGTCCACCCAGGACAACCGGCCCCGCTGACGGCCGGTCAGCCCCGGCGGTCGGCGGCCGGCGCGTCGAGCGAGGCCAGCCGGGCGACCAGGAACTCGACCGCCGCCGCGGAGTCCACCGTCTCGGCCACCTCCACCGCCGTGGGCGCCGTCGAGACGGTGCGGCGGTCGACGAGCGTCTGGCCCCGGCCGAAACCGAGCCCGGTGTCGACGACGACGTCGCGGCGCACCGTCCCGAGCGTCCCGGGGACGATCGCCTCGGTGACGGCCAGCGCGTCGTGCACGACCACCCCGGTGGTGCCGTAGGCGGACCGGGCGTGGTCCAGGTACTGCCGCAGGATGGCGGCGGCGCTGCTGCCGATCGGCCCGGCGGCGGCGAACCGGGCGATGCCGGCCTCGTCGAGCACCGTGGGCAGGGTGACGTCGAGGCCGACCAGGAGCGTGGGCAGGGTCGAGGTGAGCACGGCCTGGGCCGCCTCGGCGTCGGCCCAGACGTTGAACTCGGCGGCGGCGGTGACGTTCCCCCCGCGCGCCGCCGAGCCGCCCATGATCACCAGCCGGCCGATGCGGGCCGCGGCGTCCGGGTGGACGCGCAGCAGCAGGGCCAGGTTGGTGAGCGGTCCGACGGCCGCGACGGTCACCGGGACCGGGGAGCTCAGCAGCAGCTCGGCGAGCACGACGACCGCCGGGCGCGGGTCGGGGCCGGCGGGCGAGGGCGGCAGCTCGACCCCGCCCAGCCCGGCCGACCCGTGGACGTGGCCTGCGCGCTCCGGCTGGGGGTGCACCAGGGACTCGCGGGCGCCGGCAGCGACCGGTACGTCGGAGCGGCCGGCGAGGTGCAGCACGCGCAGCGCGTTGTCCGTCGTCTGCGCCAGCTCCACGTTGCCGTGCACGGTGGTCACCAGGCGCAGGTCGACCTCGGGGCTGGCCAGGGCCAGCAGGATCGCGAGGGCGTCGTCGATGCCCGGGTCCGTGTCGATGACGAGGGGGATGCGGGTCGAGGGGGAGGGCGCCACGCCGGGATCCTCGCAGCCGGGCCGTCCGACACGCCGCGTGCACCCGGCCGCTCCGGGATGACCGACGCCCTGACCGGGGATTTCCACGCTCGGGGCGCACGGCTTGTCGACAAGTGACCGCTGTGAAGGAGGGGTCACGACCCGTCCCGCCGAGCCTGCGCAACGGTTCGGTCACGCGCCCGGGCCGGGGTGTCCCAGGAACGCGGCGGCGGAGCCGGCGGTCCCTACTTTTCTCCTTGTCCGCGGCACCTTCCCCGGCTGCGGACACGACTTCGGGAGGTGCCATGACCAGCAGCGGACCGGCGACCTCCGCGGCCGCTGCGCGCATGCCCTCCGACCGGTCCGGCGGGAGGCGCTCGCTGGAGGGCCTGATCGACGTCCTGGACCGCGCCGACGGCGCCGCTGCCGGCGCGCGCCCGCGCCCGGCCCGGCGGGCGACGTCCTACGGCCCGGCCGGCTTCCGGTCCGGCGCCGTCCGCACAGTGCCGCTGCGCTCGGTGCAGCCCGCTCCGCTCGCGCGGCCGGTGCCCGGCGCGCTGCGCGCCGTCCCGCCCGTCCCCCCGGTGGCCGTCCCCTCCCCGGGCCGCGGCGCGACGCTGCACGGCCTCGTCCGCCGGGCCGCGCTGTGGGGCGCCGGCCCGCGGCGCGAGTACCTCGCGTGGCAGTCCGCCGTCCGGCCCGCCGTCCAGGTCCCGGTGCGGGCCGTGGCCATCCCGAGCGCACCGGCGCCCGCGCGCCCGCGGCGCACCCCGCTGCTCACCCGCGTCGTCCGCCGCGCCGCACTGTGGGGCGCCGGGCCGCAGGGCGAGCACCTGGCCTGGGGCCGCCCCGCCCGTCCGCCGGTTCGCACCGACGCGAACGGCCCCGTGGTGCTGCGCGAGCTGCCCAGCACCCCCACGATCCAGCCCGCGGCGACTTCCCCCGCTGCGGCGCTCGTTCCGCCCGCTCCGGCCGCCGGCCGGGCGCGGGTGGTTCCCTCGCTCCCACTGACGCCCCGTGGCACCGAGGTAGGCCCCAGCGGAAGCCCCCGCGCGGGCCAGGGCCGTCCGGCAACAGGCTGGCCGGCCTCCCCCCGATCGTCGTCCGCGGCGACCGGGCTGATCCGGACACGGGGGGACCCGCTGGTCTCCCCGGCACGGGGTTCTCCCCCGCCGGCCCGGCGCTCCCGGTCCCCGGGCTCCGTCTGGAGCTCGTTCCCGTAACGGACCGGTCGCCGATCCGAGCTGGGCTCCCCGCCCGACCGAAGCAGCACTGCGCGACCACGGCAGCCGGCCGCTGGACGCCGTCCTCCGCTCCGCCCCCGAGTCCGCCGAGACCGGTCGCCCCCTTCCCCGGGTGACCGTGACCGACGCCCCGGTTCTCCCGAGCACGTCCGCACGACGCGGCCGACCACGGCCGCCGCCTGGCTCTCCCCCGACGGTGCACTCCGCCGCCGACCGACCTCGACGCACGACCGTTCTCGCCTCGACCCACCGCCGACTGCCCCCCGGGCAGCGCGCGGACCCTCCCGGGAGGCGCAGACGCGTGCGGCGCGGCGCCGGTCCGGCTCCCGGATCCGTCGCCCGGGAGGACCACAGGACCATCCGGTACCCGTTCCCCGGGTCTCTGACCGGATCGACCTGGCCGGGCGGCGACGCAGGCGCCCACGGCAGGACACGCTCGGCACGACCGGGACCGGTCCACGGTCCGGCACCGATCCGGGTGCGGCGCGACGCTGGACGACGTCGCCCGGTACGTGGACCTCCGCCGGACGGCGGGCGCTCCCGGACTCCCGGGAGCGCCCGCCCCGGTTCCCAGACCCCTTCTTCGCGGCCGACGTCCCCCGGTGTCTCCCCTTCCCGGCCCGACCGGAATGCTGGCACCGCGTGTGCCCGGTACGTCCCCGTGGAAGGAACTCCCCGTGAGCGGGCCCGAGGACGGAACCGGCACCCCGGACGGCCGGATGGCCGCTGTCCGGCGGCTGGAGTCGACCGCGCTCGGATCCCGGGCGCTGCAGCGCCTCACCGGCCTCGCCGCCCGGCTGCTGGGTGCCGACGCCGCCGCGGTGTCCCTCGTCGGGGACGTCGAGACCGTCGTCGGCGGCTCCGGCCTGCCCTCGGGAAGTCTCGGCCGCCAGGTGCCCCTGTCCGAGTCGCTCGCCGCGGTCTCCATGGACGGTGGCGTCGAGCCGCTGGTCGTGGCCGACGCGCGCCGTGACGAGCGGCTGGCCGGCCGCTTCCCGGTCGCCTCGGGCCAGGTGGGCGCGTATCTGGCCATGCCCCTCGTGGTGTTCGACGGGTCGCCGGTCGGCGCCCTGTCGGTGTACGGGCGCAAGCCGCAGGCCTGGTCCCCCAGCGACGTCGCCCTGCTGCGGCAGCTGGCCGACTCGGCCGCCACCGAGCTCGAGCTCTCCGCCCTGGCGCGGGAGTTCGAAGCGCACCGGCTGCGTGTCGAGCTGGCCATCGACGCGGCGGAGATCGGCAGCTTCGACTACGACCTGGTCAGCGGCCGGCTCGTGTGGGACGACCGGCTGGTCGAGATCTTCGGCTACGACCGGGACAGCTTCGACGAGACGATCGACGCCTTCACCGCCCGGCTCCACCCCGACGACCGGGCGCGCACCCTGGAGGCGATGCGGGACGCCGTCGAGACCAGCGGCGAGTACGACGCGGAGTTCCGGATCGTCCTGCCGTCCGGGCAGACCCGGTGGGTGCAGGCGCGGGGGCGTGGGCTGGCCGACGACCGGGGCAACCCCGTGCGGCTGCTGGGCGCCGCGTTCGACACCACCCGGCAGCGCGGCGACGACGCCCGCGTGGCCCGCGTGCTGGAGACGATGAACGCCGCCTTCTTCGCCCTCGACCCGGAGTGGCGGTTCACCTACGTCAACGCCGAGGCCGAGCGGCTGCTCGAGCGGCCCCGCGAGGAACTGCTCGGCAACTCCATCTGGACGACGTTCCCCGAGGCCCTGGGCACCGAGTTCGAGGAGAACTACCGGGGCGCCGCGGCCTCCCTGCAGGAGCGGGTCTTCGAGGCCTACTTCCCGCCCCTGGCCGCCTGGTACGAGGTGCGCGCCTGGCCGAGCCCGGACGGGCTCTCTGTCTACTTCCTCGACGTGAGCGAGCGGCGGGCCGCCGAGGAGAGCGCCCGCCGCGGGGCCGAACGACTGGCGGTGATCGCCGAGGTCGCCTCCACGGTCTCCGACGCGCTCGGCGACCCGGCGGGGGAGGAGGAGGCGGTGCGCCGGATGGCCCGCGCCGTCGTCCCCGTGCTGGGCGACTGGGTCATCGCCAGCCTGGTCGGCGAGGACGGCCGGCTGCACGACGTCGCCAGCTGGCACGCCGATCCGGCGATGCGGGAGGCAGCGGAGCTCTACTCCTGCCTACGGCTGGCGGCGATGACCTCGACCGCGCCCATCGTCGAGGCGCTCCGTTCGGGTCAGGCGATGGTGGTGGCGGACGTCCAGGCGGCCGTGGGACGGACCCTGCAGGGCGAGGTCCGGGCGGTGTTCGACCGGCTCGCGCCCCGCACCGCGGTCGCCCTCGCGCTGCGGGCCCGCGGGCGCACCCTCGGCGCGCTGAGCATCTACCGGTCCGCCGGCCGGTCCGCCGCCGACGCCGACGACGTCGCCACGGCCCGCGAGGTGGCCGACCGGGTCGCGCTGGCCCTGGACAACTCCCGGCTCTACGAGCAGCAGCGGCGGCTGGCGGAGGGACTGCAGCGCAGCCTGCTCACCGCGCCGCCCGAGCCGGACCACGCCGAGATCGTGGTGCGCTACCAGCCGGCCATGCAGGCCGCCGAGGTCGGGGGCGACTGGTACGACGCGTTCCTGCAGCCCGACGGCGCGACGATGGTGGTCATCGGCGACGTCGTCGGGCACGACACCGAGGCGGCGGCGGCCATGGGCCAGCTCCGCGGCATGCTGCGCGGCATCGCCTACCGCGACGCGGCTCCGCCGTCCGCCGTCCTCACCGAGTTGGACGTCGCGATCCAGGGGCTGGGCATGGGGACCATGGCCACCGCCACCATCGCCCGGGTGGAGCAGACGCCCGAGGAGAAGGCCGCGGGCACGGCGCGGTTGCGCTGGTCGAACGCCGGTCACCCGCCCCCGCTGCTGATCCACCACGACGGCCGGGTCGAGGAGCTGGCGCCGCGGCGCGCGGAGCTGATGCTGGGCGTGGACCCGGGGACGCGGCGCACGGATGCGGTCGTCACCGTCCGGCGGGGGGCGACGCTGTTCCTGTACACCGACGGCCTCGTCGAGGGGCGCGACCTGATGCTCGACGAGGGGATCGCGCGGCTGCGGGCCGCCCTCGAGGAGCTGGCCGACCGGCCGCTGGGCGAGCTCTGCGACGAGGTCATCGGCCGGCTGCGACCGGAGGGCCTGCAGGACGACGTCGCGCTGGTGGCGGTCCGGCTGCACCCGGAGGACCGGCCCCGGCCGGTCGAAGCCGGACCCGAGCGGGTACCCGAGCGCGTCGATCCCCGGCGGTGACCCTCAGCTGCCTCCGGCGGTGACCCTCAACTGCGGGGGAGCAGCGCCCAGACGAACTTCTGCCCGCCGCGCACGTACCAGCCGTGGCCGGTCGCCATCTCGGCGATCAGGTAGAGGCCGAGGCCGCCCTCGCTGGGGTCCCGGCCCACCGCGGGCGACGGAGGCGCACCGGTGGCCTGGTCCGAGACCTCGATCAGGTAGGCGTCCTCCGTCCGCCGGACGGCGGCCCGCACCTGCCCGCCGCCGTGGCGCAGCGCGTTCGAGGCCATCTCGTCCAGCGCGAGGATGAGCTGGTCGCGGGCATCGTGGCTCAGCGCGGCCTCATCGGCCGCGGTCATGTGCCGGCGCAGCTCGGCGCGGACCCGCGGGAGCTCGGCGACGTCGTGCAGGTGCCAGGTCAGGGCCGGCGTGGCGTCGGGTGGGGACGCGGACGGCCAGATCGGCCCGGCCACCTGCCCACTCACGCGCTGGTCCCCTTGCGTCTCGGCGGCCGCGGTCCTCGCATGCCGAACAACTCCGTATGGGTTGCGCAGGACCCGCGCAAACCTGATGCGACGCGTGTCACCCCGGAGGGGTGAGGGTCACGCCGCGAGCTCGGCGAGCTTGACGACCGTGTTCCAGTTGCGGGCCGTGCCGGGCGTGCCCAGCAGACGGTCCCACTTCCAGGAGGCCAGCGGCGTGTTCTGGATACCGTCGGGCAGCCACAGGTACAGCTCCCGGCCCCGCACGAGGTACTCGCCGACCTCGGCCGGGGGCAACGCGTCCACCTTGTCCGGCGCGGGCGGTCCGGGGAGGAACGTGACCAGGTAGCGGGCGGGATCGGTGGCGACGGTCGCGAACGGGTCGCCGGCGACGACGGCGGCCATCTCCTTCCCCGTGCGCACGACGACCGGTACCTCGAACCCGAACTCGGCCTCGATGGCCTTCTCGAGGTCCTTGGCGAGGGACGCCTCCGCGCGCGAGCTGTCCAGGATCACGTTGCCGCTGCGGAGATGGGTGCGCACGTCGCCGTACCCGCGGTCGGTGAGGATCTCGGCCAGCCGCGGCATGCTCACCTGCCGGGCCTTGCCCAGGTTGATCCCGCGCAGCAGGGCGACGTACCGGGTGCTCGGGGCGGTCACGTCGCGCAGGCTAGCCGCCGAACAAGGGCTGCCACGCGCCGGTGGAGATGCTCGCCGTGACGGCGACCCCGCAGACCAGCACCGTCCCGGCGAGGAACACCGCGTCCCGGGCGTGCAGGGACGACCCGCGGGCGTTCGTCCGGGGGACGCCGGAGTCGAAGCCGCGCGCGTCCATGGCGGTGGCCAGCCGGGACCCCCGCCGGACGGCACCCACCAGCAGGGCGAACCCGGTGCCGGCGAACAGCCGGGCCTGTGCCACGGGGTTGCTGCCGCCCTCGACCCCACGGGTCCGCCGGGCCAGCCGCACCGACTCGAACTCGACGACCAGCAGCGGCACGAGCCGCAGGGCAGCGAGCGCGCCGTAGGCGAACCGCGGAGGCACCCGCCAGTGGACGGTCAGCGCGTCGGCCAGCAGGACGGGGTCGGTCGACGCCACCAGGAGGACGCCGGGCAGGGCGAGGCCCACGACGCGCAGGGCGAGCGCGGCACCGGCCAGCGGCGGAGCGTCGTCGGACAGCAGGACGTTGACCACGCCCACGCTCGCGGCGCTGGTCAGCAGCGGCCAGGTGCGCGACCAGACGGCGCGGGGCGACGTGAGGCCCGCCGCGGGGAGCAGGCACAGCTCGGCCGCGACGACGATCGACGGGGTGACCAGGTCGAGGCTGGACAGCAGGACGACGGTGACGACGAGGATCGCCGCGAGCTGGGTGACCGGGTTGATCCGGGCCAGGGCGACGTCGGGCGCCGGCCCCACCGCCAGCGACGTCACAGCCGTATCCGCTCGTCGGCCAGCACGTCGACGAGGTCCGCGTCGTGCGTGACGATCGCGATCGCGCGCCCGGCCGCCCGCTGCTCGGCCAGCAGGGTCACCACCTCGCGCCAGGTGCGGGCGTCCTGGCCGAACGTCGGCTCGTCGAGCACCAGCACCTCCGGGGAGGTGGCCAGCGCCGTGGCCACGGACAGCCGGCGCTTCTGTCCCCCGGAGAGCGTGAAGGGGTTGGCGTCGGCGAATTCGGTGAGGCCCAGCCGTTCGAGCAGCCCGTCGGCGGTGGCCCGGGCCGCGGCGGCGTGCTCCCCGGAGCGCAGCGGCCCCAGAGCGAGCTCGTCGCGCAGCCGTCCGGTGAGGAACTGCTGCTCGGGGTTCTGGAACACCGTCCCGATGCGGGTGACCAGGTCGGCGGCCCGCCAGCGGTGCGGCGCGGTCCCGCCGCGCCGGACACCGCTCGCCAGCCCGGCGGCGGCATCGACCCGGCCCGTCGTCGGCGCCCGCAGACCGGCCAGGAGCAGGGCCAGCGTCGACTTCCCGGTCCCATTGGGGCGGGTGACCGCGAGCACCCGGCCGGCCCGCAGGGCGGCGTCGGTCGGCCGCAGCGCCGGGACCGCCGTCCCCCGGTAGGTGTACCCGGCGGCGTCGGCGGCGAGCAGCACCGGCCCGGCCGTCGCCGCCGGCAGGCGCAGGCCGGCCGCTCGCGGTGCCGGCCGCCAGCCGGTGCCGTGCTCGACCAGCCCGCCGTCGACGAGCTCGACGACCCGGTCCACCAGCGGCAGCCAGGGCGCGGCGTCGTGGTCGACGACGAGCACCGTGGCGGCGCGGTCGGCGACGACGCGGGCGACGGCGTCCCGCACCAGCGCCGCGCCCCCGGGATCCAGCTGCGAGGTGGGCTCGTCGAGGAGGAGCAGACCCGGCCGGCGGGCCAGCGCACCGGCGAGCACCAGCCGCTGCTTCTCCCCGCCCGAGAGCGCGTGCGTGGGCCGGTCCCGGCCGTGGACGAAGCCGACGGCGGCCATCGCCTCGTCCACGCGCGGCCAGATCTGCTCGGGCGGCAGGCCGGCGTTCTCCAGCCCGAACGCAACGTCGTCTCCGGCGCGGGTCATGACCAGTTGGCTGTCGGGATCCTGGGCGAGCATGCCCAGCCGCCCGCGCGACGCGGCGGGCGGGCGGCCGCCGACCGTCAGCTCGCCGGTCACCTCGGTGCCCTCGTCGTGGAGGAGGCCGGCGACGGCGGCCAGGAGCGTCGACTTGCCCGACCCCGAGGCGCCCGTGACCAGCAGCCGCTCGCCCGGCTCCACGACGAGGTCGACGCCGGTCAGGGCCCAGGAGCGGCGGGAGCCGTGCCGGACGGCGAGCCCGCGGGCCACGACGCCGACCGGGCCGCCGGCGGTGGCGTCCGGCGCCGCGCGGGCGCCGGAGGTGCTGGTCACCGCCGAGTCAGGCGCGGCTGCGGCCCGAGGCGAACGAGCTCAGTGCGCCCGTGCGGGCCAGGGCCCGCACCAGCGCGCGTCCGCCGATGCCGCTGACGACCGCGGTGCTCGCCACGACGAGGGCGACATAGGTCAGCTTCCAGCCGGCGGACCACAGCGGGTACCAGTAGACGAGGTCGAGCACGGCGGCCATGGCTCCGGCGAGCACGGCCGAGAGCAGCGCCTGCGGCCAGCCGAAGCGGCGGTAGCGGAAGACGGCGTACCCCGCCTCGCCGGCCAGTCCCTGGAGCAGCCCGTAGAGCAGCACCTGCGCGCCCCACGCCGAGCCGAGCAGTGCCGACACGACGGCGGCGAGGAACTCGGCGAACAGGCCGGCGCCGGCCTTGCGGACGATCAGCGGCGCCACGACCGCCGGGAGCAGCCACACCCCGTACATGAACGCCTGGGCGGGCGGGAAGGCGGTGAACGCGGCGCCGGTGGCGTTCCACAGCAGGCCCCAGGCCCAGAACACGACGCCGAAGGCGACGCCGAGGACGGCGGTGACGACGATGTCGACGGTCCGCCAGCGGGTCGGACCGGATGCATCGGACTCGTCGGTGAACGACGGACGAACGGCCTGCTCGGCCATGTCTCCTCCAGACTCCCTGCGCCGGCATGACCCGGATCAGGTTCGAGGGTCTGCGGTGTCCCGCACTCTCAGCGCCGAGGCGCTCCCCTGTCGGTTTCTTCTGTTGTGCCGCTGAGACTAGTCCTCTTCCGGCGAATCGGATCAGGCCGGGAGGAAATAGTTGAGAGTTCATGCAAGTTGGGGCAAGGTGACAGCACCACCCGCAGAGCAGGGAGACCGTCATGCCCGTCCAGCGCCTCAACCACGCCGTCCTCTACGTCCGCGACGTCGAGCGCAGCCTCGCCTTCTACCGCGACGTCCTGGGCTTCCGGGTGAAGATGGAGATCCCCGGCGCCGCGGTCTTCCTCCAGGCCGAGGGCTCGACCAACGACCACGACCTGGGTCTGTTCCAGATCGGCGCCGGCGCCGGCCCGTCCCAGGCCGGCCGCAGCACCGTCGGGCTCTACCACCTGGCGTGGGAGGTCGACACGCTGGCCGAGCTGTCCCGCATCCGGGACGCGCTGCTGCAGGCGGGTGCGCTCGTCGGCGCCTCCGACCACGCGACGACCAAGGCGCTCTACGCCCAGGACCCCGACGGCCTGGAATTCGAGGTCTCCTGGCTGCTCCCGGCCGACCTGATCACGCCCGAGGTCACCGAGGGCGCGGCCATGACCGCTCCGCTGAACCTGGAGCGGGAGATCGAGCGCTACGGCGCGCAGACCCGCGGCGGCGTGGGCGTCTCGATCCCCGTCTGAGCGTCACAGCTGCGGGCGGATGCCCGGTTCCCCGGCCGGCTCGGCCGGGGACCGGCGGCCCAGCGGCAGGATCGTCCGGGAGTGCGAGCCCTCGAGCTCCAGGCCGAGCGCGGCGTAGAGGGCCACTGCCGCGAGGGCGAGCCCGACCCAGCCGGCGGCGGTCCTCCAGCCCACCGACCCGGTCAGGTGATGGACCCCGGTGACGGCGAAGCGGACGCCGGCCAGCCCCATGACGGCGGCCGGGACCAGCTTCGCGCCCGCCGACACGGCGGGCACCAACATGCACAGACCCGCCGTGACCAGGACGACGCCGAGCTCCGCACTCGTCGTCCCGGGCGGGGACGTGAGGGTGCTCAGGCCCACGACGCCCCACGTGCCGGCGAGCACTCCCATGCCGGTCGCCGCCACGGGGTCGCGGGCGAGGAAGCCGATGACGGCGGCCAGCAGCTGCAGCGGCACCGTCGCGAAGACCGCCGTCAGTCCGGCGATGCGCCCCTCGGTGGGCGGCACCCAGCCGAGCTGGACCGCGCTGAAGGCGACCGTGGCGAGCACCAGCGCGAGGAACCCGAGTGGCAGCGGTGTGGCGAGCGGCCGCAGCACCACCCGCGCGGGCGGCGAGTCGTCGACACCGCTCATCAGCTGGCCAGCACCTGCGGCGAGGACTCCTTGAGCTTGGCCTTCGCCCACGTGGAGACGCGCAGCGTCTGGGGCTGGCAGCGCTCGGCGAAGTCCAGCAGCTCCTTGTTCTTGGCGCCCTGGGCACCCTGGGCCAACAGCTCCCAGTCCAGCGCGGTCCCCCCGGCCTCCCGGTAGAGATGGCGCAGATCGGCCAGCAGGAGCAGTCCCGGCGCCGAGCGGCGGCCGGTCAGCTCCGACGCCTTGTGCTGCAGCGACTCGAGCAGTCCGGCGGGGTGCTTGGCCTCCGGATCGAGCTCGAGGCCGAACTCGCGACCCGCCTCTGCGAGCTCGGCCACGTGCTGCTCCGACCACCTCGCCATGTCGCGCGTGACGTAGAAGACCTCGTGATCCACCTTGTGCCGGTCCGACATCGACAGCAGCACGGTGTACAGCTCATTCTCCGAGCGGTGCAGCTCCTCGATCGCCAGGTCGAGCTTCATGCGGTGCCTCCCACGAGTTCCTCGGCCTCGGCTGCGCGGCCGCCCGTCGTGGGCGGCGGCGAGCCGGTCACGGGCGCGGACGCGGTGGTGGTCGGCGCGGCCGACGGCGAGCCGCCCGACTCGGCGAGCCTGCGGACCGCCGCGGCCGCCGTCTTGAAAATGGGCTGCTTCGACACGGCGTCCCAGGCGGTGAGCGTCAGCTCGTTCGCGGCCCGCCCGTGCCCGTCGGCCGGCTGCCCCCCGTCGGCGGTGTCCCAGTAGCCGTAGTGGAAGGGCAGGAACACCACCCCCGGCCGGATGCCGCTGATCCGCAGGCGTGCCTCCACCCGGCCGCGCGGCGTGCTGATCTCCAGCAGGTCACCCTCGCCCAAGCCGCGGTCGGCGGCGTCGCCCGCCGACATCTCCACCCAGACCTCCGGGGCAGCGGCCTGCAGCTGCGGGGCCCGGCCGGTCTTGGTGCGGGTGTGAAAGTGGTAGAGCGTCCGGCCGGTGATCAGCTGGAAGGGGTACTGCTCGCTGGGCAGCTCGTGCGGCGGCAGGTACTCGGCCGCCTTGACGATCGCCTTGCCGTCGGGGTTGAGCGCCTTGTATTCGGTCTCGGTCACCGGGGCGCCGGTGACCATGTCGCGGCCGTACTCCTCGCAGTGATCGGGAGCGGCCCAGAACTTCCCGTCGGCGTAGAGCCGCTCGGTGCCGTCCGGGTGCTCGTCGTTGCACGGCCACTGGATGCCGTTGCGGTCACGGAGCTTGGCGTAGCTCAGTCCCGTGTAGTCGCAGGGCCGGCCGCGGCTGCACTCCTTCCACCCCTCGAACGCCCCCTCGGGGTCGCTCCACTTCACCAGCGGCTCGCCGTCCTTGTCCTCGAGCCCCAGGCGGCGGGCGAAGTCCAGGAAGATGTCCAGGTCCGCCTTCGCCTCACCGGGCGGCTCCACCGCCTTCTCCGACAGGTGCACCGTCCGGTCGGCGTTGGTGAAGGTGCCGGTCTTCTCGCCCCAGGTCGCCGCGGGCAGGACGACATCGGCGAGCTCGGTCGTCTCCGTCGGGAAGATGTCCTGGACGACGACGAACAGCCGCTCCTGGCCGAGGATCGAGCGGATCCGCCGCAGCTCCGGGAGCGAGACGGCGGGATTGGTCCCGATGATCCACAGGAAGCGGATCGAGCCCTGCTCCGCGTAGCGGAAGATCTGCATCGCGTGCGTCGGCGGCGCGTAGTGCGGGATCTCGATCTGCTCGAGGTTCCACACCCGGGCGAGGTCGGCGACGTGTGCGTCGTTGTCCCAGTTGCGGAAGCCGGGCAGGTCGCCGTCCGCGCCGCACTCCCGGGTGTTCTCGGCGGTGGGCTGCCCGTTCATCTGCAGCAGGCCGCAGCCGGGCCTCCCGAGCATGCCGCGGACGATGTGGATGTTGTTCACCTGGACGGCGGCGGCCGTGGCCTGGTGCGACTGGTAGAAGCCCTGCAGCACGGTGGACAGCAACCGTTCCGCGGTGCCGATCAGCCGGGCGGCCTCCCGGATCTGCTCGACCGGGACGTCGCAGATCTCCGCCGCGACCTCCGGCGGGTACTTCTCCACCTGCCGCTGCAACTCGTCGAAGCCGACCGCGTGCGCGTCGACGTAGGCCTGGTCGTACCAGCCGTTGCGCAGGATCTCGTGCAGCAGCGCGTTCATCAGCGGGACGTTCGTCCCGGGCCGCGGCGCGAGGTGCACGGCGGCCTGCTTCGCCACCGGTGTCAGGCGCGGGTCGACGCAGACGAGCTTCGGCGGGTTCGGGCCGGCCAGCCGGTCGAGCATCCGCGTCCACAGCACGGTCTGGGTCTCGGCGACGTTGTGCCCGTACAGGGCGATGACGTCGGCGGAGTCGACGTCGGTGTAGGAGCCGGGCTGGCCGTCGCAGGCGAAGGATTCCTTGAGGGCGGCGGCCGCGGTCGCGGTGCACAGCCGGGTGTTGCCGTCGACGTGGTTGGTGCCGATGCCGCCGTGGGCGACCAGGCCGAGCGTGTAGTAGTCCTCGATGAACAGCTGCCCGGTCGTGTAGAAGCCGATCGCGCTGGGGCCCTGCTCCTCGAGCAGCTCGTGGACCTTCCCGACGACGGCGTCCATCGCGGTGTCCCAGTCGGTCTCCACCAGCTCCCCGTCTCGGCGGACCAGGGGCCTGGTCAGCCGGTCGGGGGAGTTGTTCGCCTGCCAGCCGAAAAGGTCCTTGGGGCCCAGCCGGCCGTGGTTGACCCGGTCCTCCGCGCGGCCGCGGACGCCGACGATCCGGCCGTCCTTCACCGCGATGTCGAGGCCGTCGCCGTTGCTGTGCAGGATCGTGGCCGACGGCACCCACCGGTCGACGTCGTCCTCGGTCAGGCCTCCGTCGAGGTAGGCGTCCACCCGGATCGGCCAGTTCTCCCCCGGCCCGTAGGGGGTGCGGGAGCCCCAGGGCTCCGCGATGCGATCGACGCGTCCCATGTCGGCACCTCCACGCTTCATCGCGTGCGGCGGACGGTTGCTGTCCGCAACCACTCCATTTTCGTCCCGTGCCGACGTCGGCGCAGGGCGAACGCCCGCAGGGGTGACGGTGGCCGGCGGTGGGCAAGCAGGGGGCCGTACCCGTCCTCGAGGAGGTCCCGTGTCCCAGCCCGCCGCCCGCCCGCTCGCCCTGGTCACCGGTGCCTCCAGCGGCATCGGCCTCCAGCTCGCGAAACAGTTCGCCGAGAACGGCTTCGACCTGATCGTCGCCGCGGAGGACGTCGAGCTCGACGACGCCGTCGAGCAGCTGCGGGCCCTCGGCGGCGCGGTGGCACCGGTGAGCGTCGACCTGACGAAGCGGGCGGACGTCGAACGGCTGGTGGCGGCGGTGCGAGGGGCCGGCCGGCCGCTGGATGCTGCCGCGCTCAACGCCGGGGTCGGCGCCGGTGGCGCGTTCGTCGACAACGACCTGGACGCCGAGCTCGCCGTCGTCGAGCTCAACTGCGTGTCGACGGTGCACCTGGCCAAGGCGGTGGTCCGCGACATGGCGGCCCGCGGCGAGGGGCGGATCCTGTTCACCTCCTCGGTGGCCTCGCAGGCGCCCGAGCCGTTCCAGGCCGTCTACGGCGCGTCCAAGGCCTTCGTCCAGTCCTTCGCGATGGCCCTGCGCGAGGAGCTGAAGGACTCCGGGGTCGGCGTGACGGCTCTGCTCCCCGGCCCCACCGACACCGAGTTCTTCGACCGGGCCGGCCTCACCGACACCCGGCTGGGCGCCTCCGACACGAAGGACGATCCCGCGCAGGTCGCCCAGCAGGGGTTCGAGGGCCTGATGAAGGGCGAGGCCTCGGTCTTCGCCGGCTCACTGGCCAGCAAGGCGATGGGCCGGCTCTCCGCGGTCACCCCCGCGCCGCTGGCCACGAAGATCAAGCGCCCGATGACCGAGCCGGGGTCCGCCGAGGATTAGGGAACCTGCGCTGGGACCACTCGGAGTTCCAATCCTGTGACGGTTGAGCAGCGACTGTGTCAGTCGTCGCCTCGGTCGACGTCTGGCGCGTCGAACCACGCATTGTCGGCCAGTGGACCGAGGTAGATGTATTCGACCCCGCCCTCGGCCCCGTTCATCGGCGCGAACATCTCGCACGCCTCGTTGATATAGAAGCGGCCACCATCGCTTCCCTTGATTTCCGAGATGCGCCGCGCTAGCTCACCTGCGTAGTCCGCGCCCACGTAATCCGACAGTCGGTGCTCGAGACGAGTGCGGCCAGACTTGAGTTCATACTTGATGTCATTCCCGCCAGCGACCAGGACGTACTTGATGCCAACGTGAGGCCCGGGCCAGGGATCCTTGGGCTGCAGTCCCTCGGGCGGACGCGGCGAAATGACACTGCCGTTGTAGTCGAATTCAAGATCACGCCGATAATTTCCTGCATACAGGCACCTGCCAGCAGTGGTGTCCGGCACGAGAACGTCCCGGTACTCGTTGACGTAAAAGGCGCCGCCAGGGACGCCGTGCAACTGGCCTTTCACGCTGTTGACCATCTCCACCAGATCAGGGTGATGATCCGTGGAAAGGAGCTGTCGCTCACGGTTGCTGATTCGATACACCAACCGGATCTCCATCGCTCCGGTCGCTGAATGCACCACCGAATACTTCGCGTCCCTGCTGACGTTCGATGGCGAACGTCCCGGATACTGCATGAGCACGCCTAGGATCCCTCCTCAGCTGACGGCCAAAAAAAGCCATCCCTTACATGGGCCAAAAAGCGAGGACTGCCTGCCTCCAGATACCAGGCCACGCCATCGCGATCCAGGAAGAAGGTAATACCGCGATCTGTCACTTTCCGCCAAGCGCCGAGTAGGCGCCGTGCGTTGTCAGCACGCCGGTTTTCGCCGGTGGTGCTTGCGAACTCGACCCCGCCATCTGCCGCCCTGCGTTCGATGACACCGCCTTGCTTTTGTCGTAGGCGGTAGGTGCCGCCTTCCTTGTCCGGCTGCCCTAATAGAAGATCGCCAGGCTCCGTGGCGGCCGCGGTAGATTCGTCGGTCGGCCCAGGTTCGAGTGCGACAAATGGTTCGGCGATCTGGCCGGCGACGAACGGCACGCTCTCTCCAGCTTCATCGCGGCCGTAGACCAGGAGGAGGCGGTGTGATGGTGTCACCCAAAACCGTCCTCCTGGACGGCGTCGAACCTTCTCGACTGCTTCCGCAGCTCCCTGCGGGTTGCCGATAACTGCGCCTGAGATGTTCGTGACTGTCCCCACCGTGTCCACCGAATACTCCTGACCGGTCAGGACTCCCGACCAAGGAACCGGTTCCGTCGGCGCTTGCTCCCGCAGACGTATCCACTCCTGCTCTTCGGTTGGCTTCGGCGAGGTGGGGGGGCCGAGCAAGCGCTCGGGACTCGCAGCAGTATCGAGCGACCATTTCCAGTAGAAGTTGGCATCCGGCCCCGTCAGGTCGGTCCAGTCCTCTTTCCCGTAGATGCGCTCGTCCACCGTGCCGGTGACGTAAAGCAAGTGCATTTCCGCCCGCTTGCGCTCGTTGCCGTTCGCGGACCCGCGGCGTAGGACACGGCCGAGGGCCTGAATGCGTTGTCGAACGCTGGCGGTAGCGGCGACGCTGATTCCGATATCAGCGTCTGGGACGTCGATTCCCTCAACAAGCGACTTCACCGACACAAGCACCTGGACCAGCCCCGTGCGAAACGCGCCGAGCGCCTCAGCGCGCCGCGTGTCCGTCAGCCGTGAGTGCTCTAACGCCATGGGGATTGCGGGAAGCGCATGGCGCAGCCGGTCGTACAGCTCTGCAGCCTCGGTGACGCGCTCATGGAACAACAACGCTCGACGCGCGCCATCAGGGCGGTCCAGTGTCTGAGCCAAAATGCGCTCGACGACTCCCGCGCGCTGCGAAGCCCTGTAGAGCAGGTCCTTTCGGTTTGCCGTTAGGGCCAAGTATCGGCGCGCTAGCTCGCCCGACTCATCCTGGCGCGACTGCAGCTGCTGCGCCCTGCTGGTATCGAGGCCGACTGCGCGCAAAGCATCTGCTGCATCGTCGACCTGGCGGCTGATCGCGTCGTAACGGCGCTGCTCCTCCGGCAGCAGCGGTACGCCGTGGTGGTGAAGCTCGAAGTCCGGGAGCCACCCTGCCAGTCGGGCATCGCGCAGAGAGAACTGGAAGACTACTGGCCCCAGGAGGCGGCCGACTACCTGCTCGTCGTACTGGAGGGGCTCTCCGCTCTCGTCGATCTCGTCGCGATCTGGCGTGGCTGACAGACCGAGCCGGAACGTTGCTGGCGTTTGAAGCACTCGAGAGTAGGTTGGCGCGCCGGCGCGGTGACACTCGTCGACGATAAGCATGAGCGGTTGAGCTGCCTGAGCCATCTCCGGCAGTCGCCTGGCTGCAGTGTTGATGACTGCGACCAACGCGCGGTGGCGGTCAAAGTCACCGCTTTCACCAGCGCCGAGGAGTCCAATCTCGTCTGGGGTCAGAGTCGTGTACCGCTCCAGCGCAGTGCGCCACTGGTGAGCCAGCGCTTCTGACGGCACAACTATTGCCAGCCGCAAGTCGTGAGTCGCCTCTGCGGCGGCTGCTGCGCAGGCAAGGGCCATGAGTGTCTTGCCTCCCCCGGTTACAACCTCCAACGTGCCGAAGAACGGGCGATCACGCGTCGGGCCTGCTGACCACGCTGAGACCGCCTCTTTCTGCCAGGGCGTGAGTTCGAAGCCCTTGGTGTCAAACCGGTTGGTCACGGGCGGTCTCCTTCGGTAGGCGCCAGCAACCGGGAGAGCTCCTCGCGAGCAAGGGATGGCAAGTTGTTGCGCGCCCACGCGTTCAGCTCTGCACGCACTGTGGTGGCCACGAGGTCGGCGATCCGCTCCAAGATCGCACTATCCGCTGGCAAATCCATGACTTCCGCTTGGGCATGTCTACCGGGACCTGCGCGGTAGGCGTCCGCGGCGGACGCGAAGCGCATCTCGCCTTCGGGCACTCCAGGCGCGATCGCTTCGGCACGGGCGAGCAGGTCTGCAGGCGAAAGTTGTAGGGCAACCGCGAGCTGCGCCAAAGCCTTTGCCGATGGCGCCTTTGAGCCGTTCTCCAGTTCGGACAAGTAGGGATAGCTCAACGCAGCGCTTCGTGCCAGGTCCTTGCGTTTGAGGCCTAGCTCGGCGCGACGGACCTGGATCGCTCGACCCAGGCCGCCATCGGTCGGCATCTGACTCTTCCTCCTGCGAACCCTATGTCGACAGACCTAGTGGCTTGCCGCGTTCTGCATTATTCTGATGCTACGAGCGTAGAACACCTCCCAGTAGCAGAAGGACGACGCCAGTGTACAAGAATCCTCGGCAGAAGCGGGACCACAGGTGCAAGCGTGACGTCGGTGTGCGTCGTTGGCGGATCCACCCCACTGTCGAGCGCCCCGGCCCCGCCACCGCAGGTCGCCTCTGCATCGTCCCCCGGAACTGTCTGCGCCCGGGCGCAGTCGTATGGGCACACATCCCCTTCGCCGAGATGGATGTTGAGAAGACGCGGCCTGCAGTCGTACTGGCGTGCCACGGCCGGGACGTTGTTCTGCTGCCATGCACGACGTCGATCCGCCGTCATCAGCTGCCCGGCTACCACGAGATCAAGGGCTGGGCTGAGGCCGGGCTGGTGCGTCCGACCGGCGTTCGGGCTGCAAGCCTGACGGTCGACTACCTCGAGGTCGTGAATATCGTCGGCAAACTGGCAGACGAAGACTTCCGCGCCGTCGTCTCGGCGAGCGCCCACAGGCCCCGCTCCCCGCTACCGGGGCCCTAGGCGCGTCCGACCGCGCTCATAGCATGGACGTCTCCGGCACGATCCGTCCATGGCCGACGCGAGCTCCCGGGTCGAGCCGGTCGAGCTGACGACGGGCGCCCTGCGGCTGCGGCCGTGGAGGGCCGACGACATCGAGGACGTCTGGGCGGCCCTGCAGGACCCGGACATCCGCCTGTGGAACTCCGGAGGAGTGGGCACCCGGGAGGACGCCGTCGCGCTGCTGTCGAGACGGAGCCTCTGGACCGGCGACCACGTCTCCTGGGCCGTGGTCGACGCGGCCACCGGAGCGCTGCTCGGCTCGGTCTCGGTGCACTCGATCGGCCAGTCGCAGGACGCGCAGGTAGGCTACTGGGTCGTTCCGGCCGCACGGGGCAGGGGCGTCGCCGCCGCCGCGGTCGACGCGGCCTGCCGCTGGGTGTTCGCCGCGCTGGGGATGGACCGGATCGAGCTCGCCCACGCCCTCGAGAACACGGCCTCCCGCCGGGTCGCCGAGAAGGCGGGCTTCACCTACGAGGGCCACCTGCGGCGCTCGTACCGCTACGGCGACGGCGTGAAGCACGACGAGCTGCTGTGGTCGCGGCTCTCCGACGACCCGCCGCCGGGGCTCCCCCGCCGCTGAGCCCTTCGCCGAGTGTCGCCCTGCTGCCGTCTCGAGGGCGACGAGAGGACCGCAGGTCGACACCCGGCGCGGGCGGCGCCGCTCAGCAGCCGCAGCTGGGCGCGGTGAGGGGGTCGACGGCGGGCCGGGAGACGCCGTCCTTCGGGAACGAGCGTGGGTTCCGACGAGGGGGGCCCGGAGGGCTCCCCGAGAAGGGACGGGGTGCTCACTTCAGCGGGGGCACGGCACCTGGCCGCGGTGTCGCCCGGAGGCGACAGTGTGATGGTGACGACCGGGACGGCGCGGTCCAGCTCCGCGGCCGCCCGGTCCGGGATCTCCCGCGTGGGCAGGTGGACCGCGCCCGGCACATGCCCTCGGCCCGCCTGCAGGGGCCCGCCGTGAGCTTGCGAGCGGTGGGGG